>ERZ507027.527-NODE-527-length-31768-cov-8.567433_pt1 | contig 31768 bp, 24 predicted proteins | sample MGYA00513163_ERZ507027 | MGnify/ENA metagenome assembly ERZ507027
ACAGTTGAAAGTCTGCTTTCATAGGCCACAACGATCTCATTGATTTCATAGGCAAGAGGTGCTGTCAGTTCATTTGTTGCAGATAGAATACGCCGGTTGCCATTTCCGTTTTTCACATCAACCAGCACATCGGTCATTTCTGCTATTTGTTTTTTTACACGCCGAACGAGAACGATGGAAGTCAATACAGCCACAACAGCAATCACAATGGACAAGAATACGATAATTTCCATGCTGACTACACCTCCTTATTAAACCGGTAGCCAATCCCTTTGACCGTTTGTATATACTTTGGGCTTGAAGGATTGACTTCTAATTTTTTACGAAGTCGGCTGATAATCGCCATAATGTTACTGTCATCATAGAAATATTCTTCGCCCCAAACTTCCTCATAAATCTGCTGTTTTGTCAAAATTTTCCCTTGATGCTTTGCACAGTACAGGAGCAGATCGAATTCCTTTGGTGGAAGTTCAAAAGTGCCATTTTCCGTCGTAACAGAACGATTTTCAAGGTCAATTTGCAATCCATCAAAATCCAGTTTTTGCACAGCTCCGGCTTGCTGATTAAAGCGGGTGTAGCGGCGAATGAGGGACGCAATACGGGCAATCAGTTCGTCCATGTCAAACGGCTTTGTCAGATAATCGTCCGCACCGGCCCGTAAGCCCCGCACTTTAGAAATGCTGTCATTTTTGGATGTAAACATCAAAATCGGCAGGCTGTTCTCTTTGCGGATTTCTTCCAGCGTTTCAAAGCCATCCATACCGGGCATCATCACATCCAGCACCACAAGCTGATACTCCTGTTCTTTTAATTTCTGCAAGCCCTCTTTTCCGGTATTACAAAAATCGGCTTCTATATGTTCTGTTTGTACGCTGCGTTTGATCAAAGCGCACAGTTCTCTGTCATCATCTATAATCAAAATTTTATTCATGGTTCAGCTCCTTCCCTTGTTTTGTCCGGCCATCAATCGGCTTCTCTGCGGTTTTAGGGATCAGCCAAACACCAGCCATTTTCACAGCACCGTGGATACGCCCACCGGCACAATAATAATTTACCCTGCGAGGTGTCACGCCCCACTGCCCGGCGGCCTCTTTTAGTGTCATATAGTCCATTTTGTACCTCCATAGGATAGATTATAGTTCTTTATCTCGAATAGTACAAGCTGACTATTGTGATTATGCTTACATAAAGAGCCGCAGATCATCTCTGACCTGCGGCTCCGTTCCTATTAACCTATTAACCTATTAAGTATGTATCCCATATTTCGCCGTTTGGATGTTCTCTTCACCATGCAGGATTACTCCGCCACAGGTCTTTGTGCCCTGTACCATGTAGCCCTCAAAAAAGAAGCTGTAAGGCAGGTAATCATCCGTCAGGACGATGCGCTCGTAGTTATACCAGTGAAAGTGCTGATCCAGAAATTTCCCCAGTTTGTGCCGCAGGATAGGATTCTCCACTACTGCCTTGAGATTTTTCCGGCTGTGAAACTCCAGCTTGGGTCTGTTCTGTTCCGGAATGGACAGCAGCCGCCATCGTGTTCCATCGGCGACTTCTTCCTCACCTGTCGCATATGAGCGAAACGGCTCATAAGGCAGCCTGACTCGCTCGGTATAACCGGAAACACTGTCTCTGCCAACATCCTTCAGCCATGTGAAGGAAAGCTCCAGCACTTTGGCACCGCCTACGGCATCACATATCCGCAATTCTGCATAGGAATGAATATCTTTTGTGATCAAATGCTTTTTCTCCTCCAGCCGCTGCAATTCCTTTTTCAAAATTATAAAGCGCTGCGGCGAGCAATCTTTTCTGGAACGGGTCTTGACGGAAATGCTATCCTGATCCACATAAATTATTGCCATTGTCCTATTATTCATAATCCACCTCGTTTCTGCTATGTGCTCCTGCATGATGCATGGCAGTCTGTATGACCAGGAAGGGGTGCTCTACATACTCCTCTTTTGCTGAGGTATATGCCGCTCCACCCAAAGAGTCCAGATACTGCCATCCGTTTTTGGATTTTGAGATATACACATAGAACGGTGCAAGCACATACTCATCCCGTTCATAGCAGCCCAGATACCGTCTTGCAAGTACAGCCACAACGCCCAGCTCTGCCGCTTTCTGTGTTGTCAGGGTAACTGCCAGTTTCATTACTTCCTCTTTTTCAACATCATTGAGTCCGAAAGTATAAATGCTCTCCAGAAACAGCACAGCCTTCTCACCGGCGGCAGATTTTCCGACCTCCGTATTCTCCTGCGACAGATCAGCAAAAGAAAAATCGACGGCAGGCGGTTTTTGAAATGCACCCTTTGTCAAGCGGAGACAGGCACGAGCCACCACCGCTTCATCCTTTTTCACAAGGACAATCTTCTTATTAGAGTCGAAGGCAGCTAACAGGCACTCCCTCTGGCTTCCAGTACGGTAAGACAAGCAGGTACTATGAGGAAGTTCACCAAGCCGCAACGTGTGGTAAAAATCATCCACCTCTTCTGCCCCAAATGCACCTCGCGCCAACGAAAGATTTTTCTTCCAGAGGCTCTCCTGCATCTCGCTGACAGGGCAGCGGATCTCACGCTGCAGGTCACCGGCAAAATATTTGAGTTTATAGAACTGGCCCATCAATTCAGCCTGAACAATTCGCCGCAGCGCTTCAACAGCCAACTCCTGCCCGTCCAGTTCCCCATAGAGAGCGCGTACCATAGCCGCGCCGCCCTGCAGTAAAAACTCCGTGACAGTCTCCCGGTTCTGTTCCACAAAATCGTCCGAAAATGCCAGTTTTTCTTTTAGAACCCGCCAATCTGCATCAGTTGTCAGAATATCCTTGCGCACCTGCTTCCAATCCGTCCTTTCCGAAAGAGCCGCCATATTATTGAGGGCAAATACTGCATCCGACTCTGTAGTGAAATCCGGTATGAATGCCTGCAGCCGCTCGTAGTGCTGCAGCAGTCTCATGGCAGTACTCCTGGTCAATCCGCAGATATGTCCAAATGAGCCTCGATACCATTCGCTAAACGGCCTTTCCAACAGACATTTTCCAAGCTGCTCCAACTCTGCATCTCCTGTATACTGGCTGACCAGATCCCGTTTTATCAGCTGCCGCAGTGTCAGCAAACGCTGATCTATGGAAAGAGGTGTCAGCATAGTGTATAACCGGACATAAACCTCTTTCTGATGCCAAAGCTGATACATTTCCTCAAAGGTGTACTGCTGCCCTTCTTCCAGAAGCGTAAAAAAGCTGTCGCTGCGGTTCACAGAATCGCTGGCTTTCAAATTCTTCAGCGTCAGGGAATTGATGTTACAGTGCTCACAAAAACCCGGCTCAAACAATAGGGAATATCGCCCCAAGGACAGGAACACTTCACTGTTCTGATCCACCAATTCCAAAAAATGCTTTTTTCTATGTTCCACCGCATAAATGAGAATTGAAAACTGGAATTGCCGGACAGCATTAAAATCCAGATGGAGCCTGCCGGCATACAGAGCATTCAGATAACTCAGTTGGTTGCATAAAATTTCTTCCCTCTGTTCCTTGCTCAAAGGATGTGGCTGGGAGATAAACCAGTTGAGGTCATATTGTCCGGCATGGTTGTCCAGCCAGAGGTCAAAAAAAGCAGACAAATCCTCTGCGTCATATTCAAAGGCAGCCAACAGCCGGCGAAATTTTCCCACATCGGTCATTTTCATCCACCGGAGATCTTTCAGGCGCTCTACTGACAGAAACAGCCGCACACCATACCGATAAAGCAATGTGCAGACTCTCTGGAGCGGACGATTCTGTTCCAACAGTTCCAGAGCTTTCCGTTCATTTTGATGCCAGCAAAACAGATACGAACCAAGAAACGGCTGCCGCATCATATCCCGCTGGTGCTCCGTCAGCATGGAAAGTCCCTTCCACTCCGCAATGGGAAAAGTCTGCAGGTTATCCAATATGGCCTGCTCCTCTTCTTCATACATCACAAAGGGAAAATAGTATTTCAGGTATTCAAACCGCAGGGAAGGCAACAGTTCCAATTTCATGACTGCCAGCACCTGCTCTTGGGGATACGCTGTCAGTCTCTCTCCATACCCGTCTGCTGACTTTAAGGCAGAGTCAATTTCTTCATCGTCAACCTCTTGTCTGCACAATGCGCCATAAAGTGCTGCAAAGTCCGGCACACGGATCAGTTCTTCCTGTATCCGCTTTGCCTTCCGGATGTGCAGCCGTTCCTGTAATTGAAGTGTCTCCACCTGTCCACATGCCTGCGCTATGGCATCCTCTGAAAAGCTGCCTGTAAGCGCCGGGAGCAATCCGTCATCTTTCATTCTGGTCAATAGGGTCAGATGTTTTAATGTATTTCTCATGCTGCTTCACCTCCGATCATTGTCAGCACCATATTCAAAATCTCATGCCTTGGCCGGGGTTCAGACCTTACCAGTTCACCACACAGTTCAAAAAAGGCATGTGCGCCTTTGGCTTCCATCGTCCGTACACAACCGACAGGCCATTCCACCAGCTTGTCAAACGCCATATTCAGCACCTCGTTCTTCTCGTCCTGATGATAATATCCTCCAATGAATTTAACCAGAGATTCGGCGCTGCCGTTATAAAGTTGCTGCAACTTTTCCCGTTTCTGTATGGTTCGTTTTTCCTGCTCCAGTCGTTTTTCCTGCTTCTTTCTCTCAGCTTCGGCTCTGCGCTCATCTTCCAACTCTTCCTTGGAATAGAATGTTTCCTTCAGCCGGTTGATTTCATAGCCGTTATACTCGCTGTGGAGCAAAAACTGCCGCAACACCGCTGCCAGCGCTTTTTTATCATAAAGGCGTTGGATCTCCGGTGCTTTTAAGGCACTTAAAACGAAGTCCTCATATTTTTCCGGCTCAGTCTGGAAAACTGAACGCTCCACCCAGTCATAGAGCTGCCGATGCTGCTCTGCAGATAGGAATGGACGGCTGATGTATGTTTTATATTCCCTTCTGCTGTAATACCCCTCACTCCTGACAAAGCATTCGTGAAAGTAAAACCGCTCGCCAAAAATCGTTTGAAGTTGGGAAAAAGTGTACTCAGCCAGTAGCCTCTCTACAAACCGGAAACACCTCCAACTTGAAATTCTCAGGGCATACTCCCGCAGCAGTTTCAGTTGTGGCGCATCTTCACCATCTTGCCGATGCTGCTTGAAAAACTCCCATAGATTGATTTCCTTCTTTTCCACCAGAAAGGCAAATACCCGCCTACCGTTCGTATGCCAACTTCTGAAATATTCTCCATAGTCAGCTCCGGTCAGTTCCTGATATCTGGAAAGCCACTGTTTCAAAGGGATCCTCTGCCTGGAATGCAGAATCTGCAGGGTAAACAACTCCATATAGTTATCCCGCTCCAGTTCCTTCGCCAGATCATCGTACTGAGGATCAAACACATCAAATCGGTACGGAAAATCCTTCTGTATCGTTTGATTCATCCATAACAGTGTTTTCGGTGCTGTGGGGTTCAAACCATATTGAACCGCTTCCCAGAGTCCCTGAAATCCTTCGTACTTGACCGTAAAGCTGTTATAGAACTGAAACAGCCAGCCAAGATACTCGTAAAATTCTTCCGAAAAATCCTTTGGAGCATTCAGAAGCATCCGCCCACACGCTGTTGCGATTTTCTCGGCAGTGATACTCTTGGAACTCAACCGGTCCGGCAGCCTGTCCGCCCATACAGCGAGAGAGTTTGCCAAAATGATTTCATCGCAGCGATACCCTGCTTTAGTCAAAACCGAAAATTCGCGGCTGTCGGGCTTCATATTCATATACGGCAGTTTCATCAGCGTGCGCAGCACCAGGTCGGCTTTCCCGCGGTACCTCTTTGCCTGCTCTGCATAGAACCGGATGAACCATTCCAGCACACCAAAATCATATACCAGTGAAAGTGTCAGATTTTGTGTGAATAGATGACTGAGTTGGGTATGCATCACCTCATAGCCGCGTTCCCTATCATCAAATAACGACAGTACAAACAGGGCTTCTTCCGTTCTCGTACACTCCCTTTCTGCCAGTTTCTCCAACAGGGCATGGCGCTGTGCCGCATCTGTTTCCAGAAGATACAGAGCGCCCTGCAGGTACACATCTTCTCCGGCAGACCGCCGCAATTTCTGGAGGAATGCTCCCCGCTGATTGCCCACAAACATATTGTCAGACTGGATCGCACAGGTATTTCCCAGCGCCAGGGCCAGAGCGCGGAGAACCCGGACATCATTGCCCAGTTTTTCCTCAAACCGCTCCAACACCTCGCCAGGATAACGCAGATGATATGGTTCAAAATAGCCGGACACATCCGTTTCCACCTGCCATATCTGCATCGCCCTTGTTTGTCGGTAAGTCCTTCTCGCCGTATCGTCCTGAGAAGTCTGTACTACCAATTCGGCAAAGGCATGGTAAAGCTCCAAATCAATAGCCCTCTGATATACCCGGTAAACCGGTATCCTGTCGATATGCATTAAAATCCCTCCTACTTGAAATCTTCCATAAAAGATATGGGGAGAGAGCCGCAACATGGCTCTCTCCCCATTGATCAACTGACAGCATACCGATAGTATGCTATATTTTCTTACTCAGCGCCGGCCATGCTGAAGAACTCCGCAGGTGACAGCACCGTAACGCCCAAATCCCTGGCCTTGGATAACTTGCTGCCGGCATTTTCGCCACAGACCAGATAATCCGTCTTCTTGGACACCGAGCTGCCGGCATGGGCGCCCAGTGATTCAATCAGGTCATTGATTCCGTCCCGGGTGTAGGGTTCCACCTTGCCGGTAACTACGATAGTCTTTCCCACAAAGGGATTATCCTGCTCCCTGTCTTCGCTGTGTTCTACCACAGCAGGCTTTTGAATATTCATCATAGTCTGTAACTCCTCCCAAATACAAAAATTATCTTCTACACAGAACCAGTCGTGGATATTGTTATGCAATGTCTCCCCGAAATCCGGAAGCTGCCGGAAATCATAGCCGCCATAGACCGCATCCCGAAACTCATCCAAATCATAGTGGAACACACGACCCAATACCTTGCTGGCAGTGTTGCCGATCATAGGAATATCCATAGAAATCAGATACCGCTCAAAGGTGGTGTTTCGGCTCTGTTGGATAGCGTCCCAAAGGCGCTGCCAGGACTTTTCACCAAACCCATCCATGCGGACGATTTCAGCCCGGTAACGATCCAGACGGTAAATATCCAGATAACTATGGATAAATCCCTGACCGATGAATTTTTCCAATGCAGCCTCCGACAGCCCTTCAATGTCCATTGCCTTCTGGCTGACAAAATGGACGAACTTTTTCAGCCGACGTGTCTCGCAGTCAGGGTTATCACAGTACAGCGTCTTGATGATGCGATCCTCGCCATTTTCGCCCTTTCCACTTGATTCATGGATGCGGGTAGGCTGTCCACAGCAGGGACAAACACGGGGAATCGTATCCACCATAGAGAAGCCGCCTCTGTCCAGATTTTCTTCCACGTGGGGAATGATCATGTTTCGTTTGCTTACCAGAATCCGATTTCCAGCCATCAGTTCCAGATCCTCAATAAAGGACAGGTTGTGCAGACTGGCCCTGCTGACCTCACAGCCATCGATTTCCACCGGCGTAAACACTGCTACCGGAGCAATCTCTCCAGTTCTGCCCGGCGTCCATTCGATGTACTGCAGCAGGCTCTTATGCAGGTCATCTTCAAACTTATAGGCCAGACCGTCCTTATAGTGATGTCCGGTGCGGCCGCAGCTCTGGGCATAGGCGATGTCGTTAAACGAAACCACGATACCGTCAATGGGGATATCTTTGTCAGTGGCATATTGCCGCAGCTGATAGATACCGGCTTCCACATTTTCCAGCGTCAGTTTCTGCTTTGTGACCAGATACTTACAGGGCTGGAACCCCAACGCGCGCAGTTCCCGTAGCTTATCTGATTTCCGGGTCAGGTGCGGAAAGCCCTCCAGCACACCAAACGGCATGAAAACCAGCCGACGCTCCTGGCATATCTTGGCATCCATCAGACGGATGGAACCGGCAGCCAGATTGCGGCCGTTTTTATAGGGCTTACCGCTGCTGTCCTGCAGGCTGGTCTTCAGTTCCTCAAAATCACTGGGTCTGATAAAGCCCTCGCCCGTCACAACCAGTCTCTCTTTGTAGGTGATGTGGGAAGGGATACCGCTGATGGCTCGGGTGTTATGGGTAATGATCTCCCCTTCGTCACCATCGCCACGGGTAGCCGCCTCCAGAAGTTCTCCATTCTCATAGGTCAGCTTTACAGTCAAGCCATCCAGTTTGAGCATCAGCATCACCTGCTGCTCACCCATGAAATTCAGAAGATCCATACTGCTCTTAGTCTTATCCAAAGACAGCAGCGGGATCTCATGTCTGGTTTTCTCCAGCCTGCTCACCGCAGGATAGCCTACTGTCTGGGTTGGCGAATTTGCCATTTGGATTCCCGTTTCCTGTTCCAGCTCTTTCAACTCGTCAAAGAGTCTGTCATAGACCTCATCTGACACACTGGGAGCGTTGCGGTTATAATACTCATCCCGATAACGGTTGAGCCGGTCATTCAAGTCTCTCTGCTTTTCAAAAATATTCCGTTCCATTATGCTGCCTCCTTTTCAAGTACCCGGAAGGACATAACCAGTTCTTCTTCCGTATGCTTCTGTTCACTGTCGAAAACACTGCAAACACCGTCTGCAAACTGCCAGTGGGCGGCTCTGCCCCACCAAAGGATCGGGCCGCGGCCGCCGTTGCCTCTGTTGGCAGACGCATCTGGCTGATTCGCTACGGTACTATAAAAGCCCTGCGTGTTTACCAGCGTAATGTTCCGTATCTGCCCAATACATTCCGGCCGACAGTGATCCAATATCTCCAACTGCGTCCCTTCCCGAAGTGTCCTGCGCAGCTGATTCAGGTTTTTGATCATGCAATTTTCTCCTTTCCCCGCCCCACAGGGCAATCCTGCTGTGCGGTATGCAGCCCATTTCTGCCGGCTGCATATCTGCCAAAATTCAATTCATGGACAATACGCTGAATGGCGTCATCATCGTCCCACGCTGCGTGAAGCGTATTCCGCTCTGGCCCGGCTCCCACATGGACACATACCTTTTCACTGCCAACCTGCAGCAGCACATCCTGTCGCCTGGCGCAAACCACTGCCAGATTTCCAATTTGTTTCATGCTCTGCTCCTTCCTTCTTCATCAATGACCGGACGCCCTCAAGGACGCCCGGCCATTCTCATTTTGTCACGCTGCAGCAGCCAATGCCGGAGACTGGATGCTATCCGTGTTTTCCATCAGGTCAGCCATCAGCACATCCGCCAAAAGCCTTCCTGCCAAATGGCCGGTATGAATGATGACCCGATCCTTCTTCAACTGGATAAACTCCTTCTCACGAAGAATCCTGCTTTCCGCAGCCAGCGCCTTGTCGCTTTCTGTCAGCCTGGCAGTAATCACCCGCTGCCACTTCTGCAGAAACTCGGTCGCCTGCTCAATGTCCTTCTTCTGCCGGTCATATTCCGTCCGTTTCTGCCGCACTGTTCCATCTGGCTCCACTTCCAGCGTGTAATAGGCATGGAAAGGATCAGCCGTTTTACGCAGAAACATCACAAAGCTTTCTCGCCGCTCAATCCGGTCCCAGTAGCGGTCACTGCTGCCTGCACAGTGATGGAGCGCACGCCCCTCGGTAATAATGTCCAGAATACCGTCTGGCACCACTACCATGTAATCCGCATCGGCGTACTCATATTTCGCTTTGATTTCCTGACAGATAGCATTAACATGGGGGAATTTCTCCTCCATCTCCTCGGCCTGCAGTTCAATATCCTTCTCCTGGCATTTGAGCACCAGATCATCGTGGCGCCGCCGCAGTTTTCTGGTGCGATATACGATCTCATCATATACATCCATGTGCAATTTCTTTGCCATGGAAAGATAATCCTCCCAGGTACGCAATACCTCATGGCTGTTTCTCCGGAAGGATGGCATCTGACGCCGTACATAGTTATAGACCTGCACCATGCTCATGCGGTCAGCAATGAACTGGACATCCCTGGGGCTAATGTTCTGCTGACACATCCACAAAAGGACATTATCTGGGATTTCCCTGTCGGTGCCCTTTTCATATTGCAGCCACCGCAGCAGATCACAGCCTCCATTATGGAGCCGAAGTCGCTGAAACCTCCTGCTGTCAAGGCCCAGAGCTTTAATCAGACTCCCGGCACTATGGTTTTTGATTAGTTCACTGACTGTTCCGCAGGAACTGAAACATTCCTTGGTAAGCTTCGGCAGGTTCACCTTGCTGATCTGCTCCATTTGCGGTATCCGTTCAAGCACTGCCAGATATTTTTCCGGGTCAACACTTTTCTGCTTCCGAATCCAGTTGACCAGCCCTGTGCATCGAAGTTCCTTCTGTTCCAGAGTTGGCAGCGTTTTTCCATAGACCCGTCCATCATGTGAACCAGACCAACTATAAGAACAGGGGCTTCCGGAAATCCAGCGCATATTTCGCTGTTTATACAGACCCCAATAGTAGGTTCTTGGTTTTCTTTCCCGGTCATAAATCGTGCGCCGGATTTCCTGACAATAAAGCTTGGAGTTTGGAAGGCTTTCTTTCCCATATGTCCGGTCAGCCTGAAATTCACGAACTACAAAACCGTCTTTGCATCGCTGGATTAGGTAGGCAAAATGTTTTTCTGTCTGCATATACCCCGCTCGTCCATAGGCTTTGAATACCACCGGATGTCGGCAGCAGCTACAGCGGCCTTGTTGATTGTGATGGGGATGCACCTTGATCGGCACTTCCTTTTCGCAGTAGGTACAGTAACCTGTTTTGGCGCCGCCCTTTTTGTAGTGGTAGTAAATGTAATTTTGCCGGATGGCAACCTTATCCACCCAGCGGTTCCAGTCCTTGGGAAGCTCCGGCACCTGTTCCATATCCTTATCCCATGGATCAGTTTCCCGCCGGTGCCGCTGTTCGAGCTGTTCCTCACGCACATTCCGCTGAAACTGCCGGATTGCCTCTACCGCTTTTTTATTGATGTTCAGATATGCCTGTATAGATGTCTCATCTTCCTCGCTGACCCAGTAGGCTTTGGTATACCAGTATCGGCGCTTCCAGTCCAATCTGTCCAGTTTGGCCTCACACCATTTCTGGTTCAGGCTATTATAAGTAATAAATTGCCGCTTTTCTTTATCCAGATACACTTCGTAAGCTGGGCTATTCCCGTCTATGCGAAGATGCTCTGGGAAAAAGAAAGCCACCTTCAATATCCCATCCTGCGTGATGCATCTCAGGTAAACATAATACTCACAAACCTCCTGAACATATCCGTAGGCGATTTTTTCTTTTCTTGGCAAGTCTGACGCCGCGATCTGCTTCATCTCATCCGTCGCTGTCAGCTTGGGAAGTGCCATCAGGGCTCTTTTTTTCATCTCAATTCACCGTCCTTCTTGTCAAATCCACGCCATACCACACATCCGGCAGTAATGTGACACCATCAATTTGTCCTACAGCAACCTGTACGATACTTTCCGAATCCGGCGCTTCCTTCGCAAAAGCAAGGATGTCTCCCAGTCTGCCGGTGGCAACGGGGTCTTTCCCCCGTACCACCGCATAACCGCAGTTCGCCATTGCCCGGTTGGCTGCCACATGGGAACTCCACACCCTGCGCGGGTGATCTACCATGTAGGCCAAACCATGTAAAAACAGCTCCTCTTTGGTTAGCCGCTTAATCACAGTCAACTCCGTACAGGCGATTTTGGAGTCATGCTCATCTTCATCGATGTCGCCGCCGGCGTTGACAATATAATATTCCGAATGCTCCAGGCTGGAATAATAGCTAAGGCAGTCGAGCGGATTTTCCGCACAGTGAAATCCATTTTCCCTGCAATTTGCTTTTTCAGTCGTATTGAGCCCCATCACAAACTGATAGCCACGGCATATCAGCCCGGGGCGAAAACCCTTATAAGCAATCATTCTTCATTTTTCCTCCTTTGCCGGCTCAGCCTGCCTTTGCCATCCCAAAATCCAGCAGCGACATCTGCCCATCCTGAGAAGGCTTTTTTTCCTCCTGCTTGGGTGCCGCCTTGGGTTCCGTCTTTTTCTTCTCTGCCGCCTTCTTGGGTTTGCTCTTTGCAGAGGACTTCCCAGCATACGGCTTGGGAACAAACTTCTCCTCATCCTCATGGTCTTCCTTGGCATCAGGGTCACGGAAATAATCTTCTGCCCACTGATAGCACATATCATCCGGCACATCGCAGCCATATGTCTGCTGTCCGGGACCAGGGTGGGTTCCGCTTGCTTTTAGTTCATCCTGCACATAATCCCATGCCTTTCGGTTGATGTACTGGAAACAGCGGATCATGTTCTTTTTCGGATGCATCGTCAGACGGGCAAACGCCGTATCTTCCATACAGAGCATCTGGATATGCTCGGACACACATTCCTTCATATTTCGCCGTGTCAGTTTTTCCACATCGGTACTCACCCTCTGGGTAGAGGCCGCGATTACTTCTTCATCACTCATCGCTTCCAGACGGGCGATCTGCTCCTGCTCCGCGGCTTTCTTCGCCTGCTGTTTGGCGTCAAATTCCGCTTTGCGCTGGGCTTCAGCCGCCTCATGCTCCGCACGCTTTTTTTCTTCATCTTCTGCGGCGGGCGGTTGTGCCGAATTCCCCTCCTCAGCAGACTTCTCTTCCCCATCAGACGCTACTTCATCCACAGGTTCTTCCTCTGCATCAGCCGAAGCAGTCTCACCGGCAGAAACCGAAGCCGCCGATACTGGGACAGTGTCTGTACCTACAGGCGGCACAGGCAAAGATTCCATCTCCTCCAGCTCAAAGGCTTCATCATCCTCAAAGGCTGCAGACGAATCGAACATACTGTTTTGCTGCTCCATTGCTATTTCTGAAAAAACACCCATTGTAAAATCTCCTTTCGCAAAAAATGGCATGGAGTAGGCCGTTATGACCCTTTCCATGCCATTGTGTGTTGCTCACAGCACATATAAAAGTGTGCTGAAGTTGTCAAAACAGTAGCAGACCACGCCAGTATACTGCCTTGACCATTCCTTGATTTTGTCCTGCACCTCCTGCGCAGCCTTTTGATTGCTCATATTCCAGGGTGGAGGTACCGTTACGGTAAAGTAGCCATTCTCCAGACAACTTCTGACATCTGCCGGAAGATTGGAGCACTGCTCATACAGTGCTGTAATCTGGCTTTTCTTCTTTTCTGCAATACGCATCTGACCCCTATCCCTTCATTCCTGTTTTTGAGCAGGCTCCGGAAGTCTTTTACACAAGAATGGGGAGAAGCGTACCGGCGCAAAATCCCGGCAGTCATTCACATAGAAGTATGTGCGTTTGCCTTGGCAGTCCAGTTCCACCACATCAGATGGAGCCAACGGGCGACCTCTGTAATCTTCCGGCAAATGCTCATTAAAGTCCAGGAACAGGCGCCCCAGCACTTCCATGTCATTCTGCCCCTTTGGGCAACAGACCTCTGCGCTCCATACCGTCTGATAGGCGGCGGCAGGCGGCTGTTCATATCCAGCCTTATGTAGCGCATCCAGTCGCTTGAATGCGAATGGTACTGTCTGTGTCTCACTTAGGCAAAGCTGGTAAATGCAAAACCTCCGGAAAACTCTCTGGCTGTCCAGAATATCCTTCAGCGCCCGATTGCCCTGAGCAAGAAATATCTGATACTCTTCCTTTGTAAGCCCCAGATACTCTGTCAGGTCCAAATCTTTCTCCGCTCTGGTGTGCCAAAGCTCGACGCAGCCATCTATATAGGTAAAATCACACTTACCGCACAGATATTGCTGCTTAAAATTCATTCTCTGCACCTCCTTTTCCTTCTGTTCTTTCTCCCGAAGGGCAAGCTGCCAATCATCAAACCCTTTATAATTCGGATTCCAGGTCAGCCGACGACATGCCATTCCATTTTTTCGGGCCATCAGATAGATCTTAGATGCCCCATTAGAGGTCATTTGGTTACTGTACTTATCCATATCATGAGCCTCAATGATCTCCTCAGTGCCATTCTGTGCCAACAGTGCAAACAGCGTATCCAACTGGCTTGTGTTGTTTGCGCCGGCAATCGCCGCAAAAGTCCGGTTTGTCAGGCAGTGTGAGATGTCTGCTTTCAGCAGTCCCTCAATGACATAGACCACTCGAGCAGATGGATTGCCGATAAAATGTACCGGGCTCCCGGATGTGACGCCCATATTTTTGGACGAGGACGAAAACCAGATGTATTTGGCTCCTGACTTATCCGGTGGATCATCTTTTTGCTTGAGCGGACTATCCAAAAGTATCTGCAGGCCATGTATCATACCGTCGTATCCCACAGCCGGAATCAAAATCCCTGCGTTTTTTCGGTAGAAGTTCATGGTCCAGCGCCCGCTGTCATCCAGATAAAAGCCGGGCACCCCCTCCACCTTGCATCCCTGTTTCATCAGCCGCTCGGTAATGGAACGGCAAAGGAATGGGGGTGGAGTGCTCTTGAACCCAATCCGGTCGATCTGTTCATCCGACAGTCCCCGTTTTGGGGAGTGCAGATGGTTGCGGTGGGCAGGCTGAAGAGGCAGCATAGCGAGCAGCAGCGAAAGCGTTTGATGGATTTCCTGTCCGCTGGCCCGTTCTGCTTGCTGCACTGTTTTTAGTTCGCCCCTCCTCTCATATCCGGCAAGGTCGGTCTGAGTCCCCGAAACCGGGGACCCAGTGCCAGCCTGCTGGTTTCCTGCCATCTCATATCCAGAGTTCGGCCGTTCCCTGTGAAAATCGTTGCACAGGGCTTCTCCTATCTCCCAATACGCATCGGATGTAGTCGTATTGTTTAGCCGCGCATAAAGCGCAAGCATACCGCCATGCTCATCACAATAATTGCACCGCCAGACATTTTTGACGAAATTCACATTCATCTTGCCGCGGCGGTCACCACAAAACGGGCAATCCACATATACACTGTTTGCCTGTCGGCGTCTGATTCGTAGATGTAGAAGTTCCACTACATCCATAATACCGAACGGAAAATCTCCTGGATATGAGTCCATCTGTTCTCCCTCCCTTCTTGGCCCCATAGATGGGGCTGCTTATCATCCGGCTTTCTGTGCGGCCATACCATCGAGCATGATCTGCGCCGCAGCACGAACGATATTGTTGGTGCTCTTGTTGCCTGGGGTGAGGTAGAATTTCAGACTCACCGGACGCTCCTTGGCAACTGTTGCCATGGTCTTTCCTTTGCTCAGACCGCTATCCACTACCACATTCTGCGCTTCTTCAAAGGTCATTACCTTCAAGATGTCTTCTACCGGAGTGCTCTCCGTATAAGAAGGCGCCACAGGCTGATCGGGTGCTTCCTGCTGGACAACAGGCGCCACAGGCAGTTCTTCCGGTTCATCCGATTGGAATACGGAGGCGGCCGGCTGCTCAGACGCATCATCCTGTTTTGGACTGCTATCCAATGTAACCTCGCGGCTCGGTACCGGCAGCTCCATATTGGGAGCATTCTCCTCTACCTTGCCGGCAGGCAGTGTATCCATATTCTCCTTCTCTTCTGCAACCATCTGTTGGACAACTGGCTGTACCGGAGAAACCGGGGGCTGTTCATTCTGAACCGGCTTTGCCGCAGGTTTCTGAATAGGCGCCGGACGAGCAGGAGCATTACGGCCCTCTACGGCGTTCTGAGGCGCTCTTTCCGGCCGGGCATGAACTTCCCCGCCAGATTGCCGCAGCGCCGCTCCAGGGGCTTCTACGGGCCTCTGCGCCGCATTTGGCATCGGTTGCTGGATAGGAGCCGTCCCGGAAAGCGGAATACTGCTTCCAAACACCTTGCCCGTACTGTCAACAGCAACATCGGCAAACTGCAGACCGAAACCGGCATCCGACAGCGCAGCACTCAATGCCTCATCCTGGGCAGCCTGTACATAGTCAGTACCTTCTTCTGCACTGTGCTGCGAGATGTAACTGCTGATGGGCTCTGCATCACTGCGGTCCAGATAGACTCTGGCCTCCATAATCGCAAGCTGTTCCGTGATTCGCAGGGTAGTCAGTTTCATGCGGCCCTGTGGGTGACGCAGGCGAAACCACAGTTTCTGATAAGGCAATTCCAACTGCAGCATTTCCTCATTGGTCTTTCTGGACACCTTATGGCGCAGAAATTTGAGCGGGTCAAAGCCCGGCACCTTGTTCAGTTCTGCCACTGCCGGAATTGTTTTGTACATCATAGGCATCGGATTACTTTTTTCGTTCATGTTGGAAACTCCTTTCTGACATAAAAATAGGAGACGCCAAGTGCTATTTCTGCATCTGACCTCTCTTTTTTAACTTGCGTTCTTTAATTGTTCTTCCAATACAGCTGGAATGGGGATACCGGCTTTCTTTGCGTAGGCTTTGAAATACATCTGGATACGCATACCCAGCAGAGTATTTCGCTTTCCAATCTCATTACGATGGATTGCCATAAACAATACCTGTTTCTGCCCAATCAGCACCACCCGCTTTTTAGCGCGCGTGATTCCAGTGTAGAGCAGATTACGGTACATCATGATGGTGTGCGCTTTGAGCAGCGGCATAATAACGGTCTCATACTCAGAGCCCATAGCCTTGTGGATCGTAGTAGCATAAGCCAGATCCACATTGCTCAAATCATCTACGCCGTATTCCAGTGTTCTGCCAGCGCCAAAATCCATGCCGATTTTTTTACCCTGGTCAGTGTCCTTAATATACCGGATGAAGCCCAGATCTCCATTAGAGACCTTTTCTGTGTTCTTGGTCTGCATGATGCGGTCATTGACCCGGAATATCCTGGGGCCAAACTTGATTTCTTCCTCCGCAGAGCGGAATGGGTTGACCAATTCACGAATGGTTTCATTCAGCTGTTCCGACGACGCGGCGCCTTCTGAACGGAAAGGTGAAAGAATCTGCACATTCTCAATTCCACTCTCCTGTATCTCCAAACAATACCGTTCTGTAATCTTTTCAGCGGTGTCTTCCTGACTATCACCAGACGCGAAAACAAAATCCGGTCCATAAAACAGTTTGGTATTGCCCTCGTTGATAAATTTGGCATTATAGGCAATCAGACTATCCTTCGACTGACGGAAAATCTGATCCAGCACCGTTACTGGGACGATTTTGGTCTCGATGATTTCACGAAACACATCTCCTGCTCCTACGCTCGGAAGCTGATCTGGGTCGCCTACCAGTACGATTCTGGCATTTATCTTCATGCGTTCAAAAAATTTCTCAGCAAGCCACATATCCACCATGGAAAACTCATCCACAATGATTAAATCGGCCGACAGTGGCTCTGACTTTCTGTTCCGGCTACCCTCATCCTCTTCACTGGTCAGTCCCAGACCACTGTGTAATGTTCGGGCATCCTCAAAGCCGGTACTCTCCGACATCCTGCGGCTTGCCCGACCGGTAGGTGCCATAAGAGCAATTTTGCCATCAGGGTGCAGCCGCCGGTAAACCTCAAGTATCGTCCGCAGCACTGTTGTTTTACCAGTACCAGGAGAACCCGTAATTACTGACAAGCCATGCCTAAATGCTGCATAGACCGCAGCCTCCTGCTGTGCAGACAGGCGCAGTCCCATTTCAACCTTGACCTGTTCCAGCACCGGCGCAATATGCTCTACTGGCATCTGGGCGACCAGACGCTGGGCGATCCGGCGCGCCGTTTCGTCCTCTTGGGCAAACACTCTGGGAAGATAGATATTATCCTTCACGGAAACGACTGCTCCATTCAGGATCATTTCCTGCATCATATCCCTGACTTCCTGCTGATGCAGGCGAAGCTCCGGTACAGGTATCTTCTCATTGAGCAGTTTCAGCGCTGATTTCTCCAGTTCTTCAGAACTGATGTACAGATGGCCTCGTTTACTCTTGCCCTCATCCAGCGCACAAAAGACAGCCCCTTTGATACGCATAGAGTCATGGAGATTGCCCCCGCTCTTTTGTACGATTGCATCTACCCGCCGAAATCCAAAGCCGGAGATCTGGCAAAGCTCAAATGGGCTCTTTTCCAAAATCTCTACGCTGGTCGGGCCGAAATATTGATATATTTTCAATGCCGTCTTGGGAGTAATCTTAAACGGTACCAGCAAGGTCATAATTCCTTGGAGCATACGGTTTTCTGCATAAGAAGCTTTGATGTCCTCCAATTTATTTTCCGTAATGCCCCGGATCTCCAACAGCCGCTCCGGCTGGTGTTCCAGAATATCCAATGTGTCCACACCGAACCGCTCCACAATGTCTGCGGCAGTTTTGGGACCAATCCCTTTGATAAGCCCGGAGGCAAGGTAGCCCTCTACGCCGTTTTTTGTTCTGGGCACAATTTCACGCCACTGCTCCACCTGGAGCTGGACACCATACTTGCCTTTTGCCCATTCACCATCCAGTTCCAACTCTACCGCATCTGTCCGTGGAATCTCATACCCCACAGCTGTAAAGCGGATCAAATGGTCTTTGTACCGCCTGTTTGACCTGGCCTCAGCTGGCACACTCTGGTCTGCGGTTTTTACACTGATGATACAAAACTTATTGGCAGGATTATAAAAAATCGTCCCGTCGTAGGTACCAATACAATTCATCCTTTTTCACCTCACTAAGCGGCCTCCATAATCGAGGCTCTAACACTGAACCGTCTGGATTCGGATACTGTAACAAACTGCTCGTAAATATCCGGATGCTCCAGTTTCAACCGAAGCAGGTTATCCTTGTCGATGACGGACTTGCGAACAGGGGTATAGGTAACCGTATAGTTCACTCCCTCCTGCTCACAGACTGCAGTGCAGCTGGTACCCATTTCCGCAATCAACAGCGCCTTCAGACGCTGAATATCCTTGTCGATTTCTTTGGAGTACACCTCTGCATTTTTCTTTTCATCCAGAAGCCGCAAATACTGCATAAGTTTTGCAGTCATATCCAGGTCGAGTGCAACGGCCGGGGCATTTTTATCTGCCGGGCCAAAGTGTTTGCGTGCGCTCTCAATAATCAAGGCCCCACTTTCTGTATAGGGCGGCGGCACATGGCGCTGGACATGGTTTTCCCAGAAATACTGCTCCAAAAAGACCATCTCAGCCTCATACTCGAAATCACGCTTGACCTCCCGGATAATAACTTCCTCCTCGTTGTTACCATACAGGCAGCAAAAGAAACATCGGTCAAGATCCGTTACTGCCATATAATGACGCCCCTGAGATTCATAGTAGACTGGAACAGTCTCCTTCCCATTCATCCACCAGTTATCTCTGGCATTATAGTTTGTGGTCTTGATCTCAAGGATCGCTGTGGTGCCATCCGGCAGTTCCACAAAGTAGTCCACATCAGCCAGCATCCAAGGATACTGTGGGTGCTGGAACATCTTTTTGATTTGGTAGACCCGATATCCGGTTTTCCGCTCGAATATCTTTGCTACCAGAGGCTCCAGCAAATGCCCCATTTCCATGGCAACCCAGTTGCCCTCATCATCTTCCACTGACGCTATGTTCAGTTTGTCGTAGTACAGATCCCTGGCTGTCCGGAATGGAGAAGTGCCAAAGATTGCTGATACATCGCTGCCGCCGATTCCACGGCGCCGGTAATCCAGCCAGTCTTCTTCTGAAAGATCTGCCGTTTCTACCAGCACCAGCGGTTCATGCCGCTTTCGTTCAGCACTATTGCTGCCAGACATATCAAATCCCCCTTCGTGATCTTCGGGGCAAAATAACTGCCCTCGCCATTGGTGCAACATTTTGGGGCCGGAGCGAAGATACTGCCTGTCTCTTCATCTTCCAGTCCGTGGAGTGTGCCGGCTTGACCCGCCGACCATTCTGCTTTCTTTTCTGCTTCACATTCATGTACATGACCTGCCTTTCTCAGTTTTGATTTATCCTTAAAGCCCTTTCAGGCTTACAGGCAATAAAAAAGCGAGAATGACAGACGGCATAAAGCCTGGCGTCCATAGTTGCCTATGAACCGATGTCATTCTCGCAATGGTGGGTAAATCCCGTAAAATAAAAAAAGCCAGCAATATACCGGCCTGAAAAGGCGCAGTGATACTACTGACACAAGTACAAAATTAACAGCGTGTGCAATGCAGTCATTACTCCGCAACACAAGCCCTAAAGCCTGTGTACCCTGACGGGCAACGCACAAAAATCAATTACATTGCAATTCTAACACAATATATAGTGCTTGTCAATTCAAACATTCTATATATTGATTTTGGATTTTCTTTAAATTTTCTTTCCTCTTTGCAGAAGTTCTTTCTTCCCCGCCTATTTATAGGATGTATCGGATCATTTGGTAATACCGGATGATCCCTACGCTCTTTTAGTACCTTGACAAGTTCATAACCTCTATGGGGAGTTATACAGGAATTCTGGACAGTGTGCGATGACCACAGAAGCGCGCCCATAATCGAAGTGTTGCACAGCAGCAGCCTGAAATACACGGCAGAACCGTTCTGGCGTAGGAAATGGCCCCATTAGAGTTCTTTTGTTATTTCAATACTTCCTGACCTCAAGACCGTTTTCATTGTTTTTGTTGAAAACCTTCTTCTACAAATCGTAAGGGATCATTGTAATCGAAAAAAGGAGGACGATTATGGAGAAAAGAAAACCGAATGACCTACCGCCGGAGCAGTGCTTGGCTGTTGATACCGATACCCTTTGCAAACTGTTGTGCTGTGGAAGGCACACTGCAGTACAGATTGGGGATCTTGCCAATGCACGCATTACCATGAACACCCGTGTCCTATGGAGTGTCCAGCGTATCAAAGAATATCTTTATGATATTTCCGGCTAAATAACCATGCCAGTAAGGCGCACTACACTTTTATAATCAGGAGGTACCAGTAATGGCAAAAGTGAGAAAAGACAACAAAGGACGAAATCTTCGGCCCGGAGAAACACAACGGGCAGATGGCAGCTATATGTATGTCTACAAATTAGGCACTAAAAAGAAATATCTCTACGACTCCGATCTCGCAAGTCTTCGTGTCAAAGAAAAGCAGATCAACAAAGATAAGGATGATGGCATCCGTACTCAGGAAGCCATGAAGCTTACCCTGAATGATATGTTCAAGGTCTACATGAATAACAACATCAAACTGAAGCCCTCTACCAGAGCAAATTATCTTTACCTGTGGGACTTCTATGTGAAAGAAGAGCCTTTCGCTAACATGCCTCTTCCACAAATCCACAGAAGTGATATTCTCGCGTTTTATACCAAACTGCTGAAACACGGCTTTGCTATCAACTCACTGGAGAGCATCAACACCATTGTTCACCCTACGCTTGAAATGGCCGTGGACGACGATTACATCCGCAAAAATCCCAGCAAGGGCATTTACCGCAAGCTCAAGACGGATGGCAGCGCTCCAAAGCCTAAACGGCGGATCGCACTCACTAAAACGCAACAGCAGAATTTCCTGCGTTTTATTGCCAAGTCCCCTACATACAGCCATTGGCTCCCCATCATGACTGTGCTCCTTGGAACAGGAATGCGTGTAGCAGAATGTACCGGCATTACCAAAAGCGATATTAACTTGAGCGAAAACACAATCTCCGTCAACCACAACTTAATCTACCGGGTCATTGACGGAAAAGCCGGATTTCACATTACCACTCCCAAAACTGAGAGCGGTACACGAATTATCCCTATCCTCTATCCAGAGGTGGCCGAGCAGCTTCGCCTCCAGATTGAAACCATCGACGCATTGTATCCAGACGATCAACTGGTGTTAGGAGGAGTTCACGGTTTTGTTTTCCGCAACAGAACCGGCTCATTCATGAGCGCCCACAATATCAATCGGGCGATTGAGAGAATCAGCGTAACTTACAACATGGAGGAAATGGATCAGGCTGAACTGGAAGACCGTGAACCGGATCTGCTCCCTCATTTTAGTGTTCACAACTTGCGGCACACCTTCTGTACCCGGCTCTGCGAAAACACCAACGATGTTAAATTCATTCAGCAAGTCATGGGGCATGCCGATTTCTCTACTACAATGGACATCTACACCCATATCACACAAGAGAATATGCAGGAGAAGGCAAAAAACATTAGTGTGAACATGAAGCTGATGTAAAAAGAAAGGCGAATCTGCATTTTATAAGCAGATCCGCCTTTCATATTGCTTCATCCGGTTTCGTAGGGTCTCGCGCAAAAGTTGTAGAAAAGTTGTAGTAACGCGATTTTTTGTAGTAAATGACCTCTTTAGTACAGCTTTGCTCCTGCCGGAATACTGTCATCCAGCATCAAAAGATTTAAGCCTTCCCGTCCGTCATACTCGTACACTGCAGAAATCAGCATACCCTCGGAATCAATACCCATCATCTTTCTCGGCGGCAGGTTTGTGATTGCCACACAGGTCTTACCAACCAGCTCTTCCGGCTCGTAATACTCGTGAATACCGCTTAAAATGGTGCGTTTCCGGTCTGTTCCGTCATTCAGTGTGAATTTCAAGAGCTTCTTGGACTTCGGCACTGCCTCACAGGCTTCGATCTTAACCACTCTGAAATCAGACTTGCTGAATGTCTCAAAGTCTACATCATCTGCAAACAAAGGCTCGATTTTCACCTTGGAAAGATCAATCTGTACGCTTGGCGCGGACACAGTTGCATCCTCTGCAGAACCATTTACCGCTGCTTTTTCGGCTTTGTTTTCAGCCCGCTTTGGTTCCAGGGTCTTCATTGTCGGGAAGAGGATCACGTCGCGGATGGAATCCGTGCCGCAGAGCATCATGGCGCAGCGGTCGATACCGAAGCCGAGGCCGCCCGTCGGGGGCATGCCGTACTCCAGCGCAAGAACAAAATCCTCGTCCATCATGTCAGCCTCGTCGTCGCCGTTGGCGCGCTTTTCGGCCTGCGCCTTGAAGCGCTCGTACTGGTCGATGGGGTCGTTCAGCTCGGAGAAGGCGTTGCCCATCTCGCAGCCGCAGATGAACATCTCATAGCGCTCCGTCAGGTGCGGGTCGGCGGGGCTGCGCTTGGCCAGCGGGCTGACCTCTACGGGGTACATGGTGATGAACGTCGGCTGGATGAGGGTGGACTCGACCTTCTGGTCAAACGTCTCATACAGGGCGTTGCCCCAGGTGTGGGCGACGCCGTCCATGTCGACACCGACGCTCTTTGCCAGCGCCACACCGGCGTCCGCGTCGCCCTCGATGGCCATGAAGTCGGCCCCGGTGACGTTCTTAACCGCGTCGGCCATGGTCACGCGCTTCCACGAGGGGGTGAGGTCGATCTGGTGGCCCAGCCACTCGATCTGGTAGGTGCCGAGGATCTCCTTGGCCGCGCCGGTCAGGATACCCTCGAGGATATCCATCATGCCGTCGAGGTTCGTGTACGCCTGATACAGCTCGCAGGTGGTGAACTCAGGGTTGTGCTTGGTGTCCATGCCCTCGTTGCGGAAGATGCGGCCGACCTCATACACGCGCTCGAGACCGCCGACGATCAGGCGCTTGAGGTGCAGCTCCGTCGCGATGCGCATATACATGTCGATATCGAGGGTGTTGTGGTGGGTGATGAACGGGCGCGCGTTCGCGCCGCCGGCGATGGGGCTGAGAACGGGCGTCTCCACCTCCATGAAGCCGAGCCCGTCGAGATAGCGGCGCAGGAAGGCGACAAACTTGCTGCGGATCTCGAAGTTGCGCTTGCTCTCGGGGTTCATGATCAGGTCGACATAGCGGCGGCGGTAGCGCAGCTCCTTGTCGGTCAGGCCGTGGAACTTCTCGGGCAGCGGCTGCAGGGACTTGCTGAGGAGGGTGATGTCATGGGCGCGGACGCTCATCTCGCCCTTCTGCGTGCGGAACACGTCGCCGCGGACGCCGACGATGTCGCCGATGTCGCACTTCTTGAACGCGTTATAGACGGCCTCGTCCATCTCGTCCTTGCGGGCGTAGATCTGAATGCGGCCGGACTTATCCTGCAGGTCGCAGAAGGAGACCTTGCCCATGCCGCGCTTGCTCATCAGGCGGCCGGCAACGTGGACCTCGGTGCCCTCGAGCACGTCGAAGCTGTCCTTGATCTCCTGCGCGTGGTGGGTGACGTCGTACTTCGTGATGTGGAAGGGGTCGTGTCCCTCGTCCTGCAGCGCCTTGAGCTTCTCGCGGCGCACCTGCAGGATCTGACTCAGATCCTGCTGTTCGTTCTGCTCGTTATTTCTTGTCTGCTCTGCCATAGTGCAGTTTCACTCCTTGTGTAGTTGTTAGCGTTCGATCTTGTCGACGCGATAGTGAATGACGCCCTTCGGCGCCTCGACGTTCACCTCGTCGCCCATCTTCGCTCCCATGAGGGCCTTGCCGAAGGGGGAATCCTCGGACACGGCACGGGCCATGACGTCCGCCTCCTGCGTGCCGACGATGCGGTACTCGGGCAGCTGCTTACCGTTATCGAGGTTCGTCACCGTCACGAGACAGCCGATGGAGATCTTGTCCGAATCAATCTCGGACTCGTCCACGATCACGGCATGGAGAAGAATCTCCTCCAGCTCGGCGATGCGGGAATAGAGTTTGCCCTGCTCGTTTTTGGCCTCGTCATACTCGCTGTTTTCGGACAGGTCGCCGAAGCCGCGGGCCTCTTTAATCAGTTCCGCAATTTCATCCGCGCGGGTCGTTTTGCTGTAGTCGAGCTCTTTTTTCAGCTCATCATACCGAGCCTGGCTCATTTTGAATTCTTTCACCATGCTGCTACATCCTTTCCTATGAACCTGCGGCTTTTGCCGCTTGATATACCGATAATTATAATATGGCACATTGCATTATAGAGAGTTTCCCGCGGCCTGTCAAGCGTTGTGTTGCACAGATTTCACGCCAATGGCCGCAATCGGGAGCTTTCCCGCCTGAAAAAGTGCACAGAGCAGGCGGCCGTCCGGCGGGAGCGGGCCGAGCGTGGGCGCATACGCCGCCGAGAGTGCGTATTCCACCGACTGCCGCGCGCGGCAGCCGGTGCCGAGAAAGAGCGCGGGCGCGCTGCCCTTGCGCTCGCCGAAGCAGACCTCCGCATCCGGGGACGCCCCGCCCGCGCACAGGCCGAAGCGGCGGCGCAGGTAATCGCTCAGGTCCTCCTGCCCCGCTCCGACGTCGAGCAGGAGCCTGCGCGCGGCATGCGCGAGCTCCTCTGCCGCGGCATACACCGCGGGCGACGCCGCCGGGGCCGAGAGCAGCACCGCCGGGATCCGCGCACCGTCCTCCGCCCCCGTCAGGGCGCGCAGAAGCGGCGTGAGCAGCGCGCGGCGCAGCGCCGTCTCGTCCGGGTCGGCGATGCCGCATAACGCCGCACGCGGCGTGAGCGCGTCCGGCAGGATGGCGCAACGGACATCCCCCGCCCGCCGCAGCCGCCGGAGCGTGCGCAGCACCCGCCGCGCCGGGACATCCCGTGCCGTGAGATACAGCACCGGCAGTCCGCACGGGCACAGCAGTTCCGTCTGCACGCGTCCCCACCGCCCCGGCGTCCAGTCCACATACGTCAGCAAAAAAATCCCCTCCCGCCCAGTGTACGGAGCGGGAGGGGGAAGTATGCGGGATTTTACCAGTACCGGATGTACCCCGGCAGGTAGGGCAGCGGGTCGATGCGGGTGCGGTTGACCCAGATTTCATAGTGGACGTGCGGGCCGGTAGACGCGCCCGTGGAACCGCACAGGCCGATAACCTCGCCCTGCGAGACGGTCTGGCCGACGCTGACAAGGCGCTTGCTCATGTGGCCGTAGAGCGTGTAGTTGCCGCCGCCGTGGTCGATCTGAACGTAGTTCCCATAGCCGCCCGCGTCATACGACGAGACGATGACCGTACCGGCCTTGGTGGCATAGATGCTGCTTCCGTAGCTCGCGCCGATGTCGACGCCCTTGTGGTTCGTCGAGCCAATGCCGCCGGGGGACGTGCGCTTGCCAAAGGGCGAGGTGATGTACCTCGCACTGCACGGCCAGATGTAATCACCGCTCGTCGCGGGGGTGGATGGCGTCTCCTGGCGGTTCTTGATCTCCTGCTCGATGCGGTCGGCGGAGGCCTCCTCGGCCGCGGCCATCTTCTGCATCTGGGAGGCGTCGGTGGAGAGCTGCTCATAGAGCTTGTCGGCCTCGGCGCGCTGCTCGGCGAGCTCCGCCTGCCGCGTCTCAAGCTCGGACTTCTGGCTCTCGAGGTTGTCCTTATCGGACTGGATCTGCGCGCGCAGATCCTGCAGCGTCGCGATGACGCTCTTGTCGTGCTCGGCGACCTCGTTGACAAAGTCGATCCGGCTCAGCAGATCCGTAAAGCTCGACGCCTTGAACAGCACCGACCAGTACGAGAGCGTGCCGCGCTCCTCCTCGCTGCGCACCTGCTCGCAGAAGAGCTCGTACTGCGCCTCTTCCTTCTTCTGGTTCTCGGCCAGCTCGCTCTCGAGCGCGGTAATCTGGGCGCTGGCGTTGTCGATCTGCGACTGCAGCAGATTATTCTGCTCGTCGAGGACGTTCTTCTGGGCGAGGGCGTCGGCCTTGCTGCTCTGCAGCTCGGAGAGCTGCTTTTTTAGCTCGGCGAGTCTGGCCTTGGACGCCGCGGCCTGATCCTGCAGCTCGGAGAGCGTCGCGGCCTCGGCCGTCTCCGCCCCGCCGGGGGCGACGGCGATGATCGAAACCGTCATCAGCGCGGCGAGGAGCATGCAGAAAAGTCGTTTCATGGGTTTCTTCATAGGATCCTCCTTTTTTACACCTGCAGGAACTTGCGGATGGCCGTCAGGCTGCCGCCGACGCCGACGAGGATGCCGACACCGCCGAACACCACAGCCACCGGCAGCCAGATCTTCTGGAAGGCGACAACCTTCAGCAGCTGGAGCGTGTCGGAATTGGCGATGCCCTGCGCGACGCCCGCGTACAGGAGCCACTGCAGGAAGAACGCGACGATCGCGCCGCACAGGCCGATGAGCAGACCCTCGAACACGAAGGGCCAGCGGATGAAGCCGTTCGTCGCGCCGACCATCTTCATGATGGCGATCTCATCGCGGCGATCGAACGTGGTGAGCTTGATGGTATTGGAGATGATGAACACCGACACCACGAGCAGAATCGCGATCAGCGCGGCGCTGATGACGCTCGCGATGTTGCGCACGGTGATAAAGCCGTTGGAGACGGCCTCGTCGGCGCGGATCTTCACGATGCCGGGGATCTGCTCGAGCGCATCGGTCGTCTGCTTCATCTGGTTCAGATCCGTCAGGTGCAGGACGAAGCGGTGGCGGAAGATGCTCGCGTCGAGGTCGGAGTATAGATCATTCTCGTCATACTGCTCAACATAGGTGTCGCGCGCCTGCTCGCGTGAGACGAATGTGCAGTCCGCCACGTTCGGCACACTCTCGAGCTGCGGCTGCAGGGCGCGCGCCTCCTCCTCGGAGAGGTTCTCGTCGACAAAGGCGAGCACCGCGTTCTCCCGCTGCAGATCCTTCAGGTTCTCGTTGGCGTTGTAGGCCACGAGGGTAAACGTCCCCATAATCAGCAGGCAGGCCACCGTGATGCCGATGGCCGCAAAGGACATAAAGCCGTGGGAGAACATGTTCTTGACGCCCTCCCGGAAGAAATATTTAAAATTGTGTCTCATTCCGCCACCTCATAAGTTCCCATGCCGGAGCCGGCGACCACGCCGCTGTCGATCATGATGACGCGCTTGTCAAAATGGTTCACCAGACCCTTCTCGTGGGTCACGACGACGACCGTCGTCCCCAGCGCGTTGATGCGCTCGAGCAGGGTCATGATCTCCAGCGAGCGGTTCGGGTCGAGGTTGCCGGTCGGCTCGTCGGCGACGATCGTGCTGGGGTTGTTGACAAGGGCGCGGGCGATGGCGACGCGCTGCTGCTCGCCGCCGGAGAGCTCGTCCGGATAGCGCTGCCCTTTCCCGGCCAGACCGACCAGATCGAGCACATAGGGGATGCGGTTTTTGATCTCGCGCGGGCTCGCGCCGACGGCGCGCATCGCGAGGCTCAGGTTGTCGTACACCGTTTTCTTGCCGATCAGGCGGAAATCCTGAAAAATTACGCCGATCGTGCGGCGCATGTAGGGGATCTGCTTGTCCGAGATGCGGCTCATGGAGAAGCCGTTGATCATGACGCGGCCCTCCGTGGGAAGGATCTCGCCGGTCAGGAGCTTGATGATGGTGGACTTGCCGGAGCCGGACGGGCCGACGAGGAACACGAACTCCCCGTCCTCTATCGTAAAGGAGATCCCGCGCAGGGCCTCCGTTCCGTTGTCGTATGTCTTGACGACGTCTTTTAAGCGAATCATATCAGTAAAAACCTCTTTCGTTTCCGTAAAACACAATGAAATGCAATATTAAGACAAAGTGCGGCTTTATTCCACATATAAACTTATTATATACAAAAGGTTACATAATGGCAACAGGAAAGATTTTAAAAATTCATGAATTCCGCGCACCCCTCCCCCGCCCTCTTTGGCAGAAGACGCAAAAATTATTCGCCGATTGCGGGCTTTTTGATGCTTTTTTCGGTTGACAAACGGCAAAAGTGCGGGTAAAATATCGCCTATAGAGCATATCTGCGATGATGGGGATCAGTAGCGCCTGTTTCCGTGCCAAGAGAGCCGCCGTTTGGTGAAAGGCGGACACAAGGCAGGCCGCGAATATCACCCCGGAGCTTCCGGCTGAAACGACAGTAGGCACGGACGGCGGAGGGCCGTTACCTTCCCTCGCCCACGGTTGGTGGGGCCGAGCGGCCGGCTGCTGTACAGCCGGCAACGAGAGTGGTACCGCAGAGGTTATTGCGCCTTTGTCTCTTCGGGAGACAGGGGCGTTTTTTGTTTTGCTGATAAACGGAATATAACGATAAAAGGAGACGCATTATGGAGTACAAAAAGACACTGAACATGCCGAAATCCGGCTTCCCCATGCGCGCGGGTCTGCCCAAGCGCGAGCCGGACATGCTCAAGCACTGGGAGGAGATCGACCTCTACCATGAGCTGCTGAAAAAGAACGACGGTAAGCCCCGCTTCAGCCTGCACGACGGCCCTCCGTTCTCGAACGGCGCGCTGCACATGGGCCATGCGCTGAACAAGTCCATCAAGGACTTCATCACCCGCAGCTACGCCATGCGCGGGTACTATACCCCCTATATCCCCGGCTGGGATAACCACGGCATGCCCATCGAGAGCGCCATCATCAAGCAGAACAAGCTCAACCACAAGGCCATGAGCGTGGCGGACTTCCGCACCGCCTGCCACGAGTTCGCCGACCACTATATCGACGTGCAGCGCGAGGGCTTCAAGCGCATGGGCGTCGTGGGCGACTGGGAGCACCCCTATAAGACGATGGATCCCGGTTTCGAGGCGCAGGAGGTCCGCGTGTTTGGCCAGATGTATAAGAAGGGCCACATCTACAAGGGTCTCAAGCCCGTCTACTGGTGCCCGCACGACGAGACGGCACTGGCCGAGGCGGAGATTGAGTATAAGGACGTTCCCTGCACCACCGTCTATGTGAAGTTCCCCATGCACGACGATCTGGGCAAGCTGCCCCATCTGGATCACAGCAAGCTGTACTTCGTGATCTGGACGACCACGATCTGGACGCTCCCCGGCAACCTCGCCATCGCCCTGCACCCCGACGAGAGCTACGCTGTCGTCAAGGCGCCGAACGGCGAGATGTATATCGTGGCCGAGGCGCTGGTCGAGAAGGTCATGAAGATCGGCGGCTTCGACAGCTACGAGACCGTGGAGACGCATCCCGGTTCCTTCTTCGAGAACATGCTCGCAAGCCACCCGTTCCTGCCCAAGACGAGCCGCCTTGTGCTGGCGGACTACGTCACCATGGATTCTGGTACCGGCTGCGTCCACACGGCGCCCGGCTTCGGTGCGGACGACTATCTGACGTGCAAGCGCTACGGCATGGACATGATCGTCCCCGTCGACGATCAGGGCAGGCACACCGCCTACGCCGGCAAGTACGAGGGCATGGCGACCGATGAAAGTAACCCCGTCATTCTGCAGGACATGAAGGACAGCGGCGCTCTGTTCGCCAGCGAGGACATCGTCCACAGCTATCCCCACTGCTGGCGCTGCAAGAACCCCATCATCTTCCGCGCCACCCCCCAGTGGTTCTGCTCCGTGGACTCCTTCAAGGACGATGCCATCGCCGCCTGTGAGGACGTGCGCTGGGTACCCGCATGGGGCAAGGACCGTATGCGCTCCATGATCCTGGAGCGTACCGACTGGTGCATCAGCCGTCAGCGTCGCTGGGGTCTGCCCATCCCCGTGTTCTACTGCAAGGACTGCGGCAAGCCCGTCTGCACGGATGAGACGATCGAGGCGGTCGCAAACCTGTTTGAAAAGAAGGGCTCAAACGCGTGGTTCGATATGGACGCCGCCGACATCCTGCCCGAGGGCTTCACCTGCCCGCACTGCGGCAAGGCCAGCGGCTTCACGCAGGAGACGGATACGCTGGACGGCTGGTTCGACTCCGGCTCCACCCATTTCGCCGCCATGGAGCGCGACCAGCACTTCTGGCCCGCCACCATGTATATCGAGGGTCTTGACCAGTACCGCGGCTGGTTCCAGTCCTCCCTGCTGGTAGCCGTAGGCGCGCTGGGCCGCGGCGCTCCGTTCAAGGAGTGCGTCACCCACGGCTGGACGGTGGACGGCGAGGGCAAGGCCATGCACAAGTCTCTGGGCAACGGCATGGATCCCGCCGAGATCTTCGACAAGTACGGCGCCGACCTGCTGCGCCTGTGGGCAGGCTCCGCCGACTACCACGTCGACGTCCGCTGCTCCGACGAGATCTTCAAGCAGCTGAGCCAGAACTATCTGAAGTTCCGCAACACGAGCAAGTTCTGCCTCGACAACCTCGTCGGCTTCAATCCGGACGAGCTCGTTGCCCCGGCGGACATGCTCGAGCTGGACAAGTGGGCCGTCACCCGCCTGAACGGTCTGATAGAGAAGGTGTTCGGCTGGTACGACAACTATGAGTTCCACGCCATCTCCCACGCCATCAACGACTTCTGCGTCATCGACCTGAGCTCGTTCTACTTCGATATCATCAAGGACCGTCTGTACTGCGACGGCGCGGACAGTCTCTCCCGCCGCAGCGCGCAGACCGCCCTGTTCCTGATCCTCGACACGATGACGAAGATGTTCGCCCCGATCCTCGCCTTCACCTGCGATGAGATCTGGCTGACGATGCCGCACCGCGCGAGCGACGACGGGCGCAACGTCCTGCTCAACGAGATGTCCAAGCCCTACACGGCCTATGCACTCTCCGAGGACGAGATGACCAAGTGGGCGCGCATCGCCGCCGTGCGCAACGTCGTCAACGGCGCGCTGGAGCAGGCCCGCGCCGACAAGACCATCGGCAAGAGCCTTGAGGCCGAGGTGGATCTGGTCGTCCCGCACGAGGATGTGTTCCTCGCGGAGATGGATCCCGCTGCGCTGGCCGACACGCTCCTCGTCTCGCAGGTGCGCGTGGCCGAGGGTGATGAGCTGAGCGTCGAGGTCCGTCCCGCGAACGGCTGCAAGTGCGGCCGCTGCTGGAAGGTGCTGCCCACCGTCGGCTCCGACGCCGCGCACGCCGACCTCTGCCCGCGCTGCGCCGCCGTCGTGGCGAAGCTGCCCGAGCTTGCGTAACATACCGCTGTCCCGTCCGGGGGATTTCTCCCCCGGACGGGCGCTCCCCGGGCGTCCGGAAAAATTTTGCGCGCGGGCGAAAGAAAATGCTTGCATTTTCAGGAAAAGTGTGTATAATAATTTGAGCAGGGTGTTTCTGCCCCGCGTCATATGGGCCCGTAGCTCAGCTGGGAGAGCGTTCGGTTCGCATCCGAGAGGTCGAGGGT
>ERZ507027.615-NODE-615-length-28566-cov-6.361790_pt1 | contig 28566 bp, 44 predicted proteins | sample MGYA00513163_ERZ507027 | MGnify/ENA metagenome assembly ERZ507027
CAGACGTGTGCTCTTCCGATCTAATCTTTGATTAATGAACCCCGAAATTATCCGACTGCAGAGGATAATTCTGCCCACGGCGGTGAAGGCATTTTCAGTTACTTAGAATTATTCGGGTAACTGAAAATATATCTTGCTGTGTCTTTGAGGACACAAAAATCCTCCGCCTGTCGGATTGGTTTCCGAGTGTAATCACTCATTTTGGGTATCGGTTAAGCCGATGAAGTGTATTCACCAGCCCAACCGACTTTCTGTAATTCCGTCAGAGCTTGCGCCACTGCTCGATGTCGTTCCGATAGGTGTCGAGGTGCAGACGGACGAGGTTCTCGATCAGCCCCGATGCGCTCATGCCCTTTCCTCCGAGGAAGCGGACAACCCTGTCCAGTTCGTCTCGCACCGTTTCACTGACGAACACGGGCTTTCGGTTGACAATCTTGGGGACTTGGAGATAGGTGGTGCGGTACTCCTCCAGAGACAGTCTGCGTTGCTTGCTGCTGACACGCTTCTGCGGCATTGCTGTTTCCCCGACCGCCTCACTTGACGGTTCATCCGCCATAGCGGTCTCCGTTTCTTCCGTGACGGTCTTGCCGGGCTGTTCCGGCTCATCCGGCTCCAGACCGATACGCCTGTAGATGTCGTTCATCGACTTGGGAGTGTAGGATTCCCTGCGTCCCATCTTTTCCACGATTTCACGAGCCTGCTGCTCTGTAATGCTTGGTTCTCTCTTCATTGTAAAAAACAAATTGATTAAGTTATTAACTGTGGTCTTGGTAAGCACCTCGACCGATTATCGGGAGCAAAGTAAGGTGCTTTAATGCAGTCAGTCAAGCACTTGGAGTCTCTTAGGCAATTTTGTATGGTTTTGCTTTATGGCAGTAGACAAAGCGGTGAGGACTTCACCGTTTTGCCGGATATATATGACCGAAAGGGGGAAAGGTTCAATTATGGGCAATTTTGAATTAAGTCCTTATCTGGGCGGTGGCTTCCTTATTAAATATGAGAATTAAGGACTAAGGTCTGAACGGATTGGGCAATTTGTGAGCTATGCTTGTGCCAACTTCTACCACCCTGTGCCACTTGCTGCCAGACCTGATTGAAACCATTGTCGGATGCCGGATTATGTATTTCTTTGCAGACGAAGGAATGATAATAACTAAAGGAAAGACGGCATCCCGGACAAAGGCTACCTATTGGCGCAACACGCTGCCACTTCCGAAAAATCCATTGTCGGATACCAGATTATATATTCCTTTGCGGCAAAAGAAACAGTAACAACTAAAAGAAAGACAATATGGAAATCGTATCAATCGAGAGAAAGACCTTTGAGGCGCTGGTCGCCAAGTTCGACCACTTCGTCAGCCGTATGGATGCCATCTGCCATCGGCACGGAGAGAAGAAAATGAGTGAGTGGATGGACAATCAGGATGTATGCCGGATGCTCAACATCAGCCCGCGCACATTGCAGACGCTTCGGGACAACGGAACGTTGGCTTATTCGCAGATAAACCACAAGACCTATTACCGCCCCGAAGACGTGCAGCGTATCATCCCCATTGTGGAGAACAGGAGAAAAGAAGCGAAATTCAAAGGTAAAACTATATAAATACTGTATAGAGTAATAACAGCAATTCCACTAAATCCAGAGTAACATGAACGAACTGATTAACAAAGACAACGAGTGGATAATCCACTTCTTGGGTAGCCTCGACCGTCTGCTGGACAACGTAGAGCATCTGACCGCCAACTACCGCCCGACACTGAACGGGGAGCGTTTCTTCACCGACAAGGAAGTATCGGCACGGTTGAAAGTAAGCCGCCGGACGCTCCAGGACTACCGCAATGAGGGGCGGATAGCCTACATACAGTTGGGTGGTAAAATCCTCTACCGTGAATCCGACATCGAAAGGATGCTGGCAGACAGCTACCGTTCCGCTTACAGACTGACGGCAACCTGATTTTCTTGAAGGAGCGCAGTTTGCCGTCTGCCCTATGTTTGCGGCAGCAATGGAACTTCGGCAAAAAGAAAAAGGAACGGCTTACGGATGAAGCATCAATGTTTAGCTTCGTCTGTAAGCCGTTCCTTCTCTTCCTTCTGATTTCCCGTCAGTCGCTTGTTTCCGTTGCCGGATGCCTTTCAAGCGTGTTGCTGGCAATGGCAAGGTTTTCGGGTGGAATACGCTCAACCTCGTTTGAGGAAGATTCCGCCCGAAACGGCTCTGCCGCCCGACCTTGCCGATGCCGTCAAAGCCATACGCTACCTTTGCATCCGTGCATCGGGAACAGGTGGCTGACGGGATGAACCTCAACTATACCATAGGTTGCCATTCTTGCCATAGGAAACAAACAATGTAATCGGGCTTCCTTTCTTGGTGGCGCAGATTTCATTCATCACAAACTGCCGGAATCGGACACTCTCTCTGCTGCATATCCTGAAAGCAACGGCTATGACCATTTCAAGGTTGTAAACATCATAGCTGATACCGTCAGTTTGCTTGATATACTTCATCGTATCAGTTTCGTTCAACTCCTTATTTTTGTAGATTGCCCGTATTGCCTTGCGGATGTCGCAGGAGAATACCCCGAACAGGTCGGCTATCTCGAACTGGGTCATCCACACGGTAGTAGTAGGGATTGTAATTGTCCCCATTTCACTGATTGTGATTATTCCTCTGTTCATAATACGTTTATTATTTGATGATTATTTACTATTTTTTCTTTTCGCCAGCCGACATTTTCTTTCTGTGCTCCATCAACTTGTCCATATCTTCCGAAATCTTATCGTCGGTAACTCTGGCATAGCCTTGTGTCGTTCGGATATTCGTATGCCCCATCATCTTGCTGATACTCTCTATCGGTACACCTGCCGATAGTGTCAAAGTTCCGAACGAATGGCGGCTCGCATGGTAGCTGAGATTTTCTTTGACGCCTGCCACAATGCCAATCTCGTGGATGCAGTACCACAGCATATCACGTTTAGGCAAAGGAAATATCGGGCTGTTATCATCAGTGGTATTATACAGAGATAAAATTTGCTCTGCCACTGGATGGAGCGGTATAAAGGACTCTACGTCTGTCTTTTTCCTGTTGATACGGATGAAACGTCTTCCGTCCGCTGTCAATCCGATGTGAGAGGGATAAAGCCTTTTCACATCAACATACGAGAGTCCAGTGAACGCAGAAAAGATGAACGCTCTTCGTGTAAGTTCCTGTAACCTCTCCGGCATAGGCTGTTCCATAATCCGTTGCAGTTCGGCTCTGCTTATGTGTCTTAGCTTGTAGTCTGGCTTCTTTTCATAAGGGACATCCGAAAGCGGATTGAAACGGATAACTTCTCTGTCAACGGCAATATAGATAAGCCTGTTCAGCCATGTAAGGCAGTGGTTGATATGTCCGGCTCCGCAACCTTTGGCTTTCAGGTATAGTTTATAGTCCCAGCCGAAATCTTCGGTGATATCCTCGAAAGCGATGTCACGCCTGTTCAATGACAGGAGGTATTCGTGAAGGTATGCCTGTGAGGATCTGGACTGGCGATAGGAAGAAGTGGAGTTTATCACTTCGGAGCGTATTCTGAGCCTTTCCTGTTCCTCCTCTCCGGTTTTAAGCAGTGTGACCGGTATGGAAGTTACACGGGTGATTTCGTTCTTCAGTATCTCCGCTGTAACCATTCCGGTTTCCTTCAGCAGATTGGCATAGAATGTTTCTATCTTGGTACGCAATTCTCTAAGAAGGTTGTTTGTCCTTATATTTTTCACCTCTCCTGTCTTGGCTTTCCAATCTTCGGGGATGCAATAATAGCCTGTTGAAAACACGCTGCTCTTGCCGTCAACCGTAATACGGCACATGATGGCGGTGGTTCCGTCCGCTTTGACCTTGCTGCGGTTAATGTAATATAGTATTGAAAATGTACTTCGCATAATTGTCTTGTTTTAATGGTATTAGAGTATGAGTTTCAGATCCTTTGTCGCCTCGATGTATTTGTCCATATCCTCAAAGAGTTTCTTCGGGGTCACACGGGCATATACTTGGGTAGTCCTTATATCTGCGTGTCCCAGCATCTTGCTGACTGTCTCTATAGGAACACCGTTTTCGAGTGTCATCAGGGTCGAGAACGAGTGCCGTCCCATATGGTAGGATAACCGCCCTTTGATTCCGACTTTCATCTTGATGCTTGTCAGGCACCATTTCAGGGCTTGATAAGGAATGACGGGGAACAGGGTGGCTCGCGTATCGTCACGGTATTTCTCTATGAGGGCTATTGCTTCAGGCAACAGTTTAACCCGGCTTAACTGCCCGTTCTTGCCCCTGCGGTATTTCAGCCATAAAGCCCCGTTATCATCCTTTGAGAGGTTGTCGGAAGTGATGGCGACCACATCCACATAAGAGGTTCCGGCATAACAGGCGAAAAGGAACAAGTCCCTGACTATGGAATGTTCCGGGCGGCATCCGGTAAGCTCGATGTCCCGTATCTTCTCAAAATCTTCCCTGCACAACGCTCTCGGCGGTGTCTCTTTCTGTTTGGGCAACTTGTAATGTTCAAAATACAACTTGTCCGAGTATCCTTCCTTGAATGCGATACGGCAAATCTTTTTCAGGATAGCCAGATAGTGGCGTACCGTCTGGACTCCCAATCCTCTTTCAATGACGATATACTCCTGAAATTCCCGTATGAACAGTTCGTTGAGCTGGCAGAAGGCAAGGTCGGACACCTTGAACTTGCTTTTGACGAAATCAGCAAGACGGCTACGGGTGTAAAGATAGTTCGGGAGTGTGCGGTGGGACACGTCTATTCCCACACGCGCCCTGATTTCCTCGATATGCCTGTCAAAGAGTTTGAACAAGGTCATCTGTGTGTCCATACTGCCTTGAAACATATCCTTGACCGCCATAGCATCAAACTCCTGCTTACGTTCCAGCAAAGCATCAAATGCCGAATTGACGGCAAGCAACAGTTTTTCAATCTTGGCATTGGTTTCCACCGCCTCCTTGCTCTTGCCGTTCAGACGGCTTTCACGGGGATTCCACAGTTCGGGAGGGCATGACAGCTTGCAACTGAACTGCGCCATCGTGCGGTTCACGGTGATGCGTCCCATGATGGGAGCCTTGCCCGACTTGTCCAGTCCGCTCTTTTTGAGGTAGAGCAGCACCTTGAATTTTTCTACTTTCATACGCTTATATTTTAAGTGCAAATTTACTTGCCATATAAGCGTCTCTTGACACGCAAAACACTGTGTATTAACGCAAACAAAACGGTGAGGATTTCTTTTCATCGCTTGCCGTTACCTGTTCCCGTTTAGGTAACTGCCCGGCTAACGGTTTGGTAACTGAACAACCTCAATATTCCGTTGTCGTTTGCATTTTCCCGACTTGGCAAAATACTGAAATATCGCTTATTTCTAACGGTTTACGTTTTATCTTTACCTATTCGCTGTCGCTTGCTTTGGCTATTACTTTCCACATGGCAAGGCACACTTTCGCCACCCTTGCTTTGACAAAAGGTGTACAGTTTAAAGCGGTTTCAAAGATGCTGGGGCATAGTAGCCTGAAAACAACCGAAGAATATGCAGCGATTTTGAATAAGGACGTGGATAAAGGATATGAAATGTTTGAGAAACAAATAAGCGGGTAAAATTCCCGCTTTTATGCGAAAAAGGATTTTTTTCTTCATAAAAAAGATATAAGAGCATGGATAAATAAAGAGGAAAAATTATTCAGGTAGGAGATGAAAGAACCGCATAATCATGCCTAAAGAGAGATTGACTTCTCTTCGATGATCTGCGGTACAAAAAATCATTCAGTATAGTGTGACGCTTTTTGCCCGGTCAGGCATTAACAAGTTACCCAACTTCTCCGGCTTTTCTCTTACTTGTAGATGTTCAGGCACCCGGATTTATTCTGCCTACTGTTATAGAACTACCCTTTGTAACAGCTTTTCCACCACCGACCAACGGACTTCTCAAACGGATAAATTCGGCGTGGGGATTAAAAAATAATCCGCACCAAGTGAAGGTTTGGCACGGATTATTAATATATAAATGCTTCGCGTATGAAGCAGTATATTCAGTATGTACGGTATCACCTTCACTTGATACGGGTGCAAATATATGGAGCCTCTTTTTATTATCCAAATACCTGAAAATGTGATACTTTCATTCTTTTTCATGTTGTTTCATTCTTTCTCATTTTCACTCCTTTCTTTTAACTATTTTTATACTGCAATAGATTCTATGATGCACTTATAAAAGCGTATCTCCCGTACATGCTCTAAACATTCATTGTTCGGCAATTCCGCTTCGCATTTCTCGTTCAGGTCAAGAAGAAGACCTGAAAGTTCGTCCATGTCACGCAATGTATTGCGCACTGCCTCATTGTCGTTCATCTGTAAATCTTTCAAAAAAGCGATAAGTCTATCGGAAATTTTAACTCCTTCAACTTCAATGTAATTTCTGTTTGCCATAGTCGTATGTTTTAAATTATAAATCAAAGTATTTTCTCAACATTGGAATATCGGTCATTTCAAACCTTGCAGCCGAAACTCTCTCTTGGGTGAATCCTAATTTCAGAATCCCATTACAGCATACTTGACCGTATTTGTAGATAATTTCCTTTTGTTTTTCGGTCATTGGGACTGCCTTATATCCGGGGATTTGCGCTCTATTCCATCCATCATATAAAATCCAGTCACCGTGAATTTTCACCCATCCGTGGGATTCTAACCATTCGTCCGGGTTCTTACGATTATCAATAGCTTTCCCGTCTTCAGGTCTACCAATAGGTATAATTCCTGCAACTACTAAGGCATCGGCTATCTGATTGTGTAGCATATTGGCAATACTTCCATTCAAAGCATAATACTCTCCATCGGGAGATAGCCAGCCAGCAGACCATCCTTGTAAAATATCAACAGGTTTAATCCCTTCAGAAATCACCTCACGTATATTTTGCTCGCTATCTAAATAAGTAGTGAGCATTTTGTCGGCTATACTATTCTTCCGAATAATACCTTCAATCTCTGAATTACCCATAATTAACTCAAATAATTCACCGGATAAGTTCTTTACTTCATAAGGGAGCATTGTATATCCGTCAGGAATTTCACCGGGAAAACTCTTATATATCCAGTCTATGATATTCAGAGTTTTGAAACACTCTTCTATGAAGTTCTTTATTCCTTTTATGCATCCGCACATAAGATTGATTGTATCATCTTCATCTATGTTTATTAGATTGTCAGCCGTTCCATCATAAAAGTATTGAAGAAGTGCATCATATTTAACTGTAAACTCGAACCTTCCATTGTGCTTTACTATTGACTTTTCCAATTCTTTTAATGCCTTACTCCATTCATTTGACACTCTTTTCATGTCTAATAACTTTCGTTCAGCCCATTCTTCGGCATCTAATTTCTCAAAAATACCTTCGTGTATTTCGGGATTAAAATTAACACAGTTGAAAGTAACTTTATCATCATCAACTAATAGTATCAACTTGCCAATGATTATATCAAGAGCTATGTCTTTAGGGCATCCGACAAGGGATTTTGTTATCGTTTCAAGTGCTTTTGGGGGATTGTATGAGTATAACAAATGCTCTCTTGCTATATCGACTAACAATCTTCCGGCATTTTCTCCAAGTGTAAAATGTAAGGATTCTGTTTTCATATTTGTACTTTTCTATATTAGTAGTTGCTTTCTATATACCATTTAGCGGCTTCTTCTGCCTCCGCTTTAGTATCCCATTTCTGATTACCATTTTTATCTATAATATCAATTTTGCCGATTTTGGCATAATAATGTATGCCACCTGACCATTGCAAAAATCTAATATCATTGATAGATGGCTTTTCTTCGTGCGGGAACACTAAAGTATCTTTGTACACTTCATCTACGATTTCACAAGAATCAGAAAGAAGGAACGTTTGTAGTGACGTATTAAAGTACTGTATAATGCCTTTCTTGAAAAACCTTATTCTATTACGTAATAATTCGTTTTCAAGCTCTATGGCTGTTTGCAAACAAGATTCTTCTTTTATATAGGAAACCGCGTCTACTATTCCCGCAAAACGGTTAGTATAATGTCCCACTGTACCTGTTTTTCTCGCAAACATTTGCTTGATACCTTCTTTCATTTCTGTACCTACATACTTTTTGAAATGTTCCATGATAACATCTAAAGAGTCTCCGGTTAGATACCATGTACCGGAAGAAGTACTCCTTTTATCTCGTATTAGCACAAAGTGGTATTTACTCATATTCATATTCTTCTTAGTTTTACATTAATCTTCTTCATATTCTACGTCTCTGTATGACACGCAGTAATCGAGTAAATTCAAATCGGGTTCATTCATTAAACAGTCGTTCAATCGGGCGCAGTTCATACAGCACCATTCGTCAGATGGTCTACTCATTTCTGTTCTTTATTGAATTATTCTACAAGTACATTCGACCAATAACACGAAAAAAGTAATGCCAAAAAGAAATTTCCAATACTTGATTCTTCTTTCATGCCTACTTTTATATAGACTCCATTCATATTCCACAACTTCTTTGCAATCGTCTTTGTAGTGCTCAAAATGCTTGTTTATGTAATGGGTAATATCATCTACAATGATGTGCTTTACCTCTTCAGATACAGATTCGGGGTAGCCACGTTCATCGTAATTCAATTCGGTAATAACCTGTTGTCTTATTACTTTTTCCACTCCATTTATACGGAAGCGCATTGATATTCCACTTGATTTGACATGGCGCAAGAACATTTCTTCGGCAAGTTTTTCTACCTCTTCTTCTTTCAGTTTGGCTATTGAGTCAATTCGGTCGAACTCCGCTTCATCAACAATGATAATAGGATTCTCCGGCTTCATTCTATGTATTTCCATAATGCTCCTTTCTATTTTTATTTGAATGTTTTGAAATAGTCTAAAATATTATCTGATAGATCACGCAATCCGCATGATATATACCCTTCTGTCATTGTTACCGAGGAATGTCCCATCATTTTGCTGATAGCATATAAATCGGCACCACGTAGATACAAGTTTGTTGCAAAACTCCGCCGGGCGGTATGGCTTGAAATAAACTCGTATTTTGCTCCTTCTACAAATTCACCAGCGCGATATAGTTTCAGTCGTTCGTTCATTCCTAACTTCCGGCATATTTCCCGGATAGTTTTATTGAAAGTTGGGTCTGAAACTTCTTTTCCAGCGATATAGAACATTTCGTTTTCTGCTATAAGTCGTTCAACCACTTTAGACAAAGGAACCTCCGCTTGTATGTGGGTTTTGATCGAAACGTAAACAAGCCGTTCGCCTACCACATTCTCACGGGTAAAGTTCATGTAGTCGCTATGTCGGGCACCTGTTACGCATCCCATAATGAACTGATTCTTCACAAGTCGTTCGGTATCGTTCGCCGGGATATATGCAATTATCCGTTCTATTTCCGAATCGTTCAACCATGTGTTTTGAGATACGTCCTTTTTCACGCTTAATATATCCTCGTATCCTTTAGGGAGCTTCACTTCTTCATTGTAGATATTGAAGACGCTTTTCAACATAGCACAATACGTTTTCACACTACTTTTTGCCAATTTCTCATTCAAGAATGAAACGAACTTTGCCAATCGTATTTTAGAGATGTTTTCCCATGTTGCCGGGCAATTGTTCGCCTGTTCGTACATGTTCAGCACCCGGTTAGCATATTGCGGATATTTTTCAGCAAAAGCCGTTCTTAAATCGTTCATCTCGCTTTCTCCAATCCTTTTGCTTGCTGGATGATAGCCCGTTGTTCTGCTGAATTTACCGCATTGATAAGTCGTTCGCCTACCTCCGTTGCATTTACCCTTTGAAGGTTAATCGTTCGACTCACTTTGCGGAGTTTTGCACCGGAGCTATCCAGTTCTGAAACGTCAATCTTTACAGAGCGATTCTTCCCGATTTCACGTGCTCCGGCTATCGTTGGGAGAATGTTTTCCGGGAACGTACTTTCTATCAACTTGCATACTTCGTTACAATCACTTTCGGCAATGGAAAACTTTACAGTGTTCTCCATTATGGTATCCGTGTTTTGGTCTTCGATGGTTACTCTTACAATTAAGTTTTGAGCCTTATATATTTTCATGCTAATCTACAATTAGTTTATTTTTCTTATTACAAATGGTTCGTAGTAATGTGTGATTTCGTCAATTCCATTTCCATTTCTACCTCCATTATATTTTATTCCTTGTATTTCTATTTTTTTTCCGAGCTTATAAAAAGAGAAGGAGACGTTTACAGATAACCATGTATCAGGGCTATTTGCATACGAATGACTATCAAAATAATAATCACCCTCTTCTATCTCTCCTGACGTTATGTGTTTATATCCTTTCGGTATTAAATTGTTTGGTGCCCAAATTTTGAAGGCTTCTATTGAATAATCTTCAAATTCTTTTAACTCGTTAAATTTGATAATTTTCTCTACCTGTTCTTGAAATATTCTTTTTTTGCTTATAGTGAAAGATATATGGTTATGGTGTGGATATATAGTAACTTCAGAAATTGAATTTATATATTCTTCATCGTGTAGTGGTTCTATCTTGCAAATAGTGATGTCATTACACCATTTATGATAACCTATTACATAATCAGCTAATAATGGTTCACATCGTTCATTTCCTTTGAATCCACATATCCTACATTCATGCTTTATTGCATAATAGCAAGCCAACTCTTTTGAAATATCATTATATACTTCATAATTCATAAACTCATACTTAACCTTATCTTTTACTTTTCTTTCTTTTATGTAAATAATGTAGCAATTATATTTTTCCATGATTGTATCTTTTTGTTGATTGTAAATTAATAATTAGTCATGCCGTTCTTCTTCAGTCGTTCGGCTGGTGCAGTCGTTCGTTTTGTTGCACCACGTATGCGGACGGATTCGCGCCGGGAGCATCCGATATTTGCAGCCGGAGCCGGGACGGTTCCACGCGCCGACACAACCCACACCCGGACGGCAAACCATAAAGCAAACGAAACAGCATCCAGCAAAGGCACACACGCAGAAGGAACGCCGGGAGCATCCGCCCGGAACAAAGGATGCGGCACAATATCCGGGACAACTGCAAGAGATTGGTTTTCATCCGGCACAGTATTCTCGCCCGGTTGTAGGTCTTTGATTTCTTCCACTTCGCCCGGTTGTAGGTCTATAATCTGCAATTCGCTTGCAAAGTCTTCGATATTTACCACCGAAGAAGAAAGCAACATTTTAAGCCGTTTTAAAGCCTCTTTTGCTTCATTGTATATAATTGCCTTGCAAAGCTCGCAAACCAAAGACAGAAGGCAATACAAGCCCAAAGCATTGCATTTATATTCTAATGCAACAACAGGTAAATTTATTATCTCAACTTGTACGGGTGCCGGGCTTATCTTTTCCGTACATACTTCTTTTATGGTAGTTTGTGACTCTTCTTTTTGATAGTCCAGATAAGAAACCATATTAGAACGGTGAAAATTATACTCGATTTTTACAAAACCTTCTTTTCCAACGCCGGAAGGCATTAAAAAACAGATATTTTCGTTTTTGTCCGTTAATACAATAGGTTTATAATTGGCATCTATAAAAATACCTCCATTCCATTTTTGCGCAACTGTTTGAAAACTTTTTGAATCAAGCATAACGGAGAAAGCAAAGGGAATTTCATTTTCTGTAAATACTTCGATTTCCGAAGATGCGCCGGATTCGCTATCTTTATAATCTACGGTTACTTTGTGCCCTTTTTCCGCGTATATGTAAAATGTTCCTTTTTTCTTTTTCAGGAAAGAAAGTACTTCTTCTTCCTCTTTTATCTTTATGTAGTTGTTTTTGCTCACTTTTGGAACCACTAAAGCCCAGCGCGGATATTTAAAACCGGAGCTTTCCACGTTATAAGCGCGTCCGGCTTCGTCTGATATTGTGGTCTTTCCGCCGGAAACAGTAACGGAACAAACGCCGGAAAGCTGTTTAAAATCCTTCGGATTTATTAAAACACTCGCTTCTGTTTCCCCTACTATGTTAGAAATATTTGCTTTACATGCTTGCAAATGTCTTCCATTCGATGCAACTAAATAGCCTTTTTTGTAGTCTATAAACATGTAAGACATAACCGGGTTTTTCGGATCATTCCCGACACATTTACAAAGTAATTGCATCTCTTTTGTTATTTCCACGGAGAAAGATAAATCCGCTTTCCCAGTTTCGACCCTCACAAAACGAGCTTTATCTTTTTGTTTCACGCTTGTAAGCTGTTCAAACTTCCAAACCAAATAAAAAATATTATTCCGTTCAAACTCACATTTAAAGGAGCCGACACACACACAGCGAGTTAATAAACTTTCGTTATTTGTTTTAATGTAGTTTATTATTATAACGTCTCCTTTTGCGCTCTTTTCCTTCGCCAATTCTGCCGCCGTATAGGTGCCCGGTTCTATGTCGATTTCATTTGTAAACACTTCGTTTGCAATCCGCTTTAATTCTTCCAGTATTGCAATGTTTATATCTTTATTCATCATTTATTTATATTTTGCTGATTGTTACTATATTTTACGGCTGCAATATCCATTTCATAATAGAAATTATATTCATATTCTTCTTTCAATTCCTCACTATTCAAATTTGTATCATATTGATATTTTTTTAGTTCATTATCCATTTCTTTAACGATGGATTGCATTTGTTCATTAGTTATATTTTCCACGCAAAAAGGGCATGGGAAAGACTCTAATTCGCGGCGAGTTATTTCTGTATTCCCACATTTAAAAACATGGTTGTAAAAAGCGGACTCTGATTCTTTATTTATATTCATATTGATACTATTTTAATTCATATTTCACACCAAAAAATAAACTCAATGCACCGCCCACGATCCACGCGGCAACATAGAACCAGCCGCCACACACGCAAAAGCATATTATCAGGATGAAGACGAGCCAAATAATTAGCCCAAACATGATATTTATTTTTAAAATGTTGGATTCTCTAATTCTCGCAAAAGTTCTTCCTCTGTTAGAACTGTATCACCTACCCAGCCATCAACAAAGACGCGGTAACAATTTTCTGTTTTCACAATTTCAAGTTTATGAGTTTCACCGCTTGGGGACTCTATTATATAAGTTGTCATAGTTTCAAAATTTAATGTTATACTTAGCTTTTATTTGTTTCTCGTAAGCCCAAATAAGGTTAGCGCGTAGCCAAAAACGAACACAGGAACAAAAACGATAACACGTATTTTCTGCCTTCTGCAAACAATAATGTTTTAGGTCTCCGTAGAAGGTAGAAGCCGCACCGCCTGAATCATATCGGGAAATAGAAAGGCAAATATATTTTCCTGTTTCTTTAGATTTCGCTATCAAAACAAACCAGTTACTTATATTTCCTTCTTCGATTCCTATGTATGTATAATAAGCAGCCATTTCTTTTATAAAATTTTGCCCGTTTTTATTGGCTAATGAAATAGCCTTTTTATATACTGTTTTCATTGCATGAAAGTTTAAAGGGTGCCGGGAGCCGCCCGGCGCGGATAAATTATAAATCTACAATTTTGAAGTATAACAGGAAGATGTAAACCATATACCAACAGAGGACACACAACCAAATGACCGGGTTAATATAGTAACCGATACAGCCAACAGGGAGCAAGGCAATAAACAACCAAAACAGCCCGGAAGATATAACACGTTTCATCCTACTACGTTTATTTCTCGCGTAATATAATACTCAAATGATCCGTTATCAGATAACACCCAGTAAACAGGAGTAGAGCCGCGAAAACAACATAGATTTAATTTTAGGTTACTGCCTTGAAGTACATTCTTTTCACGCCAACCAAAAGAAGAATATTTTTTGCGGGCTTCTTTTCTTAATTTATTGAGTTCTATTTCTTTTATCTCTTCATCGGCAAAGACAGTGTTTTCTTTGAAACATACGCTTTTAGCGTCTTTATCTCCACTATTGGCACGTCTGATAATAGTATATAATTGGGCACGGGTGATAATTCCAGATATTTCTATCTGATTTATTAAATCTTTTGTATTCATAATTTTATAGGTTTGAACATTTAATACTGGATAGGGTTGCGTAACACTCATGTTTATATTGCCATATAGAGCAAACCGTTCTATTATTTCCCGGCTTTCGTCGCTAATGGAATTATAGTAAATTACCGCGCGCTCGTATGAGATATGAGCCACTTCTATATAATCCCCGTTTTCCTTTCTCAACCTGTCGCAAACGCTTACACCATTACCCAAATGACAGAAAAACAAATCCTCTTTATTTGATTTTATTGTTTTCATTTCTTATTTATATTACTTGTTTAACTCTCTTCTATTTCTTATTTTCGTCTGTGCTCCGGCGATTCTGTATTCTTTTGCGTCGGCTACAACTTGACTATATTTAGTTTCTTTCTTATCGTAAGAGCTTTCCGGCTCCCATCCATAACCGTAGTTAGTCCAAATCACCCACAAGTAAGTATATTTATTTGCTTTCATAATCTTAAATTGTTACGTTTAAAAAACTTTTTGCTTTCTCTGTTAGCACCCAATTTGTTGTATTATCTAAGGTCTTACCATGCGCCCGGACTAAACCGAGGCTTTCAAATTGGGTAATATTAAAAAATACGGGTCTTTTCTCCTGTATGGATAATAGGGTAGCTTGCAACCGCCGCGCGGCTGCCTTTTCTTTTTCTGAATATTTAAGCATGATGTTTTGATTTTACCCGGAGCCGGAAAGCCCCGGAATTATTGTTTATTCTTCAGATGAAAATTCCCCGGCGTATTGAATTGCGCTTATAACTTGGTTTATCATTGCGTTTTCATTGCAAACGACATTACCGCCGTAATAACAAATTTGTTTCCCGCCTGAAAAGCGAAGGCAAGGCACGCGCATTTCACTAAGTTTGCCAGCAGAGCGGGAACCCCTAATGTTATAAGTACTTATTTCGCTGTCGGTTAATCTCCTTTCTGCGTTTATGAATAGCCCGCGAATATCCGCGTTTTTCTCTAAATTAATAGAAAAAGAGATTTCCACACTATCAGATAAATATTTGATCTCCAATTTTGAAAATCTATCTCTGTATCCACGTATAGAAGTCAATTTATAGCGTTGAAACTCTTCACCATCCCAACCGCGCAGGGGAATTTCTTCCGTTTGTGGAAGCATGTTTATTACCCTTGCAGCATCTTCTAAACTCAATACTTTGTCGGAGGCTGAAAATGAAGCATGAAAAACGGTTTTTCCTTTCCATGTAGAAGGATAACACATACATTTTATACCTGTTTTTTCCTCTAATCTGTTTTCGATTTCTGCCGCCTCAACTTTTAAGGCGTATTCTTTGCGGAGTTCTTCTAAATTTGTCATAATGCAAAATTTAAAGGGTTATTATTGTTTTATCTTTGTTTTTCCCTTAACTTTGCATCTAACACCGTGAGAAAGTGTGCCTTTTTACGCAAAGTTTAAAGGGTGCCGGGAAGAGTCGCCAAACTCGACCCGGTTTTTTGATTATACGGCTTTCAGATCATTTATATAAAGCTCTGTTTCTCCGATCAAGGCACGGGAACCGTCTTTTTTCACTGGATAACATTTAATAAATACACGCGCTCCATCAATGCAGCCCAATATTATCCGGCAATCTGACGGACGTTTAAAAACAACCTCGTATAACTTTCCATTGTTGGAACTTTCCGGATTATTATAAATGTACCGCTTTCCATCCTCAAAGCCACGATCTTTGCAATAATCAAAGACAATATTATTTTTCTTTTCTGTTAGCTCTTTAATGGCATTTTCATAGCCATGAACGAGATAGGATAAATTTTGTAATTCCATATTTGAAACGTTTTTAAGTTAAACACTACATCAAACAGGAAAGGAGAGAAAAAAGTAGAAACACCGTGAGAAAATGTACCGCTTATTTTGTCTTCATTTCTGTATTACAAAGATACAAATAATATATTGAATACCAAATAAATAAGTAATATTTTTACTCCAATAAATGAAATGATAAATTACTATATAAATAAAAATGTAAACTACCTCACAAATACACGTGATACACATATATAGCCTGAATGTTAGATTATTTGTAAGCATATTGCGACCCAGCCACCAGCACGGGAAATCCCAGCAAAGAGCCGCAAAAAGCCGGATTCTCTCTAATATTACAATGTGTTTAAAAACAATGTTATACAACATATACAGAAAGAAAGCCGGAAACAAAGAACGCGCCGCAATCTTTTATTTATCAGACCTTTTATTTATCTTTGCCGACACAACAACAGAGCGCAAGAAGCCGGAACACTTATTTTAAATCATACCTTAATATGACTTATAGCAAGAGAGTAACGGAACTACAACGTATTTACAGCCTCACGCCTGAAGATGTTTTTTTCTGTATGTTGGTAGCTTCAGGAGCAACACGACAAGAAGCATACGCCGCCATCTATCGACCAACAACCAACGGAACCGGAACAATAGCAAGCAAAGCCAATGCACTACAAAAGAATAAGCCCGGTATTTTGCAACTCATTGAAGCAATACAATATCAACGATCAGGAGCCGACACACCAACAAAGACAACCAGCCCGAAGGAAGACGCCGCCAAGATAGCAGAATCTAACAAGGTGGATAAAAAAACTTTAGATGCATTTCGGAGCAAAGACGGAATTTTAGAAGGACTTATAAAGGTGCTTCCTTCTGTGACTGGAAAGGATAAAGCCGCCGTACTTATACAGATAGCAGATTTACAACGCATGAAGCAGGAAGAGAATAAAGAAGAAGCGGAGCAAGTAGTATATTATCATCCTGTTTCCTGTTTCCGGTGTGCTCTGTATGCAGAACACAAGAAGAAACAGAAGGAAGAAGCCCGGAAAGATGCAGATATTTAATATTATAGGTATAATATAAAGATGTGCTTTCCTGTCTTCCTGTCTGCCATTGAAGACGACCGCGAAGGGGTGCCCACCCCCCCCGACCGGGTGCCCGGAGCCAACGCACTCATTACCATTCGAGATTTTTATTATTTTTTTTTGGTTTGTCATTGAACCAACATAAATTAACAATGAAAATATGGCTTTTGTGTGTCGTGGAGCATGTTTTATCACTGCAAGAATGGTTATGTATAGTTTCTGTATAGTTAATGTATGGTTTTTGAGGCAAACTATACATGTGTAAACTATTGATTTCTACATGTTTATAAAATTAATGTATAGTATGTATAGTTTATATGTAAATTGCATAGGAAAAGACGTATATTATATACTAAGCCGTTTCGTAGAAAACTATACATACCCTACATGCTTTTTCAGTACGCTTTGATTTTCAGCAACTTGCACATGTATAGTGTGATTTTGAACTATACATTGGAATATATGAAAAGTTCTATGTATCAATGGATTACAGTATGTATAGTTTTTATAGTAAACCATACACAAAAGACATTACAAATGTGAATGTATATTACTTATTTTGCTGATTATCTGTTTTTTATCATATTCCGATAACCTTCTTGAATTTTGTCGAAAATGATGCTTTTTTGAGTCAAAATTTATGGGTAAATATATGTATTTTCGCATTAAAAATAGAAAATATAATGATTTATGTTTGATTATAGTAGAAAATACTCTATTTTTGTGCGGTAAACAATGCGAAAACGGGTAAAACCATTGATATGGACAAAATTAAGTATAAGAAACTACTGACAGAGGTTTTTGGACTGATGGACGAACAGGATTTAAGTTCTGCGTTATCTCTTTCCAAAAGTGCTATGCGTGTAGATGCAGTGCAAGATTTACTCCGTAATGCAATTATCCGTTCTTCAATCAGCATGTTCAACGGTCTTCCACATTATTTTTCCGGTAAGGTTTATGAGTCTATGTCACCTGACGACTTCGGTAGCCTTATTTATGACCTGATGCGCAAGTGTGCTTTGCCAAATGGCGACTATTCCCGCGTAGAAGGAGTGATAAAGGTTTGCAAGCGTGTTGTTTCGGGTAAGGCTTTGCGTCCAGATAGTGCTATCGTGGTGTTTAACAACTGTGTGCTGAATATGAATGACCGGACTACACATAAGTTCGGAAGACAATGGGTACAGGTCACGAGTGTTCCTTACGACTACAATCCTGACGAACATATTTTTCTATGGAAACAGTTCATTGATGAAGTGTTGCCGGACGAGGGCTGGCAGCATGTGTTTCAGGAGTTTTTAGGTAGTATCTTCATTGATAGACGTACTGCAAAGATAGAAACCATGCTTGTGCTCCGTGGCTCCGGTTCAAACGGGAAGAGCGTTGTCTTTGAAACTATTATGGGAATACTGGGTAGAGACAATGTAAGCAACTTCGGCATTGGTGCGCTGATAACCGGAACAGAGCGTAAGAAGAACATTGCCTATATCAACGGCAAACGTCTCAACTATTGTTCGGAGATACAGGCTTTGGAGATTGGGCGAGATAGTGACGTTCTTAAAAGTCTTATATCCGGCGAACCTACTGAAGCGCGTCCTATGTATGGCGACAACTTCACCGCTTATGATATTCCTTTGCTTATGGCAAATGCTAATCAAATGCCTTATCTGAAAGATTGGAGTTATGGAATGAAGCGGCGTATCTGTATTCTTCCCTTTGAAATAGAGATACCGATAGCGAGACAACGTAAAAGTCTTGCCCGTGATCTCGAACGCGAATACAGCGCGATATTCAACTGGATACTGGAAGGTCGTGATAGGTTTATCTCCAATGGATACAAGCTATCAGAGAATAAGAAGCTGGATAAGGTTATGGACGAATATCAGGCTGAAAGTAGTACTGTTATGAAGTTCATGTACCAAATGAACTACCTTCGGACGTATGAAGACGTTTCTGACGTTGAACCTAAATGGATGCCTTCTACAATCCTATATAAAAGATACCGGAAGTGGTGCAAAGAGAATAGCATTTCCGAAGAGAATCTTACCCGGTTTGGAAGGATATTGTCTGAAGCCGGATACCGGAAGAAACGCACGCCGGACGGTCAAGTGTATGGGCTATATGGCAAGGCTCTCACAGAGAAGTTCCGGTATGAACGTGAGGCAGAACAAAGCAAGAAGCTGAAGCAAGATTACTCGAAGCCTATTTATGTGGATGGTAAACGCTATGCTTATACGTTTGAAGGTCTTGGTTCATGTTTGGGTGTCGGTTACAGGGCGGTCGCAGCATGGATGCGGCAAGAGCTGTTGGAAGGATGCTATACAAAGAATGGACGGAGAGCGGAGTTTGATCTTGATTTGGTTGAGGCGAGATTACATGAACTTAAAATATTTGGAAAGGAAAAATGACAATGGAAGAAAAGAAGGTAAAAGTGTCTATGGAATTAGACAAAGATGTGTTTCAAGCATTTTGCTTTATGATGGGAGAGAAATTGACCGATGAACTATGGAGTAAGCTAACAGCCGAAGAAATTGCTATCAACGTAGATGAAATGGGTGAAGAGGCACAACAAATTAAATTGGCTTTTTCTGCGTTTGCCATTGCAATGGTAGCGGATAAGAAGTAATAATATGGCTGTAAAATTCAGACATAAAGAAACCGGATTATTCTTTTGCCGGGCAAAAGGTTTATCTCCTTCGAGAAGAGATTATGATAAGCTGGGAGAAGAAGGAGTTTTCAGGAAAAGGCATTTGTCTAAGCGAGGAAGAATCTATGAAACCGCTACTGAAAATCAGAAACGGGATTGGATCGGCAAGAAACATGCTGATGAATTTGAAATTGTAACTGTATAACCAAACAACAAAATGGCAAAGAACACTAAGTATATGCTTTGTATCACAAGGCTATTTGAATCTACTTCCAACCGGAAGATTGAACTGTATGACGTGTTATGTAAGAAACATTGGTGGCAAAGATTCACTTCTATTCACCCTACGTTTCTATCTCTTAAAGATGCACATGGAGCTATTGTAGAGAACTCCAAAACTCCATCCATTACTGTAACTATAATGCTGAATGGAAAGCCACAATCTATCGGTACATATAAGAGGATTAACGATGGAGCTTACGAACGAGTAATGACGAAAAATTTATAAATCACAAACAATTTTAGGTATGAGTAAAAAGGCACCATTGCAATTTGGCAATTTTACTATTACAAGAGATAGTAGTAACGAACATGATTGGATTAGTATTAAGGCTATATCCGGCTTTTGGACAATGCGGTTCCGGGATGATAACGAGATGTTTGAGCGGATTCGTCTACTGGCAAACAACAAAGATTTCGGTGAGTATATGGACACATGGATTAAGGTAAACTTTCTTATGTCAAATTGTACTCCTGATGCTGAATTTATGAAAGACTTCTTCGAGGCTTATACCAAGATGAATGAAAGATTGATTTCTCGCCGGAAGCAAATCTCGGAAGAAGAAGACAAAGCCATTTTGGAGCAAGAGAAAGCTGCCTACGAACTTAAAGAGCAAGCAAAATGAAGGTTCCAATTAGTAATATGACTTTTGCCGAAAGCCAATTCAATGGTGAAGGTGGTTCATGGAAAGCCCAAACACTGTATGATTTTGCTAAAGCAAAAGAATATCCTATAATGGATATGCCTTTATGGTGTGTAGATTTGAGTACCGATGCCTTTGAATGTGGCAGTCTTAAAGATTTCATCTTCCAATGTAAAAGAGTAAATGATACCTCTCTTGATTATCCTATCATACTTGATGATAAAGGTCAAATAGCGGATGGTTATCATCGCTTATGCAAGGCGATATTGGAGGGACGGGAAACTATAAAGGCTATTCGGATGCTGGAAATGCCTGCACCTGATAAAGTTGATAATAATTAGTTTATTTATATCTTTGTTCCGGCAATCGGTCATTACTCCTATAAGTTCAGTGCATCGTTCCTGGCGAACCTCTGCTGGAAGCTGAATACCGATTGTCTTTATTGTATAAATAAAAGGCTGCCCCCACTTAACAGAGTTAGATGGGGGCTTAACTTTTTCAACGCTTGGTTGATAAGCAAACTTCTACATTGCAAATGTAGTCAATAGATTCATGGGTACTTATCTTTTCAGTCTTTTATTTGTAGGCTTCTTGGGATATTTTTGATTTATTCTCTTTTGTAAATCATCGTTTATACTTTCTTCCAAAAGGATTTTAGAATTGAGCACCCGGACTTCTCCGGTAAGTTCCATGATTGTTTTAGCCTGAAGAGCATTTTGTTTTGAAAGCTCGACGTTGGTAATTGCCAACTTGCTACATTCAGATGCAAGCTGATTCCATTTTTTTGTAGTGATAATTTTGATTCCAAACATAATATTGAGGTTTAAATATCTATTTCGTATATCGGTACTATATAACAGCAGCAATGCGCATGGTATGGCGGTACCGGGTCGCCGTTACTAAAGACATGGAAATAAGTAGTTTCATCATCACATTGCTGGCATGGATAACTACTGCCCCTAAATGACATGAAACCTATTGCTCCACTCTTTTGAGCTATCATGGCAAAGTAATCCATCCAGCCCTCGGCTATGGCGAAGTTGGTTAGATTATCAAGTGCAGTGAAAGAACTATTTGTACGTCCCACACCGTATGTTTCCGGGACTTTCAATCTTGATATTACCGGGAAGCCCTGTGATGTAGCCTGTCTTATGTGTCGATTGAATAAAGGACTCTTCCGACTTTCTTTAATGGAAGACAATAATTCACCTTCCGCAACATTGAGTAATACGCCGGATGCTATGGCTACTTCCAGTTCTTTTTTGAATTGGGTAGTATATGCGTTGATACGATCAACAAGAGTTTTTCCATGACTCTCTCGGTTGATAAAAGAAATGATATGTTCTTTTTCATCCGTATGGGTTGCCACGGCAAGCGTTTCTGTATAATCCTCAATAAGCTCCCGAAGGTTAGCTATAATAGTTTCCACTTCTTCTTGTAGCTCTTTGTTATAAGAGAAACTGAATTGATTTGTGGGAACGTTGTATTTGTAGGATACAGCGATTATCTCCTTTGCAGCTTGATACATAATGGCAAGTAGATTGTTCTCCATTGAAAGTTCTGCATTAAGCCTTTGCCGGAGATAGTCTTTCGCTTCTTCTATTTCCTTACTCGTTGGTTGTTTCATCTTTATTTTCTTCGCTTATCTTAGCTGTTTGCTGTTGTGATTTCAACTGATAAAGTAGGTCTGCCGACTGTTCTTCCTTCTTTTCCCGCATGATTCTATCCCATTCATTATTTCTGCCGTACCCGCTAAGTTCGGATGCGCTTTCTTTGGACAAGAAACCACCGCCAACCGCTTGTACAAGGTTGCTGATAAGTTCTGCGGCGTTCTGATGCACATACGGTTCTGCCCATGACAAAACTTTCATATTGGCAAATGGAGTACTCATTTTTCTCTCGATACCATAACCGTAAATGAATAGTCTCTTCATTGTATCAATGGAAGAATCAAACTCTTTGCAGTCTATCATAGCTTTCTCCAAAGATGGAGAATAAATCAGCTTGATTGCTACACCCGGTAAATCACCTGATTTTACTTCAGGGGGCATTACAGTGAAACTTCCCATGAATATCATCTTCAGGAGAGTATTGAACTGTAACTCGAATGATTGTGAAGATTCCGGTCTGTTCATAAATCCAGCATCATCTTCTTTGCCCATTGTTATAGCTTTTACCGCACCGTACATGTCACCTTTGATTTCAACATCTTCACCTTTAAGTAACATAATGGGAAAGGCATAAGCCATATTGTTTTGACAAAGGTGTGAAACTGCAAGCTCGAAATCATCTATATTGCTTTGTGAGAAAGACCAACACGCGCCATGCTTATCACGAAGATATACTACTGGACATTCTTCAAACTGATGAAGTTCTTTGCTATCCAATTCATACCCATCTATTCCAAATATCTCTTTAAGTTTGTTTACCGCTCCCTTAAATCCGGCTTTTGTCTGCCGATAGCGATAGAGGTATTTGTTATCCCATAATTCTACCCATGAAACAAGCTCCTTACCTTCAGAGTCGTAGTCACTGTATTGCCGGGCAAAATATTCCATCTTTCCGGTAATGGAGTTTGTATGTGGATATAATATATCTCCATCGAAGAATGAAAGAACTTTGGTTCCCACTTCTCCTTTATCCATATAGAATACAACCGCTCCATCTCCGGTGATCTTTACGCTCTTTGCAAATTCGTAGAACGTAATCTCCATGTTTTTATCCAGCCACCCTTTCTGAAATTCAAGGAAGGATTCTTTCAATTTATCATCAACTTGTGCGGCTGTAAGTTCATGGTGAATATCATTTCCGCAGAGGTGAACAAGTTGCTGAATGGTAATAATCATTTGGAAGGGGAAAGCGACACGCATAACCTTCTCTTCAAAGAAGCGTTTATTCCCATTTTCGTCTTCCTCGAATTTGATGCGATTAGGATAAAATGCCGGAGAATTTATCTTGTGACCGGATGGATAAAACTCTCTGATAAAATCCGCTTGGGATAAAATCTGATATTCTATCTTGTTGTTATAATACGAAGCGATTGATAAATCACTTGTAGTTTTGCCATTAAGATAGCCTGTTGGCGTTACTCTTGTAAACGGCTTTTTGGTAAGAACTTCATTTTTAATCATAACAATCCTATTCCTTTAAAGTGTTTGCGTTTCTTTTTTATCTCGAATATTTCTCTTGTCATCATGCTTTCCCAAAAGTCAGGAGAGTGACCGACTATTTTTTTCATTTCAGACTTGGCTATAAGTTTCCAATATTTGTCAGCCGCATTTTCATCTTGTCGCATTGCTTGTCTTTCATTGATAAGCACTTGTGAAAGAGGAACATCTTTGAATCCTTTGCCGGAGTATTTACGTTTCAGCAAGTCGGGTAATATACTAACTCCACCACGGGTGAATCTGTCAATAAATTTGTATGCAACTTCTGATTTCAGATAGTCAAACATTGTATGCGATCCATCTGACGGACATTCTATATTATTGAACTTCAATGCTTTAGGGAAGAAACCGACAAATATCTGTCCAAGACCATTAAGGTCGTAGGCGAAGTTCTCTTCCAAAACTTTATATTGTTCGAGCAGGAATTTTGCGGTTTCAATAGTCTTTTTACTATCTTTCTTGCAAACGTGAATACCTATAATGTTCCAGCCTTCCCATATCCAAAACACGCAGTTATCTCCACCCGTAAACGCCGGGTCACAAGTTATATACCGAGTTCCCGATTCTGTTTGAAGGGCATTTTCAAAGAAACTTCTCATGTGTTCGAGAGTAACAAGCCCGGTTCCGGCTGTACGGAATTTCCAGTTACCTTCAAGGTCACGGGCACGCTGTTCTTCGGACTGATTGGCAAGGTTGGCAAGATAGTTCGGGTCAGAACGGAGAAGCTGCATGTTTTCTTCCAGCTTACCTTCTATGAAGGTCACTGATTTAATGAATAGCTCTTGCGGACTGCCCAATGATTCGTATTCGGGTTTCCACAAACGATCAATGATGTGCTTACATTGTTCATATACTTCTTCGCGGGTATCTCCCCAATAGATTCCTTCAATACTATCTCCGTCCATGAAACAATAGCGTACAACTCCATCACGATCTGGGATGGGAAAGCCATCTGAATCTATCCACCAATTTATGAATGTAGCTACCCAACTGTCGGGGTCAGGGTTACATGTACCAAAGAAACGGTTGCGGATAAAATGGGCATTACGGTTACAGGTAATAAGGTATTTGAACTTCGGATAATCCATGTGCGTGATTTCATCCACTCCTATATAAGAGAACTGTCTTCCCTGAAAACGTTTCTTGAAATCCTCAATGCTATCAGAGTAGTAATTAAATTCCAGCCATCCTCCCCAGTTGAAGTTCCAAGTCATATCTCCTTTTGACTTGTTATACTTACCGAAATCATCGTAAATCTGATAGGAAGTAGTGATAAGGTCGGTAAGGTCATTAATCTCGTTACGGAAGATTATAGAGTTGAAGTATTTGCTTTGTATGTCATGTTGGGATTCAAGCAACAAGGAGAATGATTTGGCACCACCACGTTTTCCACCGTATATAACAATGTCTGCCATCGTAGAAAGGAATTTCTCTTGTCCTCCACGTTGGGCAATAATCTTTTGCGGGTTTGGCATTTTCTTATCTGCCTCCCTTAACGTTTCGATAAATTCATAAGTAAGAATCTTCTTTCCGTCCGTTGTCGTGACACCACTATATTCAGCTATTTCTTCCATAAATAAAAAGCCTACATGATAAATTTCTCTATCATGTAGGCTTTGAAAGCTCACTATTTGATTAATAATGAGGCAAAAGTATATATAAAAATATGAATTTTCTAATTTTAAGATGAAAATAATCTATTATTTGCATTGGAATATAGAAAATATATATTATGTTTGCAGCGAATAAGGATAACAGATGATTAAAATTGATACAAAAGAAGACCCTCGACAAGTGGTTGAACACCACAAGTTAGTGATTTGCCCGACATGCGGACAAAAGCTCACTGATGTTAAGTATGTTGATGGTATTGTTATGCTACGGATTAAATGCCGTAGATGCAGGAAATACATTAGTGTTGATTTGATAGGTAGTAAAGAAGATATTCAGGATACATTGCGGGATGGAGCAGTCAGGTAGCTCGTTGGGGTCATATCCCAAAGGTCGTTGGTTCAAATCCAACTCCCGCTACAATCAAACGGAGGTGCGGTTACTCTACCGCCGGGGATGAAAAGGAGACGTTTTCCCGTTCGGAAAAAACGGGGAATGGAAAGATGGCAGACGCGGTGTATGCGCCGGACTGAAAATCCGGTTAAGGTGATTCGATTTCATCTCTTTCCACCATTCAGTATTGTACAGGAGACGGGGGCGCATTGGGTCGATATATTGAATTTCAAATCCCTCTCATCGGCGTGACGGTGAATAGTTTAGTGGTCGAAAACACCAGTACAAACAATTACTTCGTAGTTGCAAATGCGAGTATGACTGATGAAAACCTATACGGTGTGGTTCAATTCCCACAGGTACGCCGCAATGGGGTATCGCAGGTCAGGTGAGTATAGGTATGTTGTCCGGTTAGCTCAATTGGTAGAGCAATACACTGTTAATGTAAAGGTCGGTAGTTCGATTCTATCACCGGGCGCAATGAAGCGGAGATAGTTCAGTTGGAAGAACGTCAGATTCCAAACCTGATTGTCGGGGGTTCGAGTCCTTCTCTTCGCGCATATTGAGATATGGTGTAATGGTAACACAACAGATTTTGGTTCTGTTATTCAAGGTTCGAGTCCTTGTGTCCCAACATTTGGAAGTATGGGTGAGTGAACGATACCACCTCTTTGCTAAAGAGGCAAGCTGAAAGGCTTCGGAGGTTTGAATCCTTCTGCTTCCGCAAAACGGGTAGTTACCGAAGTGGCAAACGGGATAGACTGTAAATCTATTGGCTTTCGTCTTCATTGGTTCGAGTCCAATACTGCCCACTATTAAATGGAAAATAAGACCAAAGAGTCAGATTGATGCAAAAAGCATTGTCTGACTCTTTTTTTATTCAACATAAACACAAAATAAACACGATGGAACAAGAAAAAATCTTATCCACATTAAGTGAGAAACTTGGAGAAACCAGTTTTTCACCGCAGACATTACAGACGTATGTAGAACTTAATCCCATAGCCGAAGGTTCGGAGCCTGACGAGGCTTATTGGAACAAGGCTGTGAATTTTCTGAAAGGGATGCAAGGACAGTACAACCATGATGTCGCAACCAGAGTTGAGGACTTTAAGAAAAACTATAAGCCCCAACCGACTCCCCCGACACCTCCAACTCCACCGGTACCACCGAAAAACGATGATGAACTGGAGAAGAAACTGAAAGAACTGGAAGCACGTTTAGACGCGGAAGACAGCAAAAAGGTTCAAGCTGATTTGTTGAAGAAGGTTACGGCTGCAATGAAGGCCAAACAAGCGAATGATGATTATGTGTTGAGCAAGACCTTACAAGGGGTAACTTTCGATACCAAGAAAACTGTGGATGAACTGGTTACTGAATTTCTGCCGAAATATGATGCAGAATATAAGGCGTGCAGGGGTTATGGCACCGCCCCAAGAACTTCTGACGGTTCAGGTGGAACACAACACAATGCAGCCAGCAGATACTTTGAACGTAAAGGCAAGAAGGAAGGCTGGAAGAAGAATTGAAATTATTAACTCTAAAACAATAAATGTATGGGAACAATGGGTAACACGTTTGATGTGAACACCGTGAAATACGGACATGCCCGTAAAGTGTGGCGTGAAATCCGTCACCGTTATCCGGGCGGTGGTATGGTGAGCAACATTTCCGATTGGGTTGCGGTTGGCAAGATTCCTGCCGGTACAGCTGTGAAGTTTGATCTTTCAGGTAAGACATTCACCGCTTATACGGATGCACAGATCAAGGCGGCTGAATCAGATATTACCACTCTTGGCATTAATGGTTATTTGCAAGAAGATATTCTTGTAGCCAGTGGCAACACAAAGGCCAGTGGGACAGTAGTCTATGCCGGAGAGATTTATCAGTACATGTTTGACGAAGAAGTGGTCGCTATCCTGCAAAAGATTACTACACTTCCTCAAATTGTATGGGTGCAGTAAAAGAATTTGAAAACAACATTTAAAATACGACAATTGTATGAATACACTTCCTATTGATTTGTACAAGGTTATCGAGTATGGGCTTGGTGGGGACACTTGGCAAGAATTTATTGACCGTTACAAGGAGAAGTATGACCTACTTCAAATTGATGGTTTTGAATTTGAAGCAACCAAGTTGGATTATACTTTCTCCCAGCTTATTACGAGCCTCGGCGTGAAAACGCTGCCAGCTTACGTTGATCCGGAAAGTCCGGGTTATGAAGCTGCATTGGGAGAACTCGAAGGAAGGACGGGTAATATCCCGACTCAAAAGAAGTTCTACCGTTTGAACCGTGTGACTGTGAGACAACAATTGCAGCTGTTGCAACGGGTAGGCATGTCCGCATTGACGGAAGAGATGCAGAATGTGTTCTTGGGCTTGCTTGATGAAAGTGCTGACGGTCTTATCGGATCGTACTACAATGCGCTTACTCACCAGCGAATGAGAATTGTTTCCACGGGTAAGTTCACTATTGATACTGATAACAACCCACGTGGTTTGAAGGGTATCACTATTGACTTTAATATCCCTGAAAACCATTATCAAGTATTGGCCGGCACAAGCCGCTGGTGGACTAAGGATGAACATATTCCGGCAAATCAAGGCTCTGCCTCTGATCCGATTATGGATGTAAAGAACAGAGTGAAAGAGATTCGCCGCAAATATCATTATTTGGGCAAGATCAGGATGGAGCTGGCGCAGGACTTATGGGATGATTTAATGACTCATACCACGGTTCTTAAACGTATCGGCCATTCCCTCTATCCGACTGTGACGGATGATAGTACGGTTATTGCCAATGCACAGAATGAAGATGAAGACCGCCTGAAAGCCATTTTCAAGAAACTGGTTAAGGTGGATGAAATCGTGCCACGTGACAGCTATGCTTTTGTTGACAAGCCC
>ERZ507027.622-NODE-622-length-28469-cov-5.643169_pt1 | contig 28469 bp, 29 predicted proteins | sample MGYA00513163_ERZ507027 | MGnify/ENA metagenome assembly ERZ507027
ACCATAATAGGAATGTGAATAAAAATAGTTTGTTATTTAAAGTGGATTATACTAGAGAATGTTATTCCTGTTGCTGACAGAGGATATGAAAACTATAACATTTTTGCACATGCAATTGAAAAAGGATGGAAATTCGCTATACGTGTCAAAGATAAAAATAGTAATGGAATTGCATCTGGGTTAAATCTTCCTCCAAATGATGAGTTTGATATAGATATCACTCAGATTTTTTCAAGGAAAAATACAAAGACCACAAAAAATGCAGGCTATAAGTGGATGCCTGTAAATCAAGTGTTTGATTATCTTCCACGAAAAAGTGATAAAACATACGAATTATCATTTCGTATTATTAGATTTCCTATAGGGTCTAATTCTTATGAAATAATAATTACAAATCTTGATAGAAATATTTTTGATGTAAAAAAAATAAAGGAAATCTATCATTTGAGATGGGGAATAGAAACTTCATTCAGAGAATTAAAATATGCCATAGGATTAACAAGTTTCCATGCACGAAAACCAGATTTTATTAAACAAGAAATATATGCGCGATTACTTTTGTATAACTATTGTGAATTAATAACAACACATGTAATAAAACAAATGAAAAACAATGATAAAACAAAACAGGTGAACTTTACAATCGCCATTTATATTTGTAGAGAAGGACGCATGAAAAAACTCTCGTTTTTTCACACGCCCTTTCTGATATTTTTTGATTCTCTTTTTCTGTCGCAAAATAATAAACCACCTCTTGGTGAGCAGACCAACTTTTTTCGCATATTCAGCTTTTTCCTTGCGCTCTAAAGCGAGTTTTTCTTTCAGATTATCCTCTCGTGTGTCATTAAAAACCACGGATGCTTTATCGAGGAACTCCTTCTTCCAGTTGCGGAGAAGATTCGGCTGAATATTGTTTTCGGTTGCGATTGTATTTAAGTCTTTTTCTCCTTTGAGCAGTTCAATCACTAATTCTGATTTGAATTTGGCAGAGAAATTTCTTCTTGTTCGAGACATAATAATAATCCTTCTTTCTGTAGTGTTTACAGTATATCAGATTCATTAAGAAATGTCTCTTGAAGTGTCTTAAATTACGATACCATTATATACATGAGGTTACTAGGGATAATATTAAAAAAATCTCTGAAAATTTTAAATATTTTGAAGCAAACTATCCAAATACCGCTTACTTCAAAACAATCGCTGTTGTAAAGAGCAAAGACAACCTTAAGAACATTGAACTTCAACCATATATTGCTTCTCAAAAAAACAGAACAATATTTCTCTTAAAACATCATAAAAAAAATGATATTATAACAAGCACAGATCTCGTAGATCTCGTAATTGGACTTCATGCACCCAGCCATAATGATGAAAAAGCAAATTTTGCTTCTGTAACGCCCTTTTGGCAATCAACAATCGATTTGTTAGATAAAATAAATTCATATAAATGTCTAAATATGTTTGGCATTAATGTGAAAATAAATGATATTATTATTGCAGGTGATTTAAATGCCTATATTCCAGGAACAGAAAGAAAAAGATTTCTAAATAAATTACTATCAGTAGGTTTTGTTGATTTATGGATTGAAACCAACCATTTAAATAATTGTTTTACATATGAAGATGACAATAAAGGTTCAAGAATTGACTATTGTTTAATCAATGATGAAAGTTGGAAAAAATATACTATCGATATCGATGATAATACTAGAACTCCAAATGGTTTTACTGATCATTCAGCAATCATAATCACCAGAAACAAATAATATAGACATTTTATAGACGAAGAAAGCGGGAACCCTTGATTTACAAGGGCTCCCGCCGTTTTTCTATTACTCAAACTCGGGTGCAGATAGGATAATCTAGGTACTTTTCAGTACACATTTGTGTTGTTTTGTGTTCATATTCCCTGATTTTTATCTGATATTTTTCTCCCATCAAATTATCAGAGCCAAAATAGAGCCAACAAAAACTATTCTTCCTGTTTTAATTTCTCCAATATTGATAGAATATCTGTTTGTGTAAGCATGAACTTCACATCTCGATTTAACACTCCTAACACTTTTGTATGAACTATCTGAACTGTTGTTACCATATTCTTGTTATCATCAAATAAGGAAATCTAATTGCACTTGTACCCAATATGGTAAATCATTAAATGATTTTTGAAGTTGATTACGAATTTTTTGCTCTAAATCCTCTTCATCATCACTCTCTTTTTGTTTTCCTGTAAAAACTTCATCATATAAATACAATGCTGTTTCTCGCGGAATACCTAATTCTATCATCATTTTTATTGTTTCTGTTGTTGCTCCCGACTGTATACATGTCAGGAAAATGCTATCTGGATTCTTTATATCAAATATTGGTTTCAATAATAATGGTACATTAAATGATACGACATTTTGCAAAACTTGTATCGTTCTTTCTATTTCATCCGCTCCCGTTTCACCAGAATAACGTTCCTCATTTAATATATCATGCAACGAAACACCTGTCGCCCATTTCATACATAAGTTAACTAAATATGATCTATTAGAACCTTTCTGCAACTCTGATGGAACATAACGTTCATACATTGATGAAGTTTCTTCTGTATCACGCATATACTTCAACATTCTATTTAATTTAGCTTTTGCACCGCGTTCGTAAGGTGACACCGGAACCGCTTCCTTATAGTCTTCAAATATTTTTTGCAACACAAATGGATCCCAATATCTATTTTTAATACATATATCTTTCGGAATAGTAAGTGTTTCCAATTTATGGATTATTGCCGCCACTTGTTTTTGTGTTAATTTAATTCACCCATCTTGCATTTTTCGCCGTGATTCTTTCCCGTATCGTAAAACTGATTGTCGAATATATGAAATCAAATAACCATATTTCTTCATGCTATGATCTACTGTTTTATTTGTTTCAATAACATCTTCTATATCTTCGCGATATTCTTCAAATCGTTCTCCATACCCTGAAGGCAATTCTTTCGTAACATCTTCAAACAATTCCAATTGATCATATCCATCTGCATCAGCAAAAGCACTTTCATCAAGAACATATGTCCTGCCAATAAAATCTTTGAGCAAACGTCCTGCCCTTCCCCTTAAATTTGCCATTTCATAATTTGAAAGTTCTGCAGCCGAATCTGTCTTTTTTAAATATAAATGTGGATTTCGTATGACAATATTTTGTGCTGGCATATTAACACCCTGCATCAGAGTTGTTGTGCACACGATATTATTTATCTTTTTCTCTACTATCGCTTTTTCCAAGGTTCTACGAACATGCATAGGAAGCTTCCCATGATGATACGCTGTTCCACTTCCTAAAGTTTTACATAACGTATATTTTTCATGTATTGTATCTTTGTAATACTGTATTAAATCAGTATTACTTTCTTTATCTTCTTTATTCTGCGACAAATAATCTGCTATTTTTCTAGCTGTAGGCGCTGTAGGCGCAAATATTATATTCTGTTCATTTTTTCCTATATGTTCAAGAAAATACGATAAATAATCCAAATATTGAAGGTTATATAATTTTTTTCCGTACCCATATATTATATCTGAATTGGTTATTTCTTCACATTTCGGATTCGAATTCAACATACAATATTGTTTAAAATAATATTTTTTATCTATTTTGCAAATACTATAGGTTAGATTCAAAACCGGACTTATATCCGTACTAATATCTTCAGTCTCTATTCCAAATATACTCTTTCCTAATTTATCAATATCCTCTATTCTTGGTCCTGATATTATTATTTGTTCTACATTATTCTTATATCTAAATTCCATAAGTGTATCAAATAAAATTTTGGCTCTTTCATCTGTCTCTTCTTTAATTCTTTCAATGTTCTGAATCTCATCAGCAACCAAAATCATTCTTTTTTCAAATGCTTTTTCTTCATTAGCGAAAGCTGCTATTGCTTTCTCTTGAGTCATTACATATATACAATTTGCTTCACTCTTTTCTGTAGGTAAAAAAGTGTTTGAGATTCTATATTGCGATATTTTCATACTCTTCAACAATGTATGGAAATCCTCCGTAACTTGATTTAATAAGCTGAGCGTTGGAACTATATATACAATATCATAAATCCCATTCATCAATTTTTTAATAATCTTTAGTAAAATAACAAAGGACTTTCCAGCTGAAGTAGGTGCTGATATACCAATCACTTTCTTTTCATCCATTGAATCCCAAATTCTTTTTTGAAAATTTGTTAATAGGAAATATTTCCCATTTACCTCCACCTCATTACTAATTTGATTTAACCCAACAGTAATTTGATCCACCACGCTGCTAAGCGAAGTAAACAAACAATTTTCTTTATCAAAATAATCATCAGCTATAATTGCAGAAGTAGGATAACCTATTCTTGATAATATTTTCACAACAAAAGAACGTAAATCATACTTTTCATGATTTACATATGTCCACATCAGCGAAATCAATGTAATAACTAAATTTGTGCTTTCTTTCCCTTGTTTCATAGAAGTAAGATAGTCCAAACATCTTACTGTATCATTAATTAATTGGGGCTCTACTGCCAGAGATTTGTTTATGAATCCCGCCTTATTTGCAATATAATAAAAATCTATTTCCAACCACTTCTGTAACACTTCTTGAACTTTTTGTTCCATATTCTGCTCCTGCAATTTATAACTGCTCTTGAAATTCTTTTATTAATTCATCTAACTTCCATATAGGAAAAACTATATATGTCATTCTTTTTAGAATTATATTTTCTTTTATCGGTATTTTTGAATTATCAAAATCACGATATCTCATTTCAATAATTTCTTCTATTTGTCTTCTGATATCGTTTTCATTTGTCAAATTTATTTTCTTCGTTTCATCATACACAATTATGCTTACTAAATGGATTTCTACATTTTGCAGTCTCTTATCCAAATACTCCTCAGCAATTTCATTCATTTCTTCATCCAGAAAATCTTCATGCACATACAGATTCAATTCATCTCTGTGTGTTTTATAGGTATTTAAAATACTATTTAAAGCATCTTCAAATGCTGCATTAAACTTATATTTGCTCGAGTACGTTTTTGCTTCACCCAAAATTATTATATTTTTTCCGTTCTCAACCTTATAATGTATAGCATCCGCACCAAATCTTTCATGTTGTGATGATGTAGTAATTTTCATTTTTCTTAATAATGGAACCGCCTTCATACATTTTTGTATAAAATGAAACAATAATAATTCTCCAAATTGCCCTTGTACCAAAAGAGTATTGCCGGAACCTTTACGAAACTTATCTCTTGCCCTTCGTTGAACAGAAGCATGCGCCGTTGCCTCAGATTTTCCTTTTTTCGTTTCCTTTTCTTTCAACACCGCATATTTATCCGCACTATAAATCCAATCAACTATCGTATCCATTAAATCTACTAAAAAATCTTCTCGAAGTTCTTGTAAATCTTGATACGCTATACTTGCACCATAATGAACATTACCATCTGGCAAAATATCAAATTTTTTCGATATCACATGAATATCAGCAAAAAGAGCCTTATTTGGCATTAACCTTTTAGTGATTTCACTTTCCTGCAATTTACCCATAATTTTTCTTCATTTCTTTACAAATTTTATCAATACATTGCTACTATCAAATTTTATGATGGATGAGAGTTTCCAATTTGCTTCACATACTCATAAATCCGTTTCAACATTCCTTCAGTTCCTTCTCCCAACTGTTGCTCCATTTTACTCCCAAATCCCATATATGTATTGAATCCGAGCATGTATACTGCCATTGCTATCGACAAATCTTCTGACTGATTATCGTACACTTCTGCAACTTTCTGTAATTCATCTACTACAGTATCATGTGGAACTGTAACTCCACCTTCTTCATTTACAACTGAATTAATAACCTCCGGTAATGCCATACACATCTTATAAAACGCATTTTCATCACCTGTAAGAATACTATAAAACTGATCCATACTTACACGGCGAATTAATCTATGCTGCACATTCTTTCCATCAACCTTCGTTGTCCATTTGATATTTTGAGATTTCTTTGCAATGGCTTCTACCAAAAGGCAAGCACAATCATCGTCTTCCAATATCTGCCCTTGCATCTTTATATAAGTTTTAGCCGAAGATGCAGAATTCATTGTATTATGCTTATTTTTCATTTCAACATATACAGTATGAACAATATCTCCATCTGGCATTTGTATACCATCAGGATTTTTATATATTACATCCCATCCTTCCTGTGGCACTTCACATCCTTTAAAATATGCAAATATGTTTTGATGAAAATAGCCAATATCATTATTATTTGATTTATCTCTCTGTCGGAATATCTCATTATTTACAATTTCTTCCCAACTTGTTCGATATACTGATTTATCAAAAATCAACTTTATCGGATCAATCAAATTACTATTAAATTTCTTCAAATCATACGATTCCAATTTTTCTCCATACTTCATGATTGTTGCACGTACATGATTTCTGAAATCTTCTTCTGAAAGAAAATCTAAATTCCAATCCATTATTTATCCCCCTCTAATGCTCTATGTATTTCCATTGCAATTTCATATGCTAAATTTACCGGCACTGCATTCCCCACTTGTTTATACTGAGACTGCACACTTCCACAAAACTGCCAATCATCCGGAAATGTCTGGCATCTTGCATTTTCTCTAACCGTAAATGGTCTTGCTTCCAAGGGATGACATCTTTCAGTCTGCTTCTGTGAAGGAGATGTCAGTACAGTCAACGAAGGCTCATCCAGACTCATCCTCCTTAATATCCCAGTTCTTCCACCTTCCATATCCCAACAACTTTTCATATATTCTTTTGCAATTTCAGGATCAATATCTCTCCAATATCCCCCCGGCGGGACAAGTTCAAATATTTTTCTTTTATTTTCACCATAAGGTACACCCGGACCATCCGGACAATCCAAAAGTACATCTCTTAATACTGGTTTATAATCATGCGCTTCTGGAAAATGAAATTTAATCCTATTAACTAAATCATTTCTAATTCCAATTGTAATTAAACGCTCTCTTTTTTGAGGTACTCCATAATCCCACGCATTCAAAATTCTCTTTTGAATTGTATATCCTGCCTGTTCAAAAATATTAGTAATGGTTTCATACGTTCTTCCTTTATCATGAGTCAACAGTCCTCGTACATTTTCAAACAAGAACGTTTTTGGCTGTAGTTTCTGCAAAAAAGTAGCATAATGATAGAATAATGTTCCTCTTGCATCTTCTAATCCCAAACGCTTTCCTGCATAGGAAAATGCCTGACAAGGTGCACCTCCAGACAGCAAATCTAACTCCCCTTTTTTTATACCAAAATATTCTTCCAAATTCAAACATGAGATATTTGCAACATCCTCATTAATAACTCTCCAATCAGGACGATTCTTTTTCAAGCTATCTGATGCGTCCTTATCGAACTCAATAAGTCCCAATGTATCAAATCCAGCCTTCTCTATACCAAGTGCAAGTCCTCCTGCTCCAGCAAACAATTCAATTGTTGTATAATGTTTAGGAACATTCTCTATGAAATTATCTCTCTGTATCTCAACAATATCTTCAATATTGCAATTTAAGGTAAAACATATTTTTTCAATTGATTCAAATGAGACCGGTTCATTTTTCCCTAATCTAGCCAATACATTAAAACTAATTCCTGATGTTTCCTTCAGTTCTGTACGATTCATTTTTTTATCAATCAATAGTTTCCATAATCTATCATAACAAATTGCCATGTATATTCCTCCTAGAATTCCTATGTTGTATATCTTATCATATATCCACTTTATCCGCAAGAATCCTCTCACTATATCGTTAGATTTCCTCCTGTTTGTTTCTTTTGATTTTCTTGCTAACTATAATCTCTTTCTCCACAATCTCCCTCGCACACGCTTGTATATTGTTCATTCTCGCTACCCATTCCATCTGATTTTCTGCCTTTAACTGTTCCGTGATCCCCTGTGCCTGTTTCATCTGCTCTACAACCCTTTCAAAGCGTTCCTGTGCCTGTTCTTCTATATCTGCCAAATAATCATTCAGCCTGCCGCTTGTAAGCAAATTCAAATATATACCCCTGCGATATTCTTTCAGATAACGTAAATGTCTTTGTCCCCATACGCCTATAAACCTCTGTTTTTCCTCCGGCAAGGTAAGACCGTGGATAAGATAATCCCCTTGTCTGATATAAGTGCCGCCTAGTTCTTCAAATATTGTTTTCTTCATAATCGTTTCCACCTTTCTTATCGTTCTCTATCCATAGATTTTTTCTTAGCAGACCGTTTTGGTTGCTGTCTGCCTTCTTGCTGATAGCGATGCAGCTTCTCCAGTACACTCGCTTTTTTCGGCTGTTCTAACGGATTCCCTTTTTTCTGTTCCGTCTGATTTTTCCATCCCCTTAGTTCTTCGTTGTATTCTATAATCAATTCTTCTGCCTTGTTATAAACCTTCTGAAAGGCTCGCACATTGGGATAGCCTTCCCGTTTTACGATCTGTTCCAAACTCTTGTGCAGACGCTTTTCCAAATCCTCTAACAGTTCAATTCGCCCTTCCAGAGATTTTCGCTCTTTGCCTTTAAATAGTCCTCGTAACTCTGACAGTTGCTTTTTCAAAGAAGAAATATCCTGCTGTGTGCGTTTTATCTCCATGGACTGTCTCTGCAATTCATACATGACCTTCCGCATATCTTTCCACTCTTGCAAATCAATCTTTGGTACAGGTTTCGGCGGTAGTTTAAATTTGAAAATCACTTCCTGCAAAAAGTCTTTCGCACCTCGGATAATCTGACGGAACATATCCGGCAGCCAACCGTGTGTCCTGATAGATTGCAACGTTTTGTCTGTGATTTTTTCCTGCTTGATCTTCAAAATATCTTCTTCGGGAACGCCCTCTACTAATGCCACATCAACTGTCCGATTCCATTCCTGCCTTGCCGCATTGTCTGCCCTTATCTCCTCTGCTTTCGGATTGTTCTTTCCGATTTTCTTGGTTGCCAGATATACACCGCCCTGTTGGAATACGGATAATTTTTCTGATTCCTCTTTTACATATCGGTTGATCGTATCAGTAAACAGTTCTTTGACTTCTTTGGTAAATGCTTTGTTCTTAAACCATTCATCCTTTTTCGTGAAGATATGGCTTTCATAAACTTCCCCTTTGGGGATGATACTGCATCCCGCCCGAAGATTGCCCTGCTCATCCAAAATCTCTTTCTTTGTGCGTCTATGCTTCCCCTGCTCATCATAAAACATATTTCGGGTAGCAATCTTTACTTCGGGCTGTTCCAATATTTTACGTTCGCTGAATACCAGATGAATATGATAATTCGTCTTTGTCTTGTTGTGATGAAGAGCAGCGATGCACTCCACGCCATATCTTTTATGAAAAGCCTCCGCAAAAAGCCTTACCACATCCTCTGCCCTGTACTGAACAAAACTTTCGGGAAGTGCAATGATACACTCACGCCCCTCAATACATTTCCCTGCTGAACCACTCGCCTTAAAATCCAACTGATTTTCTCTTGCAAGATTTTTCCAAAACTCCGTTGTTGCTCCTTCTGTCTGATAGGTCGCATAGAGATACTCCTGTCGTTTCGGATTGGAGATATAATCAATTCTTCCTGCCACATCGGACAGCTTACTTTGTCTGATAAATGAATGTCTGCCTATAAGCATCCTCCTTCCCTGCCTCTCGCCAGCTTTGCTGTGAGTAGGTGCATAGGCACCTGTTTACGAACTTATCTGCCTGTTGGCAGTGCGGCTCCCGGCAGGGCGAAATACACCCATCGCATAAACGAAGTTTGTGCGATGGGTGTATTTCGCTCTCAAACGCCGAGGGCTTGTTTTGTTTAACAAAATCCGATTACTTCTCGGACTTACGCTTATATTTATGGACATATCCGCCCTTTTGATCTGCCCGTATCCGGGCTGCTTTTTCTATGACTGACAGCAGATGATCTACGGTATTTTCTTCCCATCCGGCTAGCCATATCAGAGTTTTTTCCTCTGCTTTTGTCAGTTCCACGTCTGCCAGTACCTTGTTCATTTTTTGTATCTGTCTGCCCTCCATCTCATAAAATAAAGCATTCGCATTTCTACTTTCTCTTTCCGGCTGCTTCAACATCCGCAACACTCCTTTCCTGCCTTATCTGTTATTTACAGGTGCGTGCCACGCTCCTGTTTTTATCATCAAGGAAGCATTACCACCGAAATTTCTCCGGCACTCCTCGTCTTTCCAGATATTCTTTTCTCGCCTGTTCCCGTTCTTCCTCTGTGGGCGCAGTTTTGTATTTTGAATATAAATCTCTCATCACCAAAGAATCCAACTTTGCTTCTAATCCTTGTTTTATGCTTGGTAAATTTTCTTCCATATCCAACAAATGGAATTTTACAAGTTCCATAAATAGCTGCTCTGGTATCTGTATTTGTTTCATAAGGTCTCCTTTCCAACTCCGCAACAATGCAATGTCTTTAGTGTTTGCAACCTTGCACTTACGTCTCTGCAATTTCTATACACACTGCATTGTTGCATTCTTATCTACGATTTCACAATTTCATCAAGTTTCCAATACCACGATTCTCCGATTCGTTTTCCTTTAATACCCAACTCTTTTTTTGCATTTTCCAATGTTCGTTTTGAAATTCCTTTTTCTTCGGCAAGATTAACAATATCCTCACTTTTCACCACATTATTTGTTTCTGCCAGTTCATAAATGAGTTGTTTTGCCCGCTCCTTTTTATTTGCTTTCGGGGTTACTCCTCCTAGCAATTCGTCTGCCGTAATTTCATAATTGCCTAACCACTGAAACCCGTCTTCTGTCAGTTCAAACGCTTTTGAATGTCCAAATGCAGCAAGGTTATTTTTTATTTGTACAACTGCACGTGTATTTTCCTGTCCCTCTATTCTACCGACTAAAAGAACGCTTCTTGCTACTGCGAAAAAATCAATCGAACCCATTCCTCTATATGCCGCCTTGTTTCCGGCAGCCTTATTCATGTGACCGATCAGGATAATTGCACATTTATACTTCTCTGCTAAAAGTCCTAATTTCTTAGTCATATCTCTTGCTTCATTTGCCCGGTTCATATCCATTCCGCCGCCCAGATAGGCTTGTATCGGGTCTAAAATAAGTAAGCGGGCATTGGTTTGAATAATCGCCTGTTCCAAACGTTCGTCTACCATAGAAAGAGATTTTTCGCTTTCGTCAATGACCATAATTTTCTCGCAATCAGCATCTGCCGCTTCAAGTCTCGGCTTTACTGTATCTGCTAATCCATCCTCGGCAGTCTGATAAATAATATTCATAGGCTCTGATATCGGCATATCTTCATCAAGTCCGACACCTTTTGATAATTTGGCTGCAAGATTCAATACAAGCGTTGTCTTTCCATCTCCGGGATCGCCTTGAATAATCGTCAATTTCCCATAAGGGATAAACGGATACCATAACCATTCAATTTCCTGCGATTGAATGTCTGCCATATTGATAATTTTTAATTCAATTTTCTGTTCTTCCATAAAGTCCTCCATTCAAAAATTCTGTTGTTTCTGCGGAGAACCTCTGTTATACTGATTTTGTAAATATCTTGATAACAAAGGTTATCCGATTTTTCGTAAGTCCTAACAGTTGCCGCTGTCGGGACTTTTTTCTGTTCCCTGCCAAAGATATTTCGCCCCGTCTAACATCCATATAATGGCTTTCAGCATATCCAGACAGTCATTTTTCATCTGCTCCAACCCTTCGTCTGATAACAAAATTTCCTGCTCTTCAAATTGCTTTAGGATTTCTGCAATGTTGTACTGCATAAGTTGTAATTCCTCAACCAGTTGATATATCACTTCCTTTTTCCCGACCACGCACACTTTGTTATAGATACAGGAACGGACAAAATAATCTTTTTTCTGCATACCGCTCGCTTTGATTTTTGCTTCGATTTCATCCCTCTCTCTTGGAGAAATACGAAAACTGATTGTTGGATATTTGTGTACTCCGCTCATAACTACTCCTCTCCGTTGGCGATTTCCAACTTTTCTGCCAATTCCGCTTGTTTATTTGGATACAAATGTGAATAGGTATTCAAGGTAGTCTCAATCTTTTCATGCCCCAACCGTTCTGCAATCGCCAATGGCTGAAATCCCATCTCTACCAATAGAGATGCATGAGAATGCCTCAAATCATGCAGGCGGATACGTCTAACACCTGTTGCTTTTATACCCCTGACCATTTCATGTTCCATAAATGATTTTGTAAATCGAAACATTCTTTCTTTATCTGTAATTCCATACAGCATACTGCAATACTCCTTTAGTTCTTCTGCCAAAAATAGGGGAATTGTTATCTTTCGATTGCTTTTAGGCGTCTTGGGCGGCGTTATCATGTCCTTACCATTTATTCGCTGATAGGATTTGTTAATCCTGATACAACGCTTTTCCAAATCTATATCTTCGTAAGTTAAAGCAAGCAGCTCTCCAATTCTCATACCGGTCCAATATAAAATCAGAAATGCCATTCTCGCTTCCGGCTTGTTTTCCATAGATGGCAGAAACTCTTTGAACTCTTGTTTTGTCCAAAAATCCATTTCATCAGCCTTGCTCTTTCCGATACTTCCTGCTTTTCTGCAAGGATTATCTCGCAAATCATAATAACGTACAGCATAGTTAAAAAGAGCTGCCAACTGATTGTTAATGCTTTTCAAATAAGTTGGGGCATATCCCTTTTTAATCAACTCATTCTGCCATGCTCTGATATCTGAGGTTTGAATTTCACACATTTTCTTGTGCCTAAAATATGGAGTTACTTTCAGATCAAACACATATCGCTTATTGATAATTGTGCTTTCTCTCAAGCGATTCTCCATATCTGCAAAATAAATTTCCACGAAATTTTCAAAACTAATATCCAGATTCTTCTGCTGTTGCTGAAGAAAATTTCTTTCCCATTCATCCGCTTCTCCTTTTGTTTTAAAACCTCGTTTGTTCTTTTTTCGGCGTATTCCCTGCCAATCCTTATAATAAAACTGACTGCGCCATAATTTTCCGTCTCTCGTTGCCGGCATATCATCATTCCCTTTCTTCTAAACTACCATTCCATAAAATTTTTCCTGAAAAAACTTTCTTGGCACTTTTCCCGAAATCACTCGAAATCCCTTTGCTTTCAACTCATCATTCAGTCCTCGAATAACTTTATAGGCATACCCTCTGGATACTCCGAGTAATTCAGCAACTTCATCTGCGGTAATATACATTTTCATCGTATTCTCCATATTCATTTCTCCTTTCCTTTTTAATTTTAGTACACATTTGTGTTCCTTGCAATTCGTATTATATAGTACACATTTGTGTTTGTCAAGTATTTTTCATAATTTTTTATACACAAATGTGTCCCAATGTGCTAAACTATCACTATACACACAAAACACAAAAAGGAGAAACGCTATGACTGTCGGAGAAAAAATCAAATATTATCGGAATATACGTGGAATCTCACAAGAAATGTTGGGGAATCTTTCCGGCATAAATCCGGCTACTATCAAAAAGTATGAATATGGTATTCGCAATCCAAAGCCGGATCAATTACTGAAAATCACAAACGCCCTTGGCATTAGCATTAACCTGTTCATGGATTTTGATATAGAAACTGTATCGGATGTGCTTTCTTTACTGTTTAAACTGGATGAGCAAGTAGATATGAGATTTGAAGCAGAAAAAGATGAAAACGGAGAATTTATCCCTTCTACTATAAAATTATCTTTTCAGAATGCCGCAATCAATCAGAAACTTTGCACCTATCTGAAAGCCAAGCAAGGAGCAGATATTCCCATAGAGGATGTTAAAAACTGTCTTGTTGATGATAATAGAGTAGTCAGAAAAGGAGTGAAACGGATTACTGTAAAAGTATTTCCACAATAAAATTACCAAAGAGGTGACTTAAAATGAAGAAGAAATATCAAGTATTTATCAGCTCAACATATGCTGATTTAAAAGAAGAACGTATGGCTGTTACACAATGCCTTTTGGACAATGATTGCATCCCTGTTGGAATGGAACAATTTCCAGCAAGTGGAATGTCCCAAATGGAATATATAAAAAAAATGCTTGATGATTGTGATTATTATATCTTAATTTTGGCTGGACGCTATGGTACTCTTGATAAAGACGGTATTGGATTTACCGAAAAAGAGTTTGATTATGCATGCCAAAAAAACATACCTATTATGAGTTTTGTTTTTGAAGATTCCTCGTTAATACCAAATGGAAAAAGTGAACAAACAGATCTCGGTAAGAAAAAACTTGCCGCATTCCGAAAAAAAGTATGCGACAGCCGAATGGTTAATTTTCACACTAACATTGACCAACTCAAAGCTAATGTAGCCACGTCCATAAACAAATGCATTAGAGATTTTCCAGCAATTGGTTGGGTACGCAGAGATGGATTCTTAAACAATAATGTTGATATTGAAAACGAAATCTCAAACTATTTAGAAACACACACGATTTCAGAAGACGAAATCAAAGCTCTATTTACTGACACTACTGAAGGTCTCCAAATAATAACTTCCACTAGATATAGCAATCCTAAGAAATCAGGTCAGTTTACCTTCGATTATTCAAATAATAACGGTGAATTTACAATTGGGTACGACAAAAACACTTTTGTAACAAAATGGAGTAAGGCAAGTAATACATCAATATATGCATATAAAGACGGAACTGGCATTATAGCAATAGCTAGAATCAAAGCCCCTGCCGAATTACAAGATGCCCTTAATTATCCTTGTGATTTTTCTTCTCGTTGCCGTACTCCTCAAATTGGCGACATTATTATCTGGAAAAATGAGCACGGGAATTATGCTGGGACAAAAATTATTAGTATCAAAGATGATACTCGTGGTGCAGATCATGATGAACTTACATGTGAATATATCATCTACAATTGATTCTATTTTTATAAATTAGAGCCAAATTAGAGCCAACAGGCATAAAGAGACCTCGGAAACCCTTGTAAAACGGGCATCCGAGGTTTTCTGTCCGTTACTCGAACTCAATCGTTCCAGGTGGTTTTCCCGTCAGATCATACACTACGCGATTCACATGATTTACTTCATTGACAATTCTGCTTGTCACTTTATGCAGTACTTCCCATGGAATCTCTGCTGACTCTGCTGTCATAAAGTCAATCGTATTGACTGCGCGAAGTGCAACTGCGTAATCATAGGTTCTTTCATCCCCCATAACTCCAACGCTTCTCATGTTTGTCAATGCAGCAAAATACTGTCCGACTGTCTTGTTCATGCCTGCTGCGTCCATCTCTTCACGGTAAATAGCATCTGCATCCTGAACGATTTTTACTTTTTCTTCTGTTACTTCTCCGATAATACGAATTCCAAGTCCCGGTCCCGGGAACGGCTGTCTGAACACCAGACGCTCCGGAAGTCCGAGCTCCAGACCTGCTTTTCTTACTTCATCCTTGAACAAATCACGAAGCGGCTCAATAATTTCTTTGAAATCTACGTAATCCGGGAGTCCTCCTACGTTATGGTGAGACTTAATCACTGCGGATTCACCGCCGAGACCACTTTCTACTACGTCCGGATAAATGGTTCCCTGTACCAGGAAATCAACCGTTCCAATCTTTTTCGCTTCTTCCTCGAATACACGGATGAATTCTTCTCCGATGATTTTTCTCTTCTGCTCCGGCTCTGTCACTCCTGCAAGTTTCTCATAAAATCTCTGCTGTGCGTTCACCCGGATAAAGTTCAGGTCATAGTCACCTTCCGGTCCGAAGATTGCTTCTACCTCATCTCCCTCGTTTTTACGAAGAAGTCCATGGTCTACGAATACACAGGTAAGCTGGTTTCCGATTGCCTTGGAAAGCATAACTGCTGCCACGGAAGAATCCACACCGCCGGAAAGTGCACACAATACTTTTCCGTCGCCTACTTTTGCACGAATCTCTTTGATTGAGTTTTCTACAAACTCATCCATCTTCCAGTCGCCGGCACATCCGCACACATTTCTCACGAAATTGCTGAGCATCTCTTTTCCCTGTACTGTATGAAGTACTTCCGGATGGAACTGGATCGCATACAGCTGTTTTTCTGCATTCTCTGCGGCTGCTACCGGACAGTCTGCCGTATGTGCTGTAATCTCAAATCCCGGTGCGATCTGCGCAATATAATCAAAATGACTCATCCAGCAGATTGTAGATGCTGACACGCCTTCAAATACTTTTGAAGAGGCTTTATCGATCAACACCTCAGTTTTTCCATATTCTCTGACATCTGCACGTTTTACTTCACCACCAAGTACATGCATCATCAGCTGGGCTCCATAACACAGTCCCAATACAGGGATTCCAAGTTCAAACAATTCTTTTGTATAGGTCGGGGAGTCTGCCTCATAGCAACTGTTCGGACCACCTGTCAGAATGATTCCTTTTGGATTCATATCCTTGATCTTCTGAAGGTCTGTTTTGTAAGAATAAATCTCACAATATACATTGCATTCTCGAACGCGTCTTGCAACCAGCTGATTGTACTGCCCGCCAAAATCGAGTACGATTACTAATTCGTTTTTCACAAATGTTTCCTCCTAATGTTTATCCTAGTATTTTTATTATAATGTAGCACTTCTGAATTTACAAGTTTCTTTTCTTGTAGTTTCACCAGTTTTACTTTCAAATACTCTAATTCTAATCTGTCTGATCAAAGGATATAGCTGTCTGCATTGATCACTTTCGCAAAGAGCAGATCCTGAATTCCGATATTCTTACCAGGCAGCTCTTCTCCATCAGCTTCTCCAAGTTGCGCTACATTTTGCGAAATGGCTACAATCACACTTTTCTGTTCTTCATTACACAATACCTGTGCGCAGTTTTGAATCCTGAGGTAATTTAATATCAATTCCGGCGTTACATCTTGTGCAATCTTTACAGTGGCTATATTTCTTACAAGAACTTGATCTGAAGAATTTTCAAGCAATATTTTATCTATGCTAATATTAGGCTTATTTTCAATGATTCTGCCCTCCCATTCAAATTCAAGTCTCTGATAGTCCACATTTAACTTTTTAAATGACGCTTCTTGATTTTTCATCAAAACTACCGTTTCCTTTACCATGAGTTTTGAAATCCACTCATCTAATGTATCTAATTTGACATCTTCCGGTACTTTTAGATTTCCGTACACATAAATGCTGTCTCCCTCTTTCTTCAGTAATTCTTCATTTAAAACTGCATCTCCATAATGAAGTGCCATTCCTGCAGGGATGACTACAAAATTCACTTTTTCATCAAATAGCTCGATACACGATTCCACCATTTCTTCCGGAATGATCAACTGTTCTGTAACAAACCGGACATTTTTTTCGACTAGCTTTTGCATATCTACCGATTTATCCTGAATAATTACTTTGTCTTTTACATAATATTTGTTGTCTTCTTTTGCTCTCAAAGGGAAATATTTATCTACAATGAATGTGTCATTTAATATCATACAGTCATCCGGATAGATCGAAACGGAATTACTTGCGGATAATTTTGTCAGATAACCCGAAATACTTTCCGCACATCGAACAGAACCGTTCACATGAATTTTCTCATATTTCTCTAAAATTTCTTTTGTACCTGAATGTATATTGAGGGCTCCATTTACGATTAACAATGTATGTTCCTGAACAACCATAGAGTCTGTTATTTCATACGATCCATTGATTACTTTTAACTCTGTCTCAACATCATCTGCAATTTCTATTGTATAATCTTGATTTATCGTGACAGGAAGACGATTTAAAATACTTTTACTGGAAGTACTGACGATAACAATATCTGCATTGATTATCATGTTTTTATAGTTGTTGTAATCTTCTTCTTTCATTTTTCTGGCATCACAGATATCACAATTTAATACATAGTTTTTCTTATCAAACATATTTGTTCCCTCCTAAAATTCTTTTTAAATGTTGACGTGCAGAAGAAAGTTTGGATCGGACCGTTCCTGGTGAAAGCAAAAGGATATCTCCAATTTGTTTGGAATTATACCCTTCCAAGTAACGTAACGAAAAAATTACTCCTTCCAGATCCGGTAAAGTTTCCAGCAGCTTCTCCCATTCTAATCGAACCAGTTCTTCAGAATCTATTTGTGGCTGCGAAAACTCATCCAAGATGATTTCCTTCTTGCCATGTCTGAGACGATCTACATATAAATTTTTAACAGTTCGATATAACCATGAGCGACTTTGCTGTTCTTTCAGCGTGGATAAGGTATCCTCATGAAGCATTGCGCGCAAGAAAGCTTCATGCACCAGTTCCTCCGCGGTATACAGGTTTCCTGTCATACTATGGCACCAATTGATCAATTCCTCATAATATTTCTTATACAGTTCCTCTATCATACCTTGCGATCCTTTCTTTTGCCTTTCACTTATAAGACGGATAACCGGACAAAAGTGTTGAAAAATATTTCTCTATCCTCATTTCTTCTATTTTCTATTTCTTTGTATACTGAAAAGGCCAATGCACTTTCGTACATCGGCCTTTGGAATTCTCTCCCTTAGGTTTGCTTAGTTTGGGGAATTTGGAGTCAGATTTTCATCTAACATCATATTTAGGAGGGCTGCCGCTAGGCAGCGTAACGGGAGATTTCCTTTTTCAGTTCTTCGCAATGATCACCGTAAACCTGCAGTGATATCACGTTGTTCAGCCCGAGATTCATGATTCCTAAAATAGATTTTGCATCTACCACAAATCTTCCTCTCTTCATATCCATATCATATGGATACTTTGCCACTGTATTTACAAAATTTAGAATTTCCTCGGGGTTTTTAAAGCTAACTAACATTTCGCTCATCATAAATACTCCTCTTCTATCTATACTGATGTCTTCCTATGATGCCTTCCATGTTTCACTCTTACGAGGTTATCACATTCTGTCAAAAGAAACAGGGTGAAATATCTTAAAAAGGGAGATTTTTTTAATGAACCGATTTTCTGAAGTCATTTGGAAGCATCCCAACTTCCTCTTTAAATACCTTACTCATATATTTCGGATCTGAATATCCGGCAAGCTCCGCAATCTGATTCAGTTTCAAATGTGTATTTAAAAGCAGCTCCTTTACCTTCTCTATCCTGTATTTGCGGATTGTCTCGGTAAAAGTACTTCCGGTTTCTTTTTTAAACTGTGCGCTTAAATATTCTTCCGATACATAAAGCTTATTCGCAATCTCCTCCAGTGTAATCCCCTGATCATAATATTTGCGGATCAGCTTTTTCGCCTGTTTTACCAGAACACTTGTCTCCTCGCCTTCCTCTTCCGTCTCAAACTCAAACAAACCGAAAAAGGCTTTCAATGCAGCTTCCAGCTGATTCCAGCTCACTGCTACTGTAATTTCCTGCAGGATATTCTGCACTTCCAGATCCAGTTCAACCGAAACTTTTGCCTTATAGATTCCGAATACAGCCAGGCTCAAATGAATGATCGCCTGTTTGATATCTGTCGGTGTATGAAACTCTTCTTGATAGCAGTTCGCCAGTTCCCAGAAACATTTTTTTAATTCCTTTTTGTTCTCCTGTAAAACCGCCTGTTTTGCCTTTTCTTCCAATTCCACAGGATATTTTAACGGTACCGGATGCTGCTGCTCAATCAACTCGTTGCTGATCAGTGTTCCTTTCGGAAACATCAGATTCCATTCTCTCTGTACACGGATTTCCTGCAATGCAGACGGCATATCCAACAGCCGTTCTACCGTTTTCCAGAAGCAGACCACCGGAGTTTCCAGCTGACTGCAAACCATTGGGACAACGTACTTTTCAAATCGCTCTTTCTGGGACGCTCCGTCTTTCACCTGATAAATCACCATCGTCAACAGCTGCCAGCTGTCGGATTCCAAAATGCAGGACTTATAATGTATAGCGTGATCCCCCACCGTTTCCAAAATCTGCCTGGTCAACGACTTCTGTTTTCTGTAACTGTCCCCTAGCCACACACCAAAAAGTTCTGCCGGTTCTTCCAGAGAAACACCGTATTTTTGCTGCATTGTTTTATTTAATTGTGAATTCTGGCGCACCTGACCATGCATACAGGCCAACATAATATTTTCCACGGAAAAAATCTGCTCTGTCCCCTGATCCTCTGAGATTTCTCTCTCTGCCTGTTTTAAGGCACTTTTCAATTCCGGAATCTTAATCGGCTTCAGCAGATAGCTGTCTGCTTTGAGTTCAATCGCCTTTTGGGCATACTGAAATTCCGAATATGCCGAAAGGATAATGGCTTTACATTTTATATTTTCCTCCCGCAATTTCTTCATCATGGCAATCCCATCCATTTTGGGCATCCGAATATCCATAATGACCAGATCCGGATTCAGTTCACGAATCAGCTGATAGCCGGCTTCCCCATCCGCCGCTTTTCCTACCAGCTCATATTCCGGATTGATCTTGCTTAGAAGCTTTGCCATTCCTTCACGAATCGGCGCTTCATCCTCAACCACTACAATACGCATGTAGTTTCCTCCTCTATGGGTATAAATAAATGTACTTTTGTATAGTTTCCAACTTCACTTTCAAAATATAATGCTGCCTGTCCCCCATAATACAATTTCAGGCGCTTTCTTACATTTGCAATTCCAAGATGTCCTTCCATCTCGCACTCGTCCTGATTAAGTTTGGCTACCATGTCCGGATCCATTCCCTGTCCATTGTCCTGGATCAGAATATGCAGCTGTTCTCCGCTTTTCTTCATGCGGATATTCAAAGCACACTCTTCCTGATCTGCAAACGCATATTTGATCGTATTCTCCACAAACGGCTGTAAAAGCAATTTGTGGATTCTGCATTCCTTCACATCTTCCGGCATATAAATCTTTACATCCAGACGCTTTCCGAATTTTGCACTCTGCAGCATAATATATTGCTTCAGCCAGGCAATTTCTTCGCTGATACTCGCTGTTCCTCCTGCATTTTTCACTGTATAACGCAGAATGTCCGCAAGTGCACCAACCATTCCACTAATCTCATACTGCTCATTTTCAATCGCCTTCCAGTTGATCGTATCCAGCGTATTATAGAGAAAATGAGGATCGATCTGTGCCTCCAGGGCTGACAATTCTGCATTTTTCTGATCCAGAACCGCCTGTTTTACTTTTGCAATCAACATCTCCAGATGTGCAACCATCTCATTAAATCCTGAACTGATCTGTTGTATCTCCATAGGCAGATGCGGGTTCACTCTCACCTGATGATCAAACTCACCCTGTTCTACACAACTCATTACGCCGGTAATTGATTCTACCGCCTGAATGTATGGTCTGCTGAAAAAATGAAGCAATATGAACATGATCACGATCGTCATGCTGATAATGATAAACAGATAAATCCATTGACTGACGGACATTTTCCAGTAATACGCAAGTGGCTGCTCATTGCAGATTGCAAATCCGCTGATTTCATGATCTGCTGTCGTATACTGGTAATTTTCGGAATCCTGTATCTCACTGAGCTTCTTCCCGATCTTCTTTGGATCAGGCGCACTCACAATCACATCGTCGCTCAGCAGATATTCTCTGGAACCAATATCCGATGCAATTGCTCTGCGAATTCTCTCCTCATTGACACTTAATACGACCGTTCCCTGAAAATTCTCGATAATACGATAGTCTGTAATATTTCTTGCAATATAAAACATATAATGATTCTTGTCAGCAATCTTCACTGGCTTTCCATCTCCGAAATAACCAGCCCCCCGTTCTATTTTCGGAATCTCAACCTTATCTGCCCACGTCTCACTTCCAGAAAATGACGAAAGACTCTCATAATATATGATCTCTCCCGTCTTTAACTGTATCGTGATCCCTTCCACTCCGGTAAACTGATTGCAAATATGACTCAGTTTTTTCCTGAGACTGGTGCTGTTACTCTCACGATCCCCCCGGCTCTCGTTCAATGCTCTTACAATTTCCAGAACATCTTCATCCGTGCTGAAATCATATAAGATTGTCTCGTACTTATCCAGAACCATCTCCAGATTTTTCTCTGCCGTATCCAGATTACTCTTTATTCGGTCTGATAGATTTTCTTTTAATCGCTGCTGTATATTGATCTGCGAGATAATTGCAAAGATCAAAACCGGAATCAATGCTGTCAAAAGAAAATTTGTCATTAATCTGCGTTTCAGGGTGCCTCGTATTTGCCCGTTTTTTCCTTGTCTCAATTAGCTTCTCCTGTATCTTACTTTTTATTCTCAGCATACCTGCTGACTTTCTTCCTTATTATAGCACACATTCCTATGTCAGCTCTTGTTCTTCTCATGCTGGTGTAAATATTTTTCCTTTGTAGCCAGTCCACCGCGTATGTGACGCTCTGATTTGTTCATATCCAACACTTTTCGCGCCTTTGCCGCCAGTATCGGCCGAACCTGAAGTAATCTTTCTGTCACATCCTTGTGCACCGTACTCTTACTAATCCCAAACTGCTTCGCTGTCTGCCTCACTGTCGCATTATTTTCTATTATATAAGTTGCGATCTCAACGGCCCTCTCCTCGATATAATCTTTCATGGAAACCCCTGTATAATTTGTTTATACAATCTATGCAGGGCTAAGAGACAGTATGCGGAATGTACACTCCGATTCGTCTATATTTCTTTTGATATCTACAACAACTAATCTGAACCTGTTTCATTTTTCTGTATCTATTCGATTGTAAATAATTCAGGCAAGTTCCACCACATGATTTATACTATCAATTACAATATACTTCCATGATATAATCTCATAACATGCCTCCGTTTTTTTCGGCACAATATCCCTAAGTCTTCTATTATTGTTCCAAAATCTAAGGTATGCTCAACTTCATAATTTTCTTTTTCTTTTCATTCATCCAAAACCTCCTATTATTTAGCAATGGCAAGATAATCTTTTTCCTGCTTCGCCATTCTATTATCCTCCCTTTACTCGTATCTTTAAAACAAACCAAACAACGATGACTCATCAAAAAGTACATCATTTGATAAGCATAGCCCATATGTATCTACAAACATTCTTATAAATTCACCTGATAGTTCTTTATTTTCTTCATAATCCTTTTGTAGCAACTGCTGAAAATACGCTCACTTCTACAGCTTCATCATATACCTCGCATATTTCTAAATACGTATTCGAATAATGTCTTCTTTCTTCCGAAAAAGTATTTGTTACATTTCTGCAATTTCCCATACTATTATATCTCCTTCCTATCCTTCATTTTAACTGCTTTTCATCTGTAACTCAAGAAAATGAGTGACAAAAAGACCGGAATTCCCCTGCAGTCATTACTTTTTCCCCATTCTCCACACTTCAAAACCTCAAAATTTTATTGTAATATTTTACCAATTTTTATAGTATTACACGCCAAAAAACCATGATATTATAAAAACAATTCTTCCAGTTTTTCAAACACGCGCGATCTGAAGGATAACAAGAAGAGTAAATTTTTTATGTAGGAAGGCACTATGAAAAATCGTTTACGATCCATGTTTATAGCCGCCGTACTGGTTGGCACAGTTGTCGCAGGAAGCTTCACAGCTCCATTTTCTGTTCAGGCAGCGAAAAAGGACACCACATCTTTTGAAGATTTAAACCAGTCTCAAATAGTAGAAGCAATGGGACCTGGCTGGAATTTAGGAAATCAGCTGGAAAGTGTCACTGACAACGTTCCGGAGGAAACAAACTGGGGAAATCCTGTAATCACAGAAAAACTCATTCAAAGTGTAAAGGCTGCAGGCTTTAAATCGATCCGTATCCCTGTATCCTATTTTGCCAAAATCGACGATGACAAAGATTATACGATTGACAGCAAATGGCTGGATCGTGTACAGGAAGTTGTAGACTACTGCATTAAAAATGACTTATATGCAGTGATCAACATTCACGGAGATGGCTATAATACCATCGATGGCAGCTGGCTTTTGTGCAATGGAAAAAATCAAACAGAGATTAAGAAAAAATATAAAAAGGTATGGAAGCAAATTGCAGAAAGATTTAAAAATTACGATGAGCACTTACTGTTCGAGTCCATGAATGAAGAATTTGACGGCAGTTATTCTGAACCGAATAAAGAGTACTATCAAAATATTAATGACTACAACCAGATATTCGTTGATACTGTTCGGAAAACAGGAGATAACAATACAAAGCGTTGGCTGATTATTCCCGGCTGGAACACAAATATTGACTATACCGCCGGAGATTACGGTTTTAAACTTCCTACGGATCAATACCGCGACAAACCAATCGATAAAGAAGAACAACGAATTATGATTTCTGTTCACTATTATTCTCCTTGGGACTTCTGTGGCGGAGAAAACGGTGTGATCACTCAATGAGGCAACGAAGCGGATGATCCTTCCAAAACAAGTACAACCTGTGACGAAACTTACATGAAAAATCAGTTAAATCTGATGAAAACAACATTTGCAGACAAGGGATACCCTGTTTTCATCGGTGAATACGGCTCTATCGGCAAAACATCCTATGACAGTGAAAACGAATATTACCGTGCATATTTTGCCCGAAAATTGTGCCAGCTGAGTCGTAAAAACGGATGTATTCCAATGTACTGGGACAATGGATACAATGGTGTCCACGGATTCGGCTTATTTGATCGTACAACATGTGAAGTCACACAGCCTGTCATTATTGATGCCATTATGGAAGGTTTTGGTCAGAAAGCATCTCAAAACAGCACTCTGATGTCCGTCCGCCTGTATGTGTCAGACAGTAAATACTGGACGACCATTCAAAGTGATAACACTGCAAGAATTACCAAAAAAGGCGGCACCTATACGCTGAAACTGAAAGGTGATAAAGATATGCTTTTAAACATTACAACCATTGCTTTAAAAGACTGTGACGTTGAACTTGGAAATCAGACAAAATCCGACTTTACCAATGCTCAGATTGTAATTGACAAGGTTCTTTTTAATGGAACGGATTACACGGTAAAAGAAAATAAAAATGATGAGGTTTTCTCTGAAAAAGGCAGCCTTCAGATGGATCTGATCAATCAGTGGAGCGAAGCAGAGCCGATGATCGAAGGTCTGCAGAAAAAAGAATCTTTTTCTTTCCAGGATGCAGACTATAAAGATGAAAATGTGTTAGAGGTTACGTTCACCATCTCCAATTTGAAATAAAAATAGCAGACTCATTTCAATATTTCATGTAAAAATGAGGCCGGGAAAGCAGATTATTTTGCTTTACACCAGCCTCATTTTTGCTTGTCTACTTAATTACCAAGATGGTGAATGAATACCTGTACTGTGCAAGAATCAAATTCTGCTTTGTATTCATTGTTCTTCCAACCTGTGCACATCTTCCGGTGATAATCCGGAATACTCCGCGATCTTTTCTATCGGCAACTTATCCTCCAACATCTTACGCGCCATTTCCACTGCGTGCTCATGTTTTCCTTCACGTAATCCTTCACGTAATCCTTCGCGCCTTCCACTAGCTAACATATGGCGATGATCCCGGATTGCCTTTTGTCGTTCCTCATATTCTAATCGTTTTTCCTCGTCTGCACTGATTTCTTCCAATTTATCATATGCTTTATGGATATATTCATCTTTTTCTACCAACACTTCAATTTCCTCCCTGCTCCTTGCACCGAAAAATTGTGCCCATCGAAGGAGTTCTGTCTGTGGATATTCATACTTCGCAAGCTTTGGCAACTCAAGTACATGAATCTCGAATTTGTCGGAATACATGTCCCGTATCGTATCCTCCCAGATATGAAAACAAGAATAATATCTCTCATGTTCAAACAGTGTAAAATCCAGAATCCCTACATGGATACATTTCTTCAACTTATCATAATCTTCCCCTTCGTGGATCTGGTCTACATACATTTTCCCAAGATAAAACAAAGACCGCTCCTGCCAGTAATCATAGGCAATAGACTGCATTTCAATGTTTAGCTGCTCTCCCTCTCTTAGACGAACTCGCACATCCAGGATTCCGTACTTCTCTTCCTTATATTTCTTACGAAGCTTCTTCGGAAGTAATTCCATATCCAGAATCTCTTCCGGTGGAATCCGAAGAAACGCACCTATAAATCCTCGGCGCACTTCTTCATCTTCCATCAGCTCCTGAAAACAAAAATCCACGCTAGGTAACATAATAAACTTCTGTTCTTTCGTTTTCTTACACATATAACTGCTCCTTTCCACGGTGTGGAAAACACAATCATACATGATGTTCTTTTTTGATATTTTCATTATAAAGAAATATTGTCTATTGTACAACTGCTTTTCCATCATATTTACTTGCCTCTTTGTTCAGTTAAATTTTTTCTGAAATATCTGACCGAACGGTCTTGACCTTCTAGAAATCATTTAGAAATTTATCAGAAAGTTTAGATGATTCAAGTATAATATGACAGTATATGAAAAGCAATAAACTATTTATTAAATTTCCAAAGAATCCCTTTTAATTACTCAAACTTTGCATTTCAATAAGTTCGTATACACCTTGAAAATCCAATAATTGAGGGCGTAAAAAATAGTATGGATGCCATCCGGTTTGGTAGAATTGAGTTACTCAAAAACAATTAAAAACCGTAGGCTCATGCTATAAATAAAAGATAACACCAGACACCCAGAATGATACCCAAATTTTTAAAACTATTCGAAGATTTTTAATGGTTTTCATGTTTCTCCAGTACTCAAAGCAGCAAATTCATTGTGTACTTCACTTACTATCGTTGTATTTCCGGTACATTTTCTTCTTTGTATGTTACTCTAAAATGTTTTGCCCCAAGATCCTGCACAATCTTTTGTAATTCTCTTATTCGCGCTATTTTTAAATAACTAAAAATAGTCGTCTAACGCAATATATTCATCTCTATCACTTGGGTCTACATCATAAAAAGTCGGAATCTCTCCCGACTTTTCCTTTATTCACTCAATTTAAATCGTTTCTTACTTTTTTACGCCCTGGCATTTTTGCAGCAATCTGCTTTGATACCCCTTTCGGCACATTGATCTGTACTCCAAATAACATCCGAATAAACCAGATCATAAACAAGAATATAAAAATTGGAATAAGACAAGATGTAACCAACATCACCGCGATCAACTCAATAAATTGATTTAAAAGTTCTTCCCCTTTTTCCAACAATCCTGAAATTCCATCTTTGATTTTCGATAATGCTTTCTCTATGATGTTACCTTCTGAATCTGTATTTTTCTCAATTTCATTCGTTATATCCTGTGCTTCCTTTACAGTCTCTTCCATCGTTGACTCATATGTTTTTTCTATCATTGCCGAAACATTCATGCTGAATGGAATAATCATAAATATAACAAGACCGAATGCTGCTATTTTTGCTGCCAATATTTTCAAAACCGTTCGATTAAATCCGATTCCTGCCGCGAACAAAACACACGCTGCCGGAATCAATATAGAAAACGTTGCATATCCGGTAAGTGTCACCAAATACTTTTCCAAAAATATAACGACCAGAATAATCAGAAAATATGATGTTAAATCTGTCAGCTTATTTGCTATCGGTGTTGTCGCATCTCCGGGAATTGCCGCAATGGCTGTTGATGCTGCCGCTGATGTTGCTGTTAGTTTTAGAATATCTGCCTTCTTCTCATCCAGTGCCTCTATCGTTTTTTTATGGTTTTCCGGATTGCTTGCCGCTTTTGAAACAACAGTCATCGAAAGGACCATTATCACAAGTGCCACTGCCACCCATGCCAGTTTTTTCACATTCTTCTTTTCTATCATTTTCTCATTTCCTCCTATGTGCAATCATATACACAGTATACCCTACAATTTGACTTACTTCATTATTTTTTTTCATCACGGTCTTTCCTTTCTCCGTGTAAATGAGTATATTTCATCACGCTAATGTGATAGCAATACTCATTTACGGAATTATTTGTTATTTGTTTCAGAAAAGACCGTGTAAATTTCGCGAATTATACATCAAAACGGACGTGTTAACTCTAACACGCCCGCACATCTGTCCTTATTTTATTGTCCCCGTATCCCAATATACTGTATCGGCCCCTATGAAATCTCCGCCAGCATCTTCTCCGGATCTTCTGCTGCCTTCACTTTATCGTTTGCCTGAATGATCACACCCTCTTCATCAATCAGATAGGTCGTTCTTACTACTCCCATGGATACTTTTCCGTAATTCTTTTTCTCTTTCCAGACATCATATGCCTGAATCACTTCTAATTCCGTATCAGAAAGCAATGTAATCGTCAGACCTTGTTTTTCTTCAAATCTTTTATGCGACGCAACACTGTCTTTGCTGATTCCAAGAATTACCACACCTTTTTCTTCAAACTGCGGATAACGTTCGCTGTATCCGCAAGCCTGCTTTGTACACCCCGGTGTATTATCCCTTGGATAGAAATACAAAAGAACTCTTTTCCCTCTGTAATCTTTTAAACTGTGTAAC
>ERZ507027.640-NODE-640-length-27548-cov-4.510639_pt1 | contig 27548 bp, 26 predicted proteins | sample MGYA00513163_ERZ507027 | MGnify/ENA metagenome assembly ERZ507027
TAAGGAAGTTTGCCCGAACAGAGCAAATGTAGCAATCAAGGTTCCTGGACTGGAGAAACATCAGATTATCCATGTGGATTACATGTGTAATGAATGTGGTAACTGTAAGAGCTTCTGTCCGTACGACAGTGCTCCGTACCTGGATAAATTCACATTATTCATGGACGAGAACGATATGGCAGACAGCAAGAATCAGGGATTCACAGTACTGGATAAAGATGCAGTACACTGCAAGGTTCGTTTCTGTGGAGAGATCCTCGACTGGACACTTGGAGAAGAGACAAAGATTCCGGAAGCACTTCAGAAAGTAATGGAGACTGTTTGCAAGGACTACACATATCTGTTAAGATAATAGCAGAAGGTTTATGTGAGATTGCTCCGGTGGAAATTGAGTGAGACCAGAGTGATAATATGTGAGATAGATAGCTCACAGGCATCTGCCTGTGGGCTATCTTCTTTTCAAAAGACGCAGAAATATAGAAAGAAGGGATCTGTAAAATGATAAGTTATTTCAGAGATGACAGACTTTGTGAAGCAGACTCTTTCTTATCGGTAGTAAAGCCTGACGATACAGAATGTCCGATGATAGCTGCTGTCGGTGCGGGAGGAAAGACCTCTACATTGAGAAGGCTTGCAGAAGAGTATGCGCTGATGGGGAAAAAGGCAATTGTTCTTACAACAACTCATATGAGAGAAGAGACGACTCCATGGAGTTGTGTGGCTGAAGAGGAAGAGTGGATTAGTAAAGGGAACGAGCTGCTTGAACGAGTGAAGGAATGCCTTGAACAATATGGACAGGCCTGGATTGGGGCAAGAGCGAAAAAAGGGAAAATGAGCTGTGTTCCGGAGTTGATTCTGGCAGAGATAGAAAGCTGGAATGTGCCATTACTTGTTGAAGCGGACGGAGCAAGGATGCTGCCGTTAAAAGTACCGGGAGAACAAGAACCTGTGATCCTGCCACAGACAACACATGTATTTTCTGTTTATGGAATGGACGCTTTGGATCAAAAGCTCGAAGAGATTTGTTTTCGAAGTGAAAAGGCGGCAGAGCTTCTTGGAAAACAGCCGGAAGATCAGGTGACAGAAGAGGACATAATAAAGCTTGCCTGTCATGAACAGGGCGGGCGAAAAGGCTGTCCAAAGCAGGCAGAGTATATTGTTGTACTGAATAAGGCAGACACAAAGGAGCGGCGAGACAGAGCGTGTAAGATTGCAAAGTGCTTGTATGAGAATGGAATCAAGAATATATTTGTGACATCTTATATGCTGTAATAAATATTGTAGAAAAAGCGCAGAGATTATTCTTGAACGTAAATAAATTAGAAAATAACGGAGAATCATAGAAGATTCTCAGGAAAATAGATGGGAAGTATTGAGATGAAGATATTGATTAAAGGTGCGGGAGACCTGGCAACAGGAATCGCATCCAGATTATATGGCGCAGGGCATCAGATCATGATGACAGATATTGCTGTGCCATTGACGGTCCGCAGACTAGTTGCATTTTCCAGAGCGGTTTATGAAGGTGAGGCAGTTGTAGAAGATATGACGGCGCGCCTGGCAAAGAATCAGGAAGAAGCAGACGAGATTATGGAACAGGGAGATATCCCTGTGATCGTTGATCCAAAGGCAGAATGTATACAGTGGTTTCAGCCGGATGTGATCGTGGATGCCATCCTTGCAAAGAGAAATCTCGGAACAAAGATCACAGATGCACCATTTGTGATCGGAGTCGGACCTGGATTTACTGCTGGAGAAGATTGTAATTGTGTAGTCGAGACAAAGAGAGGACATACACTGGGTAATGTGATCTGGGACGGAAGTGCGATCCCGAATACCGGAGTTCCGGGAAATGTTGGGGGATATTCTATTGAGCGTCTGATCAAAGCATCCGCAGATGGGGTGATCGAACCGAAGGCTGTGATCGGCGATCTGGTACGAAAAGGACAGATCGTTGCAATTACAGGCGGAGAGCCGGTTTATGCGCTGATGGACGGTATCGTTCGCGGAATGCTTCAGCCAGGTGTTCAGGTGACAAAGGGACTGAAGATCGGAGATATTGATGCTCGTGCAAAGCAGGAGCATTGCCGGACAATCTCAGACAAAGCAAGGGCGATCGGCGGAGGTGTGCTCGATGCAGTCTGCAGTTATGAAAAGAGCAGAGGAAAATACGCATTGATCTTGCTGGCGGCAGGTCAGAGTGTTCGGTTCGGTTCAGATAAACTGAAAGTAGTTGTAGAAGGTGAAGCAATGTATGAAAGTGCGATCAGCCGGTTTGAAGCATTTCAGGGATTCAAGTCTTATGTAGTGACAGGAAAAGAAGAGATTACACTTTCAGCAGAGTCAGCAGGCTGCACGGTGGTATGCAACAAAGAACCGGAGAAGGGAATCTCTCTTTCTGTAAAGCTCGGTCTGACAAAGGCAATCGAGGATGCGGATGAAAATGGAACACCGCTTCGAGGAGTCCTGTTCAGTGTCTGCGATCAGCCAAGATTAAAAAAATCCACGATTCAGAGAATCATAAATACAGCATTTCATAATCCGGGAAAGATCGTTTGCGCAGGAGAAGGAACAAGAAATGGCAATCCGGTCTTGTGGGATAAGAGATTCTTTGATAAACTTTTGGAGTTAGATGGAGATATCGGTGGAAAGAAGATATTGAAAGAAAACTTAGATTCGCTGAAAATTGTGCCGGTACAGGCGGGAGAACTTCAGGATATTGATCGCAAAGAAGATCTCGGAACGGCATAATGATAGAATTGCTGGTTGCATATAGTGTGAACAGTAATAAAAATAGCAGCGGTGAGCTGAAAGGAGAATGCAAATGCGGGTAGGAGCAGTGATTGCGGCAGCAGGAAAATCTGGTGGATATAAGAGTTATGATAAGATGAAGTCGGTGGATGGAATCCAGGTTCTGCGTCAGATGATTTTAAATTTCAAGAGAGCAGGCGTGGATGAGATCGTGCTGATCACAGGATACCAAGCGGAGCAGGTGGAGAAGAAACTGGCGAAGCTTGGTGCAGTATTCCTTCGCAGTGAAGATTATGAGAAGGAAGAGATGATCACGTCAGCAGTTCGAGGGATGAATTACCTGAAACCGCGCTGTGAGAAATTCTTCTTCTGTCCGGCAGGAGTTTCTCTTTTCACAGAAGATACCGTACGTGTGTTGATGCAAAAAGCGAAAGAAAATGAAAACGATCATGAGAAAGTCTATGTACCTGTCTGGGAAGAACGAAAAGGACATCCGATCCTGATGGATCGCAGTATGATCGATCAGTTTGCTTCTTATGAAGGTGAAGGTGGACTTAAAGGCGCCATGGATGCGCTGAATGTAGAACGCATTTTCGTTCCGGTGGAAGACAACGGTGTAGCGATTTACTCCGGACAGGGAGAATCTTTCCGTGAGATTTTCAAAGAGAAGGAAAAGGAGAGAAAAATCCGTCCGAGAGTGAAGCTTCAGTTGGAGAAGAATGAGAACTTCTTCGGTCCGGGAATTGTATTCCTTCTGCGTCAGATCGATACACTTGGTTCGGTAAGAGACGCCTGTGCAAAGACAGGAATGTCTTACAGCAAGGGCTGGAGCCTGATCAGAAGTGCAGAGAAAGAACTCGGATATACCGTCGTAGAGCGAAGTCCGGGAGGCAAGCATGGCGGTGTAGCCAGTGTAAGCGAAGCAGGGAAAGACATACTCAGAAAATATGAACTGTTGGAAAAAGATGTGGCGAAATATGCAGAGAAGAGATATAAGGATATATTTGAATCTTGATTTGTCTTTTACACGCAATATGTGAAAAGAAGAAAGCTAATATTAGCGAAAAAAGCGGTCACATGACATTATTAAAATACAGTTAATGAAAAAAGTTGCGTAAATCGCAACTTTTTCAAGAAAAGCGATTGTTAAAATAAAACAAATCGGTTATAATAAGACCATCATTTATAAAGAAAAGACAGGAATAATTACAACATTTTTATGAACAAGGTGCCTGTCAGGAGGAGATAGGATGAAAAAGAGAATTTTAGCAGCAATGATGGCAGCCGTAATGGTGTTTTCTATGGCTGGATGTGGATCCAAAGCCGACGAAAAGACAGACGACACAGCAAAAACAGAAGCAACTGACAACAAAGTCAGTGATGAAGAAGAAACAGAGATCCAGGTATTTATTGCAGCCAGCTTGAAGAATGTAATGGACGAACTCGCAGCACAGTACAACGAAGAACATCCGAATGTAAAGATCACATACAATGCAGACAGTTCAGGTACACTTCTGACACAGATTGAAGAAGGATATGAGTGTGATATCTTCTTCTCAGCAGCACAGAAGCAGATGGACCATCTTGAGTCCGATGGTCTTGTGGTAGACGGAACAAGAGCGAATGTTGTAAACAACCAGGTAGTAGTTGTGACAAGAAAAGACAGCGGAACAAAGGTAACAGGACTTGATAACTTAAGCGAAGCAGAAAGCTTTGCACTTGCCGGCGGAAGCGTACCGGTAGGTAAGTATACAAGAACTGCACTTATGAATATGGGTGTTCTTCCGAAGGTGGATGATCCTTCAGCAATCACAACAGAAGAAGTATCAGAAGCACTTGGCGGACTTGAGATCAGCGAGCAGGACAACGTAAGCAAGGTTCTTTCCGCAGTAGTGGAAGGATCTTGTGAAGTTGGAACAACTTACTACTCTGATACATATGGATTCGAGGACGAACTCGATATTCTTCAGACAGTAGGGTATGATCTGACAGGAAATGTAATCTATCCGATCGCACGTGTAGTAAATGATGAGGCTGATGATGCACAGAACGCAGCAGCAGATGATTTCATCAAGTTTGTTCTGTCAGACAATGCAAAGAAAGTATTTGAGTCTTATTACTTCGATACAAATGTAGAATAAAGATAGTGTGATAGTAATGGATGTGTTACTATAGAAGCAGAGGGTTACTGTTCACTCCCGTGTCAATCACTTTGCTGATTGACACGGAGGATGCGTGTTTTGACTTGAATGCATCTCGCCCCATCGCCAAAGGCGATTTAAAATGGCGAGATGCGTTGCTGGTCGCACATCGTGTGAACAGTAACAGCAGAGGCTGCCAGAAATGAAAAGTTTCGGACAGCCTTTTTCTTATAGTTGTAAAGGAGAGTGAATGATAGAATGGATGAAATGATGGAAATCCTGAAGAATCTGGATTGGAGCCCATTATTTATTTCAATAAAAACAGGAATCGTAGCTACGATATTTTCCTTTTTTCTTGGAATCTATGCGGCACGCAAGGTTGTGAAGACAACTCCGGGGAAAAAGGCGATCATTGATGGAATATTAACCTTGCCAATGGTACTTCCGCCGACAGTGGCCGGCTTCTTTCTGTTACTGATCTTCAGCAGGAGAAGACAGTTTGGAATCTTTTTATTTGAAAATTTTGGAATCAAAGTAGTACAGACATGGCTTGGATGTATCATTGCTGCCACAGTAATTTCATTTCCGCTGATGTACAGAAATGCCCGTGCTGCTATGGAACAGATCGATGTGAATCTGATCTATGCAGGAAGGACACTCGGTATGTCAGATACAGAAATCTTCTGGAAAGTAGTGATCCCGACCGCAGGACCTGGAATCGCATCCGGAACGATTCTTACATTTGCCAGAGCACTCGGAGAATATGGAGCGACATCTATGCTTGCCGGAAATATTCCGGGAAAGACAGGAACAATCTCGCAGAAGATTGCAATGGTCATTCAGGATGGAGACTATATGACAGCGGGCGTGTGGGTTGCGATTGTCATGGTGATCGCATTCCTGGTGATCTTCCTGATGAATCTGATCTCGGGCAAGAAAATGAAGAATGTCAAGAGGTGGTAAGAGATGGCGATAGAAGTAAAGATTCAGAGAAAACGGAATACATTTGAGTTGAACATAGATTTTAAAAGTGATTCTAAACGAATCGGAATCCTCGGCGCATCCGGATGTGGAAAGAGCATGACACTAAAGAGTATTGCAGGAATCGAGCCGCCGGAGAGCGGATTGATCAAAATTGAAGGAAAGACAGTTTACGACAGCGAAAATAAAGTGAATTTAAAACCGCAGAAGCGTAACATTGGCTATCTGTTTCAGAATTATGCACTTTTCCCTACAATGACGGTGGAAAAGAATATCGCCGCCGGATTAAAAGGGAAAAAGCAGGAGAATGCAAGGCGTGTGCGTGAGATGATTGAGAAATTTCAGCTGACAGGACTGGAAAAACGATTCCCGGCAGAGCTTTCCGGAGGCCAGCAGCAGAGGGTAGCCCTTGCGAGAATCATGGCTTACAAACCGGATGTGATTCTCTTAGATGAACCATTTTCAGCACTTGATATGTATCTGAAGGACCGTCTGCAGCAGGAATTACAGGAGCTTTTCGAAGATTATGAGGGTACTGTGATCATGGTGTCTCACAGCAGAGATGAAGTGTACCGGTTCAGCGAAGAGCTGCTGATCATTGATCAGGGACAGATTGTGGCAGCAGGGAAGACGAAAGAATTGTTCCAGAATCCGCAGAGAAAAGAAGCGGCACGGCTGACTGGATGCAAGAATTTCACAAGAGCAGTTTATGTGGATGAGCATACCGCAGAACTGATAGACTGGGGGATTACGTTGCGTACAGAGCAAAGAAATATCCCAGAAAATATCAACTATATCGGTTATCGTGCGCATGATTTTGTCCCGATCTGGGGAGAAGGTGGAAAGAATCAGATTCCATTTCTATTAGAGAGTAAGGCAGCACTCCCTTTCGAAGATAATTATTATCTGAAGCCTGCAAATGAAGAGGCAGATCCGCCTGTGATCTCCTGGTTTGTACAGAGAGAGAATCAGGAGAAGATCCGGGAAAAAGGAATGCCGGATGCGCTGGAGCTGGTGGAGGAAGAAGTGCTGTTCCTGGAATAGCATCTTCCCATATAGATGATTTTTGAGTGAATCGTTACGTTTTGAAAGAAATGTAAAAACTCCTTTTCAGGATATTTACATCAGGGAAAAACTAGTATATAATAAGCACGTTTTTCGAAAAAAGGAGGACATCATGAAATCAGTACAGAATGATATGACTGTTGGAAGCCCAATGAAGATGATCTTAAGTTTTACATTTCCCATCTTTCTGGGAAATGTCTTCCAGCAGTTTTATAATATGGCGGATGCTGTGATCGTAGGTAAGTTCGTTGGAACGAAAGCGCTTGCAGCAGTTGGAAGTACAGGAACAATCATGTTTCTGATCTATGGATTTGTAGTTGGAATGACAGCCGGATTTACTGTTCTCACAGCGCAGAAGTTTGGCGCAGGAGACATGCAGGGGATGCGGCGCACCGTTGCGGGGGCAGGAATCCTTTCGTTGTTGGTCGGTCTGTTTCTTACGGTTACCTTTATGTTATTTATGAAACCACTTTTGCATCTGATGAATACTCCGTCTGATATCTTTGCAGATGCATATAAGTATATTATGATCGTCAGCGGAGGAATCCTGGCGCAGATGCTTTATAACTTGTTATCCAGTATTTTAAGAGCACTGGGAAACAGTAAGATTCCATTGTACTTTCTGATTATCAGTGCGTTGCTGAATATCGTGTTGGATCTGGTTTTAATCATTGCGTTTCAGATGGGCGCACCGGGTGCGGCAATCGCGACGGTAGTAGCACAGGGCATATCAGGTGTACTCTGTCTCATTTACATTATGTGGAAGATTCCGCTTCTTCATCTGAAAAAGGAAGACTGGCATGTTGGCGGACAGATTTATGCGATCCAGTTAAAGATCGGACTTCCGATGGCATTGCAATATTCTATCACGGCAATTGGAACTATGATGGTTCAGTCTGCCCTGAATATTTTGGGATCTACGCTTGTAGCGGCATTTACTGCGGCAAGTAAGATCGAGCAGGTTGTCACGCAGGCATATGTAGCGATGGGAACCACGATGGCAACTTACGGAGCCCAGAATATCGGAGCCGGAAATGTACCAAGAATCCGTCAGGGATTTAAGGCTTGTACGATTCTTGGTATCGGTTACTCTTTGATAGCAGCAACATTTATTATGACAGTAGGAAAATACATGACCTATCTGTTCGTCTCAGAGGATGTGGATATTATCATGAGTTCTGTGGATATCTATCTGAAATGTATCGGATTTTTCTTCATTCCACTTGCGATTGTGAACATCTACAGAAATGGAATCCAGGGACTCGGATACGGACTGCTGCCGATGATGGCCGGTGTTGCTGAACTGATCGGAAGAGGTGTGGTAGCACGGATCGCAGCAAGAGAGAGAAGTTATCTTGGTGTTTGCCTGGCCAGCCCGGCTGCATGGATGCTGGCAGGAGGCCTCCTGATCGCGATGTATTATTATATTATGAATGTTCATATGAAGAAGATGTTTGGGGATTATAATCAGAAGGTCTGATTATTCACAATGTGCATTGCATCGCGGCTCGCATTCAACCATTTGGATTTCTCAGTTTCAAAGCGTTCGAAAAGCCAGGCAATGGCTTCGTCCATTCCCTTATCGGAGAGCGGAAATGTCTTTTGTTCTTTCTCTTCTTCCGGTGTATCTTCGAAGCACCATGGCTCCGGATAAATGAATACCGTGAAGGTTGTGCTGCTTTTTCCATCATCTCCGCGAAAGAAATAGCGCATTCCGTGATGTGTACCTGAAAATGGTTCTTTCTTAAGTCCTCCGTAAGGGATCAGTTTTTTATCAATCATAGTAATACAATGTCCTTTCGAAAAAAGTAATTTGTTTTGTTATTGCGTTTTTGAAAAAAGGAAGCCAGAAGTCTGGCTTCCTTTTTATTATAGTGGAATGCGTTTTCTTCTGCAAGAAATGATTTATTCCATAGCTTTTCTGGCAAATTCAGTTGTGACAAGTTTTTCATAAGGAGCGCGTGAATCCAGTTCTCCGGCACTTTCCAGAATATCCTGAAGCAGCTCGAAACTCTCTTTTTCAAATATAAGATCTGCTTTCCAGGTATCCTGTGCATAATAACGGTTTACAATCGCTGTGATGGTTTTAAGATCTGTTTCAGGAAATTGTGGGGCAATCACGGAAGCAATCTCCTGTGGCGTGTGAATCTGAACAAAGTCCATACCTTTTTGAAGCGCATTTGTAAAGGATTGGATAATCTCAGGATGTTTGTCGAGATAGCTCTTCTTTGCGCTGTAGGCAGTGTAAGGAACATAGCCGCTGTCAGTACCAAGTGAGGCTACAACATATCCTTTTCCTTCCATTTCCAAAGCGGTTGCACTTGGCTCGAATTCAACAGTAAAGTCTCCACTTCCCTCTGAAAAGGCGGCAGCAGTGGAACCAAAATCAATTCCCTGGTTGATGTTGAGGTCTGTTTGTGGATCAATTCCATTTTTCTTTAAAATATATTCAAATACCATTTCCGGCATACCACCTTTTCTACCACCAAGAACATCTTTCCCCTTTAAATCAGTCCACTTAAAATCTTTCATCTCTTCTCTGGCAACAAGAAAATTACCGGCGCGCTGAGTCAGTTGGGCAAAGTTGACGACAGAATCGTTAGCACCTTCGTTATATGTGTAGATGGATGCTTCTGATCCCATGAATCCAATATCAGCTTCACCGGAGATGACAGCAGTCATTGTTTTATCGGCTCCAAAACCAGTTATGAGAGTGAGTTCAATTCCCTCATCTTCAAAATATCCATTTTCAATGGCAACATACATAGGGGCATAGAAGATAGAATGGGCTACCTCGTTCAATGTCACAGAGACAGGTGCAGAACTGGTATCTGGTCTGGTTTTGTTGGAGCCGGTTTCTGTTGTGTCGATTTTGGAATTTGCATCATTATCTTTGGAAGAATCAGAACCGCAGGCTGATAACAGTCCAACAGTCAGAGCAGAAGCGAGTATTACGGAAATCAATTTCTTTTTCATAAATCCTCCAGAGTGATATAAGATTCTCGTTTAAAATATGCAAGAAAAGAGAATATGTGTTAAATTCTACTCCAAAGGGGTGTTCATTTTGGAAAATATCCTTTATGCTTAGTGTAAACAGAAAGTAGGTGAAATGTATGGATCTTGTTAAAATCGGAAAATATATTGCAGGGAAACGGAAAGACCTGGGAATGACGCAGAAACAGCTTGCAGAAAAATTAAATATGAGTGACAAATCAGTATCAAAATGGGAACGAGGCATTTGCTTACCTGATGTGTCGGTTTATATGGAACTATGTGAGATATTGGGAATCAGCATAAATGAATTTCTTGCAGGGGAGGATATTGACGCAGAAAATGTAGAAAAAAAGTCAGAAGACAACATTATACAAGTTACGAAAGACAGTAAAAAGAAACAGAAAAATTTAAAGAGCATTTTAGCAGTGGTAACGACATTTGCAGTGATCATGGTTCTGGTTTTAGGAGCAGTTTTCGTTCATAAGGTGATGCAGCCGAAGAATTATATTACAGCAGTTGACCGGACAAGTGCAGAAATGAAAACCGCAGAATTATTGTCGGGAGCAGATGGGGCATATCTTTTTAATTTTTATGCAAAAGAAGAGTATAAGACATTGACAATTTATTTGTCAGAGTATCAGGCGGGAGAATTGATTAATAAAAGTAAAGTGGCAGATTTGGACTATGATGGGATCGAATCGGCTAAAAGAGGTGTGATTGCTGTGATACCGGATTTTGAATTGTTTCGAGTGAAATTGATCATAGCAGACGATTATTCCAAATGTTCTACAGATTTTCCGATTCTGGAAAATGTAGAAAACAGAGAATATTATGGAAGAAGTGCGACACAAGTGGAAGGTGAAGTTCCGATTCAGCGGGATACAGAACAGGGTCTGATGGCATTGATTTACGGAGAAGATGGATTGGAAGTAATTCCGGTAAAAGAAATGGAGCAGGGAAATTTTAGGGAGAAGAATGATTATGTCTATTATCTGTCCTTCCGGTTTGGAAAATAATTACGTAAATGAAAATATGAGAGGTAAGATGAGATGAAAACAAGAGAAGAAGCTGCTGCCTATGGATTAACTTTCCCGGACAGCTATGAAGACAGGCCTTTTAAAGACCAACGATGGCAGGTGATCCGTGTAAAGCCGGGGAAAAAGATATTTTTGTGGATCTATGAAAAAGACGAATTGATTCATTTGAATGTAAAGACGGATCCGAGATGGAGAGATTTCTGGCGTGCAGCGTATCCAGCGGTAATTCCGGGATATCATCAGAATAAAGAGCATTGGAATACAATTATTCTGGATGGATCTGTTCCGGACAAGGATATTGAACGGATGATCGGTGAGAGCTATGATCTTGTGACAGATAGTCCTACAAAAAGAATTTATGAAGCTGTAAAACGGATTCCAAAAGGGCATGTGGCAACTTATAGACAGGTTGCGAAGATGGCAGGAAATGAAAAGATGTCAAGAGCAGTTGGAAATGCGCTTCATAAGAATCCAGATCCAGATCACATTCCATGTTTCCGTGTTGTGAATGCGAAAGGCGAGCTTGCCGGAGCATTTGCATTTGGCGGAGCAGATGTACAGGCAGAGCTTTTGAGAGAAGACGGTGTGGAAGTAGTAGATGGAAAGGTTGATCTGACAAAGTATCAGATGGTGGATCTGATGGAAGAGTAAGATAGTACTGTTTCTTTTGGGAAAGATAGTGTATAATACTTACGAGTGATTGCTGTTCGCAAAGTACTGCGAACAGCATCTTTGTATAGTGCAAAGAGCAGGAAAGAATACATCATTATGGTTTCGCTTTTGAAGGCAAAAAAGTCTTGATCGGATAAGAAATGGAGAAATGAATGAAAATTAAGAAAGTGGCAGTCCTCGGTGCTGGAGCAGTAGGCTCTTATGTAATCTGGGGATTATCGAGCAGAAATGACATAGAGCTTGGAGTGATCGCAGAAGGAGAACGAGCAGAGAGACTGAAACAGAATGGATGCACAATTAACGGAAAAATATACCATCCCGAAGTATGGAACCCCGGAGAAACAGACGCTGTCGATTTACTGATTGTTGCATTGAAGTATGGCTCACTTTCGGCGGCATTGGAAAGTATTCAGAAAGCAACCACGGAGAATATGGTAATTATGAGTCTGATGAATGGGGTAGACAGTGAAGAGATTATTGCAGAAAAAGTAGGAGTGGAGCATCTTCTTCCGGCAGTGATCAAGGTCGCTTCGCATAAGGAAGAAGATGGCTATCATTTTGATCCTGAGACAACAATCGGAATTATTTTTGGCGAACTTACTGCACCTTACGATAGTGATCGCATCAGGGCAATCGAAGAACTGTTTAAGGATACCGGAATCCATTTCCGGGCGACAGAGTATGCAAGAGAAGAGATGTGGAGCAAGTTTCGGCTGAATGTCTGTAACAATCTGCCACAGGCAATTCTCGGCGCGGGAGTTGGATGTTACCGTGACAGTGTGCATATGAAGGCAATTAGTGATGGACTGAAAGGAGAACTGGAAGCAATTGCGCAGGCGAAAGGAATCGATCTGAGTAAGACTGAGGCGTCTTCCGGGCGTGGAAGTGCAGTACCGCCATCTGCGCGTTATTCTACTTTGCAGGATTTGGATGCAGGAAGACACACAGAGATTGATATGTTTTCAGGTGCACTGATCCGTATGGGAAAGGAACTTGGAATTCCGACACCGTATAATGAGTATACATATCATATGATTAAAGCACTAGAAGAGAAAAATGACGGACGGTTTAATTATACAGGAGATGAAGAACCGACCTGGTCAAAATAATAGAGTGATTCATGACAACAGAAAGGACAATAAGAAAATGAAAGAATTATACGAAGCAATCGAAGCAAAAATTAAAGCAAGTGGTTATCCGAGAGCAATCTCCGGAGAAGATGTATACAACGACATCTGTGACCAGATTGACGGAAAAGAGAATGGAAGTTATGTATTGTTATCCAAGTTCGAAGATGATGTGATTTTTGAGTATCATATCACGATTCAGGATGAAGATTTCAACCTGGGGATTTTGACAATGCGAACACCGGAAGGCGTGTTTGAGACAGATTTTGATGCGGAATAAAGGGGGAATATGTTATGAAGAAAATCAGCAGAGTTTTAACTATAATTAGCGCAATCATGCTACTTACTTACATTATTGTTCTTATCAGTATCTGGAGCAGGATTCCTGATACAGTACCGACACATTTTAATGCAGCAGGAGTGGCAGATAGTTATGGAAGCAAAAGAAACCTTGCATTTGAACCAGTTCTTGCCGCGTTTCTATTGTTATTCCTCTCATTGATGGAAAGAATTCCGGCAATCTGGAATTTCCCGGTGGCTGTTACAGAAGAGAACAGAGAAAGATTGTATAAGATTGCCATGATAATGATGGGCGGGATTAAGGTTCTGGTTACTGCCCTGCTGATTGATGTTGGAGTCAGCAGTCTTGTGGAAGGATATCCAATCTGGCCGATGTATATGATGCTTGGAGCGATGATGATATTGATTATCGTATCGATTGTTCAGATGGTTCGAGCGAAATAGTGTGGAATAAGAAAACAAATAAAAACCCTCTTGTGCAATATGTTTATCCAAAATCTTAAAAAAATATAAAATTTATATAAAATCCTTCTTGAATTTAGCATGATGAAGTGCTAAACTCTTAACATAAAAACAGAGTGCGATCTATTTATTGATGAGTGCATCTGAATCATAGTTAAGAAAGAAGGAAAGAAAATGAACGGAGTTATAATGATGGTCATTGCCATCGTTGTATTAGGTGGAGGATATCTTTTCTATGGAAGATATCTTGAGAAGAAATGGGGAATTGACCCGAATGCAAAGACTCCTGCTTATGAGCTGGAAGACGGCGTAGATTATGTGCCGGCAGATACGAATATCGTATTTGGTCATCAGTTCGCATCTATCGCAGGAGCAGGCCCGATCAACGGACCAATCCAGGCAGCAATCTTTGGATGGCTTCCGGTACTTTTGTGGATTCTGATCGGAGGTGTTTTCTTCGGAGCAGTGCAGGATTTTGCATCTATGTATGCTTCTGTAAAGAACAAAGGACGTACAATCGGTTATATTATCGAAGAGTATATCGGTAAACTTGGAAAGAAATTATTCCTGTTATTCTGCTGGTTATTCTGTATTCTTGTTGTTGCTGCATTTGCGGATGTAGTTGCAGGAACATTCAACGGATTCGTAGCTGATGACGCAGGAACTGTAAGTAAAGTAGCAGCAAATGGTGCTGTGGCAACAACATCCATGCTTTTCATTGTAGAAGCCGTAGCACTTGGCTGCATTTTGAAATATGCCAAACTGAATAAATGGGTTAACACAGCTATTGCAATTGTTATGCTTGTCGCAGCCGTAGCGCTTGGACTTTATTTCCCAATGTATCTGACAAGAGAGACATGGCATATCCTGATCTTTATTTACATTCTGATTGCCAGTGTCGCACCGGTAACAATGCTGCTTCAGCCACGTGATTACCTGAACAGTTACTTGCTGATCTTTATGATTGCAGCAGCAGTTGTCGGAGTATTTGTAGCAAATCCATCCTGTAACCTGAAAGCTTTTACAAGCTTCAATGTAGATGGAAGTTATATGTTCCCAATTCTGTTTGTAACAATCGCATGTGGAGCTGTATCAGGATTCCATTCACTGGTATCTTCAGGAACTGCTTCTAAGCAGATTAAGAGTGAGAAGAACATGCTCCCTGTATCTTACGGGGCAATGATCATGGAAAGTATGCTTGCTGTAATCGCACTGATCGCAGTTGCTTCCTTCGCTGATGGTGAGGCAGCAGCACAGGGACTGACAACACAGCCACAGATTTTTGCAGGAGCAATCGCAAACTTTCTTGAAGTGATCGGATTACCGCATTCTCTTGTATTTACACTGATCAACCTTGCAGTATCAGCATTTGCACTGACATCACTTGATTCCGTTGCACGTGTCGGAAGACTTTCTTTCCAGGAATTCTTTATCGATGATGACACAGATATGGATAATCTGCCATTGTACAAGAAAGTAGCAACCAATAAATATTTCTCAACAGTTATTACACTGGTACTTGCATACTTACTTGCAAAGGTTGGATATGCAGAAATCTGGCCACTGTTTGGATCAGCAAACCAGCTTCTGTCAGTACTTGCACTGATTGCATGTGCAGTATTCCTTAAGAAGACAAAACGCCAGGGAGCAATGCTTTGGATCCCAATGATCTTTATGATGGCGGTAACATTTACAGCACTTGGAATGACAATCTGTAAACTGGGAGGTCAGTTTATGACAACAGGTCTGAGCCTTGGAAATACATTACAGCTGATCTTTGCTGTACTGCTTCTTATCCTTGGAGTAATCGTAGCAATTCAGGGAATTAAAAAGCTTACAGAGAAGAAAGAAGCTCAGGCAGATAAAGTTGAGGAGACAACCATTCTCGAATAGGCAGAATAGTTAATAAAGGGTAAGAGACAAGATCTTCATGCAGACTTAAAATGTCTGGTATGAAGATCTTTTTTCTAGTTATATTCAATTGTACTCAAATAGAAACAGGTTAAAGTATAGAAATTTTACATTCGCCGGGTGTATACTAAGTCGTAATGTAAAAAGACAATCTAAGTAGTAACAAGATCAGGGGGAGTATAAATGAACGCGAACATAAATCAACAACATATGTTCAGCAACAAGATGATCCGTGCTCTTTTAGTACCAATCATACTGGAACAGTTATTGAATTCCATCATGGGTACCGCGGATACGATGATGGTTAGTAATGTGGGATCAGCAGCAATCTCAGCGGTATCGCTCGTGGATTCCATTAACATATTGGTGATTCAGGCATTTTCTGCATTGGCAGCCGGAGGTGCAATCGTCTGCGCCCAGTACATTGGACAGGGGAATAAAGAACGGGCAAATGAGTCTGCACGACAGGTACTATTTATCATCACTCTTATATCAGTAGTTGTCAGCGCATTTTGTCTTATTTTTCAGAAACCGTTACTTCACCTGATTTTTGGAGCAGTTGAAGCAGATGTTATGAGAGCATCTGAAATCTATTTCTTCTACACTGCATTATCATTTCCGTTTATTGCGGCGTATGATGCAGCGGCATCGATCTTCAGGGCACAGGAGAACACGAGAGATCCGATGCTCATTTCAATGGTATCAAACGTGATGAATATTGTCGGAAATGCAATTATGATCTGGGGCTTCCATATGGGAGTTGCGGGAGCTGCACTGGCAACTTTGATTTCACGTATTTTCTGTGCGGTTGTAGTATTGGCAGAGCTTCGTCTGGATCGTCAGCCAATTGTGGTACGAGATTATCTGAAAATCCGTCCAGACTGGAGAATGATCCGCAGGATCCTTGGAATCGGAATTCCATCCGGTGTGGAGAACAGTATGTTCCAGTTTGGAAAGCTGGCGATTCAGTCCACAGTATCAACACTTGGAACAACAGCAATCGCTGCGCAGGCAATGACGAACATTCTGGAGAATCTGAACGGAATCGGTGGTATCGGAGTCGGAATCGGATTGATGACAATTGTAGGTCAATGTCTGGGAGCTGACCGGAAGGATGAGGCAGTTTATTACATCAAAAAGCTTTGCGTGATTGCTGAGATCGTTATGGCTGCGAGCTGTGTGATTGTTTTTGCACTGACGAAACCAATTACGATTCTCGGCGGTATGGAACCGGAGAGTGCGAAGATGTGTTTCCATATGGTAATGTGGATCACGATTGTAAAACCGCTTGTATGGGTTATGTCATTTGTTCCGGCATATGGATTGAGAGCAGCAGGGGATGCAAAATTTTCTATGATCACATCCTGTTGTACAATGTGGGCATGCAGATTCTGCCTGTGTGTATTTCTGATCCGTGTAATGGGATTTGGCCCGATGGGAGTATGGATCGGAATGTTTGCGGACTGGACGGTCAGAAGTATTATTTTCACCTGGCGATTCCACAGCAGAAAATGGCTGGAGCATAAAGTAATTTAAATAAGAAGAGAAATCTGAACAAAAAGAGAAATCCAAACAAAAATAGAAACAGCAGGGTTACTGTCGGGAAAGCATTTTAATAATAATGCCTTTGGCAGTAGCCTTGCTGTTTCTTATATCTGCTATTTTTTAAAAGAAGTTTTAGTATATTTATAGATTTATGTCTGGTATATGATTCCTGAAAATTACTCTTCAGGTGCAAGCTCTGTTGTCTGCTTCTTTGGAGGCATAACCAGTGAGAAGATAAGGAATGCAATCAACGCAGCAACCAGTCCAGGTACGATCGGCTGATTGAAGTGCAGACCGAACAGATTTCCTTTGGAAACATGCTCCAGATATACTACAACAATAGTTCCGGCGATCAGAGAAGCCATGGTTCCCGCCTGGGAAGCTCCTTTCCAGTAATGTCCGAGAACATATGGGAAGAAAGAACCTGCGGCACGAAGGGTGAAGGCAAACATCAGGATTGTAACAATACTTGAAGTATTAAATAATGCAATCAGAGTAGCAAAAACACCTACAGCTGCCATTGTAACACGAGTTACGATCATGATCTCTTTATCAGATGCGCTAGGCTTAATCACAATCTTGTAAATATCATTTGCAAAGATCGAGCCGGCACCAAGAAGGTCTGAGTCAGCACTTGACATTGTGGCAGATACGATACCTGCAAATAACAATCCGCAGATAACTGCCGGCATTGCTTCCATAGCAAGAACCGGAAGTGCATAACGGGCACCAACATCCTGGAAGTCCGCAGCATTGAATTTGCCCATGTTGATCAGTGCAAGTACGATGATTCCCATAAGTGTCGGAACAAAAGCGTAGATAAAGTTTACGATCGCAGCAAGGACAGATCCCTGTCTTGCTGCTTTTCCGTCTCTTGCAGCGTAATATCTGGATACAGCTTCCTGTCCTACAGTAAATGTAGCAACATACATGATTGTTAAACTGATAACATCCATTACATTATAACCTTTAAACATGTCAAATGTTTCAGCAGGAACATTAGCTACAACATTGTCCCATCCACCGGCAAGATTCATTCCAAATGGAAGTGCGATGATCATTCCGATCACGATCAGGAATACCTGAACAAAGTCAGTAAGTGTAACACTCCAAAGACCACCCATGATCGCATAAATTGTTACAACGACACCTACGATCAGAACGGCTGTTTTATAATTCAGATTCAGCATAGTAGACAGAATAACGGATGATGCGATAAACTGTCCGGCTGTCAGTCCGATCAATGGAACGAACATGATCAAAGATGTAATGATTCCTGAAGGTTTTCCATAACGACGGCGGAAATATTCAGGAACGGTTTTAACCATCGCAGCACGGAATTTTGGTGCAAGGAATGTAAGGATCACAAAAGCAAATCCCATTGTGATAATGTACCATGCGGCACTGAGTCCGTGACTTTCCATACCCTGCTGAACAACACCGAGAGAACTTCCTCCACCAATCTCAGTAGCAGCAAGAGTTCCGGCCATTAAAAGTGGTCCGAGTCGTCTTCCGGCAACAACGAAGTCTGTGTTGGATTCAATCTTCTTGGATGACAGATAACCGATCAATAACATAACAAGAAGATAAATAACAACGACAGCGGTTACGATAATGTTTGACTGCATAAAATCTCCCTCTTTCCTTTAGTCAAATTTGAAAAAGGTATCAGGAAATAGCGAAACCTGACACCTATGTTCATACGAATAATTATACCATAAAAACTTTCACATGCAACCTGAAAAGAGAAAAACCTTATTGAAAATTATCAATATTTCCGGAAGATAATCGATTGGTATAGTAGATATTAACAAAAATAATAAAAGGTGAGAGGATAGCGTGAAAAAGAACATTTTTTAGGGGGTGGACATTTGACGTTTCTATTATTACAATTATAATAATAGACAGAAAAGAGGAATTGTATATGACACAGATAGATGCGTTAAAAACAGATGAAATACAGAATTATGAGATAGAACATCAGGAAGAAGTGCGCCGCCTCGCAGGCGAGTGTATGGTAATTTTGGAAAATGACGGAGTCCTTCCACTTCAGGCTGGTACAAAGAAGATTGCATTATTTGGAACAGGAGCAAGACATACGATCAAAGGTGGAACAGGATCCGGTGATGTAAATGTACGTGAAAACATTTCGATTGCACAAGGACTTGAGCGTGCAGGATTTAAATTTGTAACAGAAGGCTGGCTGGATCAGTATGACAGACTTTATGCGGATGCGCAGGAAGCGTATGCGAAAAAGTTAAATGAATTTACAGAGAAAACAGGAAAACCATCGATGCTATATGCCTTCGAGAACCCTTTTGAGGAACCGGAACAGCCGGAGATTACAGAAGTGGATGTAAAAGAAGCGGATGCGGCAATTTATGTAATTTCTAGAAATTCCGGGGAGGGAAAAGACCGCAGGGCAGAGAAGGGAGATTATTATCTCAGCGACAGAGAACTTCAGAATATCCGTTTTATGACAGAACACTATAAGAACTGTATTGTTCTTTTGAATGTAGGTGGAGTCATTGATCTGACTTCATTGAAGGCAATTGAAGGTGTACAGGCACTTATGCTTGTGGGACAGACAGGAAATATGGGAGGTTATGCAGTTTCTGATGTGCTGACTGCTAAGACGATTCCTTCAGGAAAGCTGACTGATACATGGGCAAGATCTTATGAGGATTATCCGTCATCTGCAACATTTAGCCACAGGGATGGAAATCTTGACGACGAATATTACAGTGATGGAATCTATGTAGGATATCGTTATTTTGATACGTTTGGTGTGATGCCTCTATATTGCTTTGGATATGGAAAAAGCTATACAGAATTTGAAATAAAAACAATGAATGTAACAGCAGATGAAAAGCAGGTACAGGTTGAAGTTGAGGTTACGAACATTGGTGACAAATATCCTGGAAAAGAAGTTGTTCAGGTTTATTATTCCGCACCGGATGGAATCATGGAGAAACCAACACAGGAACTTGCAGGATTTGCTAAGACTAAATTGCTTGCGCCGGGAGAAAAAGATGTCGTGACGATCACATTTGCAACGACAGATATGGCATCTTTTGATGCATATGATGCGGCCTGGGTTATGGAAGAAGGGGAATACACGATCCGCGTAGGAAACAGTTCACGTAATACGGAGGCTGTGGCAGTCATTGACCTTGATGAGCAGGTGACAACACTCCAACTGAAACGTCTGATGCGTGATACAATTGCAGTCAGAGAGCTTCACCATATGATTCCGATTTTCGATATTGAATTTGATTTCGGTGTGCCGGCGATTCCATTTAGAATTATGCTTCAGGCAGAGAACTTTAAGAAAGAACTTGTAGAATATGAAGTGATGCGCAGGACACTTATGGATAAGAGGAAAGATGAAGTTCTGACGCTGGAAGATGTAAAAGCAGGCAACGCGACTCTGGATGAACTGACAGCGCAGCTTACCGTGGAAGAAATGGCAGAACTTTGTGTTGGAACAGAGAGAAGAAATGGCGATGGAAATGTAATTGGTTCAGCATCCTCCTGTGTGCCGGGTGCAGCAGGAGACACCACTTCCAGTTTACTTGAAACACGAAAAGTGCCGAATCTTATTCAGGCAGATGGACCGGCAGGGCTTCGTTTAGAGACACCTTGTACTGCCATTCCAATCGCAACAACACTGGCACAATCCTGGGATATGGATCTGATTCATAGAATGGGAGAGCTTGTCGGAGAAGAGATGAAGCAGTTACATGTAGATCTATGGCTCGCACCTGGCATGAATATTCATCGTAATCCGCTTTGTGGACGAAACTTCGAATACTATTCTGAGGATCCTGTATTGACAGGTCTTTGTGCTGCTACAGAGACGAAAGGTGTTCAGTCTCAAAAAGGAAAGGGAACAACAATCAAACATTTTGCAGGAAATAATCAGGAAGACAACCGTATGTTTACGAATGCACATATCAGCGAGCGCGCGCTGAGAGAAATCTATCTGAAAGGATTTGAGATAGCTGTAAAGACAGCACAACCATATGCAATCATGACTTCCTATAATCTGATCAACGGAGTTCATTCAGCAAACAACTATGACATGCTGCAGAACATCGCACGTGATGAGTGGGGATTTGAAGGTCTTGTGATGACAGACTGGTATACTTCACAGGATACAACAGAGATGGGAATGGTATCACCATCCGGAAAATATAGTCATTCCAGCAGTGTACAGTGCATTAAAGCAGGAAATGACCTTCAGATGCCGGGATGTCAGCAGAATGTGGATGATATCGTAGAAGCAGTGAACGAAGGAAAAGAAATTACCAAAGCAGATTTACAACGCTGTGCGAAACATATTTTAAGTGTTGCACTTAAGACAATGTAAAACCACTTCGGTAATGTGGGGAATGAGAGTCTTTTTCGTATTACTCAAAAATTAATAAACAATATCGTATAGGATTAAGCCTTTTGTGTCGCAGGATGCAGAAGGCTTTTCCTTTCCTTCCAGGATCGCATTGATACATTCGACGGGTCTTTTCCCTATGCCGATATCCAAAAGCGTTCCCAGAATAAATGGAGCCATCTGATAGAGAAAATCATTGGCTGTCATACGAATATAAAGCGTAGACTCTTCTGTGACAAAAGTAATTGTTTTTATTTCTTTTTCGGTTCCTTTCTTTTTTCGAATCGAAGAGAAATGTTTAAAATCATGCGTTCCAAGTAATGAGTGGGCAGCGGTTTCCATAAGAAGAATATTTGGAAGTTCTGCTGTTTGTTCAGGTGACAGATCAAATAATGAATCTGATAACAGATCAGTTAATCGACCGCGATAGTTTTTGTGGAACAGGTCATAGATCGGTGATAAATCCATGGCATATTCATAAGTGATCTCGCGTGCATTTAAGTCTGCTCGAAAGCGTTCGGGTGTTGATACTGCATCTAAAACGGCAATATCCTGTGGAAGATACTGGTTCAGAACAGTTTTAAATTCTGCAGGAGTCAGTTGGCTTTCCGTAAGAAAATTGACTGTGAGATTCCGAGCATGAACTCCCGGTTCTGTTCGGACTCCGGAAAATAAAGTGACAGGAGTTCCTGTTACTTTTTCTAATACATTTTCAATTTTATAAGATACTGTGCGATCATTGTGGTCTTTTTCCGGGCGTTTCCAACCAAGATAACGTGTACCGTCATATTGGAGTGTTAATTTAATATTCTGCATATATCGTTCTCCATTTATAAATAATGTCTGTTTCCAGACAAGTCATCCTTTGTATTTTAACTGATGCAGATGGAAATGTATAGAGAAAAGAAGAGAAATAAGACTGCAAAGGCGAAGAGAGTGATTCTGATTTTATTTAAAATGTTTCCGAAAGATATTTTTGGTCATTTCCATCATGCGGTCAATTTGATTTTGTTCTTCTTTGCTTTTACCTTCTTTTAATACTTCAAGAATTAATGAAACTTCATCCGGATTGAAACGAAGTCCCTGTCGGTTTGCATTTGTGATAAGTGCGAGCATGACCGGGGCAAGTTCATTTCCGGATTTTCCTTTCGTCTGTTTCGCGGCTGTCCTGATCAGTTCCAGCTTGAGCGGATCGATCGTTTTCATTGCAGGATGGTTCATCCAGTTTTCCATTGTTAAGATCTCCTTTCGGTGAGTTATTGTTTATAGTGTCTCCTGGCTCTTCATCAGAAGGTGGAGCAGATGAAAAGAATTGTGTAAACATATCTGCCATAGACATCATCTCTTTTATGTTTTTGAAAGTAGAAAAGAGCTGTTTTTCTTCTGATGTGAGATAAGGTGACAGATGGTCAAAAATAGAATCTGCGTTGTCTTGAAAAAGACTTTCTATTCCTCGTCCAGAAGAAAAGTCACAGGCAGAAAGTGCATCATAACTGACAGGAGCCTGCTGGTGAAGAACATTTTGCAGTTCGATGAATTTAATGAAGACGGCAAGCATGCTCTGTGTAGCTGGCGGGAAAAGAGGAAGGAAAAGTTTCAGCATGCGAAGTCCGGAAGCAGTTGCTTCGTCAAAGGGGGTCATAGGTGTCGGTGTCTTCAAAAAAATAAACCCTCCTGACTTTCAGCTGAACTGATACATATATATGAAATGCAGAAAAAATATATTCCTGTTCATGAATATAGATGTGTGAAAAATCGGATCATGCGTATACTGATTTAAAGACCTTTTGTAATCAGGGGCATATCTTAATAATAAGAAGAGGAAAGGAAAACGAAAATGTCCAGAAAGTTAATTATTGATGGGAATGCAGTATATGAAATTGATGAGAAGTGTATGTTAAAGAAAAAGCTTGGAGAACTGAAAGAAAAGAAGATAACATCAGACGAGAAGCGAGCGGAACAGAGTGTTGTTACCGGAAAACCGAATCGTTTGAAAAGATAAGCCAGAAGGGGCATGCGGTTTTTCCGCATGCCCCATTTGAAGTGGAAGAAGGAACAGATATCAGCATCCGCTACAGTTGCAGCCATTACCGCAACCGCCGCATCCGAATCCATTATTGCCCCATCCGCCGCAGCAGCAAAGAAGAAGGATGATCCACAGACAACTGTCATTGCCGCAGCCATTACCACATCCGCCACAACCATTACCACCCCAGCCACCGCAGCAGCAGAGGAGAAGGATGATCCACAGGCAGGAGTTATTCAGTCCGCATCCATTTCCGTTTCCGCCACAGCCGCAGCTGTTTGCACATCCGTTGTCACAACCGCATCCGCAGTTTGTAGCTGTTAATTCACTCATTGTTAAATCCTCCGAAAGATTTTTTGATTTACAATGTTATAGTATGCGGAGAAAAAGAAAATGTGAGATGAGAAATTATTTGTAGTGATAAAGATGTGAAATGGCAAAAATTATTCGAGCAGCCGGGAAAAATCTAAAATTCCCCAGCCGGATTCAGTTCCCGGAATCTGCACACAGGAAGCGTGAAGTTTTAATTTAACTTCTGCATTGGTGAGAAACGGGTATTTTGAAAGAAGACAGGCAATTGCACCGGAAACAACAGGAGCAGCCATGGATGTTCCTGTTTTGGAAAGATAAGGCGGAGCATTTGGAAATTGAGAGTAAAAAGCATTGCAGCTTACAATTCCTGTGCCGGGGGCAAAAACATCAGGTTTGACAATGCAGTCATCTGTAGGACCGCGGCCGGAATAATTGAGAGGATGCCTTTGGGTGTGGATCAGAGGAAAAGTGTCGGGAACACCAACAGTGATAACTTTCGGGCTGCTTCCGGGAACTGTGACGGAACCGGGAGCAGGTCCGTAGTTGCCGGCAGAGACAACTACGACGAGCCCAAGATCCCAGAGGGATTCTACAGCATTCAATAAAAGAAGTTTTTGATGAATGGAAAGATCCGGTCGTGTACCTACGGAAATGTTAATGATCCGGATATGGAATTGCGTGTAGATATCACGGATCCATTGAATTCCATTTATAACATTTTTGATAGATCCGTTTCCATTCTGATCCAATACTTTCCCAATAATAAGATTGCAGAAGGGAGCGATTCCGGCATAAGTTCCGGAAGAGAGAAGTCCGCTTCCCGCAAGAATTCCGGCTACATGGGTTCCGTGCCCACTATTGTCGATGAGAGGGGAGAAATGAGAGAAAGAAAAAAGAACTTTTTCGGAAGAACCAGTGGTACTGGAAAAATCCCGGAAAGAAAGGATACGATCTTTAAAATCAGGATGAGGAGAAATTCCGGTATCAAGAATAGCAACAGTGACATTTTGTCCGAGAAATTTGTGCTCCTTTGTGTCCGGACACCAGTAGTGAATGGATTGTTTTACCCATTTCATGAAGGAAAAGCCTTTGTTTTTTCTATATTATATGCCTGATACTAAATTAGTGATAAAGATGTCTGCACTGGAACAAACAACGCGTCTGCTTGCCATGCAATAAGCTCAAGAGCAAGCTCTTTCGCTTAAGGGCGTTCGCCCTATGATAAAAAAGCCGCCGGCTCTCTTATATAAGCGAGCTTATAACATGAGCCGTCAACTTTTTTATCGCATGGCAAACTGTAAAGAAAAAACACTTGACACCATCTTGTGTTTCGTGTATGATAGCAGAGGTGAAGATAATGAATAAGTTTTTAGAGCAGGCATTATTGTTTGATTTCTACGGGGAATTGCTTACAGATCATCAAAAGGAGATTTATGAGCAGTTCGCGTTGGAAGATCTTTCGCTCAGTGAGATTGCTGAGATGAAGGGGATCAGCCGCCAGGGTGTACATGATCTTGTGAAGCGGTGTCAGAAGACACTGGAAGGATATGAGATGAAGCTTCATCTTGTAGAGAAGTTCCTTTCCGTGAAGGAGAAGGTCAGTAAGATTGATGATACACTTGCAGAGTGGGAATGCGAGAAGAATGACCCGGAAGAGATGGTGAAGCGGATCCGTAAGATTGCGGATGCGATCATAGAGGAGTTATAGAATGGCATTTGACAGCTTAAGTGAAAAACTTCAGAATGTATTTAAGAACCTGCGAAGCAAGGGAAGACTGACAGAGGATGATGTTAAGGCAGCTCTGAAGGAAGTTAAGATGGCGCTTCTTGAAGCAGATGTAAACTTCAAGGTTGTTAAGGGCTTCATAAAGGATGTTCAGGAGAGGGCTGTTGGTCAGGATGTGATGAACGGACTGAATCCGGGACAGATGGTGATCAAGATCGTTAATGAAGAGATGGTTAAGCTTATGGGATCTGAGACAACAGAGATCAAGCTTCAACCGGGCAGTGCAATCACAGTGATCATGATGGCAGGTCTTCAGGGAGCAGGTAAGACAACAACAACTGCAAAGCTTGCAGGAAAGTTTAAGTTAAAAGGTAAGAAACCACTTCTGGTAGCATGTGATGTATACCGTCCGGCTGCAATTAAGCAGTTGGAGATCAACGCAGAGAAGCAAGGCGTAGAGATGTTCTCCATGGGAGACAAGAATAAGCCGGCGGATATTGCGAAAGCAGCAGTTGAGCATGCAACAAAGAATGGTAACAATATTGTGATCCTTGATACTGCAGGACGTCTTCATGTAGATGAAGATATGATGGCAGAGCTTCAGGAGATCAAGGAAGCTGTGGAAGTTCATCAGACCATCCTGGTTGTCGATGCGATGACCGGACAGGATGCGGTGAATGTAGCAAGTTCCTTTAACGATAAGATTGGAATCGACGGTGTGATCGTCACAAAGCTTGACGGAGATACACGAGGCGGTGCTGCGCTGTCTATCAAGGCAGTGACAGGAAGACCGATCCTTTATGTCGGCATGGGAGAGAAGCTTTCAGATCTGGAGCAGTTTTATCCGGACAGAATGGCATCTCGAATTCTGGGAATGGGAGATGTCCTTTCCCTGATTGAGAAGGCAGGCGCTGAGCTTGATGAAGAGAAAGCCAAGAAGATGGCTGATAAGATGAAGAAAGCTCAGTTTGACTTTGAAGATTATCTTGACAGTATGGAACAGATGCGTAAGATGGGCGGTTTGTCCAGCATCATGGGAATGCTGCCTGGAATGGGTAATCTCGGAGGTAAGATGCCTGATCTTGATTCCGAAGAGAATGAGAAGAAGATGGCTCAGATGGAAGCAATCATCTACTCCATGACTTTGGAAGAGAGAAGAAACCCGGATCTGCTGAATCCATCCAGAAAGCACAGAATTGCCAAGGGTGCAGGTGTGGATATTGCAGATGTGAACCGTATGGTAAAACAGTTCAACGAATCCAGAAAGATGATGAAGAAACTTCCTGGAATGATGGGTGGCAAAGGTGGAAAAAGGGGCAAATTCAAGCTTCCCTTTTGACATATAAATGAAACAATAACAAAAAATTAAGAAAAATTATGAGGTGAAAAAAATGGCAGTAAAGATCAGATTAAAGAGAATGGGACAGAAGAAGGCTCCTTTTTACAGAATCGTAGTAGCAGATTCTAGATCTCCAAGAGACGGAAGATTCATCGAGGAAATCGGAACATACGATCCGAACCTTGAGCCAAGCGCAATCAAAGTAGACGAGGAAGCAGCTAAGAAATGGCTCAACAATGGTGCTCAGCCAACAGAAGTTGTTGGAAAGATCTTCAAAGCAGCAGGAATCGAGAAATAATCGAATCTGTATGAGTAATGTCTGTAGCTGAGTGATCAGCTACAGATAAATAACGATGTCTCCGCGGAGGGCGAGTATCATGAAAGAATTAGTTGAAGTTATTGCAAAGGCACTGGTAGATCAGCCGGATGAAGTCTCAGTTACTGAGAAAAAGGAAGGCAGAACTACTGTACTGGAACTTCATGTAGCAGATGGCGACATGGGTAAAGTGATCGGTAAGCAGGGTCGTATTGCAAAAGCAATCCGTTCTGTTGTTAAGGCAGCAGCAACAAAGGAAGACAAGAAAGTCGTTGTCGATATTGTTTAAGAACAGTATCAGGACGAAAGAAAAAAGTAACAGAGTCATTGCTTGGTAAAGCAGGGCTTAAAAAAGGGACAGCCTTCATAAAGAAGAGACTGCCCCTTTCTTTTTACGTGAGCAACGAGTCAAAGTCCGTGCTTGCACGAGACCTTGGCGACTGCCGCGATAAC
>ERZ507027.641-NODE-641-length-27530-cov-4.620710_pt1 | contig 27530 bp, 27 predicted proteins | sample MGYA00513163_ERZ507027 | MGnify/ENA metagenome assembly ERZ507027
TTAGCCCGTCGTCGGAGACGATGTGCGCGACGTCCGAGGGGTAGCCCGCGATGGGGTAGTGGCGGTAACTCTTCACGCCGAGCGCCGTCAGGCGGTTGATGAACGCGTCGGCGGCAGGCTGCCCGGCGTACTGCGTGATGACGACCGAGCCGACATAAAAGCCGAGCCCGCGGAACACGTCGATCAGGCGCAGCACGTCGTCATCATAGCTGATGCCGAGGTCGCCGCGCATTTTGTTCTTCTCGATATCCCCCGCGCAGATGGCCATCACGATCTCCACGTCGTCTTTCATCGTGGCGAGCATGCGGATCTTGCTGTCGGGCTGGAACCCCGGCAGCACGCGCGAGGCGTGGTGGTCGTCAAAGAGCTTGCCGCCGAACTCCAGATAGAGCTTGCCGCCGAACTGGCTCATGCGCTCCCGGATGTGCTGTGCCTGCAGCTCCAGATATTTATCATTGTCGAAACCGATCTTCATGACTGCTTTCCCCCTCTTGTACAAAACCTTAAAAACATAACAGGGTGTATTATATATCAGATCGGCCCCGCGGGGAAGAGATTCCGCCCATTTTGGGGGCGGAAAATTCGCTGAATTTCCTGTGACAATTTTGGCAAAAGACACCGTTGCTTTTTTGCGCGCGGCGGGGTATACTGTAAAATACACTCTTATTTGCAGGAGGCAGCTATGCGCTTTCAGGTCATGTATAAAAAGTCCGCCCAGCCCAAGGAGGCCTATCTCCCGTTTTTCGAGAGCGACGACATCGCTGAGATCAAGGATTTTGCCATGCGCCTAGCCTTCATCGAGGGCAACGACGTCTATGTGCAGGACACGGCTCTCGGCGAGATCGTCCGCGACTTCGAGGACGCGCGTTATAGAAATAAGGTATGAGCTTTCCACCCCGGCCGATCGCGGCCGGGGTTGTTTTTTTACCCTCCGGGCCATACTAAGCCCGGAGGTGATTTTTTTGCGCGAAGAGAAGAAGGGCTTTCCCTATGACCCGGCGCCGGATGTGAACCGGTTTCCCGGCGTGCCGGAGAGCGGGTTTGACCTCGTCAACGAGTACGGCACCTACAACATCCAGCCCACGGCGGACACGGACAACCTCTTTCCGCTGATCGCGCCGGGGCTGCCGCGCCGCTGGCGGGGGATGAAGCTGGAAAAGGGTGATCTGGAGCAGCTGCCGTGACTCGTCCGCGGGGGCGGCAGACGCGCCGCCCCCGCGGGGGACGTTTCTTAGCTAAAAAGCATGAATCAACACGCGCGTTTTCTTTGCAAAGAGTGAAAAACGCGAAATTATCGAAAAATAGTTCGAAAGTACGAAAATCGGAGAAAAAGCGCATACTTTCATCATTTAAATTGTGCTTCGTGATAACGCACAAGAAAGCGTTAAAAATTTGGCGACTTCGATACTTGACGGTTTTTTCACAAAAAAATATAATATAGCTAAACTGGTAAGACCAGCAGGCCGGAATTTTCGGCCGCTGTGTGATACAATGGAGGGTGCAGAACGATGTATACACTGGGCATTGATATCGGCTCCACCACCAGCAAGTGTGCCGTACTGAAAGACGGCGAGGAGCTGGTTGCCACCAGCCTGCGCGTGGGCGGCATGGGAACCGAGGGGCCGCAGGAGGCGCTCGACGATCTCTGGGCGGCCGCGGGCCTGCGCGCGGAGGAGATGGCCCGCACGATTGTCACCGGCTACGGCCGCAAGAACTACGAGGGAGCCGACGGCGAGGTCAGCGAGCTGACGTGCCACGCGATGGGCGGACGGTTCGTCTTCCCGGGCCTTCGGACGGTGATTGATATCGGCGGTCAGGACGCGAAGATCATCTCCCTGACCGAGGACGGCCGGATGGCCAACTTCGTGATGAACGACAAATGCGCGGCCGGTACAGGCCGCTTTCTGGATGTGATGGCGTCCATCCTGCGGATGGATGTGAGCGAGCTGGCTCCCTGCGCCGCACAGAGCACGCAGCCCGCGTCCATCTCCTCGACCTGCACGGTGTTCGCTGAGAGCGAGGTCATCAGCCAGCTGGCCTCCGGCGTCAAGCGGCCGGATCTCGTGGCCGGCATCTGCCAGAGCGTGGCGACGCGCGTGGCGGCGCTGGCCCGGCGGGCCGGTGTGCGCGAGATGGTGTGCATGTCCGGTGGCGTGGCGAAAAACGGCGCTGTGCGCCGCGGGCTGGAGGAGTGCCTGAACGTCTCCATCGCCTACGATCCCCGCTGCCAGCACTTCGGTGCCATCGGCGCGGCCCTGTGGGCCTACAGGCAGGCAAGCAAAGCGTAAAAGCAGTCCCGCCCTGCGGGCTGCCTGTTCCATATAAAATATAGAGTATCATCGAGGAGGAAAAGAAATGGCAGAGCAAGTCAAGAAAAAGCCGGTGGATCCCAATTCCGCCAAGTACAAGCTCGGCAAGATCGCGGCCGACGCCTATGTCGACGCCATGGAGGCGAAGAAGCGCGGCGAGAAAGTGGCTTGGGTCTCCAGCAACTTCCCTGTGGAAATTCCCGAGACGATGGGCATCGCGACTGTCTATCCCGAGAACCAGGCGGCCGGAATTGCCGCCCGCGGCGCCGGTACCCGCATGTGCGAGGAGGCTGAGTCCGAGGGCTATTCCAACGATATCTGCGCCTACGCGCGTGTGTCGCTGGCCTATGCCAAGCTGAAGTCCTGTCCCGAGCAGGATGTGCCGATGCCGGACGTCCTGCTGTGCTGCAGCAACATCTGTTCCTGCATGATCAAGTGGTATGAGAACCTCGCCCGCGAGCTGAACATCCCCATGATCCTGCTCGACATTCCCTTTAACCCCGACTATGAGGTCTCCGACGCGGAGGTCGCGTATGTCACCGGCCAGTTCTGGGACGCCGTGAAGCAGCTTGAGGAGATCACCGGCAAGAAGTGGTCCGACGAGCGCTTCAAGGAGGTCACGGGATTTAGCTGCCGCTCCAGCCGCGCGTGGCTGGCCGCGACGAGCTGCGCCAAGTATGTCCCGTCCCCGTTCAACGGCTTCGACCTGCTCAACCACATGGCCGTCATGGTCACGGCCCGCGGCAAGGCCAGCGCCGGCGAGGCGATGGAGACGCTGCTCAAGGAGTATGAGGACAACCACAAGAACGGCACCTCCACCTTCCGCACGGAGGAGAAGCACCGCATCATGTTCGAGGGTATCGCCTGCTGGCCCTACCTGCGCGCGACGTCCACGGGCCTGAAGTCCCGCGGCATCAACATGGTCACGACGATCTACGCCGACGCCTTCGGCTTCGACTACGACAGCTTCGACGGCATGATCCGCGCCTACTGCAAGGTGCCCAACGCCATCAACCTCGAGCTCTCCCGCGACAAGCGCATCAAGCTCTGCAAGGACAACCACGTCGAGGGCCTGCTGGTCCACACGAACCGTTCCTGCAAGCTCTGGAGCGGCTTCATGTATGAGATGAGCCGCCAGATCGGTGAGGCGTGCAACATCCCCGTGGCCAGCTTCGACGGCGACCAGGCGGATCCGCGCAACTTCTCCGAGGCCCAGTACGACACCCGCGTCCAGGGCCTGACCGAAATTATGGAAGCCAACAAGGCCGCGAAAGGAGAGTAAGTCATGAATGAGATCCTGAAGAAAATGCACGAGGTGGCTGCCTCTCCCCGCGCACAGATGGACAAGTACCTCGCCGAGGGCAAGAAGATCGTCCTCTGCGCCCCGGTCTACACGCCGGAGGAGATCATCCACTCCATGGGCTTCGTTCCCATGGGCGCGTGGGGCGGCGATATGGAGCTCAACCGCGCGAAGGAGTACTGTCCCGCGTTCCTGTGCGCCATCGTCCAGTCCCTGCTGGAGCTGGGTATCACCGGGGCCTTTGAGGGCGCGAGCGCTATCGTGATTCCGTCCCTGTGCGACACACTCAAGACCGTGGGCGAGAACTGGAAGTACGCGGTGCCATCCATCCCGTTCATCCCCATGACCTATCCCCAGAACCGCAAGCCCGCCTACGGCGTGGCCTATACCAAGGCCGGCTACGAGCGCGTGATCCGCGACCTCGAGAAGCTCGGCGGCACATTCTCCAACGAGAAGCTTGCCGCTTCCAATGCTGTCTATAACCGCCACAACGCCGCCATGCGCAAGATCGACGCGCTGCTGGCCGTCCACCCGGAGATCACCGCCGCCCAGCGCAGCGACATCTTCAAGAGCGCGTTCTTCATGACCAAGGAGGAGCATACCGAGCTGGTTGAGGCGCTCATCGCGAAGCTCGAGGCGCAGCCGGCTGCCGCCGAGAAGCTCCCGATCGTCATCTCCGGCATCCTGACCGACGCCCCCGCCCTGAACGCCATCATCGACGAGATGGGCATGCACATCGTGGCCGACGACGTGGCCGCGCAGTCCCGCCAGTATCGCACCGACGTCCCCGCCGGGGACGACGCGCTGCAGGCCCTCGCCGACAAGTTCGCCGCGATGGACAACTGCTCCGTGCTGTACAACCAGGATAAGCCCCGCGTCAAGTGGATCGTCGACACCGCCAAGGAGCGCGGCGCGAAGGGCGTGCTCGTGGTACTGACGAAGTTCTGCGACCCCGAGGAGTTCGACTATGTCATGATCAAGAAGGCCTGCGAGGCCGCGGGCATTCCCCTGACGCTCGTCGAGGTTGACCGCCAGATGGTCCAGTTCGAGCAGGTGCGCACGAACCTCGAGACCTTCCGCGATCTGCTGATGATGTAAACCAATCCCCACCGAGGATAGAAATATTAGGAGGATAACTTATGAGTGAAGTGAAACGTCCCCTTGAGGGCGTGAAGGTCGTCGAGCTGGCTACCTTCATCGCCGCCCCCTGCTGCGCCCGCTTTCTGGCGGATCTGGGCGCCGAGGTCATCAAGGTTGAGGCCCCTGCGGGCGATCCCCTGCGCTACACGGCCGTGAACGAGGGCCGTCCGCAGGATCAGAAGGAGAACACCTCTTACGATCTGGAGAACGCCGGCAAGACCTGCGTCTGCCTGAACACCAAGACGGCCGCCGGCCGCGAGGCGCTGGAAAAGCTCATCGCCGGCGCGGACATCTTCATCACCAACTGGCGTCAGAACCCCCTGAAGAAGGCGGCTCTCGACTATGACACACTGCACGCGAAATACCCCAAGCTGGTCTACGGCTTCGTCTCCGGCTACGGCGAGAAGGGCCCCGACAAGGATCTGCCGGGCTTCGACTTCACGGCGTTCTTCGCCCGCGGCGGCGTGCTGGGTACCCTGTTCGACAAGGACTCCCTGCCCATGCTGACCATCGCCGGCTTCGGCGACCATCAGGTCGGTATGTATCTGGCCTCCGGTGTGCTGGCGGCCCTGTACCGCGCCCGTGAGACGGGTATCGGCGACCGCGTCGTCGTCTCCCTGTTCCACAGCGCCATCTGGGACGTCTCCCTGATCCTGCAGGCCAGCCAGTACGGCGACCCCACCACGCAGTATCCTCTCTCCCGCCGCACGCTGCCGAACCCGCTGGTTGTGGCGCATAAGACGAAGGACGGCAAGTGGCTGCAGATCGCCATGCCGCAGTACAACCGCCACTATCCCATTTTCATGCGCGCCATCGGCCACCCCGAGCTGGCCGAGGATCCGCGCTACTATCCCCAGACGAACCTGCAGGCCAACATCGAGGAGTTCTATGACTTCCTCGTCAAGGAGATGGCCAGCCGCACGCTCGACGAGTGGTGCAAGCTGATGGACGCGAACGACCTGCCCTACGCGGTCGCGCAGACGTGGGATCAGCTCCTCGTCGACAAGCAGGCCTGGGCCTCCGGCTGCTTCTACGAGATGGAGTACCCCAACGGCGCCAAGCGCACGATGGTGCGTCCTCCCGTCATCTTCGAGGAGACGGAGCTGCCCCCCTACAACCGCGGGCCGTATCTCGGCGAGCAGACCGAGATCATCCTGAAGAAGCTGGGCTACACCGACGAGCAGGTGGCCGCGATGATCGCCGCCGGCGAGGCGCAGCCCATGGACCCCGCACTGAAGGACTGAGACCCCACGTGCACGGGCGCGTATTTTGAGGAATATTTGAGGAATTAGAAAGGATCCCCGGGCCGGGCGGGCATATCCCGGCCCGGGGCAGAGCTGAAAGGAGAAAAAGGAACCATGAAGATCGCTGCATATGAAGTGAGACCCGACGAGAAGCCTGTCATCGAAAGACTTTGCAAGCAGTATGACATCGAGCTGGTATCCACCCCCGCGAATCTGGACAAGACCACGGCCAGCATGGCCGCCGGCTGTGACGGCGTGACCACCCTCGGCCAGAGCGACTACTGCAACGAGGTGCTCGACGAGCTGAAGGGCTACGGCGTCAAGGTGCTGGCGAGCCGCTGCGTGGGCTACAACCACATGAACTGTGACTACGCCCGCTCCCTGGGCTTCCGCCTGTGCAACGGCGCCTACGCCCCCAACGGCGTTGCCGAGTACACCGTGATGGCCATTCTGATGTGCATCCGCAAGTACAAGAAGGCACTCTACAACACCAATGACAACGATTTCACCCTGAAGGGCAAGATGGGCCGCGAGCTGCGTACCATGACCGTCGGCGTCATGGGTACCGGCAAGATCGGCTTTACCGTCATCAAGTGCCTGTCCGGCTTCGGCTGCCGTATTCTGGCCAACGACGTCTATGAGAACGACGCCGTCCGCCAGTACGCCGAGTATGTGGATCTGGATACGCTGTATCGCGAGTCCGACATCATCACGATCCACACCCCGCTGCTGCCCAGCACGACCGGCATGATCAACAAGGAAGCCATCGCCAAGATGAAGGACGGCGTGGTCTTCATCGACAACGCCCGTGGCGAGCTCGTCGACATCGACGCGATCACCGAGGCCGTTGAGAGCGGCAAGTTCTCCGCCCTGTTCATGGATGCCTTCCCCGGCGAGACCGGCATCATCCATGTTCCCCACAACGAGGACATCATTCACACCCCCGGCATGCCCTACTTCAAGCTGAAGTACCTGCGCTCCTTCGTGAACGTCTACCACACCCCGCACATGGCGTTCTTCACCGAGGAGGCCGCCGAGCAGATGGCCGAGTGCGGCGTGAACAGCATCTACGAGATTCTGACCGACGGCAAGTCCAGCCACGAGATTCCCTGCTGAACGAAGCCGCGGTTTGAACAGATAAAACAGGAGGAAAAGTATGATTTTCGACGCAAAGCATGAAATGATCCGTAAGCTCGTGCGCCAGTTCGCTGAGACGGAACTGACGACCGAGGTGCTCGACCGTGTCGAGGAAACGGGCGAGTTCCCCGAGGAGATCGTGGAAAAGATGGCCAAGTGCGGCTTTCTGGGTCTGAAGATTCCCCGTGAATACGGCGGCGCAGGCGCGGACACGCTGGCCTATGTGATTATGATCGAGGAGATCGCCCGCGTTTCCGCGGTGGCGAGCCTCTATGCCAACACCCCCAACTCCCTCGGCGGCGGCCCCCTGATGCAGGCCGGCACCAAGGAGCAGCTCGAGAAGTATCTCGTGCCCGCCGTGCAGAACAAGATCAAGATCGTCTTCGCGCTGACCGAGCCGGGCGCCGGCTCCGACGCGGGCAGCATGGTCACCACCGCCACGAAGGACGGCGACTACTACGTCCTCAATGGCCGTAAGTGCTTTATCTCCGGCGCTCCCATCGCCGACTACTGCATCGTCTATGCCAAGACCGACATGACCAAGGGCAACAAGGGCATCTCCGCCTTCGTCGTCGACATGAAGGCCCCCGGTATCTCCTGCGGTAAGCACGAGGCGAAGATGGGCATCGTCGGCTATCCCACCAGCGACGTGGTGCTCGAGGACGTCCGCGTCCACAAGAGCGACATGCTCGGCAAGGAGAACATGGGCTTCATCAACGCGATGAAGACGCTCGACGGCGGCCGTCTGGGTGTTTCCGCCCAGTCCATCGGCGTCGCGCAGGGCTGCCTCGATGAGGCCATCAAGTACTCCAAGGAGCGCGTCCAGTTCGGCAAGCCCATCTGCAAGAACCAGGCGATTGCCTTCATGATCGCCGACATGGCGACGAAGCTGACCGCCGCCAAGGAGCTGGTGTACCTCGCCGCTCAGATGAAGGACAAGAATGATCCCAAGGCCTCCATGTACTGCTCTATGGCCAAGTACTATGCCTCCGAGACGTGCAACGAGATTGCGGCCAAGGCTGTCCAGATCCACGGCGGCTACGGCTTCATCAAGGAGTATCCCGTGGAGCGCAAGTACCGCGACTGCCGCGTGTTCACCATCTATGAGGGCACCTCTCAGGTCCAGCAGATGGTCATCTCCGGCAATTTGCTGAAGTGAGCGGAAAGGAGCGATTGAGAATATGAAAATCATTGTGTGTGTCAAGCAGGTCCCCGATACGTCCGGCAAGGTCGCCGTCAATCCCGACGGCACCCTCGACCGCGCCTCGATGCAGACCATCATCAACCCCGACGATATGAACGCCGTTGAGGCCGCGCTGGCCCTGAAGGATCAGCTGGGCTGCCCCGTCATCGCCGTGTCCATGGGCCCGCCGCCGGCGGCCGCCATGCTGCTCGAGCTGAAGGCCATGGGCGTTGACCGCGGCGTGCTGGTGTCCGCCCGTGAGTTCGGCGGCTCCGATACGTTCGCGACGTCCCAGATCCTGGCCGCGGCCATCAAGAACATCGGCGTCGACGCCGACGATATCATCTTCTGCGGCCGTCAGGCCATCGACGGTGATACCGCGCAGGTCGGTCCCCAGATCGCCGAGAAGCTGGACCTGCCCCAGGTCTCCTATGTGGCCGACATCAAGAAGGACGGCAACACCATCACCGTCAAGCGCATGCTTGAGGACGGCTATATGACCGTCGCCGTGCAGACGCCCTGCCTGCTGACGTGCATCAAGGAGCTCAACGAGCCCCGCTATATGTCCATCCGCGGCATTCTGGACTGCGACAAGGAGCCGATCGAGATTCTGGACTACAACGCCCTGAAGGACGATCCCCTGATCGAGGTCGATACCATCGGCCTGAAGGGTTCTCCCACCAACATCTATAAGAGCTTTACGCCTCCCCAGAAGGGCGTGGGCATGATGCTCGAGGGCGACGGCAAGGACGCCGTGGATCAGCTCTTCGGCATCCTCACCGCCAAGCACATCATCTGAGAAGGGAGAAACGAAACATGTCTACTTTTATGAACACGGATCCCAAGGCCTTCTCCGGCGTGTGGGTATTTTGTGAGCAGCGTCAGGGCAAGATGATGCCCACCACCTTTGAGCTGATTTCCGAGGGTCGCAAGCTGGCCGATGAGCTGGGCGTGGAGCTCGGCGGCATCCTGCTCGGCGACAACGTCGACGGCATCGCCAAGGAACTCGGCGGCTACGGCGCGGACAAGGTGTATGTCTACAACAGCCCCCTGCTGAAGGACTTCACAACCGACGCCTATACCAAGGTCATCTCCGACGCCGTGCAGGAGTTCCATCCCGAGATCCTGCTCTTCGGCGCGAGCCACATCGGCCGTGATCTGGCGCCCCGCTGCGCCGCCCGTCTGCACACGGGCCTGTGCGCCGACTGCACCCACCTCGACGTGGATCTGAACGGCTATATCAACTTCCTGCGTACCGGCTCTTCGCTGGACGTGGATAAGATCAACTTCCAGACGAAGATGTTCGACGTCAGCACGAACCTGAAGATGACCCGTCCGGCCTTCGGCGGTCACCTGATGGCGACGATTGTCTGCCCGCGCTTCCGCCCCGCTATGGCGACGGTGCGCCCCGGCGTGATGAAGAAGCGCGAGTTCGACGCCGCGAAGGCCGCGAAGGTCGAGATTCTGCACCCCGCGTTTGAGCTGGCTGAGAGCGATGTCCACACCAAGGTGCTCGAGATCGTCAAGGCCACCCGCGCCATGGTCGACCTGACCGGCGCTGAGGTCGTCGTTTCCGTCGGCCGCGGTATCGCCAAGGACGTTGAGAAGGGCATTGCCCTCGCCACCGAGCTCGCCGAGCTCATGGGCGGCGTCGTGGGCGCTTCCCGTGCCGTCGTGGACGCGGGCTGGCTGACGGCTGACCATCAGGTCGGTCAGACCGGTAAGACGGTCCATCCCCGCATCTATGTCGCCCTCGGTATCTCCGGCGCCATCCAGCACAAGGCCGGCATGCAGGATTCCGAGTGCATCATTGCCGTGAACAAGAGCGACGTCGCTCCCATCTTCGAGGTGGCGGATTACGGCATCTGCGGCGATCTGTTCAAGATCGTGCCGCTCATGATCGATGAGATGAAGGCTCTGAAGGGCTAAGAGCCGACGTTCTCATAGAGGGTAGAAGGAGAAAGGTTTGGTGAGCACTCCCCCTGTGGAGGCGGCAGCGGCATTCGGCCGCCGCCCGCCGCGCAGGGGGAGTGTTCGTTTATTTTACGGCTCGGATCGCGGCAGAATTGGGAATGTTTGACGGATTTGTAGAAAATTGACGGAAAATACGGGTGGAATACTGGTGAAAAACACGTCTTGACTTTTGGCATTTAAAGTCTTACACTTAGACCAACCTAAAACAAACAGCCGGTGAGCGGCGGAAAGGAGACAGCCATGATGACCAACCTGCGTAACAGCCTGCAGAACGTTCAGTCTGTCTCCTATTATGCTTACGCCGCCTACGAGTACGTGGGCTACTTTTGGCGCGCTTATTTTTACTTTCGATACCCCCGGCTGAATGTACAAGGCAACGCATAAATTCCCGGATCAGATTCCTAAAAGGGCGTTTAGCGGCTTCGTCATTCAGGACGGAGCCGCTTTAATTTTTGGATTTTGAAAGTTTGAAAAGGAGAAAATCAACATGAACGCAACCCTCGCTGCCGCGATCATCTTTGTGGTGTTCGCCGTCGGAGACATGATCTCCGCCAAAACGAAAGCAATCGTATCCATGCTGCTGGTGGCCTCTGTGGTCTTCCTGTTGGGCTTCTGGGCCGGTATCTTCCCGACCACGATGTTCGCCGATTCCACCCTGCTGAGCATGGCGGGCCTGCTGGTCACGCTGCTGCTCGTTCACCTCGGCACGACCATCAAACTCCGTGACTTCGGCGCACAGTGGCGCACCGTCATCATCTCCGCTGTGGCCTGCATCGCTATCTCTGTTGCCGTGTTCTTCATCGGCCAGCTGATCATCGACCGCGGCTTCGCCCTCGTCGGCGCGCCGATCCTCTCCGGCGGCGTGGTCGCCACGCTGCAGATGCAGAGCATGGCGCAGGACGCCGGGCGTGAAGAGCTCGCGGTGTTCGCAACGCTCGTCATGTGCGCCCAGGGCTTCGTCGGTTACCCCGTCGCCTCCCTCTGTCTCAAGAGCGAGGCCAAGCGCATCAAGGCGAAGCTCAATTCCGGTGAGCTCTCCGCGAGCGATCTGGAGGCTTCCAAGGCCGCTGAGGGTTCCCACAAGAAGCTGATCCCTCCGCTGCCCGCCGCGCTCAACACCCCCAACGCCATCCTCGCCAAGGTTGTTTTGGTGGCGCTGCTGTCCGTGACCGTCTCCGGCCTGTTCCACGACGCCGTCAACAAGCTCGTCTGGTGCCTGATCTTCGGCGTCCTGTGCAAGGAAATCGGCTTCCTCGATGAGAACGCCCTCGGCAAGGCCAACGCGACCGGCATCGTGATGCCGATCATCACCCTCTCCATCTTCACCAACCTCGCCTCCGCTACCCCCCAGATGGTGGGCAGCATGATCGTCCCCCTGCTGGTCGTCATCGTGATCGGCTCCATCGCTTTCTCCGTTGTCTCCATTCTGGTCGGCAAGATCTTCGGCTACAGCTGGCAGATGTCCATGGCCATCGGCAGCTCCTGCCTGTTCGGCTTCCCCGGAACGGTCATCATCTCCAACGAGGTTTCCGAGTCCACCGGTACCACCGCCGAGGAGAAGGCCTTCATCAACGAGCAGATCATGCCCAAGATGCTGGTCGCCGGCATGGTCACCGTTTCCATCACCTCCGTTCTGGTGGCGGGCGTCATGTGCAAGTGGCTGTAACACCCCCGAAAGAGCCACAGACCAAGATCAATTTTGCGTGCATCCTGAAAGGAGAATGCTGTTATGTCTGAGATTCAGAGTTTTGTAGAAAGTATTTTTGATGAGCTGGTTGCCATCCGCCGTGACATCCATGCCCACCCCGAGGTCGGCATGACCGAGGTGCGCACCAGTGCCCTGATCCGCAGTGAGCTGGAGAAGATGGGCGTCGATGAGATTCAGCAGCCTCTGCCCACCGCCGTCGTCGGCCTGATCCACGGCACCAAAGGCCCCGGCAAGTGCGTCGCCCTCCGTGCCGATATCGACGCGCTGCCCGTCCATGAGGAGACCGGCCTTCCGTTTTCCAGCGTGAACGAGGGCGTCATGCACGCCTGCGGCCACGACCTGCACACGACGATGCTGCTCGGCGCGGCCAAGACGCTCTGCCATATGCGCGACCAGTTCGCCGGTACCGTCAAGCTCATCTTTGAGCCGAGCGAGGACACGATGCCCGGCGGCGCGCGCAAGCTCGTTGCCGCGGGGGTGATGGAAAGCCCGCACGTTGACGCCATCTTCGGCCAGCATGTCTGCCCGTCCGAGAACGACACCATCGGCCGTATGCAGCTCTACAAGGGCTACTTCACCAGTGCCGTCGACCTGTTCCACATCAAGGTACACGGCAAGAGCGGCCACGGCTCTGCGCCCCACACCGCACGCGACGCCATCGCCTGCGCGGGTTACCTGATCACCGTCCTGCAGACCGTGGTCGCCCGCCGCATCGACCCGATGGATACCGCCGTCCTGACGGTGGGCACCATGTCCGGCGGCGACGCCGTGAACATCACCGCCGGCGAGGCGGAGATGGTCGCCGTGCTCCGCTCCTTCAGCGACAGCGGCCGCGAGACGGCCATCGCGGAGGTGCGGCGCATCTGCAAGGGCATCGGCATCGCCTTCGACTGCAACATCGAGGTCGTCCTCGAGGAGGGCTACGCCCTGCAGTTCAACGACTCCGACATGATCGACCTCGTGAACAAGGCCGTCACCGCCGCGGGCGGCAAGACCGAGTTCATCGATAAGCCTTTCTCCGGCAGTGAGGACTTCAGCTTCTTCGGCAAGCTCACCGGTACGCCCTCGGCCTTCATGATGATCGCCGCGGGCCGCGGCGAGAACATGGTTTCGCTGCACAACGGCAAGATCGTCTTCGACGAGAACGTCATCAAGCACGGCGTGACGGGATTGTCCGCCATCGCGCTGGAGTATCTGGCGCAGTAACATCGCTGCAGTGCGCGGCGCGCAGCAAAAGCGCCGTCCGCGCCTACAAAGAAACGCCCCCGCAGAGCCGTAAGGCCCTGCGGGGGTATTATATTGCGCGAAAAACGCAGAATACTGCGTAAAACAGCGCGCCTCGGCGAAAAAGTTCCCCGAAGGGCAGAAGCCATTCGGGGAACTTGAACTCAGACAGGCAGATCCTGATCCGCCGCGCGGCTGTGCTCGATCATGGCCTCGCGCGCGCCCTCGGCGTCACCAAGCTCGATGGCGGAGAGGATAATCTGATGCCGCATCAGAATTCGCTGCTCCAGCGCCAGCCGGTCGGCCTGGGAGATGGCGAGCATCTTCCGGCGCAGCGTCTCCTTCTCGACGTTGCCGAGCACCTGGGTGACGATGACGGCGACGCGGTTGCCCGTGGCCTGCGCGAGTAGGCTGTGGAACTTGACGTCGAGGTCGACGAAGTGCTCATAGTCCTCCAAGGAGGCTTGCGCCTCCTGCAGGCACTGGCGTAGCTGCTGCAGATCGGCTGCGCTGCGCCGCTGCGCGGCCCACATGGCGATGGTGCTGTCATTGTTGAGACGGTATTCACCCAGCTCCTGCAGCGAAATCTGATTGAGCTGGAGCATCTCGGCCAGCGGCTCCTCCACGCCGTGCAGGCTCGGCTCCTGTACCACGGCGCCGGGGGCGCCATGCGTTGAAGCGATATAGCCTCCCTGCTCGAGCATGCGCAGCGCCTCGCGGATGGTCGGGCGGCTGCGGTTGAGCTGCGCCATCATGGCGCGCTCGGAGGGGAGACGGTCTCCGGGCTTGAGCTGTCCGGAGAGAATAAATTCCCGCAGCTGAAGATAAATTTCCTCACTGGCGCGGCGCGTTTTGACAGGCTGCCAGGGGATTTGTACTGCGTCGTGGTGCATAGGGGTTTCCTTCTCTCAATAAGATAACATGTGTTTATTATGCCAAAAACAGAGCGCTTTCGCAAGGGGGAAGGGGCGAAAAACGGCGCTAAAACTGCATTTTTGTGCGAAATGTGCAAATTTTCCACCAATTGGGAAGCGCGATCGGGATGCTGTGCAGACGGGAAAAGAGCGAGGGCACAACGCCGTGCGTCATGCCCTCGCTGCTGTCAGTGAATTCTTACTGAATGGCGAGACTGTCGACGATCTCGTGCAGCTTCGCGGCGAAATCGGCCAGCGGCATCGCGCCGAGATCCTCGCCGCCGCGGGTGCGGACGGAGACGGTGCCTGCCTCCATGTCGCGGTCGCCGACGACCAGCATGAAGGGAACCTTCTCAAGCGTGGCCTCGCGGATCTTCTTGCCGATCTTCTCGTTGCGCTCGTCAACCTCCACGCGGAAGCCCTCGCTGTCGAGCTGGGCGGCGGTGGTCTTGGCGTACTCGATGGCGCGGTCGGTCACGGGCAGGATCTTGACCTGCACCGGGGACAGCCACGCGGGGAAGGCACCGGCGAAGTGCTCGGTGATGACGCCGATGAAGCGCTCAATCGAGCCGAGCAGCGCGCGGTGGATCATGACGGGGCGGTGCTTCTCGCCGTCCTCGCCGACATACTCCAGCTCGAAGCGTTCGGGCATCTGGAAGTCGAGTTGGATGGTGCCGCACTGCCACGTGCGGCCCAGAGAATCGGCCAGATGGAAGTCCAGCTTCGGGCCGTAGAACGCGCCGTCACCGGCGTTGATGACGAAGTCCTTGCCCATCTCGGTGATGGCCGCCTGCAGCGTATCCTCAGCGAACTTCCAGTCCTTCTCGTCGCCCATGTGGTCCTCGGGCATGGTGGACAGCTCAATCTGATACGTCAGGCCGAAGGTGGAGTAGATCTCGTCGAACAGCTTCACGACGTTCTTAATCTCGTCCTTCATCTGGGCGGGGGTCATGAAGATGTGCGCGTCGTCCTGCGTGAAGCAGCGGACGCGGAACAGGCCGTGCAGCGCGCCGGACATCTCGTGGCGGTGGACAAGACCCAGCTCCGCCATGCGCAGGGGCAGGTCGCGGTAGGAGTGCGGCTCGTTCTTATAAACCAGCATGCCGCCGGGGCAGTTCATCGGCTTGATGGCGTAATCCTCGCCGTCGATGACGGTGGTGTACATGTTGTCCTTGTAGTGATCCCAGTGGCCGCTGCGGTGCCAGAGCTCCTGGTTGAGGATGATGGGCGTGGAGATCTCCACATAGCCATAGCGCTTGTGGCACTTGCGCCAGTAGTCGAGCAGCGTATTTTTCAGCACCATGCCCTTCGGCAGGAAGAACGGGAAGCCCGGGCCCTCGTCGGCCATCATGAACAGGCCCAGCTCCTTGCCGAGCTTGCGGTGGTCGCGGCGCTTGGCCTCCTCCAGACGCTCCAGATACGCGTCGAGCTCCTCCTTCTTCGGGAAGGCGACGCCGTAGATGCGCTGCAGGGTCTGGCGATTGCTGTCGCCGCGCCAGTAGGCGGCGTTGCAGGCGGTCAGCTTGATGGCATTGCCCTTGATGCGGCCGGTGGAGTCGAGGTGCGGGCCGGCGCACAGGTCGACAAATTCGCCCTGCTTATAGAAGGAGATGTGTGCGTCGGCGGGCAGGTCGTTGATCAGCTCGACCTTGTACGGCTCCTCACGCTCCTCCATGTACTTCAGCGCCTCCTCACGGGGCAGCTCAAAGCGCTCGAGCTTCAGCTTCTCCTTGCAGATCTTGCGCATCTCTCCCTCAAGCTTCTCCAGGATCTCCGGAGCGAAGGGGAAGGGGGAGTCCATGTCGTAGTAAAAGCCCTCGTCGATGGAGGGGACGATGGCCAGCATCACCTCCGGGTGCAGGCGCTTGACGGCCTGCGCCAGGACGTGAGAACAAGTATGCCAGTAGGTGCGGCGATACTCCTCATTTTCAAAGGTGTACTTGTTTTCTTCGCTCATGATGTGATCCTCCTTGTTCTGGGGGTGGGATATAAAAAATCCCCACCCCTGATGGTTTGTCAGGGGTGAGGTAAAAAATTTACTCCACGGTTCCACCCTGCTTACGGCGCGGTGCGCCGTCGCTCGTGTCCTCTGTAACGGGAGGTGCCCGGCCCAGCCTACCGCGGCGCGGTTCAGTGGGCGGCTCGGAGGTGGTACGCTTCTGCTTTCAGCCGGGATATTCACAGCCAGACAATCCCTCTCTGAGACCTGCCGCAGGGCGCTTCCTCTTCAATGCCTTTTTTCTACGTTCAAAGCACAATATAGCACGCTTTCCGGCCTTTGTCAACCGCTCAGCGCACAAATTCCCACAGCTGCTGCACGCTGTCCGCGATGTGCTCCGCGCCCGCCTGCCGCAGCAGCTCCCGACCGCGAAAGCCCCACGAGACGCCCACGAGATCCAGCCCGCTGCGCCGCGCCGTTTCCACGTCTACCTCGCTGTCGCCGACGTAGAGCGCGCCCTCGCGCGGCGCGCCCAGCTCCTCGAGCGCCGCCCAGACCATGTCGGGCGCAGGCTTGGCGGGGATGCCCTCCCGCTGGCCGAAGGCGGGCAGGCCCGGGAAGAACCGCGCCGCGAGATCCACGGTGTTCGCGTGCGGCTTGTTGGAGACGACCGCGGTCGTCACGCCCGCGCCGCGCAGCTCCTCAAGCAGCGCCGGGATGCCCGCATACGGGTGCGTGCGGACGCAGTTGTGCACCATGTACCACGCCTTATACTCCTCGAGCAGCGCGTCCTCGCGCTCGGGCGTCATCAGCTCCGGCAGAGCGCGGCGCATCAGCACGCGCGCGCCGTTGCCGACGAAGCGGCGCACCTCGTCGAGCGAACAGGGGGGATAGCCGTATTTCTCCCGCATGTGGTTCACGGAGGACTGCAGGTCCTCCAGCGTGTCGAGAATCGTGCCGTCCATATCGAACAGAATTGTCTGGTATTTCATAAGACTGACTTCCTTTCCGGATTTGACGATTCAGTATACCCCTTTTTGACCGCATTTGCAAGGGCGGGCAGATGCGGCACAAGGATGCTCAGCAGGATGAGCGCGATCCCGGCAAAGCCCGTCACGCCGAGCTGCTCATGCAGCACGACCGCGCCCAGAATCGCCGTCCGGTCGGGTCGGCGGCGGTGCAGCGCCGCCTCAAACAGCGGCACGAGAATAATGGCGGTGTTTTCCAGCGCGGAGACGACGGACGTGTCCGCCGTGTGCAGGGCGGACACCGCGCCGCTTCCGGGAAAAGAGCACGCCCAGCAGCAGAAAAGCCAGCAGAAAACGCACCGCCAGCAGATTGAACGTGTCCAGATCCGCCAGACACCATTTTGCGAAGATAAACGACGTGGCCCGCGCGGTAATCACCGCGGCGAGCAGAATTTCGGCCTGTTTTTCTTTCATCATCAAGCCCTCCTCCATCGGATTGCAGGGGTAGTATATCCCCGTTTTCCCGTGCCGGAAACGGGGGTTTCGTCTATATCTGTCCCGGATTTTTTCTATATTTCCCGTTCGCGCGAAAAAACACCTGCGGGGCAAGCAGCCCCGCAGGTGTCGGTTCGTCCTGCGGCTTAAACGTTGAAGCGGAAGTAGATCATGTCGCCGTCCTTGACGACGTACTCCTTGCCCTCGGAGCGCAGCAGCCCCTTCTCCTTGGCGGCGGCGACGCTGCCGCAGGCGATCATCTCGCTGAAGTTGATCGTCTCGGCGCGGATGAAGCCGCGCTCGATGTCGGAGTGGATCTTACCCGCGGCCTGCGGGGCCTTCGTACCCTTTTTGATCGTCCACGCGCGGCACTCGTCCGTGCCGTAGGTCAGGAAGGAGATCAGCCCCAGCAGCTCATAGCTGCACTGGATCAGCCGATCCAGACCGGACTGTTCGATGCCCAGATCCTCGAGGAACATCGCGCGCTCCTCGGGGTCGTCCAGCTCGGCGATGTCCTGCTCGAGCTTGGCGCAGATGGGGAGCACCTGCGCGCCCTCCTTGGCCGCGAGGTCGCGGACGGCACAGAAATAGGCGTTGCTCTCGCAGTCGGCGAAGCCCGCCTCATCCATGTTCGCGGCATAGATGATGGGCTTGAGACTCAGCAGATCCGCCGTCTCCACGATGGCGCGGTCGTCGTCGGAGCAGTCGAACGTGCGGGCGGACTTGCCCGCGTCGAGGTGCGCGGCCAGCGCCTTGAACACCTCGGCCTCGTGCAGGAACTTCTTGTCGCCCTTGGCGGCCTTCGTGGCCTTCTCCACGTGGCGGTTTACCATCTCGAGGTCAGCCATGATGAGCTCAAGGTCGATCGTCTCAATGTCGCCCAGCGGGTCGACCGGCGCCGCGACGCCCGCGTCGGCCACGACGTGCATGATGTTCTCGTCGTCGAAGCAGCGCACGACGTGGACAATCGCGTCCGTGCGGCGGATGTTCTCGAGGAACTTGTTGCCGAGCCCCGCGCCCTGGCTCGCGCCCTTGACAAGACCCGCGATGTCCACGAACTCGATGACGGCGGGCGTTTTCTTGTCAGGGTGGTACATCTCGGCGAGCTTGTCGAGCCGCTCGTCCGGCACGGCGACGATGCCGACATTCGGCTCAATCGTACAGAACGGATAGTTGGCGCTCTCCGCACCCGCGCCGGTGATGGCGTTGAAGAGGGTGCTCTTGCCCACATTGGGCAGCCCCACGATTCCTAATTTCATTTGTACTCATTCTCCTTCGATTTTCCTTGATTTTCAAGGGGTTTCAGCGTTTGGTGTCTTGGCTGTTACACCATTTTTACACCATTTCCGCATTTGGCTTTATTGGATTTTATCAGACTACACCATTTTGCTGAAATTGCTTGATGGCATAATCCAGCGATTCGGCAGTCACATGAACATACCGATCCATTGTTGTTTTGATGCTGGCATGACCCAGCAATTTTTGCAGCACCTTCGGCTGCATACCGCTTTCGATTGCTCTTGTAGCATAGGTATGTCGCAGGGCGTGCATACAAAAGTGCTTGATCCCCGCTTCGTCGCAGAGCTTATATAAGTGGGTATCATAGGAACTGTTCTTTGCCGGTTCTCCTGTTCGCCAGTTGATAAAAACAAGATCACGCATACACAGGCTTGCAGTTTCTCCCGTGCGCCGATCCATGTATTCCAGCGTGGAGTTGAGCAGTTCAGATTCCTTTCGCTCCGAAACCTGAGAATAGAGCTGTTTCAAGATGTCGTAAGCATGGCTTGTCAGGGGGATGGTGCGATAGCTCTGCTGCTCATCCGTTGTAAGACATTTGATGTCATCCACAGCGCGGACGGGCTTGGTAAAGCGAGCTGTCCATCGGATGCTTCTGGATCATGTCGTTCATCACAGCAGCCCGAAACATCGTTCCCATAGCAATATATGTCTGGCGGATCGTTGAACCGGCATACGATGCTTCCATTTGGTTGAAAACCATCTTGCAGTGCATCGGTTTGACATCTGTGAGCCGCATCTTACCAATCACGGGCTTTACATTGTACTCGTACCGCTCCCGGTAAGTTCTCTTTGTGTTCGGCGCTAAGTCTCCCACGATGTGGCTGATCCAGAACTCAAACCATTCTGTTACAGTCATATCCGGCGGAGCAAACACATCCTCATGACGGTCTGCATACTTTGCATCTTCCAGCCAGTTCCGGGCTTCCGGAAGTGAGGAAAAGCACTTGACCTGACACTTTCCTTCGCTGCTTACAAATCTTGCGCTATATAAACCGTCCTTTCTCTGGCAGATACCCTTGCCGCATTCTTTGCCTCGTAAACTTTTACCCATTCGGAAACTCCTTTCCCACTATGAAAAGAAGCCGCTATGCATTTTATAATTGTAGCACAAGGATTTTCTTTTCTCAATAGTGAACTTACCTTCAAATTGCCATTGTACGGCTGATGTACTCTTCAAACTCCCGCCGCTTTACCAGCTTTTTTGTCCCGACGAACAAGACGAAGGGGCAGTTGGGTGAGCGGAGCATACTGTCGATCTTGTTGATGCCGATGTTGCTATATTCTGCCGCTTCTCTGGCGGTCAGCGTCATTTTGAGGTGGATGGGGATGGTGCTGATTTTATCTTCCATGTTGTTCTCCTTTGCCAGAATTGTTTAATCCCGCAGAAGCTGCGCCACTTTTTCTAAATTGTGCTTGGCGTTGCCCCTGCGGAAATTTTCCCCGTCGAAGCGGATGGGAACGCAAACTTCCAAAATGCGGTCGTAGATCCGGCGCTCATCCAGACTGGCAGCCTTTTGCATCGTGACGATTGGGATATTCGTGGTGATGATCATAGGCTTGCCAGTCAGCCGCCTGCGGTTGATGACATCAAAAACGCGCTCTTTGCCGAAGCTTGTATTTCGTTCCGCGCCCAGATCGTCCAGTATCAGCAGTTCCGGACGCATGAGAGATGTCATGTAGCTGTCACGGTCTGCGCCGAAATTGCCTTGCATCCGGTTGACCACATCGGACATTCCCACAAAGAGGACAGACTCCAGACGGTCAATCAGAGCATTGGTAATACAGCCAGCGGCATAGGATTTTCCTGTGCCAACGTTCCCGAACAGGAGCAGCCCAATCCCCGCTTTTTTGAACTCGTCCCAGTTCTGCGCGTAGCCCCTCGCCTTTGCAAGTTGGGGCGTTGTAACTGCGGCTGACTCAAACCGCCAGAGCGCGGCGGGCATATCGCGGAACGCCTCGCTGCGGAGCATCGCCATATAGGACATTCGCTCATATATCTGCATTTCATTCCTGAATTCTTCAAGCACGGGGCTTTTATCCCCAACATACCAATAACCGCCGCCGCGTAGCACTTCGGTCTGCATGCGGATAAGCCTTGCATGGGTTGACTTTGCACATACCTTCTGGCATGTGGACTGTGTGCGGAAGCAGAGCTACAACGCATTTTCTGAGCGTTACCGAAAATGGTGCAAGCGCCACGGCTATTTCTTCAAACAAAGCAATGCCGAGGAAGTGTATGCCCTTGCGAAAAACGCTGTTGTTCTGGTTCCTAAATCCGGGGTAACGAAAGTCCTCGTATCTTTTTATTTCCTTGTCCAAGATGTATTGCAGTCCTACAGGACGGGCGCGCCGTCCCGGGCGATTTGCCTTGTTTTTGCGCCGTAAACATGCTACAATGGACGCATTCCCACGACAAACACATCAAATTAAGGAGTTGGACATATGAAAAAAGAGCTGCAGGATATTCTCAGCCGCGTCGACCACACGCTGCTGAGCCAGACCGCCACCTGGGCGGAGATCAGGACCATCTGCGACGACGGCGTGAAGTACGGTTGCGCAAGCGTCTGCATCCCGGCGAGCTACGTCCGCCGCGCGGCGGAGTACGTCGACGGCAAAATCGCCGTCTGCACGGTCATCGGCTTCCCGAACGGCTACGACACCACGGCGGCCAAGTGCTTCGAGGCGGCGGACGCCGTGAAAAACGGCGCGTCCGAGATCGATATGGTCATCAACATCGGCTGGGTCAAGGACGGCCTGTATGACGACGTCCTCGCCGAGATCAGAGCCGTGAAGGAGGCCTGCGCCGGGAAGCTCCTCAAGGTCATCATCGAGACGTGTATGCTCACCGATGCCGAGAAGATCGAACTGTGCCGCGTGGTGTCTGAGTCCGGCGCGGACTATATCAAGACCTCCACCGGCTTCGGCGGGGGCGGCGCCACGCGCGAGGATGTCGCCCTGTTCAAGGCGCACGTCGCCCCGCATGTGAAGATCAAGGCCGCCGGCGGCATCGCCAATCTCGACGACGCGCGCGACTTCGTCGCCCTCGGCGCCGACCGCCTCGGCACCAGCCGCATTGTCAAGGCCGTGAAGGCCATGGAAGATTGATAAGGAGGAACCAACCATGCCGACCCCCCACAACAACGCCAAGCCCGGCGATTTCGCGAAAACCGTCCTCATGCCCGGCGACCCGCTGCGCGCGAAGTTCATCGCCGAGACTTTTTTTGAAAACCCCGCCCTCGTCAACAACGTCCGCGGCGTGCAGGGCTACACCGGCACCTACAAGGGCGTGCCCGTCTCCGTGATGGCCAGCGGCATGGGCATGCCGTCCATCGCCATCTACTCCAACGAGCTCTATACCCAGTACGGCGTCGAGAACATCATCCGAGTCGGCTCGGCGGGCGCGATGCGCGCCGATCTCGAGCTCGGCTGCGTCGTCGCCGGTCAGGGCGCCTGCACAAACTCGAACTTCGCCAGCCAGTATGAGCTGGGCGGGACGTACGCCCCCATCTGCGACTTTGACCTGCTCATGGCCGCCGTCGAGAGCGCGAAGGAGCTGGGCGTGAAGATGCCCGTGGGCAACCTCTATTCGTCCGACACGTTCTATGACGCCGCCGGGCGCAACACCCGCTTCGGCAAGATGGGCATCATGGCCGTCGAGATGGAGGCCGCCGCGCTCTACTGCACCGCCGCCTACCTCGGCAAGCGCGCCCTCGCCATCTGCTCGATCAGCGACAACCTCATCACCGGTGAGGAGCTCTCCGCCGACGAACGCCAGACGAATTTCACCAACATGATGAAAATCGGTCTGGAGATCGCCGTGAAGATGGCGCAGAAGTGAGCCGCTTTACACAAATTTAACCTGCATTATAGGAAAAGCACAAAAAATGCTTGCCCTTGTAAAATCAATTTGATATAATGCACGAGTAAGGGCTTCATGCCCAAATTTAAAAAGGAAGGTACATAGAATCATGAAAAAGTTTCTTGCACTGCTTCTGGCCGCTGTCATGACTCTCGCCCTTGTCGCCTGCGGCGGTAAGGACAACGGGGATGCCAACAATGACGGGAAGACGACCGAAAAGGTCGCTATGATCACCGACTACGGCGATATCACCGACCAGTCCTTCAACCAGACCACCTACGAGGCCTGCAAGGCTTACTGCGAGGCCAACGGCGTGGACTTCAACTACTACAAGCCGTCCGGCGACAGCACCGCTGAGCGTGTTGCCATGATCGAGAAGGCCGTGGAAGAGGGCTACACCGTCATCGTGATGCCCGGCTACGCCTTCGGCGGCGCCATCAAGGAGGCGCAGGATACGTATCCCAATGTCAAGTTCGTGGCGCTGGACGTCAGCGAGTATGACATCACCTCCGAGTTCTACAAGAAGGATGCCAGCGGCAACGCCACTGACGAGCTGCTGTCTGCTGACAAACAGCCCCACGTCTCCAAGAACGTTTACAGCGCTGTCTACAAAGAGGAGCTGTGCGGCTACATGGCCGGTTACGCTGCTGTGAAGATGGGCTACAAGAGCCTCGGCTTCCTGGGCGGCATGGCGGTTCCCGCCGTGCAGCGCTATGGCTACGGCTTCGTGCAGGGCGTTGACGCCGCTGCCAAGGAGATGGGCCTGAGCGATGTCAAGGTGAACTACGTCTATGGCGGTCAGTTCTCCGGCGACGCCGACATCACCGCCGCGATGGATACCTGGTACAAGGGCGGCACCAAGGTCGTCTTCGCCTGCGGCGGCGGCATCTACTCCTCCGCGGCTGAGGCTGCGCAGAAGGTCGGCGCGAAGGTCATCGGCGTTGACGTTGACCAGGCTGGCATCATCGACAGCAAGTATGGCGACAAGATGACCGTTACCTCCGCCATGAAGGGCCTTGCCCCCACGGTCAAGACCATGCTCACCGAGATCATGGCCGGCAACTGGGACAAGTACGCCGGTAAGGTTGAGACGCTGGGCCTCGTGTCCGGTGACGATCCCACGCAGAACTATGTCCAGTTGCCCATGGATACCACCCAGTGGACCGACAGCTTCACTCAGGACAACTATAAGTCCCTCGTGAAGGATATGTTCGACGGAAAGATCACCGTCAGCAACGACATCACCAAGTCCGCTGCCGACTTTGCCACCGTCATCACCGTCGACGATCAGGGCAAGATCAAGTAAATCTGCTTGCGATTACCATTTCGGGGAGAGACGCCTGCGGGCGTCTCTCCTTTTTCGCGCGAAAGCGGGGCGGTTTCTCCGAAATAGCTTTACTTTGTGCGCGCATTTATAGTATACTGTATCTTAACAATGGTTTCCGTCCCCGCGATCTTTCGCGCGCGGGCCATGAAAACGGAAGGAGGGCGACTCAACTTGGAAACGCAGTATGCTATTGAGATGCTGAATATTACAAAACGCTTCCCGGGGATCATCGCCAACGACAACATTACCCTGCAGCTCAGGCACGGAGAGATCCACGCGCTGCTGGGCGAAAACGGCGCAGGCAAATCGACCCTGATGTCCGTCCTGTTCGGCATGTACCAGCCGGAGGAGGGCATCATCAAGAAAAACGGTGAGGTCGTTACCATCAAGGACCCCAACGACGCCAATGCCCTCGGCATCGGCATGGTGCACCAGCACTTCAAGCTTGTGGAGTGTTTCTCGGTGCTCGACAACATCATTATGGGCATGGAGCCGACGAGGCACGGCTTCCTGCAGAAGAAAGAGGCGCGCGAGAAGGTCATGGCCCTCTCGGAGAAGTATGGCCTGCAGATTGACCCCGACGCGCTCGTCGAGGACATCACCGTCGGCATGCAGCAGCGCACGGAGATCCTGAAGATGCTCTACCGCGACAATGAGATTCTCATTTTCGACGAGCCGACGGCCGTGCTGACGCCGCAGGAGATCGACGAGCTGATGCAGATCATGAAGAACCTCGCCAAGGAGGGCAAGTCCATCCTCTTCATCTCCCACAAGCTCGCGGAGATCATGGCCGTCGCGGACCGCTGCACGGTTCTGCGCAAGGGTAAGTACATCGGCACCGTCGAGACGAAGAACACCACGATGGAGGAGCTGTCGGCCATGATGGTCGGCCGCAGCGTCAATTTCCATGTGGAAAAGTCCCCCTGTCAGCCCGGCGAGGTCGTGCTCAACGTCGAGCACATGACCGTCGCGAGCAAGATGCATAAGAACAACGCCGTCAAGGACGTCAGCTTTCAGGTGCGCCGCGGCGAGATCGTCTGCATCGCCGGTATCGACGGCAACGGCCAGACGGAGCTGGTCTACGGCCTGACCGGTCTGGAGCCGCTCAGCGGCGGTAAGATCACCATGTGCGGGCAGGACATCACGAACCTGTCCATCCGCAAGAAGAGCCTGCTCGGCATGAGCCACATCCCCGAGGACCGCCACAAGCACGGCCTTGTGCTGGACTATTCGCTCGAGGACAACCTCGTGCTGCAGCGGTATTTCGAGCCGGAGTTCACCACAAAGGCGGGCTTCCTGCGCCGCGACAATATCCGCAAGTACGCCACGCGCCTGATCGAGGAGTACGACGTCCGCTCCGGACAGGGCCCCATCACGCAGGCGCGCAGCATGTCCGGCGGCAACCAGCAGAAGGCCATCGTGGCCCGCGAGATCGACAAGAATCCCGAGCTGCTGGTCGCCGTGCAGCCGACCCGCGGCCTGGACGTCGGCGCGATCGAGTTTATTCACAAGCAGCTGGTGGCCCAGCGCGACGCGGGCCGCGCGGTCCTGCTGGTTTCGCTGGAGCTGGATGAGGTCATGGACGTGCCGGACCGTATCCTCGTGATGTACGAGGGTGAGATCGTCGGTGAGCTGGATCCCAAGACCACCACCCAGGAGGAGTTGGGCCTGTACATGGCCGGCGCCAAGAGAGACGAGGTGAAGGCATGAAGAAGAATCTTCTGAAGCGGGACGGCGTGCAGTCGCTGATCGCGTCGCTTCTGTGCGTGGTGCTGGGCCTGCTGATCGGCTATATTGTCCTGCTGATCATCAACCCCGCCGGCGCGGGCGAGGCGATTACCACCGTTATCAAGAACTTCCTGACCTATAAAAAGCCCGAGACGCAGATGAAGTACTTCGGCAACACTCTGGTCAGAACCGCGCCGCTGCTGATGTGCTCGCTGTCGATCCTGTTTGCCTATAAGGCGGGCCTGTTCAACATCGGCGCCGCGGGACAGTACTGCGCGGGCGCCGGCATGGCGCTCTACGCGGCGCTGGCGTGGCACATGCCGTGGTGGCTGTGCATGATTATGGCCATGCTGGGCGGCGCGCTGCTCGGCGTCATCAGCGGTCTGCTCAAGTCCTACTGCAACGTCAACGAGGTCATCTCCGGCATTATGCTCAACTGGATCACGCTCTACGTCGTGAACATCCTGCTCACGAACGTGAAGGAAGCGGCCAGCCCCTACACGATGCCCGTCGCGCACGTCAACGGCGGCGCGATCATCCCCTCGCTGGGGCTCGGCAAGCTCTTTAACAACAACCAGTATGTGACACTGGCGATCCCGCTGGCAATCCTCATCGCCGTCGGGCTCCACATCCTGCTGGAAAAGACGCGCCTGGGCTATGAGCTGAAGGCAACCGGCAACAACAAGAACGCCGCGAAATACTGCGGCATGGCCGAGCGGCGCAACCTGATCCTGACGCTCGCCATCGGCGGTGCGCTGGCCGGTCTCGGCGCGGCGATGCTCTACCTCACCGGCTATGAGCAGTGGCAGTGCAGCCAGTCCTCCGTCCCCGCCATGGGCTTCAACGGCATTGCCGCGGCCTTCCTCGGCGGCCTGAACCCGATCGGGACGATTCTGGCCTCCTTCTTCATCCAGCATATCACCATCGGCGGCGCGTATGTGGATAAGACCATGTACTGCGCGCAGGTCTCCGACCTGATCTCCGCCATCATCATCTACCTGTGCGGCTTCGTGCTGTTCATGAAGTACGCCATGAACCGCGGCATCGCCCGCCGCGAGGAGAAGGCAGCGGCCAGGGCGGCTGCCGCGCAGACGGAGAAAGGAGGCGAGAAGTAATGCTGCTTCTGGTGCAATATACGCTGACCTTCGCCTCCGTGCTGATTCTCGTCGCCCTCGGCGGCTGCTTCTCGGAGCACTCCGGCGTCATCAACCTCGGTTTGGAGGGCGTCATGATTATGGGCGCGCTCGGCGGCGCGCTGGTGATGCGCTACCTCTCGCCCACGGTGCCCGCTATCGTGATGATCCTCGCGGTGGTGCTGATCTCGATGCTCTTCGGCGTGATCTATTCGGCGCTGCTGGCCGTGGCCTGCATCAACTTCAAGGCTGACCAGACCATCGTCGGTACGGCGCTGAACATGCTGGGTCTCGCGGCCTCGACCGTCATCGTCAAGGCGATCAATATCTCCGCCAACCCCGATGACGTCTCCTCGATCATCCAGTACGGCCCGGCGAAGAAGCTCTTCCTCGTGAATATCGGCGGGTTTGAGTTCAGCTGGTTCATGCTCATTACGCTCCTGCTGCTCATCGCGTCGTACATCACGCTCTATAAGACGCGCTTCGGACTGCGCCTGATGGCCTGCGGCGAGCATCCGCAGGCGGCGGACAGCGTCGGCATCAACGTCTATAAGATGCGCTGGGCGGGCGTGCTGATCTCCGGCATGCTCGGCGGTCTCGGCGGCATCGTGTTCATCACGGCGGGTGTCTCCGAGTGGCGCTTTGAATA
>ERZ507027.768-NODE-768-length-23422-cov-4.434801_pt1 | contig 23422 bp, 19 predicted proteins | sample MGYA00513163_ERZ507027 | MGnify/ENA metagenome assembly ERZ507027
CCGGAGAAAACGGATTTCAATTTATTCGCGGCTTGCGAGCCGCGAACTCTGTGAGACTTTTCTGCCGTCAACCGCTGCGCGGCGGGTAGGGGGCTTTTTCGTCCGTGCGGCCGAGCAGGTAGTCGACGCTGGTGCCGTAAAAATCCGCCAGACGGATGAGCACGTCCGTCGGAATGTCTCGCTTGCCCATCTCATAGTAGGAGTAGCACACCTGCGAGCAGCGCAGATACTCCGCCAGATCCTTCTGGTACAGATCCCGATCCTCCCGCATATCGCGGATTCGCCTATACATGCGCACTCTCTCCCCTGCTTACTGGTTGTTAAAAGTATAGGCAAAACGATTTGTTATATTGACTTATAAAACAAAATGTTATATATTGGAGTTGGAAGGGAACCACCGCGGGAAATGGAGGGGCGGACGAGCCGCCCGACCCTCGGTACCTCCGCCCCTGCATTTCCACATGAAAAAGAAAAAACCTGACCGGAAATGGATTCTCCATTTCCGGTCAGGTTTTCCTGTCTCACAGAGTTCGCGGCGCCGCAGCGCCGCGAATAAGATCTAATCGTTTTTTGCGGCGTACACGCCGCAAAAAACACTTTGCGCGGAGTGAGCGCCCTCGGCTGGCCAACGGCCAGCCGAGGCGCAGAACGGAGCGAAACCTTCTCACACAAAAGGGCTCCGCCCTTTTGTGTGATTTTTTAAAGTCTCGTGACCATCGGAATAATCATCGGGCTGCGTTTGGTGTGCTTGTAGAGGTAGCTGCTCACGGCCGAGCGGACGGTCTTGCAGACCTCGCCGTCATCCTTGCGGCGGCGGGCCGACATGCCGGATACGGCATCCTGCGCGAGCTCGCGCAGCTCCTGCAGCAGCTGCTCCGACTCCTTGACGTACACAAAGCCGCGCGTCACGATCTCCGGGTCGCACAGCAGCTGGTGGTCGTGCGAGCTCATGGGCAGCATGATGACGACCATGCCGTCCTCGGCGAGGATCTTGCGGTCGTTGAGCACGACCGCGCCCACGTCGCCGACGCCCGACCCGTCCACGAACACCTCGCCCGCGGGGACGGACGCCTCGCACTTCATGTGCTTGGCCGTCAGCTCGATGACCGAGCCGTTCTCCGCCACACAGATCTGATTGGGCTTCATGCCCATGCTCTCGGCCACGCGCTTGTGGATCTGGAGCATGCGCTGCTCGCCGTGCAGGGGGATGAAGAAGCGGGGCTTTACGAGCGCGTGGATGATCTTCAGCTCCTCCTGACACGCGTGACCCGAGACGTGGAGCATGTCGGCCTTGTCATAGACAACGTCCGCGCCCTTGCGGAAGAGCTCGTTGATGACGCGCCCGACCGTCACCTCGTTGCCGGGGATGGCGGAAGCGGAGATGATGACCTTGTCCTGCGGGCCGATGTCGATCTGTTTGTGCGTGGAGAAGGCCATGCGGTACAGCGCGCTCATCTCCTCGCCCTGGCTGCCGGTCGTGATGATGACCTGCTGCTGCGGCGGGAGACCCTTGATGCGGTTGACGTCCATGACCGTCCCCTTCGGGAGCTTCATATAGCCGAGCTCCGTGGAGACCTTCATGATGTTCTCCATCGAGCGGCCCGTCACGGCGACCTTGCGCCCGCAGGCGGCGGCCGCGTCGATGACCTGCTGGATGCGGTGGACGTTCGAGGCGAACGTCGTGACGATGATGCGCTTACTGCACCCGGCGAACTGCCGCGCGAACGTCTTGCCGACGGCCTTCTCGCTCATGGTATAGCCGGGGCGCTCCACGTTCGTCGAATCGGCCAGCAGCGCCAGCACGCCCTGCTTGCCCAGCTCGCCGAAGCGGGCGAGGTCGATGACCTCCCCGTCGATGGGAGTGGAGTCGATCTTGAAGTCGCCGGTGTGGACAACGGTGCCCATCCGCGTGTGGATGGCGAAGGCCACGGAGTCGGCGATGGAGTGGTTGACGTGGATGAACTCCACCTGGAACTTGCCTGCCTTCACGGTCTGGCCGGCCTCGACGGTCACAAGCTTCGTCGAGTCGAGCAGGCGGTGCTCCTGCAGCTTGAGTCTGATGAGCCCCGCCGTGAAGCGGGTGCAGTAGATGGGGACGTTGATCTGCTTGAGCACATAGGGGATCGCGCCGATGTGATCCTCGTGGCCGTGCGTGATGAACATGCCGCGCAGACGGCTGCGGTTCTTGATAAGGTAGGTCACATCGGGGATGACGCAGTCGATGCCGTACATGTCGTCGCCGGGAAAGGCCATGCCGCAGTCGACGATGATGATCTCGCCGCCGTACTCATAGGCGGTCATGTTCTTGCCGATCTCGTTCAGACCGCCAAGGGGGATGATTTTCAGTTTTTCTGCCATGTTGAATGCTATCTCCTTTATAATAAAACATTGTGAGCAGAGTAGAAAGGCGCCAAATGGGCGCAGCAAAAGAAAGGCGCTCCGTCCCCGCGCGGCCCTGAGTCGCCGCCGATGGCGCGGAAAAATCGCCCGTGACTGCTCTGTATGGAAATGTGGGGAAGACTCCCCTCTATCTGATCGCGGCGGCACGCCCCGGCGCGAAACATACAAAAAAGCTCGTGAAAAATCCACGATTTGTACAAAGTATATCACACTCTTTCCCGTTTGTACACCCCCATTTGTTCCCCGCCTTCCGACAGTCCTCGCGCGCGGGGCTTTTGTACGCGGAATTTGCGCCGTGACACCTTGTGGACTGTAAACAGATGTGCTATAATAAAAAACTAAAACTGGGGGCGTATACAAATCGCCGCCCGGAGACAGAGGAGGCATACCCGTTTGAACAGAAAAATGGCCCGTTTTCTCAGGACGAACAGCGTCCTGTATGCCATCTGTCTGGTGGCGTTTATCGCGGCGGCGATCCCGATTTCCCTGCCGCTGGCGATCGGCGAGGCGGCGGCCGCCGTGCTCGTCTACTTCATCGGCCGCTGGCGCCGCGGCGCCGCGCAGCAGCAGCTCACGCAGTACATGGAGCGCGTCTCCGGCGGACGAGATTCCGCCGCGAGCAGCAACCTCCTGTTCGCGCCGCTGCCGATGATGGTCTTTGACCTCGACACCGAGGCCGTACTCTGGAGCAACGACAGCTTTCTCCAGCTCAGCGGCCTGACCGATAAGCTCTATGAGTCGCACCTTGACGATGTGATCCCGGACTTCGACACGCACTGGCTGCTCGAGGGCAAGCGCGAAAGCCCGGAGCTTGTGACGTGGAACCACCGGCAGTACCGCGTGTTCGGCGGGCTCGGGCGGCACGAGGAGCTCCCCGGCAGCCGCAGCGTCCTCGCCACGACCTACTGGATGGACGTCACGGAATTCGAGCAGATGCGCCAGACCGTGGAGCTGACGCGCCCGGTCATGGCCATCGTGATGATCGACAACTATGAGGATCTCATGAAGGCCTGCCCCGAGAACAAGCGCTCGGCGCTGCTGGCCGCGCTCGAGGAAAAGCTCGACCGCTGGACGGCCGACACCGGCGGCCTGCTCCTCGGCTATGACCGCGACCGCTATCTCTTCGTCTTTGAGGAGCGCAGCTTCTCGAACTATGCCAGCACGCGCTTTTCCATCCTCGACAGCGTCCGCGAGGTCGTCGCGGGCGACGGCGTGGCCGCGACGCTCTCCATCGGCGTGGGGCGCGAGGCGGAGAGCTATGAGGCGCTGTTCAAAAACGCCTCGCTCGCGCTCGAGATGGCCCTCTCCCGCGGCGGCGATCAGGCCGTCGTGAAGGACAAGGTCAACTTTGAGTTCTACGGCGGGCGCTCCAAGATCACCGAGAAGCGCACGAAGGTCAAGTCCCGCGTCATGGCGAGCGCCCTCGGCGAGCTGATCGAGGACGCGCGGCAGGTCTATGTCATGGGCCACGCCTACGCCGACATGGACTCGCTCGGCGCGGCGGCGGGCATCTGCTGCATCGCCCGCAAGAAGGGCAAGAAGTGCCAGATTGTCATCGATCTCGAGAACAACGCCGTCCACCCCATGATCCGCAAGCTCCAGCAGCAGCCGGAGTACGCCGGCACCTTCGTCACCGCGAGCGACGCCTTTCTGCGGGTGCAACCGGGGTCGCTGCTCGTGGTCGTGGATACCAACCGCCCCGGGAGCGTCGAGTCCGAGCCGCTGCTCGAGACGTGCAACCGCGTGGCCGTCATCGACCACCACCGCCGAGGCACAAGCTATATCGAGAAGATGGCGCTCAACTACCACGAGCCCTACGCATCCTCCACCTGCGAGCTGGTGACGGAGCTGCTGCAGTACCTCGTGGAGCCGTCGGACATCCTCCGCTGCGAGGCGGAGGCGCTGCTGGCGGGCATCGTGCTCGATACGAAGAACTTTACCAACCGCACCGGCGGGCGCACGTTTGAGGCGGCGGCCTTCCTGCGCCGCACCGGCGCCGACACGGCGGACGTGCAGCGCATGTTCCAGAGCGACCTCAAGTCCATGATCTCGCGCTATGCCATCATCCGCCGCGCGGAGCTGTACCACGACGACCTCGCCATCGCCGCGCTCGAGGAGGAGTGCGACCGCGTCACTGCGGCCAAGGCCGCCGACGAGCTGCTCACGCTCAAGGGCGTGCAGGCGTCGTTCGTCCTCTATCCGAAGGGCGACGGGGTCTATATCTCGGCCCGCTCGCTCGGTGAGGTGAACGTGCAGGTGATCGTGGAAGCGCTCGGCGGCGGCGGTAACTCGACGACCGCCGGCGGTCAGCTCCGCGACGGAAACGTCGCCGACTGCAAGCAGCACCTGCTCGCGGCGATCGACAACTATTTTGAGAAGTAAACCACTCTATTTTTAGTTTCAGGATTAACAATAAGGAGGAACCAACCATGAAAGTGATTTTGACGCAGGATGTCCGCGGTAAGGGCAAGAAGGGCCAGATGATCGAGGCCGCCGAGGGCTACGCACGCAATTTCCTGCTGCCCAAGGGCATGGCCGTTCTGGCCACGGCAGATGCCGTCAACACCATGAACCTGCAGGCGAAGGCGAAGGCCAAGGCGGACGCCGAGGCGAAGGCCGCCGCGCTGGAGATCGCCGAGAAGCTCAAGAGCTGCCAGGTGAAGATCGCCGCCAAGGGCGGCGAGGGCGGCAAGCTCTTCGGCGCCGTCACCGGCAAGGAGATTGCGGCTGCCCTGAAGGAGCAGTACGGCATGGACGTCGACAGCAAGAAGCTCGTGCTCGACCAGCCCATCAAGACTTTCGGCAGCTTTGAGATCAAGGCCAAGCTCGGCTTTGAGATCAGCGGCACGGTCTATGTCCTCGTGACGGAGGAGAAGTAACACGACAGCGCCCCGCCGCGCGCGGCGGGGCGTTTTTGCCCCGCGTATGCCGGGGCAAAAACCGTTTCATCGGCCCGCCGGCGGCTTTCCGCCCGGCGGAGCAGCGAAGAGAGGAGCGCAATCATGGACGAATTGCTGGTGCGGCAGATGCCGCACTCCCCGGAGGCGGAGCAGGCGGTGCTCGGCTCCATGCTCATCGACGCCGAGTGCGTCAAGGACGTCATGGACCAGCTGCGCCCGGAGGACTTCTATCTGCGCGCAAACCGCGAGATTTTCGAGACGATCTACTCCATGTTCGTCTACTCCAAGCCCATCGACGGCGTGACCGTCGCGGGCGAGATGGAGAAGAACGGTCTCTATAACGACAACACCCGCAGCTACCTGCTCCAGCTCATGGAGATCACGCCCACCAGCGCGAACGTCATGGAGTACGCGAAGATCGTCCGCGACAAGGCGCTCATGCGCGCCGTGGCCACCGCCGCCGGGGACATCACCGCCATGGTGCAGGAGGGAACCGGCTCGGCAGGCGACCTGCTCGAGGCGGCGGAGCAGAAGATCTATGCCATCCGCCGCGGCCGCAACGCCCAGAGCATGGTCACCATCGGCGTCGTGCTGCAGGACGTGATGGAGCGTCTGGCCGAGCTGACCGCCGCGGGCGGTGAGAAGGTGCCGGGGCTCTCCACGGGCTTTTCCGCGGTCGACAGCAAGATCAACGGCCTGAACGATTCCGACCTCCTGCTCCTCGCCGCCCGTCCCGGTATGGGCAAGACGAGTATGGCGCTGAACGTGGCGCTCTCTGCGGCGAAGGAGTCTGGCAAGACGGTCGCAATTTTTTCCCTCGAGATGAGCCGTGAGCAGCTCGTTACCCGCCTGATCGCGACCGAGGGGCTGGTGGAGAACACCCGCCTTGTGACCGGCAACCTCCGCGAGAGCGACTGGGTCAAGATCGCCGAGGCCGCCTCCGCGCTCAGCCGCACCGACATCCGCATCGACGACAATCCACTGCTGACCGTCGCGGATATGAACGCGAAGTGCCGCCGGCTCGATAACCTCGGCCTCGTCGTGATCGACTATCTGCAGCTGATGACCTCAGCCGGCGGCAAGGGCTACAGCGGCGAAAACCGCCAGCAGGCCGTCTCCGATATCTCCCGTATGCTCAAGATCATGGCCAAGGAGCTGCAGGTGCCGGTGCTGTGCCTGTCGCAGCTGAGCCGTGCCAACGAAAAGCGCGAGGATAAGCGCCCCATGCTCTCCGACCTGCGTGAATCCGGCGCCATCGAGCAGGACGCGGATATCGTCATGTTCCTCTACCGCGACGACTACTATAATGAGGACTCCGAAAAGCGGAATATCGCCGAGTGCATCATCGCCAAGAACCGCCACGGCGAGACGGGCAAGGTGCCGCTGCGCTGGATGCCGGAGTATACCGCCTTCGGCACGCTGGAGAGCCGCTATGACGAGGACGAATGAGATGAACCTTCTGCCGTGGATGGAGCGTTGGGGGATGCTGCCGCCCGCGGGCGGGACGGTACTGGTCGCCGTCTCCGGCGGGCGCGATTCGGTGTGCCTGCTGCACTATCTGGCGCGGCTCGGCACCGCGCGGGGCTTTTCCGTCGCCGCGGCGCACCTCGACCACGGCCAGCGCCCCACCGCCGCGCGGGACGTCGCGTTTGTGCAGTCGCTCTGCCGGACGCTGGACGTCCCCTGCCATGTCGGGCGCGCGGATGTCCCCGCGCTCGCGCGGGAGCTGGGCGTGGGTGTTGAGGAAGCGGGCCGCCGCGCGCGGTATGAATTTCTGGAGCGGACAGCCGACGAGATCGGCGCCGCGCGCATCGCAACGGCACACCACGCGGGCGACCAGGCGGAGACGGTGCTGCTGCACCTGCTGCGCGGGGCCGGGACGCGAGGCCTGCGCGGGATCCCGCCCGTGCGCGGACGCGTTGTCCGCCCCCTGCTCCAGACGACCCGCGCCGAGATCGAGGCGTATCTGGAGAAAAACCACCTCGGTCACATCGAGGACGAGACAAACGCGGACACGACCCTGCGCCGCAACTTCCTGCGGCTCGAGCTGATGCCGCAGATCGAGCGCTTCCAGCCCGGCACTGCCGCGAACCTCTGCCGCGCGGCGGAGCTGCTGCGCGCGGAGGACGACTATCTCGACGGGCTCGCGCGCTCGCGCCTGCCCGATGAGGGGACGCGGGTGCCGTGCGGCGCGCTGCGGGATGCGCCGGAGGTGCTCCGCACGCGTATGGTGCGCTTGCTGCTCGAGCGGCTCGGCGCGGGACAGCGCGACTTCACCGCCGCGCACTATGAGGCGATGACGGCGCTGGCCCTCTCGGAGAAGGACAGCCTGCTGCACCTGCCCGGCGGCGTCCGCGCCGAAAAGCGCGGCGATGTGTGGGCACTGCGATATGCGCCGCCGCCCCTGCCGCAGACGGCGCTTCCCGACGGCAGCGCCGTCCGTTGGGGAGATTATACAATTACTCTGCGCAAAAAAACGGAAAAATCTTTCAAAAAAAGTGATGCAATTCGCCTGAATTGTGATAAGATAAACCAGTCTCTTACCGTCCGGCCGTGGCGCGGGAGCGACCGGCTGCGCCTTCCCGGCGCGCGCGGGGCGCGCAGCCTGAAGCGGCTGTTTGCGGACGCGGGCGTCCCGGCGGCGCAGCGTGAGCGCATCCCGGTGCTCTGCGCCGGAGAGCGGCCCCTCGCCGCCTACGGTATCGGGACGGACGCGGATTTCCTGCCGGAGCCGGGCGGCCCGGGGCTTATCATCGAAATAGATCATACAGAAGATACTTGAGGAGGATACAGGCAATGGCAAAGAGCAATATGGATCAGGACATCCTGAAGGTCCTGCTGACCGAGGAGGAGATCAAGGCGCGCGTGGAGGAGCTGGGCAGCCAGCTCTATGACCGCTTCGCCGGGGAGGATCCCCTGTTCGTCGGCGTTTTGAACGGCTGCTTCATCTTTATGGCCGACCTCGTGCGCGCGGCGCAGCTGAAGAGCGAGCTGGAGTTCATCGGTCTGTCCTCCTATCAGGACGGGACGAAGTCCTCCGGCGTCGTGCAGATCACCCGCGACCTGCAGAGCGACATCACCGACCGCGACATCATCGTCGTCGAGGATATTCTCGACTCCGGCAATACCCTCGCCTTCCTGAAGGCCTACCTCATGACCAAGGGCGCGCGCTCCGTGACGATCGTCACCCTGCTCGACAAGCCCTCCCGCCGCGAAAAGGCCATCCATGCCGACTACGCGGGCTTCGTCGTGCCCGACGAGTTCGTGGTGGGCTACGGGCTGGACTATGCGCAGCAGTACCGCAACATGCCGTATATCGGCGTGCTCAAGCCCGAGGTATACAGCAAATAAAGCGTTTTTATGCCCCGCGCCCTTTCGCGCGGAGACACCGGAAAGGAGGAATCCGCATTGGATGAAAATCGCGGCTATCAGGGCAAGCGCCTGCAGCCGAAAAAGCGCGCCGCGAAGTTCTGGTCGGACTACGGTTATCTGCTGGTGACCGTGGCGGTGGTGTTTGTCCTGTTCAAGGTCGTTTTCCAGCTGGCCTATGTCCCCACCGGCTCGATGGAGACGACGGTGCCGTCAAAATCGCTGATGGTCTGCTGGCGTCTGCCGTATGTTGTGTCCGACCCGGTACCCGAGCGCGGCGAGGTCGTGACCTTCTGGAGCGACGAGATGGGCAAGCTCCTCGTCAAGCGCGTCATCGGCCTGCCGGGCGATGAGATTTCCTTCTCCGGCGGCTATGTCTATATCAACGGCGAACGTCTGGAGGAGGACTACCTGCCGCAGCAGGGGATTACCACCAGCGACGGCGTCTTTCAGGTTCCGGACGGATGCCTGTTCCTGCTCGGCGATAACCGCGCCGGCTCGTGGGACAGCCGCAGCTGGAGCCAGCCCTATATCCCCGTCAGCAAGCTGCAGGCCCGCGTGCTGGTCTGCGCGTCCGTGCTCAAGGACAACAGCTGGCGCGGCATCCGCACCATCCACTAACCGAGAGGAGGGAACCGTTTGAACGGAAAAAGAAAGTACGGCTTTTCCGGCATTTTTCTGGTCGTTCTGATGCTCCTGCTGCTGTATTACCTGTTTGCCGGCATGCGCAGCAGCGGCGACATCTCCTATGCCCAGCTGCGCCAGCTCTTTCAGCAGGAGCAGGTGCAGAGCTTTGTCATCCGCGACACACGCATCACCGCCGACTTAAAGGACGGCACGACCGCCACCTGCGACCTCTACAGCTTCGACCTGTTCTATGACGATCTCAACGAGCTCGTCGAGCAGCAGAGCGCGAGCGGCATCATCACCGACTATAACTACCACGCCGACCACTCGACAAACTGGCTGCAGCTGCTGCTGCCGTATGTGCTGGCGATTCTGGCGTTCATCCTGCTGATGAACCTCATGGCCCGCAACGCGGGCGGCGGGATGGACAGCAAGATGGCCCGCTTCGGCGAGGCCCGCGTCCAGACGCCCGGCGAGGGTGACAAAAAGACTACGTTCCGCGACGTCGCGGGCGCGGACGAGGAGAAGGAGGAGCTGCAGGAGATCGTGGAGTTCCTGCGCGATCCGGAGAAGTATCTCAGCCTCGGCGCGCACATCCCGAAGGGCGTCCTGCTCGTCGGCCCTCCCGGCACGGGCAAAACGCTGCTCGCGCGTGCCGTGGCCGGTGAGGCCGGGGTGAAGTTCCTCTCCATCTCCGGCTCCGACTTTGTGGAGATGTACGTCGGCGTCGGCGCGAGCCGCGTGCGCGACCTCTTCACGCAGGCCAAGCAGAACGCTCCTGCCATCATCTTCATCGACGAGATCGACGCCGTCGGCCGCCAGCGCGGCAGCGGCGTCGGCGGCGGCCACGACGAGCGCGAGCAGACGCTCAACCAACTGCTCGTCGAGATGGACGGCTTCTCCGCGAACGAGGGCGTTGTCGTCCTCGCCGCGACGAACCGCGTCGACATCCTCGACCCCGCGCTCCTGCGCCCTGGCCGCTTCGACAGGCAGGTCTATGTCGGCCTGCCCGATATCAAGGGCCGCGAGGAGATCCTCGCCATCCACGCGCGCAACAAGCCCCTCGCCGAGGACGTCGACCTCGCGCAGGTCGCCAGGAGCACGGCGGGCTTCGCCGGCGCGGATCTGGAGAACCTGCTCAACGAGGCAGCGCTGCTCGCCGGTCGGCGCGACCTGCCCGCGATCAACATGGCGCTGCTCAATGAGGCCGTCATCAAGGTCATCGCCGGGCCCGAGAAGCATAGCCGCGTCATTCCGGAGCATGAGCGCCGCCTGACGGCGTATCACGAGGCGGGCCACGCCGTCGTGATGCACGCTCTGCCCGACCACGACCCGGTCCACCAGATCACGATCGTCCCGCGCGGACAGGCGGGCGGCATGACCATCTCCCTGCCCGACGAGGACCGGTCGTACCTCTCCCGCTCGTACCTGCTCAGCCAGATTGTCTCGCTGCTGGGCGGCCGCGCGGCGGAGCAGCTGATCCTCGGCGATATCTCCACCGGCGCTTCGAACGACATCCAGCGCGCGACGTCCATGGCGCGCAAGATGGTCGGCACTTACGGCATGTCCGACCGGCTCGGCACCGTCGCCTTCGATGCCGGACACGACGAGGTGTTCATCGGCAAGTCGATGGCGCAGACGCGCCCGTATTCCGAGAAGACCGCCGCCGAGATCGACGAGGAGATCAGCCGCATCATCGGCGAGGCCTATGGCCGCTGCCTGGCGATTCTCGAGGAGAACCGCGCCCGGCTCGTGACCGTGGCGGAGTATCTGCTCGCGCACGAGACGATGAGCGCCGCAGACTTTGAGGCCGTGTTTACGGACAATGCGGAAAAAACGGAATAAAACCACACCCATAAACAAAAGACGTGCCCGGCGCAGGCCGGGCGCGTCTTTTCCTATCTTTCGCTAAGCACTGCGGGGCGCATTTTTTTGAGTGGTTGGTCAAAATCACGAAAACCCACTGTTTTCCGACGGGAGACACCGCGCGAACCGCCTGGAAAAGTTCGGAAACCGCGTCCACCGTCCGCGGCGAACCGTCCCCGGAGGGGAGGGCTCGCCGGAAGACTTCGGTGAAAAGCGGAAAAGTACCGGATTCTGCGATCTCGGAGGAGTTTTCTGTCAAAAATGTATGCCTGTTATACGGTGATAAAAAATTTGCCGCATCGCCTTGTTAAAGAATTGTCGCAATCTGTCCGCGATGTGCGGACAAAATGCATATGAGAAGCGAACAATACCCCGCTGCGCGGGCACATTTTCCGGGGGAAATTACGTCATATTTGCCGATTGTAATTCTGCACAAATTCCATTAAAATAACTCTATTGCATCACCGGACGGGCGCGGAGAGAACGCCCTCCGGGAATCTTGCGAGAATTTAGGAGGAAATTTGCATGAAAAAGTTTGTATCCCTGCTGCTGGCCATGCTGATGGTCCTGTCGCTGGTTGCCTGCGGCGGTGACGGCGGCCAGAGCAATACCAACAGCGGTGACAAGGTCATCAAGATCGGCGTGTTTGAGCCCCTGTCCGGCGACTCCGCCTCCGGCGGCAAGAAGGAAGTGCTCGGCATGCAGTACGCCAACTCCGAGACCCCCACGGTCGAGCTCAACGGCGAGACGTACAAGGTCGAGCTGGTTCTGTCCGACAACGGCTCTTCCACCGATAAGGCGCCTTCCGCCGCTTCCGACCTCGTGTCCAAGGGCGTTTCCCTCGTCCTCGGCACTTACGGCTCCGGCGCAGCCATGGCCGGCGGCCCCAAGTTCGGTGAGGCCGGCATCGCCGCCATCGGCGTGACATGCACGAACCCCAACGTCACCGCCGGCAACGACTACTACTTCCGCATCTGCTTCCTGGATAACTTCCAGTCCGCCGTCCTCTCGAACTTCGCCAAGGACAAGTTCGCGGCCAAGACCGCTTACTGCCTCGGCGAGAACGGCAACGAGTACGATCAGGGCCTGATCAGCTACTTCACCAAGGTCTTTGAGGCCGCGGGCGGCACCGTCATCACCGACTCCTTCCCCACGAACAACTCCGACTTCACCACCTATCTGAATAAGGCCAAGTCCTCCGGCGCGGACGTCATCTTCACCCCCGTCTCCATCGCCTACGCCACCCAGATCATCCAGCAGGCCAGCTCCCTCGGCATCGACATCCCCTTCATCGGCTCCGATACGCTCGATGACAACAAGGTGCTCGCAGCCGCGCAGGGCACGAACATCCAGCTGTATGTCTCCACCTTCTATCAGGAGGGCGGTTCCCCTGAGTTCGATAAGGGCATCAAGGATTACATCAACAACAACGCCAGCGCCAAGAGCGACAACGGCGGCGACGACACCATCTCCGCTGTGACCGCCATGGGCTACGACGCTTACTATGTCGCCCTCGAGGCGATCAAGGCCGCCGGCTCCCCCGACGCCGCCAAGATCAAGGCGGCTCTGCCCACCGTGACCTACACCGGCGTCTCCGGCTCCATTTCCTTTGACGCCATCGGTGACGCCGTCCGCGACACGGCCTTCATCAAGACCGCCGACACCGCCAACGGCGCGTGGGTGCTCGAGAAGGTGCAGACCGGCTCCGCCAGCTGAACTCCATAAGAACAAGAAAAGCTGCCACTTGGCGGGGGAGAAATCCCCCGCCAAGTGAACCCTTTTTTCGGGATTGGGTGTCCGGAAAAGGAACGCCGCGCGGCGCGCCTTTTCCAGGCATCCAGTTGACAAACACACGAGGGAGGAAATCCTGTGCAATTTATCATTTCCGTCCTGCTCTCCGGCATCGCCGTGGGCGGACAATATGCCCTCATCGCCATCGGCTACACGATGGTCTACGGCATCCTGCGCCTGATCAACTTCGCCCACGGCGACGTGTTCATGGTGGCTGGCCTGATGGGCATCTATTTCTCGGCGACCCTGCCGCTCTACATCGCCCTGCCGCTCGTGCTCGTCATGACGGTGGTGCTGGGCTTCCTGATTGAGCGCCTGGCCTATAAGCCGCTGCGCACCGCGCCGCGCATGTCCGTCATGATCTCCGCCATCGGCGTGAGCTACTTCCTGCAGAACACCGCAACCTACATCACCGGCGGCCAGCCCATGGTCTATCCGGAGATCTCCTGGCTGACGAAGACCGTTACCATCGCCGGTACGCCCACGAAGCTCGTCGTGCTCATCACGCCCGTGCTCGTGATCCTGCTGGTGCTCGGCCTGACGCAGCTCATCAACCACACGAAGGTCGGCATGGCCATGCGCGCCGTTTCCCGCGACTTCGAGACGGCCCAGCTCATGGGCATCAAGATCAACTCCGTCATCTCCGTGACGTTCATCATCGGCTCGGCGCTGGCGGCGATCGGCTCGATCCTGTACTTCACCTGCTACCCCGCCGTGAACCCCACCGCCGGTGCGCTGCCCGGCCTGAAGGCGTTCGTCGCCGCCGTGTTCGGCGGCATCGGCTCCGTCCCCGGCGCCGTGATCGGCGCGTTTATCATCGGCCTGTGCGAGAACCTCATCAAGAGCACGGAGTATACCGTGTTCTCCGACGCGTTCACCTTCGCGCTGCTGATCGTGATTCTGGTCTTCAAGCCCACGGGCCTGTTCGGCGAGAAGTCCACGGATAAGGTCTAAGGGGAGGTGCAAGTCAGATGCTGAAACAAAAACAGAGCAAAAAAGGCTCTTTGACCGCGCTTTTGTGCATCGCGGGTCTGCTGCTTCTGGTGATCCTGCTGGAGAACCTGAATCTGCTCCTGCCAAGCACCCCCGCGATCCTCCTGCCCACCAGTCAGCTCTTCACGGTGCTGAAAAAGGCCGCGGTGTATTCGCTCGTGGCCGTTTCGATGAACCTGCTCAACGGCTTCACGGGTCTGTTCTCCCTCGGTCAGGCGGGCTTCATGCTCCTCGGCGCGTATACCTACGGCATCCTCATGGTGCCCCTCGCGGCGAAGGATCAGGTCTATTACCTCTTCGGCGGCTCCGCCGTCAAGTTCTCTCTGCCGGATCTGTTCGGCGGGATCTTCGGCTCGGGCGGCTTTGGCGGCGCGGTGAGCCTTGTGCTCTCTGTCCTCGTCGCGCTGATCCTCGCGGGCTGCGTCGCGGCGCTGTTCGCGTGGCTGATCGGACTGCCCGTCCTGCGCCTGAAGAGCGACTACCTCGCCATCGCCACGCTCGGCTTCGCGGAGATCCTGCGCGCCATCTTCCAGTGGCAGAAGCTCGGCCCCGTCACGAACGGCGCGAACATGATCAAGAGCTTCCCCACGTTCACGGATTTCAACATCTCGGGCAAGAACGGCTCGGTGGTGCTGTATCTGTCCACGTTTGTCCCGTTCCTGATTGCGATTATCTGCATCGCGATCATTGTCCTGCTGATTAACTCGACCTACGGCCGCGCCTTCAAGGCCATCCGCGACGACGAGGTCGCCGCCGAGGCCATGGGCATCAACCTCGCCAAGCACAAGATGCTCTCGTTCGTCACGAGCTCGTTCTTCGCTGGAGTGGGCGGGGCGCTCTTTGCGATGTATGTCGCGAACGCACAGGCGAAGGTCTTTACCGCGACCATGACCTATGAGATCCTGCTGATCGTCGTCATCGGCGGCATCGGCTCCATCTCCGGCAGCTGCATCGCGACGTTCCTGTATGTCGCATGCTCCGAGTGGTGGCTCCGCTTCCTCGACAGCGAGACGTTCATCGGGAATTTCAAGCTCCCGCTGCTGCGCAGCGGCTTCCGTATGGTCGTGTTCTCCGTGGTCATCATGATCGTGGTGCTGTTCTTCCGCAAGGGCATCATGGGTGACCGGGAGCTGCCGGATCTCATCCGCGCCCGCCGCGCCAAGCGCGCCGCAAAAGCCGCGAAAAAGGAGGAAGCGTCCAAATGAGTGAGAAGAAAACGCTTCTGAAGGTGGAAAACGCCACCATGCAGTTCGGCGGCGTCGTCGCCGTCGACAACCTGAACCTCGAGGTGAACGAGGGCGAGATCGTCGCGCTCATCGGCCCGAACGGCGCCGGTAAGACGACGGCCTTCAACGTCATCACGGGCGTCTACGCGCCCTCGAACGGCCGCATCACCTTCGACGGCGAGTGCATCGTCCGCAACCACCCGACCGGCAAGATGAAAAAGCTCTATAAGGGCAAGCATCCCACGATGTATACCGCGCAGTTCGCGCCCGAGGAGATGCTTGACGACGCCTCGCTCGAGGTGTGGAAGGCCGAGCAGAAGGCGCGTGACGAGTTTGCCTTTACCGACCGCATCCTCGAGCCGACGCCCGATAAGATCACCGACCGCGGCATGGCCCGTACGTTCCAGAACATCCGCCTGTGGAAAACGCAGACGGTGTTCGACAACGTCCTCATCGCCAAGCACATGCGCCGTTCGAGCGGTTTCTTCTCCGCGACGTTCCGCGGCAACCGCAAGGAGGAGGCCAAACAGCGCGAGGAGGTGCTGGAGCTGCTGCGCATCGTCGGTCTGGAGGACGTGAAAGACGAGCTCGCGACCTCTCTGCCCTACGGCAAGCAGCGCCGTCTGGAGATTGCACGCGCCCTCGCGACGCAGCCGAAGCTGCTGCTTCTCGACGAGCCCGCCGCCGGCATGAACCCGCAGGAGACGATCGAGCTGACCGAGTTTATCGCGCAGATCCGCAAAGATTTCCACATGACGATCCTGCTCATCGAGCACCACATGGACCTCGTCATGGACATTTCCGACCGCATTTACGTTCTGGACTTCGGCGAGCTGATCGCACAGGGCGTTCCCGCCGAGATTCAGGCCAACGACCGCGTCATCGACGCATATCTGGGGGTGGCAGACGATGCTGAAAATTAAAGACCTGCATGTGTCCTACGGCGGCATCCGCGCCCTGCGCGGCGTGGACATCGAGGTGCCGGACGGCAAGATCGTCACCCTGATCGGCGCAAACGGCGCGGGCAAGTCCACCACCCTGCGCACGATCTCCGGTCTCGTCAAGGCCGACAGCGGCTCCATCACCTATAACGACACAGAGCTGCTCGGCATGCCCATCAACAAGATCCTCGAGCAGGGCATCGCGCAGGTGCCGGAGGGACGGCGCGTGTTCGCCGACCTCACGGTGCTGGAGAACCTGAAGATCGGCGCGTATCTGCGCAGCGACAAGAGCGGCATCGAGCAGGACGTCGAATGGATCTATTCGCTGTTCCCGCGCCTGAAGGAGCGCAGCTGGCAGTTCGCCGGGACGCTCTCCGGCGGCGAGCAGCAGATGCTCGCCGTGGGCCGCGCGCTCATGAGCCGCCCGAAGCTGCTGATGATGGACGAGCCGTCGCTCGGTCTTGCGCCGCTGGTGGTGCAGGGAATCTTCGATATCATCCGCACCATCAATCAGCAGGGCGTGACGGTACTGCTGATCGAGCAGAACGCGAACATGGCGCTCAAGCTCGCCGACCGGGCCTATGTCCTCGAGACGGGCCTGATCACCAAGACCGGCACCGGCGCGGAGCTGCTGGCGGACGAGTCGATCAAGGAGGCCTACCTCGGCAAGAAGAAGGCTCATTGAAAAGACGCATCATGTATGTTAAAATGGCGCACACCTTCGGGTGTGCGTCGTTTTTTTGCGGCGCGGGGTGCTGTGTTCGGTTGGAGATTGGCGGGGGAATCGGCTTGTTTTGCCTCCGGCGACATACTTTTTGTCGACAGCGGCAAAAAGTATGTCGCCGGAGGCATAGACAGGCCCACTCAAATTGCCAATTCTTCTCAAAAACGAAAATCCCATTTTCTCTCCCCCCGCGCATAAATCCTCCTCCGCGCGTGCAAACTACCGGCACGCACAGGTATTCCCAAACTGATCCAACACAGGAGGAACCGGATTTATGGTCAAAGATTTCATCGACACCAATGATTTCACCCGCGAGGAGCTGCTCGACATGATCGAGCTGAGTCTGGCCATCAAGCGCGCCATCCGCCGCGGCTACTACCCCCGGCTGATGCAGGATATGACGCTCGCGATGATCTTCCAGCAGTCGTCCACGCGTACGCGCGTCTCATTCGAGACGGCTATGAGCCAGATGGGCGGTCACGCGCAGTACCTCGGCCCCGGCATGATCCAGCTCGGTGGCCATGAGACGATCGAGGACACGGGGCGCGTGCTGAGCAAGCTCGTGGACGTCGTCATGGCGCGCGTGATTGAGCACAGGACGATCGTCTCGCTCGCGGAGGCGTGCTCCGTTCCGGTGCTCAACGGCATGTCCGACTATAACCACCCCACGCAGGAGATCGGCGACATGTGCACGATCTTCGAGCACCTGCCGCGCGGGAAGAAGCTCTCGGACTGCAAGGTCGTCTTTGTCGGCGACGGCACGCAGGTCTGCGCGTCGCTCGGCTTCATCACCACGAAGCTCGGCATGAACTTCGTCCACTACGGCCCGCGCGGCCACCAGCTCGGCGAGCAGCACATGCAGATCCTTGAGCGCAACTGTCAGGTAAGCGGCGGCAGCTTCCGCGTGACCGACGAGCGCGAGAGCGTCCGCGGCGCGGACTTCATCTACACGGACGTGTGGTACGGCCTGTATGAAAACGAGATGCCCAAGGAGGAGCGCGTGCGCGTGTTCCACGACTATCAGGTGAACCGCGAGCTGATGAGTCTCGGCAGCATCGGCTGCAAGTTCCTGCACTGCCTGCCCGCGACGCGCGGCGAGGACGTGACCGACGAGGTCGCCGACTCCGACGCTTCCCTCTGCTGGGAGCAGGCGGGCAACCGCCTGACGGCCATGCGCGGCCTGCTGGTCTACTTCACCCGCTGCCGCCCGGAGCGCTCGGAGCTGCAGATCGCCGCGGCGCAGGAGGAACTCGACCACTTCCTGCAAGAGCGCATCTACTGCTGACGGGGCGCCGCCATGGAACGGAAAAAATTTCACCTGATTGACGTGATTCTCTCCGTCATCTGCGTGGTGTTCGTGGCGGAGGCCGCCGCGCCGGTGGCCTCCATCGGCAACAGCCAGTATTTCTGGTGGATCTTCATGATTGCTGCCTTTCTGCTGCCCTACGGGCTGATTTCCTCCGAGCTGGGGACGGCCTACGTCGGCGACGGCGGGCTCTATGACTGGATCGCGACGGCGTGGCCGGACTCGAAGTGGGGCGCGCGCTCGTCGTGGTACTACTGGATCAATTTCCCGCTCTGGATGGCGTCGCTCGCGGTCATGTGCCCGGAGCTGCTGTGGTACCTCTTCGGCTGGCGGCCGGGCTGGGCGATGAGTCTGCTGGTGCAGCTCGCGTTCATCTGGATCGTGACGGTCGTTGCGTTCTACCCGGTCTGCGACAGCATCATCATTCTGAATCTCAGCGCCGCGATCAAGATCCTGCTGGCCGTGCTCGTCGGCGTGCTGGGAATCCTGTATGTCGCGCGCAGCGGCTTTGTCAACGACATGGCTGCGCGGACGTTTCTTCCGTCGTTCGACCTCGAGAGCCTCTCCTATATCTCGGTGATTATCTTCAACTTCCTCGGCTTCGAGGTCGTCTGCACCTACGCCGACAACATGCGCGACCCGCGCCGCCAGATCCCGCAGGCCATCGTCACCGGCGGCGTCGTCATCGCCGCGATCTACCTGTTCTCCGCCTTCGGCATCGGCGCGGCCGTACCGACGAGCGAGATCAGCGTGGACTCAGGGCTCATCGACGCCGTGTCCCTCATGACGGGGCAGGCCGGGGGCGTTCTCGTCGGGGTCGTGGCGCTGCTGTTTCTCATCACGCTCTTCGGCAACATGATCTCGTGGTCGATGGGCGTCAACTCCACGGCGGCCTACGCGGCTGACCGCGGGGACATGCCCGCCGTGTTCGCCCGCCGCTCAAAGCGCAATGGCATGCCGGTCGGCTCCGCGCTCACCTCGGGCATCGTCGCTTCGCTCGTGTGCATGCTCGGCATCGTCATCGAGCGCGTCAGCCCGGATTCCTCGCTCTTCTGGAGCTTCTTCGCGCTGAATCTGGTGATGCTGCTTTTGAGCTATGTGCCGGTGTTTCCGGCGTTTCTGAAGCTCCGCCGCAGCGACCCCGCGACGCCGCGGCCCTTCCGCGTGCCGGGCAGCCCCGGCTTTCTCAAGTGGCTGGCCTATGTGCCGATGGTGCTCATTCTTGTCTCCATCGTCTTCACGGCCGTCCCGCTCTCGCTCGATAAGCAGACGCTCAGCACCTATCTCCCAATCACGATCGGCTCCGTGCTCGCGATTCTGCTCGGCGAGCTGCTCATCGCCGGACGTGCCCGGCGGAAAACCATGTAGGAGGAAATTTGTATGGCAAAACGTATGACAGAGACCACCCCCAAGGCCGACGGCTTCCGCATGCCGGCGGAGTTCGAGCCGCAGGCGGGCGTCTGGATGCTCTGGCCCGAGCGGCCCGACAACTGGCGCGGCGGCGGCAAGCCCGCCCAGCGCGCGTTCTGCGCCGTGGCCGAGGCCATCGCCCGCTTCGAGCCGGTCACGATGTGCGTCTCCGCCGCGCAGTATCAGAACGCCCGCGCCCGTCTGCCCGAGCACATCCGCGTTGTGGAGATGAGCGCGAACGACGCGTGGGTGCGCGACTGCGGACCGACGTTCCTCGTGAACGACGCGGGCGAGCTGCGCGCCGTGGACTGGGAGTTCAACGCCTGGGGCGGCCTCGTCGACGGGCTGTATTTCCCGTGGGACAAGGACGATCAGGTCGCGCAGAAGATCTGCGAGCTCGCGGGGGCGGACAGCTATCGCACGGACGGCTTCGTGCTCGAGGGCGGCTCCATCCACGTCGACGGCGAGGGCACGGTGCTCACGACAGAGATGTGTCTGCTCTCCCGCGGGCGCAACCCCGGCATGAGCCGCGAGGAGATCGAGCGAAAACTCTGCGACTATCTCGGCTGCGAGAAGGTACTCTGGATCCGCGACGGCATCGACCCCGACGAGACGAACGGCCACATCGACGACGTGGCCTGCTTCATCCGGCCGGGCGAGGTGGCCTGCATCTGGACAGAGGACAAGGACCATCCGTTTTATCAGGAGGCGCAGGACGCCTTCCGTACGCTCAGTCAGGCGACCGACGCCAAGGGCCGCCGCCTGAAGGTGCATAAGCTCTGCCTGACGAAAAAGCCGTGCCTGCTCGAAGGGGCGGAGACGATCGACACCGTCGAGGGGACGATCCCCCGCGAGAACGGCGAGGTGAGCATCGCCTCGTATATGAACTTCCTGATCGTCAACGGCGCGGTCATCCTTCCACAGTACGGCGACGAGAACGACCTGCTCGCCGTGCGGCAGGTGCAGGAGATGTTCCCCGACCGCGAGGTCGTGGGCGTGCAGACGCGCGAGGTCGCCTTCGGCGGCGGCAACATCCACTGCATCACCCAGCAGCAGCCGAAAACGAAATAAGACTTCTCAGCAAAATATGCCCGGAATCTGTGATTCCGGGCATATTTGAGCTTGTTCCAAAAGGGCGAAGCCCTTTTGGAACAAAGAGTTTCGCTCCGACCCGCGCGTTTTGGCCGCTGTAAGCGGCCAAAACACACTCTGGCCCGACATCAACCGTCGGGTCTGCCGAGGCCAGTTCCTCTGGGCCGAGGGCAGCGCGAAGTGTTTTTGCGACGTACACGCCGCCGCAAAAAACGGATTGGATTTTTTCGCAGCTTTCGGGCCGCGAACTCTGTGAGACTCTTTTTTAATAGATTGACGCTGCCCTCTATGTGAGGGCAGCGTCTTTTATGATTATGTACCTTTTAATTATTTTGCAGCGTCTTGAGCAGTTCATGCTTCATGTCGGCGGGGTCGAATTCCGCGCCGGTCCAGCGCTGGAAGGCGAGCATGGCCTGATGGATCAGCAGCTCGATGCCGCCGATGGTCTGCAGGCCATGGCGGTCGGCTTCGCTGAGGAAGAGCGTCCGCCGGGGATTATAGACGAGGTCATAGACGATGGCTTCGGGGTTTACGCCGCCAAGGAAGCGCAGGTCGGAGAACTCCTTGCAGCCCGCCATGCCGAGGGAGGTCGCGTTCACGACGAGGTCGGCCTGCGCCGAGCCGCGGCGAACGGGGTACGTCCCGAAATAGACCCACCTGGTGTGCTCGGGATAGCGCGCGGCAAGGGCCTGCGCGCGGTAGACGCTGCGGTTGCAGATATAGACAAGGCGCGCGCCCGCCTGCACGAGCGCGTCGGTGACGGCTTCGCCCGCGCCGCCCGTGCCGATGATGAGGGCGGTCTTATCCGCCGGATCAAAGCCGTGGGCGCGCAGGCTCTCGATAAAGCCGAGCCCGTCGGTGTTGTGGCCGATGGCGCGGCCGTCCTCCATGCAGACGGTGTTCACCGCGCGGCAGCGCGCCGCCGTGCCGGAGAGTCCGTCGAGATAGGGGACGACGGCCTCTTTATGCGGCATGGTGACGTTGAAGCCGTCCCACGCGCCGCCGCGCGCCTGCTCGATAAAGCGCTCCAGCTCCTGCGCGCGGACGGGGCAGAGATCATAGGTCGCGTCGAGCCCGGTCAGCTCGATCATGCGGCGGTGCAGCCGCGGGGAGAGACTGTGTTCGACGGGGTCGCCGATAACGCAGAAATGCTTCATGCTGGGTATTCCTCCATAGTAAATTGTGCATCGGCGCTCAGAGCGCGAAGTTGCCGTCCACAAAGACGGGCACCTCGCGGCCGTCGTGCGTCGTGCCGGTGATGGTGAGGTCGCGCGTGCCGACCATGAAGTCCACATGCGTGATCGAATCGTTCAGGCCGCGGGCCTTCAGCTCGTCCTTGCTCAGGCCGTGGCCGTCCTTGAGGCAGGGGTACGCTTCGCCGAAGGCGATGTGGCAGGCGGCGTTCTCGTCAAAGAGCGTGTTATAAAACAGGAGCTTCAGGTTTGAGATCGGGCTGTCATAGGGGACGAGGGCGACCTCACCGAAGTGACTTGCGCCCTCGTCGACGGAGATGGCGGCCTGCAGGACGTCCTCGCCGCGCGCGGCGTGCGCTTCGACGATTTTGCCGTTCTTTACGACAAAGTGGAAGCCGTCGATGATGTTGCCGCCGTGGACGAGGGGCATGGAGGCGTAGACGACGCCGTCGACGCCGTCGCGCAGGGGCGAGGTGAAAATCTCCTCGGTCGGCATGTTGGCGATGAACGGGACGCCGGAGGGGAGCCGGTCGTCGCCGCCCTCCCAGATGTGCCCCTCCGGCAGGCGGACGGTCAGGTCGGTGCCGAGGGCGTTCTGATAGTGCAGCGAGACGAAGTTCAGCTTGTTGAGCCGGTCGATGCGGCGGTGCAGGCGCGCCATGTGCTCGTGCCAGCGTGCGGCGGATTGGCCGTCGCCGGTGATGCGCAGGGTCGTGAAGATCGCGTTCCACAGGTGCTGCATGGCTTCTTCCTCGGAGCAGTCTGGGAAGACGCGCCTTGCCCAGCTCGGGACGGGGATCGACGCGATGCACCACGGGAAGCCCCCGCACATCTGCAGGCGGTTGAAGTCGGTGAGCGCCTTGCCGCTCGCGCGCTGGGCGCGGACAAGGCGAGCGGGGTCGACGCCCTTGAGATTCTCCGGATCCGTCGCGGAGATGGAGAGGTAGGCCGCGCCCTCGCGGGCGTAGTCGTTGAAGAAGTGCCGCTGCCAGTCGGCGACCTCGTCAAAGACGGCGTCGTCGGCGTGGAGATAGCGCTCGCGGGTGAGAAAGTCGTCCTTCCAGCTCATGACCACCTCGCGGCAGCCGGCGGCGTAGGCCTCCGCGACGCACAGGCGCGCGAAGTGCGCGCAGTCAACGGGGCTGGCGATGACGAGTGTCTGGCCGGGCTGGACGTTCACGCCCAGTTCAATGAGCAGCTTTGCGTATTCGCGCAGTTTTTCTTCCATGAGAACAGTCCTTTCGCTGATTGTCATATGGGTGTATTGTACCCCGTTTTGGCGGAGAAGTAAAGCGGGCGGGAAATTTTCTGCGTGATCGAAAGGGTGAAAAAGTAAACGCAGATTTTCCTTGATTTAGTAAATATGAAGTGGTATAGTATGCTCGCTTTTTTATGGAATCCTAACGTAAAGACGGAACCCGAAAGGATGCCCTGAAAGGGACAAAAATACAATGGAACAGGAGAATATCATGTAAAAGAAGACATTTTCCCGCATGCTGGCGGCGCTGCTGACGGTTCTGCTGCTGACGCAGACGCTCTGCATCACCGCCTTCGCGGAAAATCCCGTAGATCGGAAGAGCACAC
>ERZ507027.774-NODE-774-length-23252-cov-5.178256_pt1 | contig 23252 bp, 14 predicted proteins | sample MGYA00513163_ERZ507027 | MGnify/ENA metagenome assembly ERZ507027
AAATGTAAAGAATGCAGGAAAAGGAATTCCAAATTCGGAGGATGATCCAAATTCGGAGGATGGTCCAATTTACTTCTATGCTAGAAATGTTGCTGCTACTAAATCTTATACAGGCACAATGGAAAAAGCATCAGAAGGAACTTATAAAGATGTATATAAAGTAACTCTTCCGCAGGGATATACGAAAATAAGATTCGCAGCATATAAAGTAAATGATACGAATGTAGCAGCAAATGGTGATGCGACAGATTTAGTAGATATTCCGGAAACTATGACAAAACCATGTTATTATGGAGATTCAAGTGACGATATTATCTATAATGGCAGTACCGGAAACCGTGGAGGTTACTGGGGAGAGGCATATACTGTAAGAGATGCGGAAAAAGGAAAGAGTACGACAGTTGTAGATGTACCTGTACAGGATGAAGCAGAAACAAGAGATGCTGATAACTTATATGTAAATACGACAATTTATGATTACTACTCAGATTATGAATTAAATGGAAAAAACAGAGATAACTATCCAAAACAAAGTGATGTAACAAATAACAGAATCTATCAGCCGTTCCGTCAGTTCAACATGGCGTTGAGCGATTATTATCGAGATAATCAAGCAAAGTCACCATTATACTGGGGAAACTTTCAGAACTTCTCAGGTTCACACTTTAATGAAATTTCTGAAACAATGAAGTTGTTTGATTACAATAGAGATGGAAAAACAGATCAATTTAAAAAATTCTTTTATGAAAACAACTCCATGTGGGGAAGATATGAAGAAAATTTAACAATGGGTGATGAATCACTCAATGGACGAAATGCAACGCAGGGATTGGTCGCAGATCAGTTATCCAGTAACAATTTACAATTAAAAACAAAAGATGGAAATACGATAACGGCTCCATTTTTTGACAAAGACTTTTTAAGTGGAAAGAATTCAAAGAATACAGTACTTGGAAAAGTATATGAAAATGTAACTTTTCCATTTGTAAAAAAAGCAATGACGTCATCAAGTAGTGATTCTACCGGAACAGTAGATTATTGGTATTTTGACAGTGCTGATCAGAGTTCAGACATAGACAATAAAAATCTTCAATTACAGTATGACGAAACTGATGAATATTTTTTGAAATCAACTGATGAAGAAGTAAAGGGAAGAACAACAAAGAATAAAACAGATAATGGAAATTATTTCCCATTGAATTCAAAAGATCAATCAGGAGATGCTTCAGAATTAAATTATGGATTTGGGCAAAAGTTTGATCTGAAGTTCCGTCTTACATCTGATGGAACAGTTGTTGATTCTGGAAATAAAAAAGTACCAATTGAATTTAACTTTTCCGGTGATGATGATGTATGGGTATTTATCGATGGCCAGTTAGTTCTTGATGTTGGTGGTGATCATGATGTAGTAGAAGGAACAATTAATTTCGCAAATAAGAAAGCTAAAGTAAATCGTGTGAAGAAAAGCGATTCTAATAACGGCGGCGATGATGGGGTAATCAAAGATGTAGTAAAAGATTTTTCAAATATATTAGACAAAGCTGATTATTTCACAAAAGAACATACACTTACTATGTTTTATATGGAACGTGGACTTTGGGAATCAAACATGAAAATCACTTTTAACTTCCCGGATGAAAATGAATTCGCTGTGGAAAAGAAAGTTGATACAACAGATGTGAATACAGAGTTATTCCCGACACCATTGTTTGAAGATGCTAACGTATTCCCATTCACGATTCAAAATCAGGCAACACATTATGGAACAAAAGAAGCACAATCTGCCGAAGCAAAACAGCCTAAAACTTATAATGATAGTTTTTCATCAGAAAAGATATCAAGTGCATCTTCACAGAATACATTTGAAACTGTAGATAACATGGCTGGTCAGCCGAAAGTAGTTCACTGGAAGGCAAACCATGATGATGCGGAAGGAGAGTATGTTAACAAAAGATTTGGAATTATACAACCAGAAACGGGTGGTACATTTGATGCTTCTGAAACAAATGCATTCTTGCAATTCAAGATGTATTATGATTATTCGGACATTCCGGGACTTGCAAGTACCTATCTGGAACTGGAAGATTCCTCAGGAAAAACAATAGGAGGTTATCTTTCAGGAAAGACTTACGGAAACAGTAGTCTTGTACAGAAACAATGGAATACGATTCAGGTTGATCTGAGTAAACTACAGGGAGATACGACATTTGATTATTCCGAGATAAAAAATATCAAATTTAATTACAATTTCGAGAGAGATATTTATCTGGATGATTTTATATTCATTCCTTCCGTTGTAGCAGCAGCCAAAACTGGATTTGTAACACAGCAGCAGGATATCCCGGATTATGGTTCTGCGACAAGTGGAACGTTGCAATATCCGAAAGGAGCACAGTATACATTATCTAAAAATGATGGCTCATCAAAACTGTATAGAATCGGCAGTGATGGAATGTTCGCTTTGGCAGATGGAGAGACAGCAACATTTAGTGATCAGTTTAGACGAGGAAGCTACATTGCTGTATCGGAAGATGTGAATTCAGCGGTATTTGATACGACATGGACACTTTATGAAAATGGACAGGCTGTGTCAACGATGAAAACAGGAAATACGGTGGAAAATAAAGCTCCTATTCCATCAGTTAAAAATGTTAAAGGCAATACCATTCGAGATGGCCGTAAAGAAGTATATAAGGAAGACAAAAATAATGGTGTAGAAATATCTAACAGCGGATATACTTCTACCGGATATGCGAAGAATCAAGATGATAATACAGAAAATAAAAACACAATTGTTTTCAGATCATATGTAGCTCCTGATAATCAGACAACTATGACAAAGCTGAAAGCAACATTTGTCAATAAAGTAAAAACCGGAAAAATAGAGATTCGTAAAAGAGCAGCAGAAGGATCAGATGCATTGAAAGGTGAGTATAAATTCCGTGTAGAGTTCAGTAATGTTGCAGATCTCTCACTGGAATCTGAGAAGATTGTAAAGGAATATACAATCAAAGCTGAAGATTCAGTGACTATGGAAGGAATTCCGGCAGGAACAGATTATAGAATCAGCGAGATTAATAGTTCAGATGGTTCTACACTGGAAAGTGTAATTGTGAATAATAATAATTCATTCGATGCAGGATATGATCCGGTTACGAAAGTTGTTTCCGGTAAGGTGATTGCTTCCAGTGATATGACAGGGGAAGGAATAAAAAGTCCAGATAAATCATCAAATGCTACAATTATTACTTTCAATAATACGTTAAAACCTACAATCAATCTTAATCTTACGAAAGAGTGGAAAAATACAAAGGATATCACACCTCCAGATTCAATTAAGATCCAGCTTCAGAGAAGCAGAAATAATGGTCAAAACTGGGAAAAAGTTAAATATGATGGAAAGAATGAAACAATAACACTTTCTCAAGGATATGATGGAAATTGGAGTTATTCATTCAAAGATCTGGATCAATATGTGAATTATAAAGCAGATTCAAAGGTTCCATATATCTATCGAGTTGTAGAAGTATCAGGAGCCGACGGAAATGAGACAGTGATTGAAGGTAACGGATATCTGAATGATAAGTACAAAGTAACTTACAGTGATAATGTTGATTGTTCAACGATTTCCACAGGGATTTCGGAAAGTAAAACACAATCCTTTACAATAACAAATACTTACAGTCCTAAGACAAATATTAAGATCACAAAACGGGATGCATCAACTAAGGAACTACTGAAGGATGCTGTGTTTAAACTGGAAAAGATGAAGAAAGATATATCGACAGAAAAGCTTGTTGTTGATAATAGTTTCGAAGCCAGAACAGTAACAACGGGTAAAGGTGTCAGTGGTTCTCCTTTAGGAATTGCAGAATTCAAGGATCTGGAAGATGGAACCTATCGTCTGACGGAGACAAAGGCAGCAGAGAATCATAGTTTGTTGAAAGATCCGGTTATCATAGTGATCGACAGGAATGGAAAGAGTCTGATTGACAATAAAGAGTGTGAGGTAGTGGATAATACTATTTCTATTACGATTTCCAATCAGGCAAGATTCAATCTTCCAGCCACAGGAGGATATGGAAGGTACATTGTGATACTTGGGGGGATTGCCCTTGCAGGGGTAGGACTTTTCATGTATAGATTACAAAAACGCAGAAAGGAGGGTAACATCTCCTAGACGCAACAATAAAAAGAAATAATAACACGATAAAGTGAAAGAGAGGAAGGAAAGTATGGGAAAATTTAGAAAAATGCTGGCAGGAGTGTTAAGTGCAGCAATGGTACTGTCAACTATGACAGTGACGGCATTTGCAGAAGATAATACAAGCGCACCTAAGAAAACAGCAGCAACAATTGACACTAGTTTAACAGGAAGTATTACTATTCATAAATATGAATATAATGGTACAACGAAAATCTCTGGTACAGGAGAAAAAACAGATGAATTGCCAGAAGATGCAGATGTGAAAGCTCTTAAAGGAGCAGGTTTTACAATTTATAGGGTAGCGAATGTAAATGATTTAACAGATTATTATAAGGCTAATCCGAAAAATCTTCCATCAGTTTATGACTATGTTGATGAAGTTTCAGGAAAAATCAAGCAAAAGTATGCTGGTACACAAGTTGGAGATGAGAAAACAACTGATGATAATGGGGTTGCAGAGTTCACGAAGCTTGAGCTTGGTTTCTATGTAGTTGTTGAGACAACGACACCGGCTAAGGTTACAACACCAGTTAAGCCATTCATTGTATCCGTACCAATGACAACAAAAGACGGAGATAATTGGTTATACGATGTTCATGTATATCCTAAAAATAAGACAACTTATGGTGAAGTAACATTAGAGAAAAAGGGAAACAATACGGAACTGTTGTCAGGTGTTAAATTTGTACTTCAAAAATGGAACGCAACAGAATCAACATGGGAAAATGCAAAGAATGAAACGGGAGTAGAAGGAGTACTGTTTGGAGAACTCATTACTGACGCTAAAGGAAAAATTACTGTAGACGGTCTTTCACAGGGAAAATACAGATTTATCGAGACTGACCGTGGAGATAAAAACAGTGGTTATATCATGGATGGAGCTACTGCATATGAGTTTACAGTAACAGACGAGGGAAAGATTAAAGTAGGTGATGCAGATCCAGTAGCAAATGCTACAATTAAGGTTAATAATGAAAAGCCTGATATGACAAAACAGGTAAAAGAAAGAAATAAAAATAATTGGAAACAGGATGCTGACTATAATGTAGGAGACATGGTTCCATATAAGATCACTATTGATGTTCCATCAAATATTACAAAGTTAAAAGAATTTACATTAACAGATACACCAACAAATCTTAAAGATGACCTTGATTCAGTAGAAGTGAAATGTGGAGAAACAACACTGACAAAGAATAGTGATTACACAATTGATAAAGATACAACTGATGGAAAAGGATTCAAGATCACATTTACTACAGCAAATATGACGTCATATGCAGGAATGCAGATTGTAGTTACATATAATGCAGAATTGCTTTCAACAGCAGTTACTACAAAAGATGGTAACCCAAATACAGCAAAACTTGAGTATTCTAACAAGATTCTTCCGGATACAGAAGATGGAAGTAACCCGAATAAGCCGGGAGGACCAGGAAAAGATGCAATTAAAGATACAGCAATAGTTTATACATTCAAACTTCAGATTCAAAAAAAGGCAGCAGATACAAATAAGGGATTGAAAGGTGTTATATTTGATCTTTATAAAGAAGTTCCAGCAGCTACAACAGGTGCAGCTTCTGCTGAAGATGTGAAGAATGCAGGACTTGATACAAGTAAGACATGGATGAAAATTGCAACACTTACAACAGGAGAAGATGGTACAATTGAAAAATCCGGTCTTGCAAATGGAACATATTATCTTGTAGAGACAAAAACTAATGAAGGTTATAATCTGTTAAAAGCACCAGTAAAAGTTGAATTAAATATTCTTTACACAACAACTACAAAGGCTGAGTATGTGACTGATGAATCGGGTGTTAGGACTCTTGTAAAACATGAAATCGAGAAAAGAACATTTACTGAGAATTCTGTTGAGTCAGAAGGTACTCACACAGAAACTATCATCAACAAGAAAGGATTTGAACTCCCAACAACAGGTGGTATGGGAACAGTTCTCTTCTCCATCGCAGGTTTTGCACTGATGGCAGGAGCAGCATTTGTACTTCTGAAAGGTAGAAGAAAAGACGCGTAAGAAATCAGAACAATTGTCATAAACTTTTAATTTCATAATGCTATATAAATAGGAGAGGACAGAAGAATCTGTTCTCTCCTAAAGTAGATTTTACGCTGCTGTGAACAGTAACGTGTCGGGCAGTGATTTATTTTAGGGGAAGAGTCAGATGAAAAAGATTCGGGTTATATTTTGTGTTATTATATTCATGACGGGATTAGGAATCGCATCGTATCCATTTATCAGTAACATGGTTGCGCAGCGGCATGCCAGTCAGGTTGTGAAAGATTATGAGACGAATGTAGAAGAAATGGATGAAGAGAAAATTGATGCAATGAAGGAAGCAGCGAAGAAATATAATGAGCAGCTTAGCAATGTTGTATCAGTGGATGATGAAAATGAAAATAATGAGCAGGGAGAGAGTTATGCAGATCTTCTGAATATCGGTGAATCGTTAGGATATATTACGATTCCGAAGATTGATGTGAATCTTCCGATCTATAACGGAACGAGTCAGGATGTCCTTTCCAAGGGTGTCGGTCATATGGAGCAGTCTTCGTATCCGCTTGGCGGAGAGAGCACGCACTGTGTGTTGACAGGACACAGGGGACTTCCGAGTGCGGTATTATTTACAGACCTGGACAAGTTAGAGATTGGGGATGAATTTTATCTTCATGTATTAGACGAGATTCTTGCGTATAAGGTGGATCAGATCAAGGTAGTAGAGCCAAATGAATCCGGTGACCTGGAGATCATTGATGGAAAAGACTATTGTACGCTTGTGACATGTACACCATATGCGATCAACTCTCATCGGCTTTTAGTCCGTGGAGAACGGACGGAATATAAAGGAGAACAGGACAAACAGACAAAGAATCAGATGCAGACAGGCGCTTTGACGAAGCGTATTGTTGATGTGTGGCCGTGGCTTCTGGGTGCATTTCTTGTCGCAGTGCTGATTGAAAGCGGTATCTTTTTCTCGATTTTAAAACGTAAGAAACAGGACATGGAGGAGTAAGCAATGGAGTATTATGAGAAGCTGCAGAAAGCAATTGATGCAGTAGAGCATGTGATTATTGGAAAAGATGAATGTGTGGAGAAGATCATGGAAGCAATTCTTGCAGGAGGCCATGTTCTGGTGGAAGATATTCCGGGAGTCGGAAAGACGAGCCTTGCGCTTGCATTTGCGAAGGTACTTGATCTGGAACAGAACCGTGTCCAGTTTACTCCGGATGTTCTTCCGGCAGATATTACAGGTTTCTCTCTTTATAGGAAGGAACTTGGAAGTTTTGAGTATCAGGAAGGTGCAGTTATGTGCAATCTGTTTCTGGCAGATGAGATCAACCGTACTTCCCCAAAGACACAGTCGGCGCTTCTGGAGGCAATGGAAGAGCGAAATGTAACAGTAGATGCAATTACACATGTGCTTCCGGAACCATTTCATGTGATTGCGACAGAGAACCCGATCGGATCTGCCGGAACACAGATGCTTCCGGAGTCTCAGCTTGACCGTTTTATGATCAGTCTGCAGATCGGATATCCGGAGAAGCAGGATGAATTAAAGATTCTTATGAGCAGAGACCGGACGAATCCGATGGATGCGCTTCAGCCGGTAATCTTCAGGGATGAGTTGAAAGAGATGCAGAAGCTGACTGAAGAGGTTCGAATCCATCAGGTGATCTATGAATATATCATTAACCTTGTGGATGCAACAAGAAAGAATGAAATGATCGAGCTTGGAGTCAGTCCTCGAGGTGCACTGGCACTTGCGAAGATGGCTAAGGCATCTGCATTTCTCTCAGGAAGAAGCTATGTGATTCCGAACGATGTTTCAGATGTATTTCTTAATGTTGCGGAGCATAGAATCCGTCTGAGTTCGAAAGGGCGTCTGAATCACCTGACCGCAGAGAAAGTGCTTGGTGAAGTGTTAGATACTGTGAAAAAACCGGTGCCGCAGAGAAGATAAAATCTATAGAATGAAGTAGGACAGACATATGAGAAATAAAAAAATATATGGCGGAATCTTATTTGTGACGCTTGTGATTGCGCTTTTCTGGGAATCCGCTTTGATTCGGACACTTTTCGCATATGAAGTGTTGATGCTTCCACTTCTTTTTCTTCAGGCAGAGTATTTTGCGAGAAATCTGGAATCCCGGCTGCACGTTCCGGTCCGGTATGTACAGAAAGGGCAGGAATTTGCGGTGGAAGTTGAACTGGAAAATCATTCTTTCATGCCGATGGAATCAATTCCTGTAGAAATCAGCTGTGAGAATGAATTTACAAAAAGCAGATTCAGCGCAAAGGATACCGCGATGGCCGAGGCAAGGAAAAAGGTGCGGTTACAGTTTTTCCTTGAAGCGAAATATTGTGGCAGAGTGAAAGTGTCTGTTGAGAAGGTGAAGGCACAGGATTATCTGCGGTTATTTTCAAGAGGGCGCGAGAAGAAAAATCAATCCGAAGAAGTGATGGTGCTTCCGGTGATTCATAAAATACCGGTGCAGCAATCATTTCAACTGGAAGAAAATCTGGAAGGACAGCTGTTTTCGAAAAACAGAACGGGTGAAGATACATCAGAAGTATTTGACATCAGAGAATATCGTTCGGGAGATACTTCTCACAGGATCCACTGGAAATTATCTGCAAAGACAGATGATTTTATGGTGAAGGAATATAGTCTGCCAATGGAACGTACAGTATTGCTTTTTCTTGATCTGCACATTGGAAAAGAAGAAAAGTTTACACAGCAAAAGCTGGATTATTTTCTTGAAATCCTGGCTTCACTGTCATGGTCTATGCAGGAGCAGAACTGGCATCACAAGGTGATCTGGTGGGATGAACAGAATCAGATGTTAAAGGAAGCGGATGTTTCTTCGGAGGAAGAGACCTTTCGTATGTTAGAACAGATCTGTTCCTCCAGAGTATATTCAAAAGCATATGAGATTCAGGAATTATATTTCCGGCAGTTTGGCGAGCGGACAGAAGAACTTGGAATGCTGCTTGATATTTCCGGGAAACTTTATCGTGATGGAAGATGTATAAAAGTATTCCGACAAGAGAAACTGGAAGAGGATTTAATGGAATGGGAACTGGAACTGTAAAGAAGAAAAAAACAAATCATACAGAAGAGACAGGAATCCGTGTTGTACGCAGACGAATTCTTCAGGAAGATCCGCAGGGAGACAGACTTTCTTCTGCTTCTTTCTGGTGGATGACGGGACTGTGCTTTCTAAGTGCAGTAGCTCTTTGTATGCTGTTTACAAAAGCATTTTCTATTACATTTGCAAAATGGCTCGTTTATCCGGCAATGCTTGTGTACTGTGTTCTCTTTACATTATATTATGAACAAAGACAGTTGAAAAAGTATCGCGTGTTTCTCTTTTTAGGAGTTGTCTTTGTACTTTGCCTGGTCATGTTTCTGATACAGAAGGAGTTGGTGGCAAGTATTTCTTATGTGTGGATGCAGATGGCAGAGCAGTTGAACCGGTCTTACCAGGGAGACTTGAGTGTGCCGTCAGGAGCCGGAAATTCTGCAACACTGTTTTTCCTCTTTTTGTTCCTTGGTGTTGTGTGGATTCTTGCACAGGGAATGATTAAGAGGCATGAAAAAGGATATTTTCTGTTGATCACATTTCCAGTGTTGCTGGTTGTTCTGCTAAGTGGGGGAGATGTATCGAAAGCAGCCCTTTTTCTATTACTCATTAGTTTCTTGTGTATCACGGCAGCATCCGGAATCCGTGTGAGAAAGAAGTTTTGGGGCGGAGAAGAGAGCGAGGCATTTCGTCAGAACCTCCGGGCGGTTCGAAGAATCCAGAGCAGAGCCTCTGTTGTGTGTATCGCAGCAGGAACGATTCTGCTTCTGACGTCCTTTTACCTGCTTGGACCGGTTCTTTCAAAGCCGATCGTGACGTTATCAGATGTATCAGCGCCTGTGAAAGTTCATGGAATGCAGTTTCTCTATGATTTCCTTCCGAAAATATCAGGTGGTAAGTTGAATCTTTCGCTTGAAGGGGTCGGAGGTGGTGTCTCGGACGGAGAATTGGGAGATGTCGAAGGATCTTCCTATGATGGAATCGAATCCATCCGTGTGACGACATCTGCACAGCCGAAAGAGGTTCTGTATTTAAAAGGATTTGTCGGATCAGAATATACCGGAGACAGCTGGAAACCGGGAGATGAAGATGCATTGCAGGATGCGGCTCTCAACTGGAAAACAGAAGGAAATTCACTTCTCTATCTCCAGAATCTTCCGTTTTTGCGAATGATGTATACGCAGACGCAGCAGCCGGAGCAGATGACGGTGGAGCGATTGAATGCAAATACGAAGTATACTTATGTTCCATACCAGGCTTATCTGAACGACTATTATGAGATGATCGGCGGAGATGGTTCGGTCGCAGGGCAGACAGCGCAGGATGACAGTTATGCATGGTTTCCGGTTACAGATTTCCAGAAGGAAATGACAGAGTGGGCAAAGCAGGATGATCAGCAAAGTGTACTTGACGAAGTGGAGACTTCTTATGAGGTATATGTAGAAAATAATTATGAAGATGTTCCTTCGGATCTGAAACAGTTGAAGAAAATGTGCAAGGAGAAAAAAGCAGAGTGGAAAAAGAAAATGAGCGGAGATATCACACAAGAGCAGAAGGATGATCTTGTCAGTGAGCGGATCACGGATGTGAAGCAGTTCATAAGACAGACGCTCTGGAAACAATGCTCCTTTTCAGAATCTGTAAAAAAGCTGCCGAAGGGAGAAGATTATGTGGAATATTTTCTGTTTGACAGGAAGAAAGGAGATTCTACAGCATTCGCTTCCGCAGCGGCGTTGATGTTCCGTGAGTGTGGAGTTCCGGCAAGATATGTAGTCGGTTATGCGGCACCGGCAAACTTATTTACGGAAAACAGTGAGGGGAATTACTCGGCAGTTCTCCAGGATGACAATGCACATGCATGGGTGGAAATCTATGTACCGGGTGCCGGATGGATGCCGGTGGAGACAACACCTGGATTTGACGGAACGATTGAGAATGTTGAAAGTACCGATGTTCAGACGGATTCAGTGAAGGATCAGAAGGACAAAAAGGAAGAGAAGAAAAACTGGAAAGAGGAAGCGGGAGATCTTTTTAAAGATACAAAGAAAGCTTTCAGTGGAAAAACAGTAGAAATTGTGAGCGGAATTCTTCTATTCTTACTATTAGTCGAGGCAAGGAGACGTTGGATTTCCGGAAGAAGACGGGGCAACGGAAGAAAATTGTCGAAGGAACAGAAGGTAAAAGAAATCTTCTGCAGCTTCTATGAAGTGCTTTTGTTTGGTGGATTTCCACAAGATGTGGATACAACAGAAGAAGAATTTGAAAGAGAAGTTGCACTGCATTATCCGGAATTTACGGAGAAGGAGTTGGAAAAGTTCAGGACTCTTGTTCTTCAGGTGCATTATGGATATGAGGAGATTTCAGAGCAGGATGTGCAGTTTGCACGAGATGAATATGAGAAGCTTGTAAAGGCAACAGTAAGACAGATGAAGTTCAGAAAGAAGAGCGTATTTTATATATGGAAAGGATTCTGATGAGAGAAAGGAGCGTGGGAAAATGAGGAGACTGGCAGCAGTTCTCTGTGTGTTGATCTATCTTGGCGGTGTAATTGTATTTGCGTGGCCGGATCTTAACAGTTTAAAAACAGGATATGAGAATAAGAAAGTAATGGAACAGTTCCAGGATCAGACAGAAGCAGAACAAAGTGTATCGAATCAGAAAGACTCTACCTCTGCCGATTCCAATCAGATCCCAGAGAACGCCCAGCTCTACCAGGAGATGCAGGCATATAATCAGCAGATCTTTTCTGATGGTCAGTCAGGACTGACTGATCCGTGGTCTTACGAGCAGGAGACATTGGATCTGTCGAAGTATGGGATTGATGACGGGATGATCGGAATTCTTGATATTCCGAAGATGGATGTGACATTGCCATTATATCTCGGCGCGACGCAGGAGAAGATGGCGAAAGGTGCGGTCATGCTTGGACAGACTTCATTTCCGGTGCAGGGCACTGACAGTAATTGTGTGATCGCAGCGCACAGAGGATGGAAGGGGATTCCGATGTTCCGCGAGATCGAGCGGTTGGAGATCGGAGATGAACTGACGATACAAAACTGTCAGGAAACATTGACGTATCGTGTGTCGGAGATTGAGATTATCCTGCCGGATGAGAGTGACAAGATCATGATTCAGCCGGGGCGGAATATGGTGACTTTGATGACATGTCATCCTTATACGCAGAATTCCAGAAGATATATTGTGTATTGTGATGAGGTTGGAACACAGCCGGAGGCAGCAGTTGATGCAACAGAAGAGGCGGACAGCAGCCAGCAAGAGATTATCACCACTTCCGAGCAGAACAGAACAGAAGCATTAGAGGAAGATCAGCGTCTGATCGCGAGAGATACGTTATGGAGGAAAGTCGGTTATGCTGGAATCGGGCTGATCGTAGTATTAATTATTTTTGGATTTATCCCTAGGAAAAAGCATTGAGATGCGTTATACTAAGAAAGATGTGAATGAAAACATGGTACAAAGGAGATGGAGCAATGATTCGTTTTACATGGTATGAACTGCTTTGGCTGTTTTTCATCTATTCTTTCTTAGGATGGGTGCTGGAGACAGCAGCTGCAACAGTAAAACAGAAGAAATTTGCGAACAGAGGTCTGGTGAATGGGCCGTTCTGTGTGATCTACGGTATCGCCGCTCTGTTCATGACATTTGGATTACAGGAGCTAAGCGGAGTCTGGCTTTTTTTATTTGCGACGATTTATGCTACAGTGATTGAATGGGTTGCAGGGCATTTGATCGAGAAGGCATTTAAAGCCAGATGGTGGGATTACTCCAGGATCAAATGGAATCTGGACGGATATATCTGTATCCCGGCTTCTCTTGTCTGGGGTGCTCTTGGATATCTCGGAATCCGCTGGGGAAACAGATTTGCAATCATAGTATTTAAAATGTTGCCTCTGTTCCTGATGAAGATTCTTGTATTGGTTCTTCTTGGAGTATTGGTTGTGGATATCCTCGGATCTTATCTGCTGCTTCGTGGAAAAGGGAAGAACCTCGCGCGGTGGGAAGCTACGAATGAAGGTCTGGATAAAGTCAGCAATAAGCTTGGAAGTGCGATTTCCGGATGGGTTGGGAAACGTATCCAAAAAGCGTATCCAAAGGCAATGGAACTGATCCGCAAGGAAGAGGAAGCGGAGAAGGGAAAAGTATTTGCCGCAGGCTGTGGGTTCTATAAGATCGTGCTGTTGTTTTTTGTAGGAGCATTTCTTGGAGACATTACAGAGACGATTTTCTGCAGAATCACGGCAGGTGTGTGGATGAGTCGCTCCAGTGTGGTCTGGGGACCGTTCAGTATTGTCTGGGGACTGGCGATTGCACTTGTGACAGCGATGCTTTACAAATATAAAGATAAGAGCGACAGTTTCTTATTTATCATCGGTACACTGCTCGGCGGAGCATACGAATATCTTTGTAGTGTATTTACGGAAATTGTATTCGGGAAAGTATTTTGGGACTATAGCGAGATTCCATTTAACTTAGGAGGCCGAATCAACTTATTATACTGCTTCTTCTGGGGAATTGCAGCAGTTGTCTGGTTTAAGAAGATCTATCCGTACATTTCCGCATGGATTGAGAAAATCCCGATGCTGACAGGGAAGATGCTCACCTGGTTTTTGATCATTTTCATGGTCTGCAATGTGGCTGTGTCATGTATTGCACTTGTTCGTTATGACGAACGTGGAAAGGGCGTTGTAGCGGAAAACAGCATTCAGAAATGGGCAGATGAGCATTACGATGATGCGAAGATGGAGAAGATTTATCCGAACGCAAAAGCGACAGAATAGAAAATAAGATGTAAACGAGAGGGAAATGGTATGATGGAGAATAAAAAGATGCGGGCTGAGCATCCGAAGAAAGAGCTTGCAGTGGATATTTTGTATGATATTATAGGAAGTATTTTGTTTGGTGCCGGAATCTATACATTTGCAGAGGGTGGAAACTTTGCGCCTGGAGGGATTTCAGGTATTGCATTGATCATGAACAAGTTATGGAATCTTCCGGTCGGTACAATGACGTTGATACTGAATATTCCACTGGTCATCATCAGTTACAAGACAGTAGGAAAGCGGTTTTTGATGAAGACTGCGAGAACAATGATTATTTCAACCATTTTTGTCGATCTTGTATTTCCGATGTTCCCATACTATACAGGACAGCGTTTGCTTGCAGCAATTTACTCGGGAGCATTGCTTGGACTTGGAATGGTTCTTTTCTATATGAGAGGTTCTTCTTCGGGCGGAGCAGATTTCCTGACTATGACGATCAAAAAGAAGAGACCGCATATGTCTCTTGGTCGACTGACGTTGTTGATCGACTTGATCATTATTTTAATTGGATGGCCGGTATTCGGTGATGTTGACTCAGTTCTTTATGGATTGATTGCAGTATTTGTCTGTTCTATGGTGATCGACAAGATTCTTTACGGAATCGGTGCAGGAACACTTGCAATCATTGTTACATCGAAGGGAGAGGAAACAGCGGAAGAGATTGGAAGAATCACCGACCGTGGTGTGACATCTTTGGAAGGAATGGGTACTTATACAAAGAGTAAAAGAAATGTTCTGCTCTGTGCATGTTCCAAGTCAGAAGCGTATCTTGTGAAAAATGCAGTTTACCAGGTAGATGACTCTGCGTTTGTAATGTTTACTGAGACGAGTGAGGTGCTTGGAGAGGGATTCAAGGAAAGTCTTGATGAGCTGTAAATAAAAGAGAAGAATATGAAATAGAAAAAGCTGCTGTCTGAACTGTTGCTTGCGGGACTCGTGAACAACAGACGGACAGCAGCTTTTCTATATGCTCTTTATGAAGAGATTCGTTTTCAAAGATATAAAAATGTTAATCTTCTTTCGCCCAGTCGAAGGAATATTTGACAGCCTTGTGCCAGCCTTTCAGTTTCTTTTCGCGGACTTCCGGATCAATCGAAGGTTCAAAGACCTGATCGATCGCCCAGTTCTCTTTGATTTCTTCAAGACTGTTCCAGTAGCCGACTGCAAGGCCAGCCAGATAAGCAGCTCCCATAGCAGTCGTCTCAACGCAGACCGGACGGTGGACAGGTGCGTTGATCAGATCAGCCTGTGTCTGCATCAGGAAGTTATTTGCGCTTGCGCCGCCGTCTACTTTCAGGGAGGCAAGATTAATGTCGGAATCTGCCTTCATGGCAGTCAGGACGTCATATGCCTGATAAGCGAGAGACTCGAGGGTTGCACGGATGATATGGTATTTATTTACTCCGCGTGTCAGGCCAACGATCGTTCCGCGGGCATACTGATCCCAATATGGCGCACCGAGTCCGGTGAAAGCAGGTACAACATAACAGCCGTTTGTATTTTTCACTTTCTTTGCCATGTATTCGCAGTCGTCTGCGGAGTCAATCAGGCGTAGTTCATCACGCAGCCACTGGATTGCCGCACCGGCAACAAAGATAGAACCTTCCAGAGCATATGTAACCTTTCCGTCAAGTCCCCAGGCAATCGTGGTGACCAGCCCATTGTTGGAAAAGACAGGTTTCTCTCCGGTGTTCATCAGAAGGAAGCATCCGGTTCCGTAAGTATTCTTCGCATCTCCCGGTTTAAAGCAGGTCTGACCGAAAAGTGCAGACTGCTGATCTCCGGCAGCACCGGCAATCGGGATCGCTCCGCCGAGGACGGATGGATCTGTATCTCCGTAAATGCAGCTGGAAGGCTTCGGTGTCGGAAGCATACAGCGTGGGATCTGAAGTTCTTCGAGAATCTCGTCATCCCAGTCTAATGTATTGATATTGAAAAGCATGGTTCGTGATGCGTTGGAGTAGTCTGTAACATGTACTGCGCCTTTCGTCAGTTTCCAGATCAGCCAGGTCTCTACTGTACCAAAGAGCAGTTCTCCGCGCTCGGCACGTTCTCTTGCTTTCGGAACGTTGTCGAGAATCCAGCGGATCTTTGTTCCGGAGAAATAAGCATCAAGTACAAGGCCGGTTTTTTGACGGAACTTTTCTGTCAGTCCTTTTTCCTTCAAAGAATCGCAGAATTCAGCAGTACGACGACACTGCCAGACAATCGCGTGGCAGATAGGATCGCCGGTATTTTTATCCCACACGATCGTTGTCTCGCGCTGGTTCGTGATACCGATTGCAGCGATATCAGAAGGTTCTGCGCCGATGATGTTCATAGCCTCCACAGCAACTCCGAGCATGCTTGCCCAGATTTCATCCGCATCGTGCTCAACCCAGCCCGGTTTCGGAAAATGTTGTGTGAATTCTCTCTGTGTGACGCTGCAGATTTCCCCTTTTTTATTAAATAAAATGCAGCGGTTACTTGTGGTTCCGGCATCTAATGCCATAACGTATTTTGACATAATATGTGCCTCCTCATTCTAGTATTACTCAGAACAGTAACCATTTCTGTTCTATATTCTAATAAGATAAGAATATCATAATCGGAAGGTGGGTTCAATGGACGAAAGGTGCTGTAATAACTAAATTTTCGCATTTTACTGTATTTTACTGTATGCATGCTTGCAAATCTTTTTGTGATACCGTAAAATAAATTTTGAATTGCTTTTCAGCAGTTCGTCTTATGCAACTAATAACGATACAGAGACATTAGAAAGTTTTATTTTCTTATGCATTTTTATAATAAGAAAGGCGGTATATTCCATGGGAATGATACGTGCTGAAAAGCTTGTATTTGAATATGATAAACGAGACGAAGAAGGTAATGTGATCGGATCCCATCGCGCCATTGACGGAGTTGACATTGATGTCCCGCAGGGTTCTTTTGTGGCGATTCTTGGACACAACGGTTCAGGAAAGTCTACCCTGGCGAAGCATATGAATGCGATTCTTGTCCCGACAGGTGGAACGATGTGGGTGGACGGAAGAGATACGAAAGATCCGAATGAGCTTTGGAACATCAGACAGAGCGCCGGTATGGTATTTCAGAATCCGGATAACCAGATTATCGGAACTGTTGTGGAAGAGGAAGTAGGATTCGGTCCGGAGAACTTAGGAGTTCCTACGGATGAGATCTGGAAACGGGTAGAGAACAGTCTGCGTGCAGTCGGTATGCTGGAGCGCAGAAAGGATTCTCCGAATAAACTGTCCGGCGGCCAGAAGCAGAGGGTGGCAATCGCAGGAGTGATCGCGATGGAGCCGAAGTGTATCGTGCTTGATGAGCCGACAGCGATGCTTGATCCGAATGGACGAAAAGAAGTGATTGAAGCGGTAGAGCAGCTTCGAAAAGAGAAGAATGTTACGGTGATCCTGATCACACATTATATGGAAGAAGTGATCGATGCGGATCAGGTATTTGTAATGGATGAAGGGCATGTGGTGATGCATGGTACACCGAAAGAAATCTTCAGCCGGGTGGATGAACTCAAGAAGTACCGTATGGATGTACCACAGGTGACAATGCTGGCAGACGCATTGATTCAAAAAGGAGTTCCGCTGCCGAAAGGAATTCTTAGAAGGGAAGAATTGGTGGATGCCTTATGTCAATTAAGTTAGAAAATATCAGTTATGTATATAGCCCGGGAACTGCATATGAGCATCATGCGCTGAAGGATGTCAGTCTAGAGATCCCGCAGGGACAGTTCGTCGGAATCATTGGACACACGGGTTCGGGAAAATCAACCTTGATCCAGCATTTGAACGGTCTGATGAAAGCAACCTCAGGAAAATTGCTTTATGAGGGGCAGAACATTTACGAGGACGGATATGATATGAAGAAACTGCGTACACAGGTAGGACTTGTGTTCCAGTATCCAGAGTATCAGTTGTTTGAAGTTGATGTGTTAAGTGATGTGTGTTTTGGACCGAAGAACCAGGGACTTTCCAAGGAAGAGTGCGAGAAGCAGGCAAGAGAAGCCTTGGAGCTTGTAGGATTTCCGGAGAAATATTATAAGCAGTCCCCATTTGAATTATCCGGAGGTCAGAAGCGTCGTGTGGCGATCGCGGGAATTCTTGCAATGCATCCGAAGGTACTTGTTCTGGATGAGCCGACTGCCGGATTGGATCCGAAGGGACGAGATGAGATCTTAGATCAGGTAAAATTGCTTCATGAGAAGACCGGAATGACAGTAATTCTTGTTTCACATAGTATGGAAGATGTTGCGAAATATGTAGAGCGTCTGATCGTGATGAATGATGGAGAGAAGATGTTTGACGGTACGCCGGAAGAAGTGTTCCGCCATTATAAAGAGCTTGAGGCTGTTGGACTGGCAGCACCACAGGTAACATATGTAATGCATGATCTGAAAGAAAAAGGATTTGATGTATCAGCAGATGCGACAACTGTGGAAGAGGCTGCGGACGAGATCTACAACTTCCTGAAGAAGAGACAGGAGGTGCAGTCATGATCAGAGATATTACGATAGGACAGTATTATCCGGCGCAGAGTCCAATTCACAGACTGGATCCGCGTGTGAAGATTGTCTGCACACTGATCTTTTTGGTTTCTTTATTTGTGCAGAACAGTGTGCTTGGATATGCATTGGCATTTGTATTTCTTGCGTGCATGATTCACGTTTCTAAAGTCCCGGCAAAGTTTATCGGAAAAGGACTTAAGCCGATTGTGATCTTGTTATTGTTTACAGTGGCTATGAACTTGTTCCTTACAAGAGGCGGTGCAGTGTTATTCCATTGGGGAATCATTACGATCACAGAGACAGGACTTCGTACTTCTGTGTTCATGGCAGTTCGTCTTGTACTGCTTGTTGCAGGATCTTCTTTGATGACATTTACAACGACTCCGAACGGACTGACGGATGGATTGGAGAAGCTGCTTCATCCACTGAACCGAATCCATGTACCGGTACACGAAATTTCGATGATGATGTCTATTGCACTGCGTTTTATTCCGATTCTGCTGGAAGAGACAGACAAGATCATGAAGGCGCAGATCGCAAGAGGAGCTGATTTTGAATCAGGAAATATTATCCAGAGAGCAAAGGCAATGATTCCGATCCTTGTTCCGCTTTTCGTGTCTGCGTTTCGAAGAGCGAATGATCTGGCGATGGCAATGGAAGCCCGCTGTTATCATGGTGGCGAGGGGCGTACAAAGATGAAGCCTTTGAAATATCATTATCAGGACAGACTTGCTTATGCAATCACATGGGGATATCTGATCGCGATTGTAGTGATCGGAAGATTTGTGCCGTTTAAATTGTGGATTTTTTAGAATAAAATAAATAGAGAAGAGGGACGGAGATTTCTGTCCCTTTTATTTACGCGAGCAACGAGCCAAAGTCCGTGCTTGCACGAGACCTTGGCGACTGCCGCGATAACTTGAGAAACTCGCGGAGCGTGTTTCTCATAGTATAGGAGAAAGAACAGATATGAGAAGAATCAGAGTGAGAGTGGCGTATGACGGGACAGCATACTGTGGCTGGCAGGTGCAGCCGGAAGTGCCGACGATTGAAGGTGAATTGAATCAGGCGATCTCCAGACTTACGAAGGAAGAGATTATCGTGATCGGGGCAAGCCGCACAGATGCTGGAGTCCATGCGAAGGGAAACGTTGCTGTATTTGACACAGAGTCTACAATCCCGGCAGACCGATTTGCTTATGCATTGAATCCACTGCTTCCGGAAGATATCGTGGTTGTGGCATCAGATGAGGTGGAAGCAGACTGGCATCCAAGACATTGTGATACGGAGAAAACGTATGAATACAAGATCTTAAATAGCAAGTTCCCGGATCCGATGAGAAGAAGAGACACGTATCATGTTTCTTTTGACCTGGATCTTGAGAAGATGAGAGAAGCAGCAGGATATCTGAAAGGGGAACATGATTTTAAGAGCTTCTGTAATGTTCATACTCAGGTGGAAGATACGGTTCGCACGATTTATGATCTGGAAGTAGAGAAAGAGGAAGAGCTTATTACAATTCGTGTCCGTGGAAATGGATTCCTCTACAATATGGTCCGGATCCTTGCAGGTACATTGATCGGAGTCGGAAGAGGAGCAATTGCCCCGGAACAGATTCCGGCCATTCTTAAGGCAAAGGATCGCCAGGCAGCAGGAATGACAGTTCCACCACAGGGACTAACACTTGTTAAAATTGACTACCTTGATGAAAAAAGCAAATAATTTTTTGTAAAGGTTGACAATGAACCGTTTCGCTGTTAGACTAGACAGTGTGGTGAGTGTCAGTAGACAGAACCAAATTTCAGGCAGAGACGAATTTTAAGCGTATGCCTGGAATTTGTTTTTGTAAAGAATAACGAAAAAAATCGCGTATTATGTAAAAGTATAAAAAAAATATAAATATTATTAACAAATTATAAAATATTTGATTGACTTTTATGTGCAGGTTTGTTATACTGAGTCACGTAGAAAAGAGATAACATTGACGAATTGTTATCATTAAAGAAGGATTGTTACTGTTAGGCAGGCAAAACCAGATTTTATGAGCGTCACCGAAGGAATCAAGGGGGATGCCTTAAAGTTTGGCTTTTTTATTATGAGGGAGTTTTTCCCAAAGTTAGAGAAAGGCCAATCGGATGGTTATAGACAAAATAATTAATAACAATATTGTATCTGCATTTGACGAAAAAGGCTTAGAAGTTGTTATCATGGGCCGCGGAATCGGATTTCAGATGAAGCGGGGACAGGAAGTTCCTGCGGAGAAGATAGAGAAGGTTTTCCGTATCAAGAGTCAGAGCATAGCAGAACAGCTCAAGGAATTGCTGGCGAAGATGCCGCTTGAGCAGGTTCAGATCTCGAACGAGATCATTTCCTATGCAAAGAAGACAATGAAGCTGAAGTTAAATCAGAGCATCTATGTTACATTGACAGATCATATCAGTTTTGCAATCAGCCGCTGTAAAAAGGGGATTCATCTTGAGAATGCGTTGCTGTGGGAGATTAAAAGATTTTATCCACAGGAATTTGAACTCGGAAGATATGCGGTAGAACTTGTGAAAAAAAGACTGAATGTAGAGATGCCTGAGGACGAAGCAGGATTTATTGCATTACATTTTGTCAACGCAGAGTATGGGACTGATATTCGGGATGCAGTACGGTTTCCGAATCAGGTGAAAGAGATTCTTGGAATCGTAGCAGATGAACTTGGGATTGAGATGGATGAAGGCTCATTGCATTATGAAAGATTTCTGACACATGTGAAGTTCCTTCTTCAGAGGATTTACCGCAAGGAGTTACTTGAAGAGGAAGAGAACGAGATTACAGAGATGATGCAGAGAAAGTATCCGAGAGAGTATTCTTGCAGCAGAAAAGTTGCAGATTACATAGAACAGACGGCAGACTGCAAGCTGTCAGGAGAGGAAGTTTTGTATCTGACACTCCATATTCGCCGTGTTGCGATGGCGGATTCGGAGGACGAATAGAGGGTTGCTTTGAACGGTAACGAAAGAAATGGCTGTATTAGGGAACAGCCACTGTAAAATCGGACTTTAGCGCAAGGCGCTTTTGTCATAGATGATTCTCTGGTTTGTGGAAGACCCGGAGGATCAGAGTTGATTTTGACCGGAGGACTCATTTGCCGGTTAAAATAAAAAGGGATTAAAAATGAGAGATTATTAAGGAGGGAATTCTATGAAATTCGTACAGAAATTAGGAAAAGCTCTTATGCTTCCTGTTGCTTGTCTTCCGATTTGTGGTATCCTGATGGGATTAGGATACGCAATGTGTCCATCTACTATGCAGGGTGGAGATGTAACTGGTATTGTTCAGCAGATCGGATTTTTCCTTGTAAAAGCTGGTGGTGCCTTGATCGATCATATGGCACTCCTCTTTGCAATCGGTGTTGGTGTTGGTATGTCTGATGACCATGATGGTACAGCAGGTCTTGCTGCACTTGCATCCTGGCTGATGATCACAAACCTTCTTTCTACTGGAGCAGTATCTGTTCTTAGAACACTGGAAGAAGGATCAACAGCATTTATCGCATTCAGCAAAATCGAAAACCCATTTATCGGTATCATCGCCGGTATCATCGGTGCACTTTGCTACAACAGATTCAAATCAACTAAGCTTCCTGACTGGCTGTCATTCTTCAGTGGTAAGCGTTGTGTAGCAATCGTTGCAGGTGTTGTTTCTATTATTGTATCTGCAGTTCTGCTCTTTGTATGGCCGGTACTCTTTGCAGGACTGGTTGCACTTGGAAAAGGAATCGCAGGAATGGGAGCTCTTGGAGCTGGTATCTATGCATTCTTTAACAGATTACTTATCCCGTTCGGTCTGCACCACGCACTGAACAATGTATTCTGGTTTGATACAATCGGACTTGGAGACCTGTCACACTTCTGGAATGGAGAAACATCTGCAGACGTTTCCTGGAGTCTTGGAATGTACATGTCAGGATTCTTCCCATGTATGATGTTTGGTATCCCTGGAGCAGCTCTTGCTATGATTCAGTCTGCAAAGAGCAATAAGAAGAAAGTTGCAATCGGACTTATCGCATCTGCAGCAATTTCCGCATTCGTTTGTGGTGTTACAGAGCCATTCGAGTTCGCATTCATGTTCCTCGCTCCGGCACTTTACGTTGTATACGCATTACTGTATGGTATCTTTACAGTAATCACAGTAGCTCTTGGATTCCGTGCAGGATTCAGCTTCTCAGCAGGACTTACAGACCTTATCTTCTCTGCTTCCCTTCCGGCAGCAGCTAAGACATGGCTTATCATTCCTCTTGGAATCGCAGCTTTCATCGTATTCTACGTTGTATTCCGTTTCGCAATCGTTAAATTCGATCTGAAGACACCAGGTCGTGAAGATGACGATGATGATGAAACAAAAGTTGTTCTTGCAAACGATGACTTCACAACAGTAGCTAAGATCGTTCTTGAGGGTGTTGGTGGAAAAGATAACGTTGAGTCTATCGACAACTGTATCACAAGACTTCGTCTTGTAATCAAAGATTACACAAAGGTTGATGAGAAGAAGATCAAATCTGCAGGTGTTGCAGGAGTAATCCGTCCTGGAAAAA
>ERZ507027.790-NODE-790-length-22821-cov-3.340112_pt1 | contig 22821 bp, 17 predicted proteins | sample MGYA00513163_ERZ507027 | MGnify/ENA metagenome assembly ERZ507027
GGGGCGGGCCGCTTCTATGCTGGTTTGCGTTCAACCAAGAACCCTTTCTCTGAGAGGAGCTTTCCCATGACCGAGAACACCAACCAAACCCCTGGCGCCACCGCCGGTTACGGCCCCGAAGGCCGCGAGCTCGAGCGGGAATCCCTTGCCTATGGCGAACCCGCTCGCACCCCTGGCGACGTTGAGACCGCCGCTGCGGGCGATGCGAGTGAGATGCTCGGCGAGGTGCTGCAATCCCAGGAGCTGAACCCCGACGAGCCCGCCGTCACCAACGAGCCTCCCGTTATGCCGCAGAATCCGGTTGCGACCCATCAAGCCGCCTACCAGGCGACCTACGGGGCGCCCCAACAAGCAGCAGCGGCGCCACAGGCTCCTACTGCAGCTGCGGCACCCGGTGCCGCCCCCACCGCCTCGCCTCACACAGCGGCAGCCGCCACTGCGGCCGCCGTCCAGAAGACGCACAAGACGATTGATCCCGAGCAGGCCTTCCGCATTTGCGGTATGATCGTCGGCGCCGTCATTATCGTCTTCGGCCTGTGCATGCTCGCCTACTACACACCCGACGACGTCGGCTCCCTGTTCGACACCTACCAGATGAACGGCTCCGCTGGCTTCGCAAGCGCCGGCGCCACCTCGGCTCAAGTGCTGAAGGCCGGCTTCTCGATGCTACTCATCGGCTTCGGCGCCACCGACATCTGCGCCTTCGGCGCCAAGTACATGAAGGCCAAGAAGCGCGAGCAAAAGTAACAGTTTTCGGTGACGTTTTGCATTTTCTGTGAGGGTTGCTATAATAATCACCGATTTACGCCGAAGCCCACAAGCTTCGAACGATGAGGGCTCTGTTTTTGGAGGGGACAGGGCCCTTTGTCATGTCTGGGGATGCTAAGACAGATTTCGGGTTATAAGACAAAAAGTGCGTCCGCTCCCGCTGCTCACTGCCTGTATTTCGGAAATAGATGCGAGTTTCGCGCAACTGAGATCAGGAATCAGGAAATAGATGCGGCTTTCGAGCACGGTTTTTGGCAATTTGACCCAAAATGGAGCCGTCTGGCGCGCGAAACCCCCAACTATTTCCGGAACGCGCACGAAACTCCCAACTATTTCCGGAGGGCGCGCGAAACTCTCATCTAATTCCCGAATCGCTTCTCGTTTTCATCCGTCGCGCCCTGCCTGCAGCAAAAAAGCCCCTCCAGCAAAGAGGGGCTTTGGCAGAGAAGGCGCGTCGAAGTGCCGCTACACCGCGAACACCACGGAGCAGATGCTCAAAAGGATGGCGCCGAATACGAGGGTGAACACCATCATGGGCCACACGAACTTGAACCAGTGGGACATCTTCATGTCAAGCATCTGCAGCGTTGCCATCACCAGGCCGGTCGGCGCGATGTAGAGCATGGCGTACTGGCCGAACTGGTAGGCCGCCACAATGATCCAGCGGGGAATGCCCACGGTGTCGGCCAAGGGCGCGAAGATGGGCATGGCCAGCACCGCCAAGCCGCTGGAAGAGGGCACCACGAAGCCGAGCACGAAAAAGATGAGCAGCAGGCACACCACGAACAGCGGACCGCTCATGCCGGCCACCAGGTTGGAGGCCGCATTCAGCATGGTGTCGCTGATCATGCCCTCGGTGAGCACATGGTTCACGCCGCGGGCCAGGCCGATGATGAGGGCCACGGGCACCAGGCTGGAGGCGCCGGCACCGAAAGCGTCCACCATCTTCGCCTCCCCCACGCCGTCTTTGCCCGTGCCGCCGATGAACATAACCAGGATGGACAGCGTCACGAATTCGGCGGCCATCTGCGGGAACCACCAACCGAGGTTCATGACGCCCACGATCATGATGATGAAGGCGGCCACGAAGATGACGAGCACGATCTTCTTGCGCAGGCTGAACTCCCGGGCTGCTGCGCCGCTTTCATCCAGCTCCCACTGGGCATTGAACTTCTCGCGATCCTCGTAGGAGTAGCTGAATTTCGGGTCGGCCTTCACCTTCTTGGCATACCAATGCAGGTACAGCAGAAACACAATGGCGCCCACGACGAGAGCGAAGGCGCGCACGGCGATGCCCTCGGTGAACACGGTGCCGGCCGCATTCGATGCGATGACGGCCGAGAACGGGTTCACCGTGGAGAACGTCGTGCCGATGGAGCCGGCCATGAAGATAGCGCCCACGACCACAATGGAGTCGTAGCCCAGCGCGATGAAGATCGGCGCGAGAATCGGGTAGAAGGCCACGGCCTCCTCCTCCAGGCCGCACATGGTGCCGCCGAAGATCATGAACACCGACACGCCGAACACGAGCAGAAACTCGCGGCCCTTGGTCTTCTTCGTGAGGGCGGAAAGCCCGCTTTCGAAGGCACCCGTCACTTTCACGACGCCGATGAGACCGCCCAAGCACAGGATGAACACCATGACATCGATGCCGTCGATCACGCCCCACACCATAGAGTAGGGAATGTCGGCAAGCGACACCGGGTGCGAATCAAGCCCCTCGTAGGTACCGGGAATGGACACCGCCTTGGTGATGGCGCCGCTCGTGAATTGATCGATGTCGATTTTCACGCCCAGCTCATCGAGCGTTTGCTGGGTCGCATCAAGCTCGGACACCTCGCCGGTCGGCGTGGTCATCTCCAGCTTGCCGCTCTCGGCATCGTAGAGCAGCTTCGAGTATTGGCCGGCCGGCACGAACCACGTGCAGATGACGGCAATGATGGTCACGATGAACAGAATCGTGAATGCCGAGGGGAAGGAGAACTTGCGCTTCTTCCTTTCCTTTTCGGGCTCGGTGGTCGGGATGGGAACGGCTTCCATGGTTGTCTCGGCCATGATGATCTCCTGTCTGAATCGGGGCGAAACGCCGTGATGCCTTCCCATGGGCCGCCATCGGAATCGCCATCGGAGCCACTGCTTTCGACCGCGAGCCATGGGAGGATGCGATGATCCGAGTGTAGGGGCACGGGCTGCGCGCAGCCAAGGCATAAGCCGGGGATGTTCCTCGAGCGCAGCGGGTATAACTTGGAGATATTGCGAAGACCTCCATCTATACACGGACTAAACCGCAGGTGGGAACATCGACGTTGCCGATCCGTCAACAAAGCGCCATAGCGGCTCGACGGCCCCCGCCGCGATTCGCTACACTACCGCCAAGCTGGCAAACCACGCCGAGCGAGTCCTGCCGCCGCATCTGCTTTCGAGGAGCACCAATGACCCTGCTGTTCTACTACACGCTTCTCATCATGTTCTTCTACACCATCGTGGCGGCCACGAGCCTGTCGGCCTTCTACGTGTCGCATCGTCGCACGTTCTTGTACGCCACGCTCGGGTTCACGTTCTATTTCTTCGATGTTTCCCTCGTCTTTAAGGACAATTTCATCACCCCCGATGCCGTGTTCGAAGCCGCCTCGTTCTACGATGTGGGACACCCTTACACCTCCATCATCACCGGCGGCGGCGCGTTCCTCTTTCTGTGGCTGGCCGCCTGCCGCTACTGCCGGGAAGAACGCCCTGTCGTTCGCTTCGCGCCCGTGGCGCTGTGGGCCGTGCTGTCGCTGGCCGCCTATCAGCTCATCGAGAACCCGCAATGGAGGGAGTTCGCCTACTACAACCTGCGCGCTGTGCTGCAGCTGGTCTGCTACGGCCTGCTCGCCTGGTGGTACACGCACTCCCCCGACCCCGAGCGGCGCTCCATCATGAAGAGCCACCGCACCGCGTTCTTCTGGGCCATCGGTCTTACCTGCGGCATCATTCTGGAGAACGTGTACGTCCAGCTGATCTTCGATCCCGGCAGCATTCCCCGCGGCATGTGGGTCCTCGCCGAGCGCAGCCCCATGGAGAACCTCCTGTTCATCTGCTACGGCCTAGCGGTTCTGCGGGGCGCGTCGGTGTCCCTGCAGCTGCGAGCCCGCGAGCTGCCCGAAGGCGACGATCCTTTGCTCGCGGAGTCCATCGATCGTCTGCTGCCTTTGTATAGCCGCACCTACGACCTCTCCAAACGCGAGGAGGAGGTATTGCGCCACGCGCTCATGGGGAAGGACAACCAGAACATCGCAAGCGCGCTGACGCTTTCCGCCGGCACCGTGAAGGTGCACATGCACAACATCCTGAAGAAGACCGGCCACGCCAACCGCGCCGAGCTGGCTGCCGACTTCTGGGAGCGCTAAACTGCGGGAGCCCCTCTCCTCGTGGCTCCTCCCCCTTTCGCGAGGTTTTTTCTACATCTCGAGAACATGACCCCAAAGGGCCACATATTGTGTTAGAATTCCGTTTCGCTAACTAGATATAGTGAACCAGCGAGGCATTAACCGAACCGCAAACGACAAGGAGCCTATCATGGAGAACAAGATGATCGACGGCGTGAAGGTGGCCGTGAACTACGCCCAAGCCAGCGATACCCCCGTATCCGACGACGAGATCAAGGCCTACATCAAGCGCGCCTACGACAAGTACCCCCATGGTCAGCTGGAGTCGCTGACGCTGGATGTCGATGGCGAGGACGTGGGCATCCACTACGGGCTCGCGCCGGTGAAGTTCGACCGCATCCGCCGCATCACCGGTTACCTGGTGGGCACGCTCGATCGCTTCAACGACGCCAAGCGCTCCGAGGAGCACGATCGCGTCAAGCACGAGGTGCCCGCCTGCTGCAAGTAGCCCGGCGCCGCAACCCCGAACTCACGGAGGCCGCTGCCCCACATCGGGCAGCGGCCCTTTTTCATTGGGGAAGTGGACGGACTCAGCCTCACTCCAACTTGTATCCCACGCCCCACACCGTGATCAAATGCGCGGGATGTCGCGGATCCTGCTCGATCTTCTCCCGAATACGCTTGATGTACACAGCCACAGCGTTCTCGCCCCCTGGCGAGCCGCCACCCCACACCTCCTCGTAAATGGCCCGATGGGTGAATACCTGACCGGGATACGAGGCCAGCAGACGCAGTACTTCGAATTCCCGAGCCTTCAAACCCGCCTCGACGCCGCCCACCAACACCGAGTAGTTCTTGGGGAAGATAGTCAGGTCGCCGAGCACAATCTTCTCGCTCATCGCCGCAGGACGCGGCATCGCCCGACGCAGCACCGCCTCAATGCGCATGACGAGCTCTTGACGAGCAAAGGGCTTGGTGATGTAGTCATCACCTCCCTGCCCGAACCCCGTGGCCTTATCCACGATATCGCCCTTTGCGGAAAGAAAGATAACCGGAAGTGCCGGGTCGATCTCCTTGAGTCGTCGGCAGCATTCATAGCCATTCATGCCCGGCAGCATCACATCCAGCACCACCAAGTCGGGCCGATTCTTCCGGGCAACAGCCAGCGCCTCATTCCCGTCTTGAGCTAGCACCACCTCGTAGCCGTTGCGGCACAGATAATTCTCCAGCGACGTTCGGATGGAATCATCGTCATCTACCACGAGCAGCTTAGTCATCATCGCACTCCTCCCTCCAAGGAATGGCCCGCACGCAAGCTACAAATCGGCTGCCGCGTTCTAAGGCGAACGCTTCTACATCGCCACCAAGCATCCGAGCGAAATCACGGCTAAGAGATAGACCGAGTCCCGTGCCCCCGTACGAGCGGCCGAGGGAGGAATCGCCTTGTCTGAATCGCTCGAACAGGCACTCGGGATCGTCAGTGCCCAAGCCTACGCCTGTGTCCGTCACCTCTATGGACAGCACCTCATCCTGGGAGAACCACTTCACATCCACAGTCACGTGCCCCTCCGCCGGCGTGAACTTGATTGCATTGCCCACTAGATTGACCCCAATTTTGTACACCATGTCGGGATCGGTCATCAGCACAGGCATCTCGGCCACCCGAACGGTGCACGCAACGCCCTTGCCTCGGGCGATCATGCCCAGCATCAGTTCCGCCTCGCCAATAACGTCATTAATGTCGACCGCGCATATCTGGGGCGCTATAGATCCCGATTCAACCTTCGCCGCATCGAGGATCATGAGAATCTGTTGCCGTAAATCCTCCAAGCTGCGTTCCATCTGGTCACACATATCCCTGCGTGCCACATCGTCTCTTTCCTCCCGTACATTGTCCACATTGGTGAGAAGAGCTGTGATGGGCGTTTTCAGTTCATGGCTTACAATGGCAAGAAATTCCGACTTGTATCGATTCTGCTCGGACAACTTGCCGTTCAAGCGCTCGATTTGGCTGGCGCGCGCCGCAAGCTGCGCATTGGCCTCAGTCAACTCCGCCGTGCGCTCTACCACTCGGCTTTCCACCTCGCCCTGAGCCGCCGCGACGCTTTTCACCATGGAGTTGAACGAATCAGTGAGGGAGCCGAGCTCTCCCCGCGCGTCTATCTCCCGGCGATCGACGCGGAGATCCAGGTTTCCCTGGGCAATGCGCGATGCGGCCGCATCCAACTTCTCAACGGGTCGCGTCACGTATTTTGTCACGGGAACCCAGAGCGCTCCGATGATCGTGGCAATCAGCACCAGCAGAAAGACGATGTCTGTCACAATGTATGACGCCGCCACACCTTGGTATTTCGCGAAGGGAACCGCCACGATCAGTGCTCCCTCCCCGTGAGCTTGTCCACGCTCCCCTACATGTCGTGCGAGGGCGTAGGCAAACGTACCGTCCGGCATCTCCACCACCTTCGTCGCACCGCCGACCGGTACCGACGTAGCCCACGATTCTGCCTCTGACAGGTTGCTACCGTTCAGCTGGAACACGACGGTGCAATCAGCCAAAGGGCCAGAACCGACCGCTTCGCGAATCAAAGGGGTGATATCTCCCGCTGATGCATTTTCACCAACGAAGCTCCAAGCGTATTCAATTGCCTGCGCCGCAATTTCGGCGCACTCGGAGGCACGCCGCTCCACCTCGGCATTCCGATCAACGACCGCGTAAATGATATAGGGAATCATCATGGCCACGGCCACGGCGGCCACCGGTGCCGCTATCACCCGTCGAAGTCGCTCTCCGTGCCACACCACCGTACCGCACCCCTTTCCCGCTAAGCCAAAGACCGTCGCCTTCATTGTACGGCCAAAAGCGGGACTGCCCCCTGCGAACAGCCCCGCTCCCAGCCGAAGGTGGCATCCGGCTTATCCAGCAACACCGCTCAGACGATCCCGATCGACGGCTACCAACCCTACGAGCAGGTCGGAAGCCGCCGCATAGTAGGCACACCCCGCCTGCCGAACGTTTTCCGCGAACCGGGGCGCCCATACTCCCAGATGCTCATCGAGAAACGCCCGGGACACCTCGTCAGCCGCATCGTCTCTCTCGGCGCAGGCCGTGGCGAGCCGCTTCATGAAGTCGAGCTCAAGGGCGATATGGTCATCCGCCACATGGGGAAATTTCTTCGGAATGAACCCTTGGGCGGTGTAGAAATGCCGCACCGCTATTGTGCTCTCCTGCAGAAGCAGCCCCTCTTCTCCCACGTACACCGACTCCCACGGCGGAGCCAGAAGACTCCCTGGCCCCACCACCAATCGGTTGTAGGTGCAGTGGAGGTCTTCGAGCGCCGCCTCCAACGCCGCCTTTGCCAGCCGCTCTCCAACAGCGCGCAGGGACTCACCGCCAACCGCCTCGCAAGCGGCCGCCGTTTCTCCTTGGGCCACCACAGCCAGCTGCCCTTCGGAAGGCTCGACGCCGAAAAGACTCTGGAGCAGCTGGTAGAGATAGGACCGCGCACCATGAAGATCCCCGTCACTTGACATGCCGGCCCCTTCCCCTAAATATACTTGCGCTCGAAATCGCGCCCCATCGCCTCAGCCTTGGCGTTAATGAGGCTGCACGGCTGTGTCTGATCCTCAGAGGGCAGCGGCCCCACGTTGCGCACGGCGCTTCCGTAGCGGCCCGAGAGCTCGTCGAAGTCGTCCCACTCGAGGCAGCGCATGGGACAGGCATCCACACAGGCCGGGCGCTCTCCCCGCATCACCAAATCAGCGCACATATCGCACTTGCGCACGATCTTGACGTCGGCGAGATACTGTGGAATCTCGTAGGGGCACGACTGCACGCACGTTTGGCACCCGATGCAGGCCTCATCGTCATGGAGCACCATACCCGTCTCAGCGTCTTTGTACATGGCACCGGTCGGGCAGTTCGCCACACAAGCTGGGCTCTCGCAATGGTTGCACGTCCGGCTGAGGTGATAGTACCCCGGTGTCGGATAGCTGCCGGTCTCGTAAGTCTCCACCTGACGGAAGAGCGTTCCCACAGGCAGGTCGTTCTTATCCTTGCAGGCAATCTGGCAAGCTCTGCAACCGATGCAGTTGGTCATATCGAAGTAGTATCCGTAGCTCATAGGTACTCCTCCTTACTCCACGGGCGCCATGGCGACGGGTTCCTCCACATGGGAGGGCAAAGGCTCACCGTCGTACACCCGAATGTTTACCAGCGTCGAATTGTACGCATCCACCGACTGGCTCGTCGATTCGATGGGGGCGAGCACGTTGTCGTGACCGCCACGGTCGACCGCGGCCTCCTCGTCGTAGGCCAACCACGCGCCATGGGGCATAGCAAGCGTGCCGGGAATAAGCCGGCGCGTAACGCATGCCCGGCGAATGGAACGGCCGCTCTTTGCCGTCAGCAGCACCGTATCTCCGTCCTGGATGCCCTCGGCGGCGGCGTCGTCTATGTTGATGTACACTGGGTTGTCGAAGGCCTCGCGTAGCCAGTCCACGTTGTTCATCGTGGAATGCTGGCGGCCCATATAGTGTGGGTTGATGACCTGGTAGGGAAATTCGCCTTTGGTCTTGCTCTTCCAATCTGCAAACGTGGCCTCATAACCCTGCAGCGGCACCTCATAGGTGGGATAGGGCTTGATGGTGCTGTAACCCATGCCATTGATCATGTCGGCAAGAGCTTGGCTGTAGATCTCAATCTTGCCCGTGGCCGTGTCGAGCGGATGGCCCTCCGGATCGTCCACGAAGTCCTTCATGGGAATAAAGGCGTAGCCGTCGCCCTCCTCGCGCTTCACGCTGAACACGCCACTCTTCTTCAGCTCGGCCACGCTGATCTGGCCCTCCTGCGTCTTGATCTCGAAGGGCGGCACAGCATCGAGGTCGCTCGCGTCATAGGCTTCGCCGACCTTCGCCACATAGGCTTCCAGATCGCTCAGATCATAGGAGTCGATATCTTCCTGCGTAATGGTGACCAGAGGCGACACGGTACCGTCTGGTGCGGCGATAGTGGACGTGCACAGATGCACGAACTCCTGCGCCTCGCGGCCTACGGGGAACACGTCGTCGCCCACCCCGAGTTTTTCCGCTACCTGCTTGATAATCCACTGGTCGTCCTTCGCCTCGTACAAGGGTTCCATCACCTGGAAATAGTAGATGACCGCCTCGCGCCCATGGTAGGCAAATTCCGGCATGCCGCCCGGACGCTCCCAGGGAGTGATGACCGGCAGCACGATGTCGGCATACTGGGCCGTGGGGGTGAAGTTGATGTCCTGACGAATGATCAGATCCACATCGCCCTCACGTAGCGATTTGATCGCCTGCAGGGGGTCGGGGTTGCAGTTGACGATGTTGCAGTAGGCGCTCCAGATAATGCGGAAGTCCACATCGCGTTCGACCACGGGACTCACCATGTTGAACAGAAGATTCCCGTAGTCGTTGAGCTTCTTGTTGGGAATAGCGTTGCGCCACAGCTCCTTCGAGTCCACTACGATCTGGTCTTCCATGGCCTGCGGGCTGCCGGCGGCCGGCCAATTGAATATGGAGCTATGGCTCGAGTACAGATCGGGATAGGCCATGCCGTTGTCCACGATAAGCGGGCCGCCGTTCAGGGCGTACTGGAAATTACCGATGCCCGTCATATTCCCTGATTTGCCGATATGGCCCGTCGCGGCACCCAGAGCCAAGAACATCTGCGGCCAATGGTCGGTGTTGAACGTGCGAGCCGGCGCATATCCCGTCAGCAGCGCGACGTTCTTGTCCAGCGCGAGCTTCTCCGTCAGCGCGCGAATGCGGTCGGGTTCCACACCGCAGATCTCAGAGGCCCACTCTGGCGTCTTGGGCACGTTATCGTATCGGCCCAGCACGTAGTCCTTCAGGTTCTCGTCGGGATCGGCGCCCTCGGGCATGCATTCGGCATCGAAGCCGACGGTATAGGTGTGAACGAAATCCCAATCGATCACTGACTCGCCAGCCGTATCGCGTTCGAGCAGATGATGGAGCATGCCCATCATAAGCGCGATGTCGGTGCCCGGCCGCACGGGAACCCACTCGGCGCCGGCCATGGCGTAGGAATCATTGAAGAACGGATCGATGGCAACAATTTCGGTTCCTGCCTCCTTGATGTGGCGCAGATACCAAGAGGGATTGCCACCCGAAGACCACGCGGGATTCACACCCCACAAGATGACGGTGTCGGCCTTCTTGAGCTCCAGACGGTCGAGGCAGGTGGTGGTGGTCGCGTAGCCTGTGCCGATAGGCAGCGCGCCGTTCTGCCATGAGCCGTAGGAGGCCACCATGTACATGGTGGCGCAGCCGCCCAGCTTGTTCATGAGCACGTGGGGCTCGGTCTGAAGCGAGTCGGTGACCAACACCGAGTCGTTGCCGTAGTCGCGCAGCACCCGGTCGATCTCGTGGGCGATAAGTTCGGTGGCCTCGTCCCACGAGATGCGCTCCCACTCGTCGCGACCGCGCAGAGTGTTGTCGCCCGCGCCATCGGGAAGCCAGTGTTTACGCCTCATGGGGTACTTGAGCCGGTCGGCCGCCAAAATATGATGGCGCTGGGAACGACCGCGAGCGCAGCAGCGCTGCTGCGGATAGGCCTCGCTGTCTTCATGGGTGTCGTCGCCCTTCACGCGCACAATGGTGCCGTCCTTCACTTGGGCGCGAAGGGGGCAACGGCCACCGCAGTCGATCCAGCAGGCCGCCGGAATCCATTCCTCCTCAGAATAGTACGCCTCTTCGGGCCCTTGGGTCTCGGAAAGCTCGTTCTCCCCTTCCCCTTGGGAGCAACCAGCCAAACCGAGGGCCGCTGTCGCCGCTGCCGTGGCGATCATGAAATCTCGGCGCGTCAGTTCTCTCCCGTTGCTGATTTCCGCCATAGGACTTCCTCTCCTCTCTTGCGTTCGTTGCTAAATGCAACCGAGAAGAAGTGTAGTTGGGAGAAATTTCCGACTTCTATATGAAACTTTGTCACTTTCTGAACGAAATATGAATCAACGATAACAAACCGAGGCAATGCCCTCGCAAACAAGGACTTTTCGCTGGGAAGAAGTCCACCTTACAACGGCAAGCGGCCCTCCAGGGCGCGGCCCAAGGTGACCTCGTCGGCGAATTCCAAGTCGCCGCCGACGGGCAGCCCGCTAGCGGGGCGCGTCACCTTCACGCCCAAGGGCTTGATGAGCCGTGCGAGGTAGGCGGCCGTGGTCTCCCCCTCGATGTTGGGGTTCATGGCGAGCACTACCTCGACCACGTCCTCGCGGCCGAGGCGCGCCATCAACTCGGCGATGCGCAAGTCGCCCGGACCTATGCCCTCCATGGGTGCCAGCACACCTCCGAGCACATGGTAGACACCGTTGAAAACGGCCGTGCGCTCGATGGGCGGGATGTCGCGCGGCTCGCTCACCACGCAGATGACCGAACCGTCGCGCTTGGCGCTGGCGCAGATCTCGCACAGATCGCCCTCGGCATAGTTGAAGCAGCGGGCGCAGAAGTGCACGCCCGCCTTCACCTCGCGGATGGCGTCGGCCAAACGCAGCGCCTCGGCCGCGTCGGTGTTCAGGATCCAGTAGGCCATGCGCTGGGCCGACTTCGGCCCCACGCCGGGCAAACGCTCCAGCTCATCGAGGAGCTTTTGGATGGAAGGTGCCGCCTGCACGAATGTCGCCTTGAGGGGGGGGGATAACCCGGCTACATCAGGCCGGGGATCTTCATGCCGCCCATGACGGCGTTCATGCGAGCGTTGGCCGCCTCACTGGCCGCGCGCAGCGCCTCGTTCACAGCGGCGACGACCATGTCCTGAAGCATCTCCACATCCTCGGGATCCACGGCAGCGGGATCGATGGTGATGTCGGTAATGGCCATCTCGCCCGTGGCCGTGGCCTTCACCATGCCGCCGCCGGCCGAGGCCTCGAAGGTCATGGCGGCGATCTCCTGCTGAGCCGCGGCAGCGTCGCGCTGCATCTTCTGGGCCTGCTTCATCATTTTCTTCATATCCATGGAAGGGTCTCCTTTGCTGGTTTGCGGGCCGCGCCCGACTGCTAACGTATTCTAGGGCATCTCGCCCAATCTCGCCTAGACGACTTCCTCGAAGTTGACGCCGTCGCCGAAGCCGAAGGCAAGCGAGGCGGCGAGGTCGGGCTCCTCTACGGGATTCGGGGAAGGCCCGGACACGGCATCGGGCTCGGGGGGAAGCGCGGAGGCGGACGGTGCTGCCATCGAAGGGGCCGGCGAGGGGGCAGGAGCGGACGCAGGCGCTTGAGGTGTCGCACCAGACGGCGCCGGCACCTGGGGCGCCTCCTCCCACGGGGGCACTTCGGAAGAGGCTGCGGGAGAGGCATTTGCGGAGACGCTCGGCGCCGGGGAGGTCGCTGCGCCCTGGGGCGAGGCGCCCCGGGAGGCGAAGGGGTCCTCGAAAGGGATATCCGCATCGTCGTAGGGGACGTAGTCGTCGTAGGGCGGCCGATCGTCATCGGGCGCGGGGGCCGGCGAGAGGGCCGGCACAGCGGCGGAAGCGGGAACCGCGGGCGCGCTCACGCTAGAAGGCGCGCCGGACATCGGGCTCGCCGAAGCAGCGGACGGGGCAGGTACCGATTGAGAGGCCGGTGCGGGTACGTTAAATGCGGAAGCCGCCGCGGGAGCAGAGGGCATCGGAGCCGAGGCGCCGCCCTTGCGCAGCTCGAAGGGAATGTCCCCGTGGGCTTCACGGCGCAGAGCCTGGGCGAGCTCGGCCTGCACGTCGGGTTTCTGCACGGCGCGGAAGGCGAAGTCGTTCTCGGCGGGGAACTCGATGAGAAGCGCGCCCGCCGCCGCATCGAAGACCGCCTTGGTGTTCATGAACAGCACGCCGTAGGCCGCCTTGGACTTCTTCAGCGAGGCGAGAACACCGGCCCAGAGACGCTGAAGCGAGGCCATATTCGAGAGGGCGGCGGTGATTTCCGGCGATAAGGCGCCCGCAGCGGCCGAAGCGGGCGGTGTGGAAACGGGGGCGGATGCCGTAGACGGCGCGGGGGCAACGGCGGCAGAGGTCGCCGCGGCAGGGGCTGCCGCCGGGACAACCTCTTCCGTAGGGGCAGACCTTGGTCTGCCCTCCGCGAGCGAGGCGGGCGGGCTGTCGCACGGCGCTGACCCAGCTGGAGCCGAGGGGCGACCAAGGTCGCCCCCTACGAGGGCCGCTCCCGTAGGCACAACGGGCGCGGCAGCCACGACAGAGGCGCCGGCCAGCTGGCGCTCCAGGGTTTCCACGCGCTCGGCCAGAGCTTCCAACGTCACATCGGCGTCGGGGCGCACCATACGCGTCAGCGCGATCTCGAAGGTAAGCCGCGGGTTCGTGGACGTCTTCAGCTCGCCGGCTACATCCCCCAAAACACCCAGAAGCCGCGCCAGGCGGTCGACGCCGAACAGCGGCAGCTCCTCAGAAAGCTCGCGGCGCGTCGTCTCGGACACGTCGAGTACCACCTCGGGCCCCGCCACGGCCATAACGTACATGTTGCGCATATGCTCGGCCAAGTTCGCGACGAACTGGGCCATGTCGGCGCCGGTTTCCACGTACTCGGCCACCCAGCGGAAGCACGCCGCCGCGTCGCGGACGCCTATCGTCCGCACGATGTCGGCCAAATCCGTGGAGTCCACGGCTCCCAGCATCCGCTCGGCCACCTCCATGGTCACCGCACCGTCGCCGAAGGCGATGAGCTGCTCCAGCGAAGTGAGCGCGTTACGCATGCCGCCCTCGGCCCGATGCGCGATGAGCTCCAGGGCCTCCCCTTCGAACTCCACGTTCTCGGCGGTGCAGATGGCCCCCAAGCGAGACACCATGGCCTCGGTGGAGATGCGGCGGAAATCGAAGCGCTGGCACCGCGAGTGAATGGTCTCGGGCACCTTCTGGGGATCGGTGGTGGCCAGGATGAACACCACGTGACTCGGCGGCTCCTCCAGCGTCTTCAACAACGCGTTGAAGGCGGCCGTCGAGAGCATGTGCACCTCGTCGATGATGTATACCTTGTAGCGCCCGCGCGTCGGCGCGAACTGCACGCGCCCGATGATCTCCTCGCGAACGTTCTCCACGCCGGTGCGGCTCGCGGCGTCCAGCTCGTACACATCGGGGTGCTCGCCGGCGGCGATCATCTCGCAATCGTCGCAGGTGCCGTCGGGCTCGGCCGTAGGGCCCTTCTCGCACAGAAGCGCCTTGGCCAGAAGGCGCGCCGTGGTGGTCTTGCCGGTGCCGCGCGGGCCCGTGAACAGGTAGGCGTGGCTCACCTTGTCCTGGGCGATGGCGTTTTTGATGGTGCGCTCGATGTGCTCCTGACCGACCACGTCCTCGAAGATCTGCGGTCGGTACTTGCGATAGAGTGCCTCGGCCATGGCCTACTCCCCGCCTTTCTCCTCGGTCTCGGAAGCCGCCTGCGCGTCCTCGGCCGCCACCCGGCGCCGCGCCTCCGCCTTCGCCTCGGCCTCGGCGCGCATCACGCGCTCCTCGGTCAGCTCGCGCTCGTACTCGGCCTCGTTCACGCGCTCGGCCGCCTGGGCAACCGGATCGCCCTCCTTGGCGCGACGACTGTTCAGCGCGGCCTTGATGACACCGATGAACGCCGGCGCCACCGACACGGCCACAATGCCCAGCACGATCACCTCGAAGTGCTCCTGCACAAACGGAATGCCGCCGAAGAAGTATCCCACCAGCACGAACAGGCTCACCCAGGAGATGCCGCCGACGGCGTTGAAGAACGTGAACTTCCCGAAGTTCATATGTCCGGTACCGGCGATGAACGGCGCGAAGGTGCGGAAAAACGGCATGAACCGCGTGATGATGATCGTGAGCCCGCCATAGCGCTCGAAGAAGTGGTCGAGCTTGGCCATGCGCTCGGGCGTGAGCGCCTTCACCTTCCCCGAATCGATGATGCGGCTGCCGAACAGGCGCGCGATCCAGTAGTTCGAGGTGTTGCCCAAAATGGCTGCCACCCAGAACACGATGAGCGTGGCCCACACATTCAGGCCGCCGCCGTCGGCGGAGAACACGCCCGCTGCGAACAGGAGCGAGTCGCCCGGCAGAAACGGGAAGAGCACCAGCCCCGTCTCCACGAACACGATGAGGAACAGCGGCGTGTACACCCACACCGGGCCCAAAGCGATGATCCAGCCGGCGATGAAGCCGCGCGGGTCTTTCAAAAGGTTGATGAAAAAGTCGATGATGCCCACCGAGTCTCCAATCTGCAGAATAACGTAGAAGGCGGCGCGCCGCCGGCCCCATTGTATTTTCAGAGGTCACGGCAACGAGACCCTGCGCAAAAGCGCCACGGTAATTTTACGTTGGCACCGCGGTGCGCCCTTCGCGCAAAAGTGCCCCGAATAGGTATGGGCGCTCGTCAGCGGTCCCTTATGGCTGCTTCCTCCCGGACCTGACCAGGTTCGGAACATGTCGCCGCCCATACCCATTCGAGGCACTCGAACTCGTAAGGCCTAAGTATAGGGGAAGCGCGCACGACTGGCGACGGCGCTCCCCTCCGGCAACTAAAAGTCCATAGGGCGCCCGCTAAAGACCGTCTGCGGGCATTTTCACTACGCGATCCTTGTTAAGATCTTCGTAAGGTCTTCGCAAAAACCGGGGGAATTGCTACTATTCTTTCGACCCTTAAACGTAACTCAAACACATCAGTCCCGAGGATGTCATGGCCCGATCCGATTACAGCCGCTACGACGGCGAACCCAGACGCTCCCAAGGCGGCCTCTCTCTTTCCACGGGCCGCTTCGACGGCCGCTCCACGGGTAGCACCCGTTCGTCTTCCTCCTGCGGCAACCGCCCGCGCGGCACCCGGCACAACCCCCTGCGCGACGAGTATCCCTCGAGCCGCGACCGCCGTCGCGAGCCCGAGCCGGGACGCCGGCACTCAGGCGGCGACTGCTCCCCGCGCGGCGAGCAGTCCCGCGGCAAACAAACGCCCGCCGGCAATCGCGGCGCCCAGGGACGTCCGCGCAACGGCGCCCCCTCCGGCCGCGGCAGCCACGCCCCTCGCGCAGGCGCCGCGTTCGCCCCCCAGATGCACACGCTCGCCCCGGCCGGCGGTTTCAACCTCGCACGGGCGGCCATGGCGCTCATCGCTATCGCGCTGGCCGTCATCTTCGCCATGGCGCTTTTCCACATCGGTCCTTTCGCATCGGCCGCCGCCAAAGACGGCAGCAAGCATGTCGGCGTCGCCAGCGCCAACGCCGTGGGCGGCAACGCCTCCTACTTCGCGCAGAACGTCGCTACCCAGGTGAGCCTCGCCCGCCCCGTCGAGCCGGAGCTGGCCCAGCTGCCCGCCTACACGCCGACCCGCGACGACCTTACCAACCTCGCCGGGCAGAAGGCCCCCTTCGCCTTCGCCCTCGGCAACGCGACCAACGACGCCGGCAAACAGCCCGCCGCGCCCGTGCTCTCCGACCGTTCCCTCGTGAGCTTGAACAACGCGCTCTCCTCCTACGACAACAATGGCTATGAGGCCAGCTACCTCATCATGGATCTGGGCACGGGACGCGGCATTGCCGGCAACGTGGACGTGCCCATCTACGGCGCCAGCTCGTTCAAGGGCCCCTATTGCGCCTATGTGGTGAACAAGGAGTTCCCCAACGACATCGACCGCGCCTCATCTTCGCGCCTCACTCAGGTGGAAAACACCATTGTCTGGTCGGACAATTCCTCCTACGGCAAGCTGCGCCGCACCTACGGAAACGACGGCATGGAAGCATGGCTGGCCGAGGCCGGCGTCGATACGGCGCTGGTGAACGACACGTACTTCCCCACCTACACGGCACGCCAGTCGGCCCTCATGTGGTTGAAGATCTACGAGTACCTGACGACTGCCGACACCTCGGCAGCCCAGTGGCTCTCCGACACCTTCGGCAAAACCGAAGTCTCATTCCTGCGCAACGGCGCCCTGGGCACCACGAGCGCAGGGCACACCGACTACCTGCCGGAAGAGGGTTCCGGCGGCGAGGAGGGCGTGGAAGACGACGGGAGCGACGAGGAGGGCTCCGAGGAGAGCACGCCCGCCGACGGCTCCGAAGGCGACGGCTCCGTGCTCGCCGAAGACGCGGAGGGCGGCCAGACGCTCATTGAAGAGGACAAGACCGTCGCGTCTATCGGCACAAACATCACCGTGCGCAACAAAGCCGGCTGGATCGACGGCCAAGACGACGCCGTGTGCGATTCGGGCATCGTCACGATCAACGGTCGCGACTACCTCATAACCATCATGACCAATGCGCCCGACTCGGCCGCCGGCGAGCAGGCCTTCGCCCACCTCGCCCGCACCCTGCTGGAAATCCGCGGCGACTTGGTGTAGGAGGGCCCGTGGCCGACGCTCCCGATAATCCTCTCGCCCCACACACGCGGCCACCCTACTATGCCGGGCAGCCCATCGAGTTCGCCGGCTATGTGGACGACTTCGACCGCACGATCTGCGCCATGGAGTTCTCGCTGGACGACGGCGCCTCCTGGACGGCCTACCCCACCGCCGCCGTAGACAAGAGCCGCGGCGTGAACTGGCGATTCGTCTACACGCCGGAGACTCCCGGACGCTACCTCTTGAAGGTGCGACCCGTGACCGAGGACGGCGAGCCCTCCGCACTCGTGGCCGGCTTCGCCTTCGAGGCGCTGCCCGCCGGGGGCACTTACGGGGATGCGCGCATCCGGGCCGTGGGCGGCTCGTTCAAGGACGCGCGCATCTTCCGCTCGCGGGAGCTCGCGAACCTCACCGGTGAGGAGGCGGCCTTCCTCTCGGGCGCCCTCGGCATCGCCACCATTTACGACCTGCGCACGGCCTCCGAGGTGGCGGCGCACCCGGAGCCCTACATCGTGGGCATGCGCACCGTGGCGCTGGAGCCTTCCACCGAGCACCGCCGCAAGGATTCCAACAAGCGCCTCATCGCCGGCGTCATCGAGCGCTACGGCGAGCCGGAGGAGCGCATGGCCGCGAACTACCGCCGCTACGTGCGCGAGTATCCGCTGGTGGGCCAGGCCCTGCGCTCCATGGCCGCCGAGGGACGCCCCGCGCTCATCCACTGCGTGAACGGCAAGGACCGCACCGGAGTGCTATGCGCCACCTTGCTTCGCGCCACCGGCGCCGACGAGGACGCCATCATGGAGGACTACCTACGGGTGAACACCGACCATGCCGACCTCATCGCGGAGGAGGCCGCGCACCTCGACGGCGGCATGACCGACCACGAGCGTGCCATCCTGATGTCGTTTCTGGAAGCGCGCCCGGCCTACCTGCGCGCCTACTTCGACGAGATCGACCGCCTCTACGGCAGCTTCGCCGCCTACCTGCGCGAGGGCCTGCATCTCACCCCCGAAGCAATCGAGAGCCTTCGCGCCCTGGTGGCCTAGAACGAGAAAGGGCGCCCGCAACGCGGGCGCCCTCGCAGAGGCCAATAACCAAAGCTTACAGGATGCGCAGGCTCACGTCCTTCAGCTGGCGGCCGGTGACGGCACTCGGAGCGCCCGTCATGGGGTCGCTCGCGCTGCTCGTCTTCGGGAAGGCAATGACGTCGCGGATGGAGTCCTTGCGAGCCAGAAGCATCACGAGGCGATCCAAGCCCAGCGCGATGCCGCCGTGCGGCGGGGCGCCCAGCTCCAGCGCGCGGATGAGGTGGCCGAACTTCTCGTCGATCTCCTCGTCGGTCAGCCCCACGACGCGCAGGATGCGGCGCTGCTCCTCGGCGTTGTGGATGCGGATAGTGCCGCCGCCCACCTCGAAGCCGTCCATGACCAAGTCGTAGGAGTAGCTGCCGCAGGCCAGCGGATCGCTCTCGATCTTGTCCAGATCCTCCTTCAGCACATGGGTGAAGGGATGGTGCTCGGCAGCGTACTTCTTCTCGTCCTCGTCGTAGCGGAACATGGGGAAGTTCACGACCCACAGCAGCGCGTGGCCCTCGCGGGGGATGTTCATGGCGTCGGCCATGTGCAAGCGCAGGGCTGAGAGCACCGCGTTGGCGATCTCGGGCTTATCGGCCGCGAACAGCAAAAGATCGCCGGGCTCTACTTCCATCTCGGCCTTCAGGGCCGCCCACTCCTCGTCGGTGAAGAACTTCTTGATGGGGCTCTTCTCCTGGCCATCGGTGGTGAACGCCACCCAGGCCATGCCCTTGGCGCCGTTGGCCTCGGCGATGCTGGCGAGCTTCTCCACCTCGCCGCGGGACCAGTCGCCGGCACCCTCGACGTTGATGGCCTTCACCACGCCGCCGGACTGGGCCACGCTCGCGAACACCTTGAAGCCGGTGTCCTTCACGATGTCGGTGATGTCGTGGAGCAGCATGCCGAAGCGCACGTCGGGGCGATCGCAGCCGTATAGGCGCATGGCGTCGGCGTACTGCATCTTCTGCAGCGGGAAGGCGACGTCGGTCACGCCCACGGCCTTCAAGGTCTCGGCCATGACGCCTTCCATCATGTCGCACACATCGTCGCCCTCGACGAAGGACATCTCGATATCTACCTGGGTGAACTCGGGCTGGCGATCGGCGCGCAGGTCCTCGTCGCGGAAGCACCGGGCGATCTGGTAGTAGCGCTCTACGCCGGCGCACATGAGCATCTGCTTGAACTGCTGGGGGCTCTGGGGCAGAGCGTAGAACTTGCCCGGGTTCGGCCGCGACGGCACGATGTAGTCGCGGGCGCCCTCGGGCGTGGAGTTCGCCAGAATCGGGGTCTCGATCTCCAGGAAACCGCGCTCGTCGAGGGCCCGGCGCATGGCCTGGGTCACCGTGTGGCGCAGCTTCAGGTTGGCGAGCATCTCGGGACGGCGGATGTCCAGATAGCGCCACTTCATGCGCGTGATCTCATCGGTCTCGATGCCATCCTCAATGGAGAAGGGCGGCGTCACCGACGTGTTCAGCACCTCTACCGCATTGGCCAAAACCTCGATCTCGCCCGTGATCATGTTCGGGTTGATCGCCTCCGGTGCACGCTCGCGCACGCGCCCGGACACCTTCAGCACGTACTCGCGACCCAAGTGCTCGGCCGCATGGAAGTCCTCCTCGCTCACGCAATCGGGATCGACCACCACCTGGGTGTAGCCGTCGCGGTCACGCAGGTCGATGAAGATGAGGCCGCCGTGGTCGCGGGTGTGCCACGCCCAACCGCACAAAGTCACCTCTTGGTTCACATCAGTCGCACGCAGCCGCCCGCAGGTGGCGGTATGCATGCAATATTCGTTGCGGAAGTCTTCCATAGTCGTTTCGTTGCTCCTAGGGGTCAAAAATCACGTGCCCGTAATCGTACCGCAAATTCCCCGCACACGCTATCTTTTCCGCACGTTTTACGGAGAGCGAGAGAGGCTCATCGAGTAGCTGCGCCATCATAAGCGTCAGCAAAGCGCCCAATTGGTGAGCAATTCGCATACGTCCAGCGCTTTCCTTGTGCCGATACCTCTAGCAGCTGCACTATCATGGGTTCCGTCAGAGCACCCGATTTGCCTACGTCAAGCGATACCGTGTAGCTGGCCCCCTTCCCACGCGCATAAGAGCGCCCTTCTCGGCCAAAGCTGAAATCAGACGCACCACCGTAGACCGAGACAAGCCCAACGTCTCTTCTAGATTCGCACTCGTCAGCTCCAAGCCCGGCTTGAAGGTAGCCAGAACAGCTCTCTCTTCCGAGGACAGCTCATCTTCGTCGCTCAATGCGGGCAATGAATTGTCTTGGTGCTCAACGTGACAAGATACTTTTATCTTGTCACGTTTGATAAGAAGATAGATTAAGAAAACAAAGAGTCCTGATTCTGTCCAGCGGAGGGGAGGCCCCAATCCGCCGACCTCTGATCGCCCCGCGGAGAACGCGGCTGTTAAGAAGCAGATTCCACTTCAGCAGCAGCGATGCCGGGATAGTACCGACCTATGTGCGTCATCTTCGCTGTTTCTTTTGCCGCGTTCGGAAGGGGATAAAGCGCGCAGCGGGCGGCGGATTGGGGCCTCCCCTCCGCCGCCCGCGACGATTCCCTAGATCAGGTCGCCCAGCACGCGGCTAATCGATCAGATCGCGCAGCACGTACTGGAGGATGCCGCCATTTTCGTAGTAGCGGCCCTCCGTGGGCGTGTCGATGCGCACGGTGGCATCGAAGGTCACGGCGCTTCCATCGGGCTTCTCGGCCGTCACCTTCACGACAGCCGGGCTCGGCAGCCCCGCCGAGAAGTCGATGGGCGCCACGGTGATGGTCTCGGAGCCGTCGAGGCCCAGCGTCTCCGCGTTTTGCCCCTCGATGAACTGCAGCGGCAGGATGCCCATGCCGATGAGGTTGGAGCGGTGAATGCGCTCGAAGCTCTCGGCGATGGCCACGCGCACGCCGAGCAGCATCGGGCCCTTGGCCGCCCAGTCTCGGGACGAGCCGGAGCCGTACATCTTGCCTGCAAGGACTGCCGCCGGCGTGTCGGAGGCGGCGTAGTTCTCGGCAGCATAATACAGAGGCGTGATCTCGCCGGTGGTAAAGTCGCGGGTCCAGCCGCCCTTGCGTCCATCGGCCAACTTGTTCTGCAGCTTCACGTTAGCGAAGGTGCCGCGCATCATCACCTCGTGGTTGCCGCGACGGCTGCCGTAGGTGTTGAAGTCGGCCGGAGCCACACCATGGGCCTCCAGGTACTCAGCCGCCGGCATGTCCGGTGCGATGGCGCCGGCCGGCGAGATATGATCGGTCGTGATGAAGTCGCCGAAGTTGCCGAGCACACGGGCGCCCTCAATGGCGTCCTGGCCCGACACCTCACGGGTCATGCCGTCGAAATAGGGCGGGCGGCGCACGTAGGTAGAGTCGTCGTCCCAAGCGAAGATATCGCTCGGCTCGGCCCCCAGGGCCTGCCACGCGGCGTCGCCCTCGAACATGTTTGCGGCGCCCTGCTCGTACAAGTCGGCCGTCACGAACTCGTCCACAAGAGCGGCCACCTCGTCGGCGGCGGGCACGATGTCGGCGTAGAACACGGGATTGCCCTCAGCGTCCGTGCCAAGGGGATCCTTCTCCAGATCGATGTCCATGGTGCCGGCGATGGCGTAGGCGATGACGTTGGCCGGCTGCATCAGGTAGTTCTGCGACACGTCCGGCGAAATGCGGCCCTCGAAGTTGCGGTTGCCCGACAGAACGCTGGCCAGTTCGATGTCGTCGGCCACGGCATGCATGGCCTCGGACAGAGGGCCCGAGTTGCCAATGCAGCTCATGCAGCCGAAACCGCAGGTATAGAAGCCCAGCTGGCGCAAGGGCTCAGTAAGCCCCGCCCGCTCGAGCAGAAGCTCGGTGGCGCGGCTACCGGGAGCCAAGATGGTCTTCACCCAGGGTGCCGGCGCAAGCCCGCGCTCGGCGGCGTTGCGCGCCATGAGGCCCGTGGCCAGCATCATGGCCTGGTCGGTGGCCGTGGTGCAGCTCGTCACGGCGGCGATGGCAATGGCTCCGTGGGTCAGCTCGTAGTCCTCGCCGTCAACTTCCACATGCACCGTCGCATCGTCGAGGCCGCGCTCGGCGCAGATGGCGCGGAAGTGCTCGCCGGCCTTGGCGAGCGGAATGCGATCGTGGGGGCGCGAGGGGCCCGCCAGAGAAGGTTGAACCGTGGAAAGATCGAGCTCGATCACCTCGGCATAGGTGCGCGGCGCCGCCTCGGGATCATTCCAGTAGCCCTGGGCCTTCGCGTAGGCTTCAACCAGAGCCACCTGCTCGGCGCTGCGGCCCGTGAGGCGCAGGTAGTC
>ERZ507027.838-NODE-838-length-21410-cov-5.145493_pt1 | contig 21410 bp, 16 predicted proteins | sample MGYA00513163_ERZ507027 | MGnify/ENA metagenome assembly ERZ507027
GAAACTTATTAACCAAGTAGTCTTGATTGACTACATCATTATTATACTAGGAGATAAGAAAATGCAAGGACAGATTGAAGTGAACAGTAGAATTTTAGAAAGATTTGAATTCAGGTATATTAGACAGGAAGAGGCAGATCAGGCAGTCTTGATTGAGAAAATTTGTTTCCCGCCAAATGAAGCATGTTCTGAGAAACACATGAAGGAGCGAATCGGTGTGACTCCAGAATTGTTTTTAGTTGCGGTAGATAAAACAACTGGGAAGTTAGCAGGATTTTTGAATGGAATTGCAACGGACGAAGAAAAATTCCGAGATGAATTTTTTACAGATGCATCTTTGAATAATCCAAAAGGAAAGAAAGTTATGATCCTTGGCTTAGATGTATTACCGGAGTATCGAGGTCAAGGTCTGGCAAGAGAGATTGTAAGATGTTATCTGCAAAGAGAAGAAGAAAAGGGAAGAAAAGAAATTGTTCTTACCTGCCTGGATGAAAAAGTAGAGATGTATAAAAGATTTGGGTTTGTAGATCTGGGAATGTCAGATTCTGTCTGGGGTGGAGAAGAATGGCATGAAATGACATATTATCTGAGATAGAAGTAAATAACGAATGATAGTGAAAGCTGTAAAGTCTAATGGAAAATATTTGCCAAAGACTTTACAGCTTTTTTCTAAAAATGTATGATAAGAAAGAAAAATGAAAAATGTGAGATAGATAAGACGAGGAGAAAATATCATGGAATATTGGGATATTTATGATGCAGAGAAACGGCCGACCGGAAGAACAATGAAGCGAAATGACTGGTGCTTAAAGGATGGGGAATACCATCTGACAGTGCTTGGAGTTGTGGCAAGACCGGATGGAACATATCTGATCACGAAACGTGTAATGACAAAAGCGTGGGCACCGGGCTGGTGGGAAGTATCCGGCGGTGCAGCGCAGGCAGGAGAGTCTTCTGAGGAAGCGGTATGCCGTGAAGTGAGAGAAGAGACAGGATTAGATATTTCTAATGCAGAAGGCGGATATGTATTTACTTATAAACGAGAAAATCCGGGCGAGGGTGATAATTATTTTGTTGATGTATATCGCTTTGTGCTTGATATTGATGAGAATGATCTGAAACTTCAGACAGAAGAAACAGATGGATATATGTTCGCAACTAAGGAGGAGATTGAAAACTTTGCCAAGGAGGGAATCTTCCTTCATTATGACAGCATTAAGAGAGTGTTTGAACAGTTACAATAATTTATAGAATGAGGAAAAGTTATGCATTCAGAAAAGAAAAAAAACAGATTTGAAATTGATATGTGCAATGGCTCGATCATGAATAAGCTGATTTCTTTTTCAATTCCGCTGATGATATCTGGAATTCTGCAGCTTGCATTTAACGCAGTGGATATTGTTGTGGTAGGAAGATTCAGTGGAAGTGAGTCACTGGCAGCAGTCGGATCAACCACAGCACTGATCAATGTATTTACAAACTTATTTATAGGAATATCTCTTGGAGCAAATGTGCTTGCAGCCAGGTTCTATGCGGCAGGGCGCGAGAAAGAGATGTCGGAGACGGTGCACACAGCGATTACATTTGCGATTATAAGCGGAGTTGTGATGGCATTAGTTGGATTGTTCTTTTCCAGAGGAGCACTTGAGTTGATGGGAACACCGGATAATGTGATCAATCTTTCGACACTATATATGAAGATCTATTTCCTGGGAATGCCGTTTTTTATGTTATATAATTACGGAGCGGCAATCTTAAGAGCGGTTGGAGATACGAAACGACCACTTTTGTTTTTGATCGTAGCAGGTGTGATTAACGCATGTTTAAATCTTTTACTTGTAATTGCTTTTCATTTAGGAGTAGCGGGCGTTGCAATTGCAACGGTAACAGCACAGTTTGTATCGTGTGTATTGGTATTGCGTTGCCTGTATAAATCAGACAGCAGTTATCAGCTTCGCTTCTCGAAGCTAATGATAAAAAAAGTATATTTAGGACAGATCTTTCAGGTTGGAATTCCGGCAGGAATTCAGAGTACTGTGATCAATTTCTCAAATGTACTTCTGCAGTCATCGGTCAATTCTTTCGGATCCGTGGCGATGGCAGGATATACGGCAGCGAATAACATTTTTGGATTTTTATATGCATCGATCAATGCAGTGACACAGGCATGTATGAGTTTTACAAGCCAGAATTACGGAGTCGGAAAATGGAAACGAATGGACAGAGTCTTAGTTGACTGCCTGATTCTTTCCACAACGATTGCATTAATTCTTGGTGGAGGTGCGTATCTCTTTGGACCGGAGCTTTTGAAGATTTATACTGATGATCCTCAGGTTATCAGCTGTGGTATGGAGATTCTTCTATATACAACAGTTACTTATTTTCTGTGCGGATGGATGGATCTGTTCCCGGGATCTCTTCGTGGAATGGGAAAATCAATTGTGCCGATGATACTTTCCGTAATCGGAACAGTCGGAACGAGAATCGTCTGGATCTTTGGAATATTTCCAAGATTCAGATCATTGAAGATTTTGTTTATTTCCTATCCGGTATCCTGGATCATTACGATCATCCTGCAGGTGATTTGCTTTATTTTTGTCAGAAGAATCGTTTATGTGCCACTGAAAAAACGAGAGGCTGCTATATAATGAAAAAAGAAATGCTTTATTTCCCAAAATATAAGAGGGAATAAAGCATTTCTTTTTTTATTACAGCATTTTGTAAATGATAATTATTGACAAATCCAACATCCTGGAATAAGCTAGTTTTGTATAACTAATTGATAAAAAATCGCAATAAGCTAAAGAGGATGATAAAAAAAATGACATTAAAAGAATTAGCGATTGGAAAGAGTGCTGTGATCAGGACAGTTGGGGCTTCCGGTGCGTTACGACAGCATTTTTTGGATATGGGTATGATTCCGGGTGCGGAAGTTACGGTGGTAAAGTTTGCACCGATGGGAGACCCGATGGAATTGCAGGTACATGGATATGAACTGACACTTCGTCTTGCAGAGGCAGAACAGATTGAAGTTGAGGAAATCAGCGAGAGAACAAACAGCCATTCCCGTGGAGAACGTTTGAAACCGGTAGATCATCCGGGACTTGGAGAAGAAGGAAAGTATCATTCTGAAGAAGATGCTAATCCGTTACCGGATGGAACAGTGCTTACTTATGCCCTGGTAGGAAATCAGAACTGTGGAAAGACAACGTTGTTTAATCAGCTCACAGGAGCAAATCAGCATGTAGGAAACTTCCCAGGAGTAACAGTAGACCGTAAGGATGGAACAATCAAAGGTTATCCGAATACGAATGTAACAGACCTTCCGGGAATTTATTCAATGTCTCCATACAGCAGTGAGGAGATTGTTTCAAGAAATTTTGTGTTGAATGAACATCCGAAAGCAATCATCAATATTGTGGATGCAACGAATATTGAGCGAAATCTCTATCTGACAATGCAACTTCTTGAAATGGATATCCCGATGGTAGTAGCTTTGAATATGATGGACGAGGTGATTGGAAATCATGGATCTATCGATGTGAATACAATGGAAGCACTGCTTGGAGTTCCGGTTATTCCGATTTCGGCAGCGAAGAACGAAGGTGTGGATGAAGTAATACGTCATGCACTTCATGTGGCAAAATACCAGGAGCGTCCGCTGCGTCAGGATTTCTGTGATAAAAGTGATCATGACGGTGCGGTCCACAGATGTATCCATGCAGTGATTCATCTGATTGAAGACCATGCAGAAGAAGCAAAGCTTCCGGTACGTTTTGCCGCAACGAAGGCAATCGAGGGGGATCCGCTGATCTTAGAACAGTTAAAGCTTGATCAGAATGAGTTGGATATGCTTGAACATATTGTACAGCAGATGGAGACGGAACGTGAGGTTGACCGAAGTGCGGCAATCGCAGATATGCGATTCGATTTTATTGAACGTCTCTGTGAGCAGACGGTTGTAAAACCGAAAGAGAGTAAAGAACGTGTCAGAAGTGAGAAGATAGACGAAATCTTGACAGGAAAATATACAGCGATCCCATGCTTTATCGGAATCATGGTGCTTGTATTTTATTTGACATTTAATGTAATCGGTGCATTTCTGCAAGGAATTCTGGAAATGGGAATTGATCAGTTGTCAAGAATGGCTGAGGCGGGACTGATCGCACTCAATGTAAATGATGCAATCCGAAGTCTTGTGATCGACGGAATCTTTACAGGAGTAGGAAGCGTGCTTAGTTTTCTTCCGATTATCGTTACTTTGTTCTTCTTCCTCTCTATGATGGAAGACAGTGGATATATCGCGCGAGTGGCATTTGTAATGGATAAACTGCTTCGTAAGATCGGTCTTTCCGGTCGAAGCATTGTGCCGATGTTGATCGGATTCGGATGTACAGTTCCGGCAGTTATGGCAACAAGAACATTGACCAGTGAAAGAGACCGTAAGATGACGGTCCTTCTGACACCGTTTATGAGCTGTACAGCAAAACTTCCGATTTATGCATTCTTCGTAAGTACATTTTTCCCGGGTAAGGGCGGACTGATCATGTCGGGTCTGTACGTGCTTGGAATTGTAGTTGGAATTTTAATCGCATTCCTTTATCGAGGAACTCTGTTTAAAGGAGAACCGGTACCATTTGTTATGGAACTTCCGAATTATCGTCTGCCAGGTGCGAAGAATGTGGCACAGCTTCTTTGGGAGAAAGCGAAAGATTTCTTACAGAAAGCATTTACAGTTATTCTGATGGCAACGATTGTTGTATGGTTCTTGCAGAGTTTTGACTTGCATCTGAACCTTGTGGAGAACTCAGCAGATAGTATTCTTGCTATGATTGCGGGTGCACTTGTTCCAATCCTTCGTCCGCTTGGACTGGGAGACTGGAGAATCTGTACAGCACTGATCAGTGGGTTTATGGCGAAAGAAAGTGTAGTATCTACACTTGAGGTATTGTTCGGAGGTGGAATTGCATCCGTACTGACTCCATTGTCAGCAGGTGTTTTGCTTGTATTCAGTCTGCTTTATACACCGTGTGTTGCAGCGGTCGCATCAGTAAAGCGTGAGCTTGGTGCAAAATGGGCTGTCGGAATGGTATTCTGGCAGTGTCTGATCGCATGGGTTGTGGCAATCATCACGAGAGGAATCGGAATGCTGCTTTTCTAATGGGGAAAGCTGTTACTGTGACACCAATGAAATGTCTAGGAATAAATCGTCTGGGAATAAATGATAAAATTTATTGACAAAACAGAATTCATTCGTTATAGTAAGAAACGATGTGTCAGTGAGGCAGTTGTCCATGAGACGAACCGAGCCGAAAGATAAATTAAATATATTCCGTGAGGGAGTAGTTCGCATGAAAATGTGATTTGTCAACATACCGGTGAGAAGGCACTTGAACTGATCACCTGGCAAATCTTAAAGAATGAGACTCATGTATGTTTTAAAAATAAGAGGATAAGCTTGTTATATCAAGTAGCGGTTCTCTTATCATAGAACATACGTGGGTCTCTTTGTTTTTATATATTAGGAAAGTCCTTTCCTAATATATAAAAAACGCTCCGCTCAGGATGCGCACTGTAATTGTAGTGGAACAGATACAGAAGAAAAAAGAAAAGAGGAGAAACATGGCACTATTTATCGAGCTTTTGTTGATGGGGGTCGGGCTTGCGATGGATGCATTCGCAGTGTCTGTCTGTAAGGGCCTTGGAATGAAGAAGCTGAATAAGAAACAGGCGGTAGTGATCGGATTGTATTTTGGAGGGTTCCAGGCATTAATGCCGCTTGTGGGATGGATTCTTGGAATTCAGTTCCAAAAGTATATTACAAGTATTGATCACTGGATCGCATTTATTCTGCTTGGCTTTATCGGTGGGAAAATGATTCTGGAGGCAGTAAAAGAATGGAACGAAGAAGATATTGTTGAAGTAAAAGATCAGCCGTTGGATCATAGAAATATGTTTGTACTTGCCGTTGCGACGAGTATCGATGCGCTGGCAGTCGGAATCACATTTGCATTTCTGGACACACCGATTCTTGAGGCAATTACGATCATCGGAATTACGACAATGATTATTTCTATTGTTGGTGTAGTGATTGGAAATTATTTTGGTGGGAAATATAAACATAAGGCAGAACTGGTTGGTGGAATCATCCTGGTGCTTTTAGGTGTTAGGATTTTGATCCAGCATCTGTCTGGATTAGCATAAAATGAGGTTGAATATAGTATAGCAGAAAGGAAATAAAAGATGAGTGATTTGTTTCAAAGTGTGCCATTTGCAGTGGTACTTTTAATTATTGGATTTGTGTTTCTTGTAAAAGGTGCAGATGCATTTGTTGAGGGGTGTAGCAGTATCGCAAGACGGTATCATGTTCCGTCACTGATCATCGGAATGACGATTGTGGCGATGGGGACGAGCCTTCCGGAGACTGCGGTCAGTGTGACGGCAGCAGTTACGGGAAACAATGCACTTGCAGTCAGTAATGCGGTAGGATCTAATATTTTCAATCTCATGGTTGTAGTCGGAGCCTGCACGCTTTTTACTTCCGTGGCAGTTCAGATTAATACGTTAAAGATTGATTTTCCGATATCTATTCTGTGTGCGGTATTGCTTCTGATTCTTGGTGCAGCCGGAATGTCACTGGGACATATAGATGGAGTTGTATTTATTATCTTATTCCTGGCGTTTATCCTCTACATGATCCGCTCAGCACAGACATCTCGTGAGAAAAATGTGGAGCCGGGAGTGGAAGAGGAAGAGTATCTTCTGGAAGCGGAGGAGATTCAGGAAATGTCTATGGGAAAGAGTGTGATTTACATTCTTCTCGGCGCAGTAGCGATTGCGGTCGGAAGTGACTGGGTAGTAGACGGTGCTTGTACAGTTGCGGCGGCAATTGGAATCAGTCAGACTCTGATTGGTCTTACTGTAGTTGCGTTTGGAACAAGCCTTCCGGAGCTGGTTACATCGATTGTAGCAGCAAAAAAAGGTGAGGTGGATATGGCACTTGGAAATGTAATCGGTTCCAATATCTTTAATATTTTCATGGTGCTTGGTATTGCGGCAGCAATTTCACCGGTCGCATTTTTGACAGAAAATATCATTGATATTGCAGTGCTGATCGTGTTCAGTGTTATTGGATGGATCATGGCATGGACGAAAAGAGAACTTAATAGAAAAGAAGGTATTATCATGTTACTTCTTTATGCAGTGTATGTTGTGTATATTTGCATGAGATAGTTTGTGATAACTCTGAAAAAAGGATTATGTAAAAGGCAAAAAGTACTTGTGCCAATCACATAATCCTTTTTTAGTTTCCTATAATTAATGCAAAGTAGCCCCAGTCCCATAAGAGGGATTCGAAACTGTTTTCCAGATATTCATAAATATCCGCTGTTTCATATCCGGTCATTCGTGTAATGATCACAAGATATTGTCTCAACGTTTCGTAAGAAATTTCAGAAACGTTTGCGTCTGTGCCATCCAGCATCCATCTTAAGAAAATGCTGTGGCGGATTGATGCATATTCAAGGGCAATCCATTGCATCTGTACCAGTACATTTTCCAGGTCACTGTCAGGAAGCAGGAGATCGGAGAAAATCTCGTTGCGCAGGAAATTGCGAAGCAGTGGTTCGTAAGGGCTCAAGTATTCTGTGAATTGTTCCCATTGTTCCAGTAAAGTGGATTCGTAAGCTTTAGTATCATCAGGATTTCCAGTACTGTCCGAAAGGGCTTCTGATATTTCTTCCGCCAAAGCAAGAATTGGATTCAGAGTATCCTGATAGAGCCCTTCTTTTTGATAGTTTACGGAAAGATCTTGTAACAGTTCGTTACATTCACTGATCAGATCCAAAGGTGGAAGGTCTATATCTGAGATCGCATTTCCAAGTTCTCTCACTGTGCTATCAGAAAAATAATCTTCTAACAGTTCTTTTGTTAATGGCTGATGCTGGTATAATTCCTGAAGAATATAGAAGCTTTCCAAAAGTTCTTCTTCGATTGTTCTGGAAGAATCATCTAAAAGATTGAGTAGTTTTTCACGCAAGAGGAAAAGGACAGAAGTATCTGTATCGCCAGTATCGGACAAAGTGTCTGATACATTTGGGAAATGCAGGGACTTCTGTTTGTTCCACAGGTCAATCACTGCAGGGCAGCAAGGCATCAGCATTTTCTCGTTATGTGTCGGAAAGCGATGCTCCTCTCGTGGAAATGTAGTGCACGTTTCTGATAGGACTTTGTCGCCGTAAGCAACAACAAGGCGGCAGAGCTTCTCAGAGTTAAGGAATGGACAGCGATGATCACTGTCCAGGCCTATCACACGCTGTCCATCTTTTTTAATCGTATAAGCGCTTAAATTTTTCTTTTGTTCAGGTACGGTTTCCGGAGCCTGGAGTTTCTTCCATTTACGGTTCGTATCTGCATCGACGCCAATCTTCCATTCCTGGCAGCAGGTGATCGGACAGCGGTCGGCGATGCAGGTGAACTTAGAATAATAATCAGGTATCAAATAATTAATTTCTGTCATCACGTTCATGGAATTCTGTATGCTGCCCAACATATTTGTATGCCGGACGGATGATCTTACCGGCATTTAACAGTTCTTCCAGACGATGTGCACTCCACCCGGTGATACGCGCAATCGCGAAGAGTGGTGTGAAAAGCTCTTCTGGAATATTCAGCATTGTATAAACAAATCCGCTGTAGAAGTCAACGTTAGCACAGACAGGTTTCAGCATCTTTCTGTGTGTCATGATCTCTTCACCGGCGATTCTTTCTACGCGGTCATAAAGTGCGAATTCATCGTCAAATCCCTTTTCAGAAGCAAGCTTCTGTGCATAGCTCTTCAAAATCTTTTCTCTTGGGTCGGAGATTGTGTAGACTGCGTGTCCCATTCCATAGATCAGTCCCGTCTTATCAAAGGCTTTTTTATCAAGAATCAGGCGGAGATACTCACGAATCTCATCTTCGTTAGTCCAGTCTTTGACAGACTTCTTAATATCATCAAACATCCCCTGCGCTTTCAGGTTTGCACCACCATGACGAGGTCCTTTCAGAGAACCGATGGAAGCAGCAATTGCTGAATATGTATCTGTTCCTGAAGAAGTAACAACATGTGTAGTGAAAGTGGAGTTGTTACCACCGCCGTGTTCTGCATGAAGAATCAGTGCAACATCAAGAACCTTGGCTTCTAGTTCTGTATACTGTCCATCCGGACGAAGCATGTACAAAATATTTTCGGCAAGAGAGCGGCCTTTCTCCGGATTACGGATCAGAAGTGTCTCATCTTTACGGAAATGTCTGTATGCATGATAAGAATATACTGCGATCAGTGGAAGCTTTGCAATAAGTTCAAGAGCCTGACGCAGTGCATTTTCAACAGAAATATCTTCCGGGTTCTCATCATATGTATATAAAGTAAGAACACAGCGCTGGAGTGCGTTCATGATGTTAGAGCTTGAGGCCTTCATGACAACGTCACGAACAAAACGTCCGCTTAGATCTTCTAATTCAGATAAAACTTTCAGAAAATGCTTTAATTCATCTTTTTTTGGAAGACGTCCGAAAAGGAGCAGGAAAGTTGTTTCCTCAAATCCAAAACGTTTGCCTTTCAGACCGTTGATAAGGTCATTGACATTGATTCCCTGATAGTAAAGTCCACCTTCAGCAGGAATTTTACGTCCGTTTATAACATCAAATCCACAGACATCGGATACTTCAGTCAGTCCGGTAAGAACTCCTCGGCCGGTTGAATCACGAAGTCCGCGTTTTACATCATATTCTTCATAAAGATTCGGATCAATGCGGTGTCCTTTCAAAAGTGTTTTCTCTAAATAGTCCATATCACTGCGCAGATCGTCAGTGTTTGCAATTAATATATCATTTGAATTCATAGTTTTCATCCTCACAATACATATATGTTTTCTAGTGTCTTGATAATGCATTTTAATGTAATTATAAACAGTCGAGATGGAATTTGCAAGAAATATATATGTATTCTTGCAAAAACATGAAAAAAATCAAGAAAAGTACGCATAAAACAGAATAAAATGAATATTGAATTGTTAGATAACTCAAAAATAAGAATGCTTAAATGAATTTTCTGAATCGTCAGAAAGAAAATGATGTGGCTGTGGTCATACCAGATGCCAAAACGCAAATCTATTGTAAAAATACAAAAATACGGAGAGATATTTTATTATAAAGTGCTGAAAAATAGGAGAAACAGGTGCATTTATTGACGCATAATAATAAGAAGAGTATAATGTTAAAAAGATAACAATAGGTTGGTATAACCAATTAAAAGAAGGAGGGGGATAATTATGTTATTCCAAATTTATGGCGATGGTGCCGGTTGGAAGCTATTAGGGTGGGTACTGGTGTTTGCCGGACTTGTTCTTGCAAATGAATTCGCAAGACGTACAAAAATCGGTGGACTGATCTGTTTTGGAGCTATTCCGGCTATACTTACAGTGTATTTCATCGCAATCTATATCTGTGCAGCAAGTGGTGCAGAATGGGCACTGAATAACGATACTTATGTACATATGACAAGCTGGTTCCATTATGCAAAATTGTATGCTGCAACAGCAGGGTGTATTGGTTTTATGATGCTGAAATACAAATGGGGAATTGGTAAGACAGAATGGTTCAAAGTATTCCCGTTTGCAATCGTTGCAATCAATATTCTGATTGCAGTAGTAAGTGATTTTGAATCAGGTATCCGTGGATTCATGGCAATGAAAGAATTCGGTGACCGCTGGTGGCTGTCTTCAGAAAATGTATGGCTCTACGGAGGATGGTGGAACTGGGTGAACGGAATTGCCGGAATCCTGAATATCTTCTGTATGACAGGATGGTGGGGAATCTACACATCCAAGAAACATGATGATATGCTTTGGCCGGATATGACATGGTGTTTCATTATTGCATATGATCTGTGGAATTTTGAGTACACATACAATAACCTGACAACACATGCATTCTACTGTGGTGTTGCATTACTTCTTGCTCCGACATTTGCAAATATGTTCTGGAACAAGGGTGGCTGGATCCAGAACCGCGCGAATACACTGGCACTGTGGTGTATGTTTGCTCAGGTATTCCCATTATTCCAGGATGCAAGCCGTTTCTCAGTAATTCCGGCTCTGTATTCTGACGGATTCATGGATGCAGCAGTAAGACCGACAAGTGCTAATCCAACCATGCAGGGTGTGATCGCGGTAATTGCACTTGCAGCGAATGTGATCTGTCTGGCTGCAATTATTAAGAGAGCAAAACAGCAGAAGAAGAATCCTTATAAGAATGAGATCTTTACAGATCAGAAGGATTATAAGGATGCAATGGCGAGAGCAGAAGTTTAAATTTGTATTTAGATGTTTGAATTCTGAGTGATGAAGCAAAAACTTTTGTTGGATAAGGGCGTGATATGGATACTTTATTGCATCGGACACCGGCCCGCTCCTCTTCATCCCTTTGAATGAATGTAACGAAAAAGCCCAAACAGGCATCGTGAGTGATTTCTGTTTGGGCTTTTTCTAACATTCAGAACAAAGTGTATTCAGAACCGCTCCTGCCTTAAAATGTGTCCTCAACAATAAAGTATCCACATCACTTACATTATCCAGGACAGAAGGGATTGCCGTGGAACGAATTCAACACTTAAATACAGAATTCCGGATGGAAGTAAAAAAGGAACGCTATCGACTGAACCTGAGTCTATCTTCTCGTTTACGTGCAACAAATCAAAACTTGTATGAAGTCTTTCAGATTCGTCCCGTTAAGCAAACACTTCTGTTTGGAATAAAGAAGCGAGGATGGTGCCATATTGTTGAGGACACATGTAAGGCAGGAGCGTTCCGAATACACCTTGTTCAGTATGTAACGTAAGAGCCAGACAGGCACCACTCACGGTAACTGTTCTGGCTCTTACGTTACATACTTTCAAGGGGATGAGGTAGAGCGGGCCGGTGTCCGATGCAATATAGCATTATCCTTGCGGCCTTATTCACCACCAAATCCTTTGCTTCAATATGGAGAATCAGACAGACAAATACAAATTTATACAAACTCATTGGAATAGTAAATCTGATGTTCCCCATCAATGCAGTCCTGCATGGATTTCTGAACCCATGCAATCGCTCCTTCGGTATTGCGGTCACGGATATAGGTCCAGGTCTTATAATTGCTTCGATATAATTCTTCTATCCCATAGAGTTCACAATAATGTTCCCACATATTAAAAATCGGTGCTCGGAAAGACTGGAAAATAAGTGGAATCAATGTATTTCCGGAAATCAGGGCAAACTCGTGTTGGAATTCGTAAGCAGCTTCAATGGCAGTGGTGACATCCTGTGCATCACGGATCTGATTAACGAATTCGAGAAGACGCTGGATGTTTTTGTCGCTGATCGTGTCGATGGCGAGCTGTGCAGCAAGTGTATCAAGCGCAATGCGCACTTCGAAGATGGAACGAATCTCCTGATCACTCATGCGTCCGCCGTTGTAATTCATGATCGCAATCAATGTATCCAGAGTCCCTTTTCTGCGGAAATCTGCTACATAAGTTCCACTGCGGGGTTTTACGGTGAGGAATCCTTTCTTCTCCAGCTCACTGATCCCGCTGTTGACAACCGCACGGCTGACCTGCATCATTTCAGCAAGCTGGCGTTCCGGTGGAAGTTTCTCTCCGACCTGTAGCTTGCCGGAAAGAATCAGATGTTCTAATTGTTCAATAAACAGATCCCTCAGGGAAGGGGAACTGATCTTCTGAAATTCCATAATAAATTCTCCGTTTCGTAAGCGTTATCTTCACAAAGTGTGTTTTGATGAGATAAAAATGTTGAAAATCTCGTAAAAAATAACGTTTATTGTTGATAAGTTTATTATAGGGAAAACAGGCGGTGGATTCAATACTCTATATTTATATCAGCTGGGAGATGACTCCCATCTCTATAGGTGGTGAGAAACAAGCTAGTATCAGTGGTGGGAGTCAATCCCCCAGCTGATATAGCCTCCGGCAGGATTGCAGAGGTGCGCAGTAGAAGTATGTCATGCAATTGCATGACGCGCACCTCGCAGCAAGAATGCCGAGGAATTCTTGAAATGCAAGGAGATTGTGGTATTATAGTTAGAGTAAATTGTGCGAGTATATCAGATATGAGAGGAACAATCATGGTAAAGATAGATTTGATTACAGGTTTTCTGGGAGCGGGAAAGACAACATTTATAAAAGAGTATGCATCCTACCTGCTTCGTCAGGGTCTGAATATCGGAATTCTGGAAAATGATTTCGGTGCGGTGAATGTGGATATGATGCTTCTTCAGGAGCTGCAGGGAGAAAAATGTGAACTGGAAATGATTTCCGGAGGGTGTGATAAAGAGACACACCGCAGACGATTCAAGACAAAGCTGATCTCTATGGCAATGTGTGGATATGACAGAGTAATCGTGGAGCCGTCGGGAATCTATGACGTGGATGAATTTTTTGATGGATTAAGAGAAGAACCTCTGGATCGGTGGTACGAAATCGGAAGCGTGATCACAATCATAGATGCGGGACTGGAAGAAAATCTGTCAGATCAGGCGGAATATTTGCTGGGATCTGAGGCGGCGGATGCGGGTGTGATCGTGCTGAGCAGGCTGGATAAGGACAATGCTTGTGAAGAACAGGAAAACAGAATTATTTCACATGTCAATCGTTCTCTTGAACGCATTGGATGTACCAGAAGAATTGAAAAAGAAGTGATCGCAAAAGACTGGGATATGCTGACAGAGGAAGATTTTGCACAGATTCAGAACAGCAGCTATCAGATTGAGTCGTTTCGCAGACCGGAAGGTACAGAAAAGGATGGATTCCAGACCTTATATTTTATGAATCTGAATCGGACAGAAGAAGAACTGGTTCCGGCTGTGAAAAAGCTGTTTGGTAAACGTGGATGCACAGATGATTCTGAAAAAGAAAACAATAAAAATCTTAATGATATCGGAAGAGTGTTCCGTGTAAAAGGATTTATGAAGAATCAATCCGGTGACTGGATGGAACTGAATGCGACAACACAGAAGATGACAGTAAATCCAATCAAAGAAGGACAGGAGATTCTGATCGTGATCGGTGAGGATTTGAAAGAAGACAAGATTCGCGAGTGCCTGGAAGACAAATGCACTGAGGGAGCGGAAAATGAGTGAAATTCAATTGCCGGAAGCATTTTTGAAATTAGGAGAAGTGCTGGAACAAGGACAGTTTGAACTGCTTTTTACAGAAGAAAAACTCCGGCTGGTTTATTTGATGAACGATGCGGTAGAGAGCTTTCTTGTCTTTGAAAATGCAAGGATGACAGGGCAATATAGAGAGGATTATGAAGGTGAACTAGAAGCGGAGTTAAGTGTAACAGAAGAACCGGAGGAGTCCTATGTCCTTGTAGTTCATCAGGGCGAGACCGTGGTTACGATTTTTTTTGAGGATTTAAGTGAAGAAGTACATTTATATGACTATGGAGAAATCGGACATTTCTGGGTGAAAGGTGCGGAATATCTGCGTCAGATAGAATATAAGATTGCAATCGTACGGGATAAACTGGATTATCTGGGAGCAAAATACTGTAATCAGACGGAGCGGAAACTAGCTGTGCTGGCGGACTTTCCGCCGCTGAATCATTGCTGTTATCCGGCGGTTTCAGAGCAATATGTAGTTCCAAGGGAAAATCCGTGGGTACCGTCAGCAGAAGCACATCAAGTGATGCAGGAGCTTGCGGCAACAGTAGAAGATAAAAAGTTACTAAGATGTCTAAAGTTTTATCAGAAACATCCACGGAAGCGGAGGGCAAAAAAGATTGCCGGGATGTTGCAGGAAAAGCGTCATGCAGAAGTCACAGATCTTTTGATGGAAGAACTGAAGATGGCAGCAGCAAATTACCCGAGAAGAAAATTCACAGATGAGGAAGAAAATCAGAATCGTAAGATTGAGAAGAGAGCATCAGAGCGGAAACGAGAGTTAGAAGAACAGGGATTTCGGATAAATATATTTCGTGAGGAACCATTTATTGCATCAAGAGATTCACTCCAATACAAAATCAGTCTGATGATCTGGGAAAAGAAAGGAAAAAAACGAAAAGTTCAGATAGAAGAATTTTCTGCTGACCGGAGAGGATAGGTATGGAACCATTTTATTATAGTAAGATGAACAAGATGCAGCAGGCGGCGTATCATGCAATCTGCCAGGGCGTCTTGCGGATGGAGAAGGAGATTCAGGTACCGCGTATGAGCGGAGAAGAACTGTATAATGTATTCTTCCAGATGCGCCTGGATCACCCGGAGATTTTCTGGGCAACGGGATTTAAGTATCGTTATTATCAGGAATCGCCGAACATTCAGTTTCTGCCGGAATATTTGTTTGACCGGGCGAAGGTGAAAGAACATCAGAAGGCAATGAAATCCAGAGTAGAGAAACTTGCACGACCGGCGCAGAAATTATCAGAATCAGAGAAAGAAAAATACATTCATGATTTCATTTGTGAAAATGTAAAATATGATAAATTGAAGAAACCTTATTCACATGAGATTATTGGTCCGTTAGGACAGGGTGTCGGAGTTTGTGAGGGGATTGCAAAAGCGGTGAAAGTGCTGTGCGATGAGCTTGGAGTCTGGTGTATGATCGCTATTTGCGGGAATAATCCGGATAAGGGAATCAAATACCGTCATACATGGAATATCGTGCGGATTAATGGAAAATATTATCATTTAGATGCGACATTTGATAATACACTTACAAGAAACTGTACGATCGGAGAAGAAATCCGTTATGATTATTTCAATCTGGAAGATAAATCGATTTTCCGGGATCATGAGCCTTTGATCGCTCCGGCTATGAAGTGTACGGACGGAGATCATTTCTATTATAAAGAAAAGAAACTGTCTTTTACAAAACCGGAAGAAGTTTACAAAAGAGCACTTCAGATGGCAAAGAAAGGAAGAATTCTGACGTTTCACTGGCGCGGAGGTTATCTGACAAAAACAGTTCTGGAAGAATTGCTTGATCTGATTGAAAAAGCAGGTGCGGAGAAAGGGAAGAAACCAAGAATCAGCCTTAACTGGCCACAGGCAGTGATTCGTTTTGGGTATGTTGATGCAGAGATAGCAGGAAGTAGCACAGCAGAAGAAGTGCAAATGGAAGAAGCGAATGAAGGTGAGATGCATTCTGACTAAAATACATATGTTATATATGCTTCAGACCGAGATCGGTATCAGAGTGATAGTTGAGAATTTACAAGAAAAAGTTAGTGTGATAGAATAGGATTGAACCGTGAAAGTTGTCGATATCTGTAGGATATAAGCGGGAGAAGAAACAACTTTCAAAAACCAAAGATGGTGACAAAAGAGAGGTTAAACAGATGATAATTGTAAAAACATACAGAGGACATATTCGTAACTGGGAAGAACTTTGTGAGAGGCTTGGAATTGATCTTACACTTTCCAGAGAAGAAAGAGAACATGAGATTTTGATTAAGGCATATCAGACATGGGGATGCGAGATGGCAGATCATATGCACGGAATGTTTGCATTTGCTCTGTGGGATGAGGAGGAGCAGAAACTTTTCTGTCTGAGAGATCAGTTTGGAACAAAACCATTCTATTACTATGAGACAGAAGATGGAGAGCTTCTTTATGGAACGATGATCCGTGATATTATCGATCAGCCGGGATTTAAGAAAGAACTGAATGAAGAGATGCTTCAGCTGTATTTAAGTCTGACCTATGTTGCCGGAGAGAATACATTTTTCCGTGGACTGAAAAAACTGTTACCGGGACGCTATCTGATCTGGCAGGATGGAAAGCTTGAGATTCACAGATACTGGAAACCGGAATTCCATCCGGATGAGAGCAAGACTCTGGAAGATTGGGCTGATGAGATCCATAATACTCTGAAAGAAATCATGCCGGAAGTGAAGACCGCAGATGAGAGAGTGGAGTCATTCCTGTCAGGTGGTGTAGATTCTTCCTATGTGCTTGCAATGTCTGATGCAGAACAGGCAGACTGTTGTGGATATGAGGAAGAGAGATTTGATGAATCTGTTCTTGCAGAGAAGACAGCACAGCTTCTTGGAAGAAAATTCTCCAGAAGTATCATTACACCGGAGCAGTTCTTTGATATTGTACCTTATGTTATGTACAATATGGAGCAACCACTTGGAGATGCATCGGCGATTGTATTTACACTTGGATGTAATGCAACAGCAGAACATACGAAGATCTGTTATTCCGGAGAGGGTTCTGACGAATTCTTCGGTGGTTATAATATGTACAGAAACGCAGAACGTTATGGTGAGAATCTGAAGAATTTCTATGTTGGAAATACCAATATCATGAAAGAAGACGAGAAGCAGAAGATTCTTAAGAAATACGATCCAGACGTACTGCCAATCGAACTTGCACGAGGAATCTACGAGGAGACAGAAGGTCTTGATCCGTTGACAAAGATGTCTGATGTAGATATTCAGATCTGGCTGGAAGGTGATATTTACCTGAATGTTGATAAGATGAGTACAGCAGCCGGACTTGAGATCCGTATGCCGTTGACAGATAGAAGAATTTTTGATATCGCCTCTCGTATGCCGTCTCGCTTTAAAGTAAATGAAGAGCAGAATAAGGTGGCATTTCGTACAGCAGCTGCGAAGGTTCTTCCAGAAGAAATTGCATTCCGTAAGAAGTTGGGATTTATCGTACCAATCCGTATCTGGATGGCTGATGAGAGATATAATCAGGACGTACAGCGTCTCTTCCACAGTGATATTGCAGAGAAATTCTTTGATGTGGATGCAATCAATGCGATTTTTGATGAATATGTTGGAGGAAATTCTGATAACTGGAGAAAAGTATGGACAATCTATACGTTCCTTGTATGGTATGAAGAGTACTTTGTGAAGAGATAATAAAAAGACTATGTATTAAGACTTTAAACATTTTTAAGTGATGGGGTGGAAGCATAAAAAGCTTTGCCCCTTTTTGTTATCCCATTTGATTATCCGGGATATCCACGAAAAAGAGACAAAAGAAAATCCACCGTATGCACCTACGCTATACAGTGGATCTTCACTTTGTTATTCCATCCATTGGAATATTCCTCCTTATTTACTTGATATCTATCTGAAACTATTATCTCAAATAGTGATTTTATATTTTATTTCATTTAATTATCCCATTGGAATATCCTTCTTTCGATTCTTCTTTTATCTATTTTGGATTTTAACTTATCGTCCCATTGGAATTTACCTCTTTCAATTTATTTGTTTGATGATTTAATGAACTATCCCATTGGATTCTACCTCTCTCTCTTTAAATATCGTTTCCGTTTTTTTAATTACTCTTTCTGGTGGTCTGTACCTCTTTCTTTAGATTTTTAAGGATTTAATTTACCTTCCCATTGGACTATACCTCTGTTTCTTTAAAATTAATTTTAATGAAAGGATTAAGTGTCTGGTGGTTTGTCCTCCTTTTTTTTTTATTTCGTTTCCTTTTGTTGATTCTATATTAACTCACAGCTAGGAAATTGTCAATAGAAAATCAGAAAAAAGTTAAAAATAATTTAAATATACAGAAAATAAGGGATAAAACACAAAAAATACAGGCTATTAATTGCGCCTAAGGTAATTGCATTAGACAGAAAAGTGGACGCAATCTATGAAAACATGGTATGATACTAAGAAAAGAGTTGCCAGCTGCACATAGAACGAACAGCAACAGAATGCAATGCTACAGGCCCTTGCAACGGGCGGGAAATGGAGAGAGAAAATTGAGCAAAGAGTCAAGAACCAGCTGTGAAACATGCACTTATTATATTTATGATGAGGAGTATGAGTGTTATCTCTGTGATAAGAATATGGATGAGGATGATTACATCCGTCTGATGACAAATCAGCATTATCAATGTCCATATTATCGGAATGGAGATGATTATCTTGTTGTTAGAAAACAGCTGTAGAATCATAGAAAAAGCAAGGAAGTACAAAACCAAAAGAAAGAATAAGAAGAAAAGCGGGAGAATCGTTGGATCAGATTCTCCCGTTTTTTAAGAAAGACCTTTGTGCAAGCACCGGTGGTTTCAGACCTTTTGCTCTTGATATCATTAAATAGTTTTCAATACTTTTAAGAGCCGGTTATTGTCTTCAGGTTTCATAATGCAGAAGCGGATAAATTCGCCATCCAGACATTGGAAAGAAGAGCAGTCACGGATCATAAGTCCTTCTTTTATACAAGCTTCGAATACATCGAAAGAAGTTACTTCTGGTTTTAAAATCTTCACAAGGATAAAGTTTCCATATGGAAAATAAACCTTGAAAGAAGACATCTTTTTTAATTCAAGAAACATCCGGTCACGTTCCGTCAGGATTAATGAGCGTGTCTGGCGGATGTAGGAAGTGTCTTTGAACATCTGCTCACCGGCATATGCTCCAAGGCTGTTTAAGGACCATGGAATCTGCTTTTCTTTCATCTGAGATAAGAATTCTTTATTTCCGGTAATGCCGTATCCAAAACGCATTCCCGGAGCTGCGTAGAACTTGGACACACCGCGCAGTACCATGAGATTAGAGAAATCTTTTGTGTATGGAACAGCGGTTACTTCCTGAACGGAAGGTGCAAATTCTACATACGTTTCATCAATCATGACAAAGATATCGCGGTTTGCGCAGAATGAAAGCAATGCACGCATTTCATCTTTTAAGATGGCAGAAGAAGTTGGATTGTTCGGATTGCAGAGAATCAGAAAATCATATCCGTTTAACAAAGTCCGGCAAAGATCTTCTACATCTAATTCAAAATCTTCCGCTTCCTGAAGATGATAATAGTCCTGTGTACTTCCGGAGAAAGAAAGTTCTCTGGAGTATTCAGAATAGGTTGGACCAAGAATCAGAGTGCGTTTCGGTGCTCTTGTTTCAATCAAAAGTGAAATCAGTTCGCTTGAACCGTTGCCCGGCAGGATGAAATCAGCAGGAACATCGCAGTACTCAGCAATTGTGTTGCGAAGTGATTTATAATCTCGGTCAGGATAAGAAGAAAAGAGGTCCACATGAGCCGCAACAGCTTCCTTAACAGAAGGGGAAAGTCCGAGTGGATTTACATTTCCGGCAAAGTTTGTAATACTGTTTTGGTCGATATGATAATACTCACTGATTTTCTCAATATCACTTCCATGAAAAACTGGTTTTGTATTCGTCATAGGCGTTTCCTCCTTAGTAGGTTTCAAATAAAATTCCAAGCGTATTTGGTCCACAATGGCTGGAAATCGTACAGCTTGCTTTCGTTATATGGATTTCATCAAAATGCATAGCTTCTTCGATTGTATTTTTAACAAGTTTAATATATTCCGGCTCAATTCCTGAATGCGTGATAAAGATCAGCGATGGATCAATATCCGGATAAGCAGCAAGTTTGTCTTTTACATATTTCACAAGAACTTTATCAAGCGTTCCTCTGTATTTTTTTCCTACATTCATGCTTCCGTCTTCCGTGCTGACTTCAATACATGGCTTTAATTTCAGAACATTTGCTCCGAGAGCAGCGACCGTCGAACAGCGCCCACCGGCATGTAGAAATGTCAGCGTATCCAAAATAAAGCTGGCATGACAATGCTTTGTGCGTTCGCGAAGAGCTTCGGCAATGTCTTCCGCTTTCATTCCCTGCTCGATCATCCGACCGGCATCTGTTACAAGAAGTCCGGTTCCGGTGGAGAGAGAACAACTGTCAATCACATGAACATGCCCGAGCTCTTCAGCAGCAATACAGCAGTTTTGATGAGCACTGGAAAGTGAGCTGCCAAGATTGATATGGATCACTTCATAGCCTTCATCGACCCATGGTTTAAAATGTTCAATATATTCCGCAACATTGACGGCGGCTGTTTTTGGAAGGATTTTTTCATCGTAATATTTCTGATAAATTTCTTCCGGTGTAATGTCAATGCCGTCCCTATAATCTTTTCCATCCAGAATGATGTGGAGTGGAAAATAGTGTACATGATAACGTTCTTTTAGTTCCTGATCCAGGTCACAGGTACTGTCGGCACTTAAAATGATCTTATTTGTAACAGAATCAGTCATAATTCTCCTCCTAAATTAGTTCAACAACTTGAATTGTATGGCTAGTATGTATTTATACTGCATAATGTGTACACAAATTATAACATATTTTTCACATAGAGTATAGTTTTTGTATCCAAAAAACAATACAAAATAAGACTTTTTTGCTATTGTTCGCTCACAATTACTGTTTGTTCGCTTTTACTATATTAAAAATGCAAAGAATTTTGGAAGCTTTTATTGACATATATAGATAATCGATATATAATCAAGCCAAGATATGTAGATAACCGATATATCAGCTGGGAGTCAATCCCCCAGCTGATATAGCCTCCGGCAGGATTGCAG
>ERZ507027.841-NODE-841-length-21345-cov-4.134805_pt1 | contig 21345 bp, 19 predicted proteins | sample MGYA00513163_ERZ507027 | MGnify/ENA metagenome assembly ERZ507027
ATACTTTTTGCCAGCAGCGGCAAAAAGTATGCAAAAAACGCCGCCAAAACCAAGGTTTTGGATTTCTAAGCGCGCCCGTACGTTTTCGGTCGACCGCAAAGGAAGTCCAGAAACCTTGGTTTCTGGCGCGCTTTTGGTACCTTTTCCCGCGGGGGAAATGGTACCCGTCAGAGACATGGATAAGCCTCTTCGCCCCCTATCCCATATCAAAATTCTCCCTCCCCGTCAACAACCATCAAAAGAGGTGCTGTTTTATGATTTATCTCGATCACGCGGCGACCACGCCGGTGCCCGCCGCCGTGGCGGACGTCATGTACGACGTGCTGCGCCATCAGTTCGGCAACCCCTCCGCCCAGTATCCCTACGGGCGCGAGAGCGCCGCGCTGGTGGACCGCTGCCGCGCCGCCGTGGCGCAAGGGCTCGGCTGCCGCCCGGAGCAGCTGTTTTTCACCTCCTGCGGCACAGAGTCCGACAACTGGGCCATCTCCGCGGCCGTGTGGCAGGGCCGCCACGTCGGGCGGCACATCATCACCACCGCCCTTGAGCACAGCGCCATTCTTGAGCCGTGCAAGTGGCTCGCACAGCAGGGCTACGAGATCACCTATCTGAAGCCCGACCGCACCGGCCACGTCACGGCGCAGCAGGTGGCGGACGCCCTGCGCGAGGACACGGTGCTCGTGTCGATGATGCTCGTGAACAACGAAACCGGCTGCGTCTTCCCCGTGGGGGAGGTCGCGCAGCTGCTGAAAGCGCGCGGGAGCCGGGCGCTTCTGCACTGCGACGCGGTGCAGGGTTTTCTGAAGATTCCCTGTGACCCCGTGCGCTGGGGCGTCGACCTCATGAGCCTTTCGGCGCACAAGATCGGCGGGCCGAAGGGCATCGGCGCGCTGTATGTCGCGCCGCGGCTGAAAAATCTGCGTCCGCTCCTCCCCGGCGGCGGGCAGGAGCGCGGCCTGCGCTCCGGCACGGAGGCAACCGCCCAGATCGCGGGCTTCGCCAAGGCCGTGGAGCTCTACTGCGACGGGCTGGACGAAAAGCGCCGCCACCTCGCCGCCGTGCGCGACTACTGCCGCGAAAGACTCCTCTCCATCCCGACGGTGGCCGAGATCGGCCGGGGCGACGCGCCGCACATTCTGTCCGTGTCGCTGCCGGGCTACCCCAGCGCGAACATCGTCGCCGATCTCGGCGCGCAGGGCATCTGCATCTCCGCCGGCTCCGCCTGCCACAAGGGCAAGGCCAGCCATGTCGTCAGCGCCCTCGGGCTCGACAAAAAGACCGCCGCGGGCGTCATCCGCGTGAGCTTCGGCCCGGAGACGACCTTTGAGGAGATCGACGCGCTCCACGACGCCCTCCTCACGCACAAAAACAGCCGCTTCCCCATGCTTTGAGGTGAATTCATGAAAAAACAACCCAAGCGCCGCGGGCCGGAGTTTTACCGCTATCTCGCGCGGCTCACCGCCCCCATCGCGCTGCAGAATCTGATTACCTTCTCCCTCGGCCTGATCGACACCTTCATGGTCAGCCAGCTCGGAAACCTCGAGATGGCCGCCGTGACGACGGCGAACGTTCCGGTGTTTCTGCTGATTTCGATCGTGTTCGGCATCCAGTCGGGCGTCGGCATCCTCATCAGCCAGTACTGGGGCAAGCAGGACAAGGAGAGCATCAGCCGCGCCATCGGTGTCGCCGCGTTCATCGGGACGGGCATCTCGCTGCTGCTCGCGCTTATCCTCTTCGCGTGGCCGGTGCAGATCATGGATCTGCTCTCAAACAAGCACGAGCTGTCCGTTCTCGGCGCGCCGTATCTGCGCGTGATCGGCTTTTCCTATGTGTTCAACATGCTCTCGTCCATCTACGTCAGCGCGCAGCGCAGCGTGGAAAACGCCGCCTTCGGCATGAAGCTCTTCGGCATGTCGACGCTCCTGAACACGGGGCTGAACTACCTGCTGATCTTCGGCAAGGCGGGCTTTCCTATGCTCGGGATCGAGGGCGCGGCCGTCGCGACGCTCTGCGCCCGCATCGCGGAGTTCCTCGTCTGCACCGTCTGCGCGCTGCGCAGCAGGACCATCCCGCTTAACCTCGCCGCCTTCTGCCGCCCTGGCTGGGACATGCTGCGCCGGTTCGTCAAATACTCCACGCCCGTCATCCTCAATGAGACGGCGTGGGGTCTCGGCAACAGCATGCTGACCGTTATACTCGGCTATACGACGATCTCCGTCGAGTTCCTCGCCGCGAACGCCGTGATGGGCAACCTCAACCGCCTGTTTCTCGTCGTCTGCTTCGGTCTCGGCGCGGCGACGGCCGTCATGGTCGGCAAGGCCATCGGCGAGGGGCAGAGCCGCGAGGAGGTGCTGGAGCTGAGCTATACACTCCTGCGCGTGACGGTGCTTGTCGGCTGCGTGCTGATGGTGTTTTCGCTCGCGCTCGTGCCGCTGCTGTTCCGGCCCGTTATCTTCCCGCTCTTCAAGCTCTACGGCGAGACGGCGTCCATCGCGACGGCCCTTGCCGTGACGGGCTTTGCCTCTATCCCGCTGCACGCCTACTCTATCACCGCCGTGACGGGCGTTCTGCGCGCGGGCGGCGATGTGTTCTGGTCGGCCGCGCTCGACATCGGGCCGCAGTGGCTCGCGGCGCTGCCGCTCACGGCGGCGCTCGCACTGGTGCTGCAGAGCAATTACTGGCTTGTCGCCGCGGCGATTCAGATGGAGTCCGTCATCAAGGTGCCGCTGTGTCTGGTGCGCGTCCACCGCGGCAAATGGATTCACGATGTCACGAAATCAGGAGGCGATTTTCAGTGAAATGTACGGTTCTCTTCGCAAGTCCCCGCGGCGAGGCCAGCAACACCCTCGCCGTGACGCGCCCTGTAACAGACGCGCTCACGCAGGCCGGATGGGAAGTCGAGCGGTTCTCGCTCTATGACATGGACATCCAGCCCTGCCGCGCCTGCCGCGGCTGTCAGAGCGACTGGGAGCACCCCGCGTGCGTCCTGCGCGACGACATGCAGCCGATCTTTGAAAGCGTGCTCTCCGCCGACCTCCTCCTGCTCGCGAGCCCCATCTACTCGTGGTACTGCACCGCCCCGCTCAAGGCGGCGCTTGACCGGATGGTCTACGCGATGAACAAATACTACGGCGATCAGGGGCGCGGGCCGAGCCTGTGGCGCGGCCGCGCCGTCGCCGCCGTCACGACCTGCGGCTACCGCCCCGAGCGCGGCGCCGACCTCTGGGAGGAGGGCCTGCAGCGCTACTGCAAGCACTCGCAGCTGCGTTGGCTCGGGATGCTCAGCGCGCGCCACCTCGGCTACAGCGCGCCGTTCATGGACGGGGAGAAGGCCGCGCAGGCCCGTGCGTTTGCCGCCGAACTCCTCGCGGCGATGGAGGCGAATCCTGCATGACGAGCCTCTTTGTCTGTCCGCTCTGCGGCGCGGCGCTCACGCGCGATGAGCGCGCCTACCGCTGCCCCGCGGGGCACAGCTTCGACATCGCCCGCGAGGGGTACACCCACCTCCTCCCCGCCAACCGCAAGCACTCGAAGGCCCCCGGCGACGACAAGGCCATGGCCGCCGCGCGCAGCGCCTTCCTCGGCAAGGGCTACTACGCCCCGCTGCGGGACGCAATCTGCGAGCTGGGTGTGTCGCTCACCGGTGACCGCCCCGCCGTGCTCGACAGCGGCTGCGGCGAGGGATACTACACCGCGGGGCTATATCAGGCGCTGCTGGACGCGGGCAAGTCGCCCGTCATGGCGGGGATCGACATCTCGAAGTTCATTCTGCGCCTTGCGGCGAAGCGCGAAAAGCGCGTGGAATTCGCCGTCGCCTCGTCGTACCACCTCCCGGTGGCGGACGCGTCGATCGACCTGCTGCTCAACTGCTTCTCCCCGCTCGCGCTCGACGAGTTCCGGCGCGTGCTGCGCCCGGGCGGGGCATTCCTCTACGTCGTCCCCTCGGCGATGCACCTGTGGGAGATGAAGCAGGTGCTCTATGAGAAGCCCTATCCCAACGAGGTCAAGCAGACGCCGTATGAGGGCTTCCGCTACGTCACGATCCGCCATGTCGAGCAGACGATCCACCTTGACTGTCCCGCGGATATTCAGGCGCTCTTCGGCATGACACCCTACTGCTGGAAGACCCCGCGCGAGGGCGTCGAGCGCCTGCGCACGCTCGAGATGCTCGACTGCCGCATTTCCTTCGATATCCACGCATTTATACGCAAAGGCACGGATGCAGGCGATACGGAAGTATAAATCCATCCGGGTTCACTTGCCCCACTCGCCGTATAAACGGAAAGAAGGCAGAGAGTTTTACCTCTCTGCCTTCTTCTGTTCAGCAGAAATGATCGCCGCGATGGATCGTATTATGTAGCTTTATAGATATTAATCCCCGGCGTATCCTCTCCGTCGCCCCGGTAAGCACGCTGCGGCTCCGGGTCATCCGCCAATCGGATCACATACAGGGATCGTATTCCCACATTGTCTGCATCCGCAGTATCCTGCAGCATGAATTCCATCGCAAAGCGGTATTTGTCCTGCGTCGTCTCGACATCATACGTCGAATACAGCGCTGTCCAACGACGGCCCGTACCATCCGTATTCATCCCTCCCTTAAGATTATCACCGCCCCAATCATCGTAGGAGATCATCTCGCCCTGATAATAATCAAACAACGCACGGACAGCTTCCTCCATATCCTGCGCTTCGCGCAGCGCATTTTGGGAAAATAACGATTGTACCGCCGCGCTGTCCTGTTTTTGAACCGCCGCGATCAGTTCCTCAAAGCGATCATTTGCAGCCGCGGTGTAATCCACCCGCATATACGCGTATCTGTTTATGGGAAGGCCGCCTATTGTACACGATGTCAACAACACGGCCATCGCGATCAGCAAGAGCATGCAGACTTTTTTCATACATTTTACCTCCCAGTATATCGCCGGCACCGATGCTTCCCGGTAGAGCACACATCCGTTCTCACACGGCAGAATGGTAAAATTCTTTTTCTCCCATATGGTTCTCAATGGAACGCCACCGGAACCCTGCGGCACAGATCAAAGTCCCCTCATACGCGCCTAAATCCGCTTCTGACAAATCACCGCAGTCACACCAGTAAATATTTCCGTCTTTTATTATCATGGTCGAATCTAATATTTCACAGGTGTAATCTTCATCGGCAGGGGCCAATTTTAAGCACTTCAACCCTTGAAACTCCATCTCGATCATAGCGTTTGTTGCGCATTGCCGCTGTATGACCATGCGCAGAACCCTTCGATCGTTTAACGGATACATCGCAAAACCTTCGCCAACATATGCACCGCTTATATAATGCATTTCTTTGATACAGCTATCGTGAAAATAGCACATTTTTTCCATGAACCGCAAGATTTCGTCGCTTGTTCGGATTGTTTCCCACATAGGGCAAAGCAAAAGATTCACCACCCTCATAATTTTATACCACTTCATGTGATATGACGCGTTCGGCTTGACGAGTACAAGCCCAGAACTTTTTATACAGCATATATTTCATGGATTACCATCAAATTATCGCACACGCAAATTGCATTCTCCTCTGCACCTGTCAGCAGGCGGCAGATTCTGCTAATATTATATGGTTTTCCTGTATTTTTGGCAAGCCTAAAAAAGGCCCCGTATGACAAAACGTCATACGGAGGCCTTTTTATTGGTCCTGTTCGTTCCGGTGGACGGACGCCGACGTGTCGAAGCCCTCGGGGAAGCGCTTTTGGAGCTTGTCGAGGTTTGCCTGCAGCACGTCCTCGAGCGGCACGTCCAGCGCCGTCGCCGCCTCGGCGAGGTACCACGCCACGTCGCCCAGCTCGCGCACGAGGTGCGCCCGGTCGAGCTCATGCCCCTGCGCGAGCCATTTCTTCACGATGTCGATGGCCTCGCCCGCTTCGCCGCACAGGCCCATCATGCTGTTGATGAGCACGTCCTTCTTCCCGAGCGCCGGGTTGAGCGTGCGCATCGCCTGCCGCTGGTAGTCGTTGACCGTCATGGTTTTGTCCTTTCCTCCAAAAATCCGGGGACTGCTTTATGCATCAGTCCAGTTTTCCCCGCGCGTACAGCACGTCGTCCGGGATAATCGTCATGAGATCGTCCTTCGTGACGCTCTCCATCGCCGCGAGACGGTTGTTCTGCGCGACAAGAATGTGCTCGAAGCAGTTGCGCACGCCGCGGGCGTTGCCGAACGTCTCCGGGTCGCCGTTTTCCTCGTTGATATAGTCGCGCACGAGCTCCTCCGTCCCCTCGGCGAGCTGATAGCAGCCCTTTTTGCACTGCATCCTGAAAATCGCGAGCATCTCGTCGGGCGAATAGTCCTCGAAGAGCAGGAAGCGGTTGAAGCGGCTCTCCAGACCCGGATTCGAGTGGATGAACTTCTCCATCAGGTCGGTGTAGCCCGCGACGATCACGACGAGATCGTCCCGGTGATCCTCCATCGCCTTCAAAATGGTGTCGATGGCCTCCTGGCCGAAGTCGTTCTCGCTCTTACCGTTCAGTGCATAAGCCTCGTCGATGAACAGCACGCCGCCCATCGCCTTTTCGATGACCTTCTGCGTCTTGAGGGCCGTCTGGCCGACATAGCCCGCGACGAGCCCGCTGCGGTCGACCTCGACGAGCTGGCCCTTGGAGAGGATGTCGAGACTGCGGTAGATGCGCGCCATCATGCGCGCCATCATCGTCTTGCCCGTGCCGGGGTTGCCGGTGAACACCATGTGCAGGGACATGTCCGTCGTGGGGAGGTCATGCGCGCGGCGGAGCTTATAGACATTGACCATGTTGATGAGGTTTTTGACCTCTTCCTTGACGTCCGCGAGGCCGATGTAGCTGTCGAGCTCCGCCTGCAGGTCGGCGAGGTTCTCCTTTGGGAGCGGCTCCGGCTCGTCCGCCTTTTTCTCCGCGGGCTGCGCGGCGGCGGGCTTGCCGCCGCCATCCTTGGACGCGGGCTTCTTCTCCGGCGCGCCGGTCACGTTTTCAAACGGTGTACCCCAGAAGTCGCCGCCCATGCTGCGCAGATTCCGCTCGGTCATGGTGCGGATCGTCTCCAGCTGCTGGAGGATGATTTCGTCTTTTTTATCCATGTTCCCTCTCCTTTTCAGCGAGATAGCTTCACATTTTTCATCGCCCGGAACAGCAGTCCCGCGACAAAGCCCGTCAGCGTGTCCGTCAAAAGTGACACCGCCAGCAGCACCGGCAGATACCCCAGCACCGCCGTGCCGCCCAGCACGATCATCGCCGCGCCGATCTGGCCGATGTTGTGCGCCGCCGCGCCGCCGATGGACACCCCGTAGATCGAGAGTCCCGGCAGATGCCGCAGCACGATCATCACGAGCATCGACAGCACCCCGCCCATCAGCGAGAACAGCAGCGCCGAGGCGTTCCCGGCGAACATCGCCCCGAGCAGACACCGCGCGAGCAGAATCGCGAGCGCGGATGCCGGTCCCAGCGCATAGAGCGCGTAGACCGTCACGATATTGGCAAGGCCGAGCTTGATGCCCGGCAGCGGGATGAGCAGCGAGACGGGAAACATCCCTTCGAGCGTGCTCAGGCCGAGGGCGAGCGCCGTCAGCACGGCGCACAGCGCCAGCCGGCGCGTGGTAATCTTCATGCGCACCGCCCCCCTATCCGAGAATAACGTCCGGGCCATCCGCGCTCGCGCCCGTGAGCTGCACCACGACCTGCTCGGGCAGGCACACAATGCTCTGCCCGGCGCGGGTGATCGTCCCCGTGCGGACGCAGTCGCCGCCCGGGCAGTCGCTCTGCGCCACGCGGACGCCCTCCGGTGTCATCTCGATCGTCAGATGATATGTCCCGTCCACCTGCACGGTTTTCGTCTCCTGCAGCTCTGCCAGCGTCACGCGGCAGACCTCCGTCCCCCGGTGCGTGACCACGGCGATCAACTCGCCGCCCGTGGGGCGCGCAAAGCTCCAGAGCGCCGCGGCCGCCGCCAGTGCAATCACGACCAGCACAACAAGTGCGTCCCAGCCGGTGGGGCGGAGCTTAGGCGTCGATGGCTGCTGCGGCATAGCGACCCTCCTCCGGCGTGGTGATTTTCTCCGCAAGACCCGGCGTATAGAGCAGGCGCCCATCCGCCGTGATGAGCACCATCTCAAAGCCTCCCGTCTGCCGCCAGAAATTGACGGCTTCCTGCTCCCCCATGACGTAGAGCGCCGTGGAGCAGGCATCGGCCAGCGTGCCGGAGTCGGAGACGATCGTCACGGACAAAAGATCGCTCTGCACGGGGCAGCCGGTCTTTGGATCGAGGATATGCTGATACACCGTACCGTCCGGCGCGGTGAAGTTGCGCTGATAGCCGCCGGAGGTGATGGCAAACACGTCCTCCAGCGCCAGCACGGCGGCGTAATCGTCCGTATTCTGCGGATCACGGACGGCCACGCGCCACGCGCTGCCGTCGCTCTTCTTTCCGCTGACATAGACGTTCCCGCCGAGCGAGGCCGTACCCGTCACGCCCTGCTCGCGGAAGATCTGCGCCACGCGGTCGGACGCATAGCCCTTGGCGATGCCGCCGAGATCCACGGAGCAGCCCGCGTCGAGCGTGACGCGTTTTCCGTCGATGTGGACGTGCTCCGACCCGACGAGCGGCAGAAGCGAGGCAATCTCCTCCTGCGAGGGAACGCGGGGAGTGTCGCTCGTGATGCCCCACGCCGTGACGAGCGGGGCGATCGTGATATCAAACGCGCCGCCGGTCTCATCGCTCAGTGCCAGCGCGCTTTGCAGCAGCTGCACCGTCTCGTCCGAGAGCTCCGCCGAGCCGGTCTCGTTCAGCGTGCTGATTTCGCTGCCCGCGCGCGTGCGCGAAAGGCGCTGCTCAAGGGCGTTGATCTCCTGACTGGCCGCGGTCAGCGCGGCCTGCGCGTTTTCGCCGTAGACGGCGAAGTCCATCACCGTGTCCATCGCGAAGATCTGGCTTGTCACGGGCTGCTCCTCCGCGCCGCAGGCGGTGAGCGAGAGCGCCGTCAGCGCCGCCAGCAGCAGCGCAAGCAGTCTCTTTTTCATAGCTCCCGCCGCCCTTCCAGCGCGCGCATCAGCGTCGCGTCGTCGGCGAACTCGAGATGCCCGCCCACGGGGATGCCGTAGGCCAGGCGCGTCACCTTCACGCCGAAGGGTTTTAGAAGCCGCGCGAGATAGAGCGCCGTCGCCTCTCCCTCGGTATCGGGATTCGTGGCCATGATGACCTCCTGCACGCCGCCGGCCGCCACGCGGTCGACGAGGGGCTTGATCTCCAGATCGTCCGGCCCGACGTGGTTCATCGGCGAGAGCACGCCGTGCAGCACATGGTAACGCCCGTTATACTCGCGGCTGCGCTCGATGGCGACAACGTCGCGCGGGTCGGCGACGACGCAGATCGTCCCCTCGTCGCGCTTGGGCGACGAGCAGATAGGGCACAGTCCCCCCGCCGTCAGGTTGCGGCAGACGGGACAGAGCGTCACGCTGCGCTTGGCGTCGACGATCGCGTCAGCAAACGCCTGCGCCTGCTCCATCGGCAGGTTCAACACATGGAACGCCAGCCGCTGCGCGGACTTCGAGCCCACGCCCGGCAGGCGCGCAAACTGCTCCACCAGCTTTTCAAGCGGAGCGGGAAAATACTCCATGGAATCAACCTCTCAGTTCAGCAATTCTCGCGGGGATGTCCGGCGCCTTATAGACGGCCGAACCGGCGACGAGCACATTCGCGCCGCTCGCGACACAGACCTTCGCCGTCTGCGGGTCGACACCACCGTCGACCTCCAGCTCGCAGGCCGGGTTCATCGCGTCAATATAGCCGCGGATGGCCTGTACCTTGGGCATCATGTCGGCCATGAACTTCTGGCCGCCGAAGCCCGGCTCTACCGTCATGACGAGGATCATCTCGACCTTGTCGATAAACGGCAGGACGGCGCTCGCCGGGGTCTTGGGCTTGACGACGACGCCCGCGCGCTTGCCCTTGGCGTGGATCTTCTCGATGGCGGCGAGGATGTTCTCCTCCGTGTCCGCCTCGACGTGACAGGTCACGATGTCCGCTCCCGCGTCGCAGAACTGGTCGACGTAGCGCACCGGGCGCTCGATCATCAGGTGCACGTCGAGCGGCAGCTCCGTCGTCGGGCGGATGGCCTTGACCACGGGGATGCCGATGGAGATGTTCGGCACGAACAGCCCGTCCATCACATCGACATGGACATAGTCGGCCGAGGAGATGCGCCGGATGTCGCGCTCCAGATTCGCGAAATCGGCGGAGAGAATCGAGGGGGAGATTTTAATCATGGGGAAACAGCGTCCTTTCTCAGTGAGCATTTCGTCGTGCAGCGCACCGCCGCGCCGCTTGGCGCATAGGATGCATCAAGCGGGCAGGGCCTGCCGCCCACGCAGCGGCCGCCCCGACAGCAGGCAGTCCCTGTGCCGCTTTTCAGATAGGGGATCGGCGGCACCGCCGCCGGTCCCCGGTGGGCATATTTGTACATATACATTATACCAAGTCAGGAGAAGGATTGCAACGATAACGATATGGGGGAAGGGTGATTGCAAATTGTATAGCTTATATACTATAATACGGTTCGTATTGATTCCGCATAGAAGGAAGGCCGTCCCGTCATGAAAAAACTGCTCTCCGTGCTTCTCCTCTATCTGACCATTCCTTTTATCTGAGCGGATCCGCTGGCGCAAGCTATACAACTTACGAAAAACTCCTTTTCAGGATAATGTACAATAAGGGACCTGTTGACGGGGCCTTCTTGGGACCCTCCCTCGATGCCACGCCTTTCAGCGAGTACGCCGAACTGACTGAGATCGCTTCTGCCTGATCCCATATGAACAAACAACCGCCCTCCGGCCAAAGGCCGAGGGCGGTTGCTGTTCAAATCGTTTCTCCGAAAAAGGCATCCGCCTTTTTCTCCTAATTCAGATCACCTGCAGCTCCCGCAGCTTCGCGAGGAAGTCCCCCACGTCGCGGCGCGCCGTGGCGTCGTCCACGTCGTATTCCGCCTGCAGCACCGCCGTGAGCGCGGCCTCGTCCGCCGCCTCCGGGAGCGCGTCCCAGAGCAGCTCGCCCGTCTCGTTCAGCGTCAGCAGACCCTTGATCTCGAGCGACGCGTCGCCCACGGGGACCAGAATCACGTCCCCGGCGATGTTCCGCTTCACCAGCTGTTTACGAATGTTCATTTTCCGCCTCCTCAATTGTACGCCGAACCGTCTCGTGCGTCATCTCGCAGACATAGTCCGGCCTTGCGTCAAAGCGCCCCGTCTCCGTCACGCACATCGCGGCGCACGCATGACACGCATTTTTCAGTCGGCAGCCCGCGCACACGCCCGGCAGTCGGATCCGCGCCGTCGCGGCCTTCGTCTCCTCCCAAGCCCGCGCGAAGCCCAGCTCCGGCACGGAGACAAGCGGCTGCGTCATCATGCCGCAGGGCGTCATGCCGCCCTGCCAGTTGATCCAGAACGCGCTGCGCCCGGCGCGGCACGAGACGCCCTCGCCCGGCGTCCCCTCGCAGGATTCTTCCTCCGACGGCAGCGCCAGCCCATTCTTCATTGCCTGTGCGCGTTCCCGGAACTGCTCCGGTGACAGACGGAGCTTATCCCACTGCACGCTGTAATCCGCCGCCTCGCAGGCCGTAAAGCGGTCGTTGTGCCCGACGGCGCTCTCGTCGCGCCGGATCGGCGGGAACATGTACGTCGCGAGCTGCATCGGCGCCCCCAGTTCCTCGGCGATGTGATAAATCTGCTCCATATCGCCGATGTTATACGGCGTCATCGACGCGTTCAGCTTCACGCCGATGCCCAGCTCGCGCAGCGCGCGGATGTTCTCCGTCACGCGCCCGAACATCGCCCGGCCGCAGAGCCGCTCATATGCCGCGTCGCTCCCTCCGTAGAGCGTGATGTTGAAGCGGAACGGCGGCTCATGCCGGAAAAACTCCAGCCAGTCCCGGTCGATCAGCGAGCCGTTGCTGTTCACCGAGACGAGCAGCCCCATCTTCTTCAGCTCCGTCAGCAGATAGCGAAAATCCGCGCGGATCAGCGGTTCACCGCCCGTGAGCAGCAGGAACAGCATCCCGTGGCTGCGCGCCTCTTCGGCGATGGCGAGCCACTCGTCCGCCGTCAGCTCGCGCCCGCGGCGCCGCTGCTCCTCCGCCGTCAGGTGGACATAACACATCTTACAGTCGAAGTTGCAGCGCGCCGTCAGCTCAAAATTCCCCGCCAGCGGCGTGCCCGCCCGGCAGGCGCGCGTGTGCAGATACGCCGACAGGCGCGGCTCCGTGCTGCTGTATTCCATCTCAGAACCTCCTCAATGCTTCTTCCAGCGCCCGGACAGCGCTCTCATCCGCCCGGCAGTCCATCCGCCAGACGGGCACGTTCGTCACGAGCTGCGCCGCCAGCTCCGTCATCCGCGCGGCGGACGCGGCGTCCCACTCGTAGTAGGCGCACTGGCTCAGCAGCCGCGCGAACGCCTCCTGCGGCCGCGCGCGGACAACACGGTTCTCCGCCGCCTGCCCCAGCAGGACGACCGCCCGCAGCGGCGCGGTCACGTTCTGGCAGATGCCGGATGTCCCGGCGTAGAATATCCCGCTGACCGTACGCGCGGCCGGGCAGACGAGCCCCCGGTCTCCGTTGATTGTCCGCGCACCGGCAAAGCGCTCCCAAAGCGCGGCCTGCGTACTCTTGCCAATGCCGCTCGGGCCGGAGAACAGAATTCCCTCCCCCGTGCGCGTCACGATATACGAGCTGTGCAGCACCAGCATTCCGGCGTCGGCGAAGATGTCGAACAGCCCCGCCGCCTCCAGCACGGCGCGCACCGACGCCCCCGCGCGATAGCTCTCGGCGAAGGTCACATCCGTGCGCGCGCCGCGCGTCACGGCGCAGGTGAACTGCGGCGTTTTGCCCGCCGCGCTGTAGCGCTGCAGCAGGTGCCGCGCGCCGCCTTCCTGCCAGCGATAGACCGGCCCGCTTTGCGCGGCACCCTGCGGCGGCTTGGGAATTGCGTCGCTGAATGTCAGGCAGATCGTGTGATCCGCCGCGGCGTCCTCCACGCGGAACGGCTCGCACATCTTCGAGCGCTCAATCCCTTCCGCCGACTCCACTGCGAACGTCACGCCGCCGAAGCGGTACAGTTCACGATGCATATGTCACAAAGAGCAGCTTGCTCGATCCCTCGCTATAGTGGCTCGTGTAGCAGCTGCGGCTCTCGCCCGCGGCGAGGTTCGTCAGTCCCGCGCGGTAGGTGATGCCGCCGAGGAGCAGGTCGCCGCTCGCGTTCTTGTAGTAGACATAAACCTGCGCGGCGTCGCTGCCGGAGTTGTTCGTCACGGTGATGCTGCTCTCGCTCGTCGTGACCGTGAACAGATCCTCGTGCATGGAGAGCGGCTCGGTGAACGGCGCGTAGCTCGTCACCGCCGCCGTCAGCTCCGCGGGCTTCTCGGGCATCGTCTGGCCGCTCACCTCGAGCGCCTGCAGCGTCTCGCCGGCGGGCAGGGTGCTGATGTCGAATTCGTAGCTCTCGCTCCCGCGCGAGAGGGTAATGTGCGCGTACTGCACGTCGCTGCTGCCGGTGTTCTTCACGCGGATGCAGAACACGTCGGAGACGGTCTTGTCGGAGCCGTCCTCGACGAAGAGACCGGCGTAGCGGCCGGTGCTGACGATCCGGAGGTCGCTCCCGATGTCGACGCCGTCGAGCTTGGACTGCTCCGCGGCGAGACCGTATTCGTCCGGCTGGGCGGCCTTCTTCCCGCAGCCCGCGCACGCGAGCAGCAGCGCCGCCGCCAGTGAGAGCACCAGCACCCGCGCGCCGCGCTTGATCGCTTGGTTCATAGTTGTCGCTCCTTTGTCACAGCCCGCGCACGCCCGCGCGGGAGCTGATGTCTTTGAAAAGTGCCCTGCCCAACCGGGCAGGGCACTTTTGAGGTGTTAGATTGGGTCAGGAGTTGAAGAGATTCAAAGAACCATCAGGCTGATGATAGCAAATACCGCTATATCCATCCTGTTTTTCATATTTACAACCCGCTACGGTGCTTAGAAAAACAGTCCCAGGAAGACCATCAATCGTTACACCGCAAGTTCCGTTTGTCGGCGTATGTGTCGGCTTACCGCAGGCATATGCAATATTGGTGCTCAGCTCGAAGCTCTCGAAATGCACCTCGGGTTTCACATAGGTTTTCTTCATGATTTCGATCACTCCTCTCTCAGAACCACTTGCCGAAGATGCCGTGCAGCCAGTCGCGGACGGACGGGCGGACGGTCAGGGTCGCGGTAATTGCATCACTGCTGACGCCCTTGCCGTTGACGGCGCAGACTGTGTAATCCTTGGTCACCGTAGCGGTATCGGTGTAGGTGAACTCGCGGAAGGTCACCGTCTTGGCCCACCAGCCCCAGCCGCTACGCTCGGTACGGGTAACGTACTTGTCAATCATCTGACCGTCAACCTCGATGGCTTCGACATCCTCGGAGGTCTTCACTGTCAGCGTGGCGGTGTCGCCCTTACGGACGCTGTGACCCCAGCTCGCCGTGAAGAGATCGGGATTGAACGGTTCCACCGGCTCGGCAAACAGCGCGCGAACCTGCGCAACGGCATTCGCCTGATCGTCATCGGTCAGCGCGGCCAACGTTACGGTGGCGTTCGGATTCGTCTTAAAGGTAATCTTCAGATTCGTCAGAGACAGGATACCAGTCCCCTTATTTGCAATGGCCACTACCTTATCCGCTGCCGTCGCATCCACATTTACCTTGTAGTACATCTCGGTCGCAGAAGAAATCTCTTTCGGATCATCTGTACCCGTCACAGTCATCTTCGCCGTACCATTGGGGGCCTTTGCACCGATCTGGATGCTTGCAATATTGGCATTCGCTGGGATCTTGAAGGTGATTGCCTGACCGTTTGCCAGATAGACCTCGTTGTTGGGGCCGTAGTTCTTGTATTGAGCGATCGTGGCCTCAGCTGCACCATCGATGAACACTGTTGCGCCAAGCTTTGCATCAATACTACTACCTGTCTTCACCAACTCGTCGTGGAGCTTGATGTACTGCGGATAGCCCTCGTTGTCCTGCTCATAGGTCGCGTTATCCTTGCCCATGGGGTCATAGACACGGATGGCGTCGAGCCAGAAGTTGTACTCGTTCTTCGTCGTCTGGTCGAAGAAGCTCGAATACGCAACACGGATCACCGCGGTGTACTCACCGTAATCAAGACCGCTAACCTTCATGACGGGAATCTGATACAGTGCATTATTGCCGTCCTTACTGACAACCCACTGCCCATTTTCATTCTGCTTATAGCTATAGTAATTGTTCACTGCGTAGCTCTTCACAGAATCGCCAGAAGTGGCCGTGCCCTTATAGACATCGACAAAAATTGCTCCGGAGGTGTTGTCGGTCAGGGAGATGACGTCGAAGCCGGTGCCTGTAAAGGTGAAGGTCGCGGTGGGCCACTGGGTTTTGCCCTCTTTATAAGTGTCCGCAGCCACGGTGACCTTGGTGGCGGAGCCCATGGAGAACTTGCTGCTGTCGGCATAGGCCGGGTCATAGCCGTAGACATTCTTAGTATTCGTTGTGCCGCCCAGCTCCTCGAGCGCCTGATTGACGTTCGTCTGCGTGGTGCCGTCCGTCACCTTCGTCCAGATCCCCTTGCCAGCATTATCTACCTGTGCAACATTCTTTGTACCGTCCACGTTCGTGAACGTCGCGAAGCTGTCCTCGTAGTAAACACTCGTCGCGGGGATGACGGTCAGATTATAGGTCGCCGAATCATCCTTGCCCGTATCCTTATTCGTGCCCGAATACGTAACAGTAACTCTGTCGGAGCCATCGATCGTCTTATTCAGGATATAATCAATGCTATAATCCGCATTTGCGTTGATAGTCGCATAAAGGCTCTTTCCAACCGCCACTTCCGTGATGTTGGCGTTCGCAAGCGCCGGGTTGATATCTGTTTTTTCAATGTGCAGCGGCAGTCCGAAATCGACCACAAAGGTTTTCTCTGTCTTAAACTTATAATACAGATTCACTACTCTATTGCCGGTTTCTTTGTTTGCATTGGTGAACGTGTAATCAGAATAACGATACTGCGCACCAATCTCGGACATTTCCTCCAGCTTCCAGTTAACTGTCTGCGTTACGTTTTTAATATTCGTAACGGTATTGTTAATCAAGCTTCCATTGCTATAGGCAAAGTCATTGTTGAAAGTAGTTCCACTCGCAACCGCAATATTATAGCTATAGAACGGCAACGTTGTATTGCTTTCATCGTAGTAGTTGACCGTCAGGGAATCCTCGGTTACCTTTGCGCGGACATAGACCCGAACCAGTTTTCCGCTACGATTTGCAATATACTGCAACTGATCAATCTGCGGAATCCCGCCCATAGACTCATCCCAAACTGTCGTTTCCGTCTTATTATCGTAGGTCGGAGTAAATGTTTCATAGCTACTATATCCCGTAGAAGTACCATCCGTTACAGTTACTTTCCAGATTTCATAGTCACTGTTCTCCGTAAAGCTAATGGCACCAAGGATTCTCGGATTGCTCTCGGAACAACCATCGAAATGATAGAACAGCGTGTTATCCGAGGGAAAGCTGGACGGATTCTGGGTGTTGTCTTCATAGACAACCGCAAAATCTAGGAACACATATTTTGAACCATTTTCAACATATCCATCCCAGAACCATCTGTTATCAGTACCAGCCACCCACTCGGAATACGGCTGTCCCCAGTCCACAACATTTGTCGTGATTTCCGAGGTAACTTCGGTCTTCTGTAGATAATAGGCTACAATCTGATCCTCGCTGTTGAAATCCTCCCATGTCTTTCCATCAGCCGAAAATGACCATTTTGTGTTCCAGTAACGAATATAGGTGAGACTGTCACCAGCTTTAGTCTTATCAACACCTGCAGTATCCGTCTGCTTATTATCACTGGTCAGTCGCGTTCCCTTCCAGAACACAACATCATTGCCGTCTTGTGTACCTGTAGCAGGCACCAAATCAGTAAACTTTGCACCAGTTTCACTGTAAATGGTGCTATCGGCGGCTTTAATCTTCTTGTTAGTCCCACCATTGGCTGTTACCTGACGGTTCGTGATCCAATACTCAATCGTCAGCGGGGTGACCTTGCTGAGATCCTCGGCAGTGACCGTGATGTTATACTTCACATTGCCGATGGTAACCGTGGTCGTACCAGCAGACTTGCCAGTGAAAGTAAGCGTAGTCTCTTTGCCGCCGGGCGTGGTCTTCTGACTGTAGAGATAAAGGCTTTTGCTATTGCCACCCGCGCCAAAAGGCGTCCCGCTCAGGGTAAGATAAGCTGTTGTACCGCCATTTCCAGTAACCGCTCTCGAAATTACAATGCTTCCATCTTCGCCTTCTCTAACTTTAACTGTGGCGTCCTTTTTATCAGCAGTAGTAATAACGCTATAGCGCCACTGACCAAAAATGAAGATACCCTCAAAGGTTGCATTCGGATACACATACTTTCCAGCGCTGTCCTTGATGTAATACTGCTCATTCCCAGCGTCCTCAAACGTCAGCTGCGGCGTCGGAGCAGTATCGTTCGCCGTTGTGGACACATAGAATGTACCCTCGCCCAGCGTGGCAGGCTCATAGGTCGTCGTACCCGGCTTATCGGTCGGCTCGCCGCCAACAACAGATGCAACAGCATCATCCAACTTCGTGCCGGGATATTCTCCGTCAATCGTGTCCGTCGTCGTGCCGCCAACCGTGAGATTAATCGTCTTCGTCTCGGTCGCGGCATTCGCAGCCAGCTCATAGACGCCCAGCACGGAGAAGTGGGGAACGGTGAAGGTAAACTTGCCGTCCGCGGGCGTGCCGGTCACGGTCGTGATGGAGCCATCCTCATTCTGAACAAAGCCGCGGACGCGGGAAGCATCCCAGCCCTCGGGAATCGGAAGGGTCACGGTGCCGTTTTTCTTATAACTGCCGCTCGCCGTGGCGGGGGTAACGTCATACGCCACCACCTTGCCCTCGGCCGCCGTGTCGATGGCGGGCGCGTCAGCCACCGCTACAGTCAGATCCGTCAGGCCAGGAGCCGTAACGGTCACATTGTTCTTGGTCACAGTCTTCGACTCGACCGTCTCTACCTTCTTAACCGCCGGCAAGGTCTTACCAAAGGCCGCGATCGTGCCAGCAGTCTTGCTGATAACGTTCGCTTCTGTCTCCGCGCCGGGATAATCCGCCCAGATGCAGAACATGGAACCGGCGGGGGTGTTGATCGTGCTGTTACCCGGGAAGGAATTCTTTTTAAAACCACTGGCCTTGTTAGCGCTGCACTGCGTGTCCGTCTTGCCCAGCACCCAGTAATAGCTGCCGTCGGTGTTGACCAGCCGGAAGCCCATTTTGTCAAGGGTAGACGCAGGCATGGGATTATACGTGTCCCAGCCGCTCGACCAGTAGCAGATGATGATATCCGTGTCAAACGTGCCACTGGAAGTGTTGTTATTGAAGTAAATGCCATCGTTGAACGCCATCGGCTTCATGTCGGCGGCCTTGATCATTTTGGCAAGCTGATTGACATACTCCACATAATATTTATACTTGCCCGTCGACTGCAGTTTGCCGAAGCCCATGGAACCGCCGGTATACTTATCATTGGCATACTCGTCCGCACCCATATTAAACAGCTGGCAGCCCTTGCCCGCGAAGTAGTCGATGTACTTCTGCAGCAGCGCCTGCGTAAACGCCACAGCCGTGTTGTTGGTCACATCAATCGTACGGACAGAGCCGTTATAGGAGCAAGTCGTGCCTGTCAGAGAACTCGCCGCGCTCAGGATCGCATCCATATGACCCGGCGTATTGACACACGGAATCACGCCCATGCCCTTGGTAGCGGCATAGGCAATGATCGTGTCCATCTCGGACTGCGTCAACTCGTCGACATCGAAGTTATAATATTTTTCGTTGCCCGTGTGGATAGCCTTGGACACCGTGTCGCTGCTGTACGTCGTCCCGTTCACCGTCAGGGACATGTCGTCGAGCAGGAAGCGCAGGCCGTCGTTGCCCACCGCCAGCTGGATATAGTTAAATCCAGCCGCCGACGCGTTGTCGATGATCTGCTTGATGCTGTCGACGCTGTAGTACTTACGGCCGCAGTCGAGGAACATGATATTATACTCATATCCGTCCGATGTCGTAGCGGTCGTACTGGTACTGTCACCCGACGCGAAGGCCGAGATCGGCAGCAAGCTCACCACCATGACCACCGCGAGAATCAGCGACAGCACTTTCTTGCGCAGAGATCGTGTTTGCGTTTGATTCATGTTTTTCATCCTTTCCCAATTTGTGAATTTCCTTCGTCGATTGCAGGGGCGCGAGGGCCGTCCCCCGCACATCTCTCCCGACATTTTAATTCAGGATTTATTTTAATCCAACTGCCGCTCTTTTGCAATAGATATTTCGCAGATTCCGTGAAAAAAGCAAGCCGCCGCGCCGCCGCAGAATTTACCAGCACGCCGCGCCGCATATTCGCCGCGCGCAGGGTTATGCTATGTGTGCGATACCCAACGAGCGACATTTCTCGCTCCCCAAATCACGAAAGGAGACTTTTCACTATGTCCAGCAAGAACAGCAACAAGCTCAACATCCCCGAGGCGCGCGCCGCCATGGATAAGTTCAAGATGGAGGCCGCCAGCGAGGTTGGCGTCAACCTGAAAAACGGCTACAACGGCGATCTGACCTCTCGCGAGGCCGGTTCTGTCGGCGGCCAGATGGTCAAGAAGATGATCGAGTCCTACGAGAAGGGCCTGTAACGCAGGGGCCTGAACGGACAGAGGGGCTGGAGCGCTTCGGCGCTCCAGCCCCTTCGTCCGCGGATGCCGCCGCTTTCCCGCTGCTGGCAAAAAGTATGTCGCCGAAGGCATACAGGCCAATCCACGCTCAAACGCAAAAAATCCCCCATCACCGAAGCGATGGGGGATTTCTATATGCTATGATAAAACTTACTTCTTCGGCCCGATGGCTTCCTTCAGCGTCCGCCAGCCGAGGACGGCGCACTTGACGCGCGCGGGCATGTGCGCGATATCGCGCAGCGCCGACGCCTCCTCCAGGCTCTCGATCTCCTCCTCGGAGGCCTCGCCCTGGATCATCCGCATGAACGTCTGGCCGAGCTGCAGCGCCTCGTCCTTCTTCCGGCCGATGACCATGCCGAGCATGATATCCGCCGACGCCTGCGAGATGGCGCAGCCGTCGCCGATGAACGCGCCGTCGACAATCGTGTCGCCGTCGGTCCTGAGCTTGAGCCAGATGTCGTCGCCGCAGCTGGGGTTCACGCCCTCGAGGACGATGTCCGCGTCCGGCAGGTCGTGCTTGAACTCCGGATGGACATTGTGCTCGGTCAGAATCTCGTTATAAAAGTTTCTATTCTCCATATCCCATACGCTCCCGCAGCGAGGAGACGGCGGCGACGAAGCGGTCGGCGTCCTCCTCGGTATTGTAAAAAGCAAAGCTCGCGCGCGCCGTGGAGCTGCAGCCCAGATGCTGCAGCAGGGGCTGCGCGCAGTGGTGACCCGCGCGGATGTTCACGCCGTCGCTGGCGAGAATCTCGCTGATGTCGTGCGGGTGGACGCCGTCGACGGTGAAGGACAGGATGCCGCAGTGCTCCTCGGGCTTCTCCGAGCCGAGAATGTGGACGTGCGGCACGCTGCGCAGCTTCTCGAGCGCGCGGGTCGTGAGCGCGATCTCGCGGCTGTGGATCGTGTCGAAGCCGACGCGGCGGACATAGTCGATCGCGGCGTGCAGCCCGGCGGCGCCGGCAGCGTTGACGGTGCCGGCCTCGAACTTGTGGGGAAGCTCGGCATACGTCGCGCCCTCGCGCGTGACCGTCTCGATCATCTCGCCGCCCGAGAGAAACGGCGGCATCTCATCGAGCAGCTCGCGGCGGCCGTAGAGCCCGCCGATGCCCATCGGGCCATAGAGCTTATGGCCGGAGAAGGCGAGGAAGTCCGCACCCAGCTCCCGCACATTCACGGGGATGTGGGGCGTGCTCTGCGCGCCGTCGACGACGATGACCGCGCCCTTTTTGTGCGCCATGGCCGCGATCTCACGCACCGGGTACTGCCGCCCCAGCACGTTCGAGACCTGCGTGAGGGCGACGAGCTTCGTGCGCTCGGTGATAAGCTGCTCGACCTTATGGAGGTCAAGGCTCCCGTCCGGCTCGCACTCCATGAACTTCAGCGTTGCTCCCGTCTGGCGGCAGACCATCTGCCACGGCAGGAGGTTGCTGTGGTGCTCCATGATGGAGACGACCACCTCGTCGCCCGTCTTGATGTGGCTCAGGCCGTAGCTGTAGGCCACGAGGTTCAGGCTTTCGGTCGTGTTGCGGGTGAAGATGATCTCCTGCGTGCTGGCCGAGCC
>ERZ507027.865-NODE-865-length-20798-cov-4.454708_pt1 | contig 20798 bp, 20 predicted proteins | sample MGYA00513163_ERZ507027 | MGnify/ENA metagenome assembly ERZ507027
CACCCCACTTGTTAGACAGTATATCATACTGTCTAACAAATGGGGTGCAGTTCAGTTTCGCTCCCAGGCTGTCCGTTTATTTTTGACGCAAAGGGACTTTGCGAGGTGCAAAACGGCGCTTTTACGACAGCAGGAGCTCGATCAGCTCACCGTTTTCCAGCCCGCTGAAATAGCGGCTCACCGTCTCGTCCGCCAGTGCCGCGCGCAGGCTCTGCTCCTCAAGCCGCACGCCGCGCAGCTTCTCCGCCAGCACCTCCGGCTCAACGACGCTGAAAAAGTCGCCCGTGAAGTGAAGGTCCTGAATCACGCCGTGGTCGGTCGTCAGGTGCACCTCGACGCTGCCGCAGGCGGGGAAGCGCCGCTGCCTGCGCATCTCGCAGTCGCGCGACTGGCCGTAGTTCCACTCCCAGGTGGCGTAGCGCTCGGCGCGCAGCTGCGCGATCTGCGCCTTGTCTTCCTCGGTAAAGACGTACTCGTCGCCGGGCTGCTGCTCCAGAATCTCGCGCAGCAGCAGGCTGCGGAACTCCTCGAGTGTGACGGGACTGGCCATGTGTCGGCGCACGGTGGTAACCCTGCTGCGCACGGAGGCGATGCCCTTGGCGCGGATCTTCTCCTGATCCACATGGAGCGCCTGCGCCACGAGGTCGAGGTTCGAGTCGAACATGATCGTGCCGTGGTGCATGACCCGGCCCTCCTTGAGGTACTGGGAGTTGCCGGAGAACTTCTGACCGTCGATGGTCATGTCGTTGCGGCCGTTGATCTCCGCGGTGACGCCGATCTTCGCCAGCGCGGCGACCACCGGGCGGCAGAACAGGCGGAAATTGATGGACTCCATGTCGCCCGCGTCGGCGATGAAGGTGAAGTTGAGGTTCCCCATATCGTGATACACGGCCCCGCCGCCGGAGAGACGCCGCACCACACGCACGCCGTTTTCACGGACAAACTGCTCGTTGATCTCCGCGGCGGTGTTCTGGTGCTTACCGATGATGATGGCATTGTCGTTCTGCCAGAGCATGAAATACGTGCGGTCCCGGGGCAGACGGTCAAAAACGTACTGCTCGGCGGCCAGATTCCACGCCGGGTCCGTGGTGTAAAGGTTCAGGTAGGATAGTTTCTGCTGTGCCATGTGTTACTCCTTTGCTCCGTGGTGGGTTTCTATCGACATAACGCTCAGCTCTTTCGGGGCAGGGTTGAGCGGTACTCACTGGGGGGCACGCCGGTCTTGGACTTGAAGACCCGCATGAAGTTCTGGACGGTCAGGAAGCCGACCTCCTGCCCGACGTCGCGCACCAGCTTGCTCTCGTCCGCGAGCAGGCGCTTCGCCTGCTCGATGCGCAGGTCGCTGAGGTACTGGGTAAAGCGCTTTCCGTCGACCTCGCTGAAAATGCGGCTGAGGTACGACGGGCTGATGCCCAGCTGCGCGGCGGTTCCGTCGAGCGAGAGGGCGCTGTCCATATAGTGCTCCCCCACATACTTCTTCGCGGCCAGCAGCAGGGACAGGATGGTAAAAAAGGTACTTCGCAGAACACTTCCCGACCGGAAAATTTCGTGCTTGAGCACGTCGCTCAGTTCTTTTCGCACCACTGCTGGGTCACCTCCGCCGATTCCGTATAATGGGATGAAAAATATCATATCGTGCAGGCAGATCATATCAAAATTTGCACATTTTTGCAAGGCGCGGCCATGCTTTTTCTTTACAAAGAGCGTCCGCGCGCAAAAGTGCACAGTTCATCTGCAAACTCTATGTTTTTCCGTTTCATCCGAACATTTTAACGTAATTTTCACCGAATTATTCGATTTTATCTGTCGTTTTGCACAATTTTTGGCAGTTGTATTTAGTACTTTAATGCTGAACAATTTTTAACGGTGTAAACAAAATCTGCAAACCCGTTAAAAATTTGCCACGACGCGGCGGTATCGTGACAAGGGAAAGAAATGTTTATTGAAAATACCCGGCGCCTGCGCTACATATAGGCTTGCAGGCGGGAGAGCCTTTCCCCGCACGCACAGAAGCTGAAACTTTTTTTGAGAGAGGTGATCCACAGAATGAAGCAAAACCCCTACAAACGGTTTGCGAGAGCCCTGGCCGCGGTGGAAAAATGGATCATCGTTGTCGCGCTCGCCATCGGTGTGGCGCTGACAGCGGTGAACGTTGTCTGCCGCTATATCTTCAAGGCAAACGTGAACTTCTCGTGGTCCGAGGAGGTCGTGGTCGCGCTGCTGGTACTGACGTATATGGTCGGTGCCGCGCTGTGCTCCGGCGATGAGGGCGGACTGATCAACATGACGATCTTCACGGGAAAGATGAGCCGCCGGACGCAGCTGGTGATCGAAATCATCACCAACCTCTGCCTGATCGCCTTCGGCGTCATCATCTTCATCAGCGGCTGGGACCGCTGCGCCTCGAAGATCGCCAGCGGTCAGGTCACGACCGCGCTGGCCATCCCCGACTGGATCTACAACGCCTTCATCCCTCTGGGTGCCTTCCTGATGGTGATCCACACGGCGGAGCGGATTCTGGACGGCATCGGTGAACTGAAGACGCTGCACGGCGCAGATAAGCCCGAGGGAGGTGACGCCGCATGACCTATGCCATTATGCTGGGCGTTTTCGTCGTCCTGCTGTTTCTGGGCGCGCCCATCGCGCTGTCGCTGGGCATGTCCTCGCTGCTCGCCATCCTGTATAACGGGACGGGCATCAACGTCGTCGCGGGGCAGATCTACGGCGGCATCGGCAAGTATCTGCTGCTGGCCGTTCCGTTCTTCGTCCTCTCGGGCAACATCATGGCCAAAGCCGGCATCTCCGACCGGCTGATCGCGTTCATCGACGCCCTGCTTGGGTATCTGCGCGGCGGCATCGCGATGGTCTGCATCGTCGTGGCCTGCTTCTTCGGCGCGATTTCCGGCTCCGGCGCGGCCACCGTGGCGGCGCTGGGCGTTATCCTGATCCCCGCCATGATCGAGCGCGAGAAATTCTCCGATCCGTTCGCGCACGGCGTGGTCGCCGCCGCGTCCTCGATCGCGGTCATCATCCCGCCGAGCATTTCCTTCGTGATTTACGCCTCCCTGACCGGCGTTTCCGTAGGCGATATCTTCGTGGCCGGTATTCTCCCCGGCGTCATCATGGGCGCGGCCATGATCCTCGTGGTGCAGATCTATGCGCACAAGCACCACCTGAAGCCCGCCCACCCGTGGAAGGGCTGGCGCGAGGTGTGGCGCACGTTCAAGAGCGCCTTCTGGGGTCTGCTGATGCCCGTCATTATCCTCGGCGGCATCTACGGCGGCTACTTCTCCGCCACAGAGGCGGCGGCCGTGGCCGCGGTATACGGCCTGTTTGTCGGCACCGTTGTCTATAAGGAGCTGAAGTGGAAGGACATCGTCGCTCTGCTGTATGACACGGCCAAGAGCACCGGTGGTCTGATGCTCATCATCGGCGGCGCCACGATCTTTTCCTACGCCTGCACGCGCTACGGCATCTCCGTCGGCGTTCAGTCGCTGCTGGAGAACTGCGGTAAGGGCGGCTTCCTGATCATCACGAACATCGTGCTGCTGATCGCGGGCTGCTTTATGGACGCCAACTCCAATATGTACATTTTCATCCCCATCATGTATCCTGTTGCCCAGAAGTTCGGCATTGATCCGATCCACTTCGGCATGATCTGCACGGTCAACCTCGCCATCGGCCAGTTTACGCCCCCTGTCGGCACGAACCTGTTCGTCGCCTCCAGCCTGCGCATCCCCGGCCACCGCGTCGGCGTCGAGTCCGTCGCGAAGGCGTGCCTGCCCATGATCGCGGCGGCCGTTCTGGTGCTGCTGCTGGTCACCTATGTCCCGCAAGTCACCACTTGCCTCATCGGTGGGTGATCTCTCTTCTTCTGCCGCCTGTCTGCACGCAGGCAGGCGGCCTCTTCCCAAATCTGTCTCCATAAACACGTAAATAAATAAAAATCAGGAGGACTATTTTATGAAACTGAAGAAACTCGTGGCCCTTATTCTGGCGCTCGTTACGGCGCTGAGTCTCGTTGCCTGCGGCAGCGGCGGCAATGGCTCCGGCGGCGGTGCTTCCACCGACGGCGACACGTCCAATTTCCCCAAGATGACCTGGTCGGCTGCCACGTCCGGCGCCGAGGGCTCCAACTTCGACGTCGGTCTGGAGAAGTTCAGCGAGCTGCTGCAGGAGAAGACTGGCGGCGCGATCAAGCTGGACATCTACTGCTCCGACCAGCTGACCAACGGCAACCAGGCCGACTCCATCCAGGCCAACATCGACGGCACCATCGACGTGACGTTCCAGGCCGACGGCGTCTGGGGCAACTTCGACACCGTGTTCAGCGTCCCCAACCTGCCCTTCCTGTTCGACAACTATGACGACGTGGACAGCAAGCTCATCAACGGCGAGGGCGGCAAGTACCTCATGAACGCCATGGATTCCAAGTTCAACGTCAAGTGCCTCGGCATCGGTGAGAACGGCTTCCGCTATCTCACCAACAGCAAGCACCCCGTCAAGACCCCCGATGACCTGCACGATCTGAATCTCCGCATCGGCGGCGCGCCCATTCTGGTCAGCACCTATGAGAGCTGGGGCGTGGACTACACTACCGCCGCCTGGGCCGAGGTCTACACCGGCCTGCAGACGAAGCTGTACGACGGTCAGGAGAACCCCATCGCCGTCGCGGACGCCAGCTCCATTCAGGAGGTCCAGAAGTATGTGACCGCGTGGACGGCCAACTACGGCATCATGTTCATGGCCATAAACGGCGACCTGTACAACAGCCTCTCCGACGAGCTGAAGGCCATCGTGGACGAGTGCGCCAAGGAGGCCTGCGCCTATCAGATCCAGTACACCCGCGAGCAGTGCGACTCCGCGCTGAAGAAGTGGGTCGACAACTACGGCATCGAGGTCTATGAGATGACCGCGGAGAACGCCAACCTGTTCCGCCAGAAGATCCAGCCCGTGTATGACAAGTTCTCTGCCTACAACGAGCTGATCGACCTGCTGAAGTAACATGTGCGCGCGGGCGAAGCAGACGCGGCGCATCGGCTGGATCGGTCTGGGTACGATGGGCCTTCCTATGGCGCTGCGGCTGGCGGATAAAAGCGGTTGCGCCGTGCATGGCTGCGACATCGTCCCCGCCGCTATGGACGCGTTCGCGTCCATGGGCGGCATCCCGGAGCCGGACGGCGCGGCGCTGCTGGAGAATAGCGACGTGGTGTTTCTCAGCCTGCCCGGCAACGCGCTGGTGCAGGAGACGCTGACGGATGCCGTCCGGCGCTGCCGCCGCGGCACCGCGGTCGTGGACACCAGCTCGTCCCTGCCCGCCGTCATCCAGAGCTGCGCCGCGCAGGCCGCCGCGCGGGGCGTCGAGCTGATCGACTGCCCCGTCAGCGGCGGCGCGGAAGCGGCGGCCGAGGGACGGCTGAGCGCCATGTGCGGCGGCAGCGAGACGGCTCTGGCGCGTGTTTCCCCCCTGCTGGCATGCTTTGCCGCCCGCGTGACCCACATGGGGTCGCTCGGCAGCGGCTATGCCGCCAAGCTGATCAACAACCTGATCGTCGGCGGGGAGATCACCCTGATTGCCGAGGCGCTCGGCCTCGCGCGAAAGGCCGGGCTGGACATGGCGCGGCTGCTGGAGGCGCTCTCCGGCGGCGCCGCGTCCAGCCCCGTTCTGTCTCTGAAGGGCGGCAGGATGATCTCCGGCGACTATACGCCGTCCTCCCGCGTGCTGATCCACCTGAAGGATCAGCGCAACGCGCAGGAGCTGGCGCGCGCCCTGGGCGCCGACATCCCCGCCTGCGACCTGTCCACCGCGCTGCTCGGGCAGCTGGCGGACATGGGGCGCGGCGGCGAGGACGTAGCCGCCGTCATCGACCTGTTCGCATAAGAAGTACATCTGAGAGCTTAGGAGGTTATGCAATGGCAACCTATGAAAAGGAATTCCTTCTGAAGGTGCTGGAAAACCTTTGGAAGGTCCGCAAATTTGAGCAGCGCGCCATGGAGGGCGGCCTCAAGGGTGAGATCAAGGGCAACATCCACGTCTGCCTCGGCGAAGAAGGCGCCGTCGTGGGCGCCAACATGGCCCTCGAGCCCACCGACTATATCACGGCCAGCCACCGCGGCCACGGCCACTGCGTCATGAAGAGCGACGATCTGGAGCACACGCTCGCGGAGCTCTACGGCAAGGAGAGTGGCTTCTGCCACGGCCGCGGCGGCTCCATGCACGTCACGAAGGTCGAGAGCGGCCTGCTCGGCGCGAACGGCATCGTCGGCGGCGGCATTCCGCTGGCCACTGGCTCGGCGCTGGCATCCAAAATTAGCCACGACGGTGCGGTGTCCGTTGCGTTCTTCGGCGACGGCGCATCCAACCAGGGCTGCTTCCATGAGTGCATCAATATGGCGGCCGTCTGGAAGCTCCCCATCGTCTATTTCATCGAGAACAACCAGTTCGCCGTCTCCACCGACATCCACACCACCTGCGCCACCCCCACGCTGGCGCAGCGCGCACAGGGCTACGGCATTGAGGGTATCATCGTGGACGGCACCGACGTGCTGGCCGTCTACGAGGCCATGCAGCGCGCCGTCGAGCACGCCCGCAGCGGCAAGGGGCCCGTGCTGCTCGAGTGCGACGTCTACCGCTACACCGGCCATTATGTGGGTGACCCTGCCAAGTATATGTCCGTGGAATACAACACCGCGGCGCACCAGAACGATGTGATCGACAAGTTCAAGACGTATCTGCTGGCAGAGGGCGTCGCCTCGCAGGGTGAGCTCGACGCCGTGGAGGCCGCGGTCGAGGAGCGCATGGAGAAGGCGTATCAGTTCGCGCTGGACGCGCCGCTGCCGGATCCGGCGGACGTGCTGAAGTACAACTATGCCTGCGACAATGAAAGGAGTGTTGCCCGATGAGCCGCAAGACCACGATGATCGCCGCCATCCGCGAGGCGATTGATGAAGAAATGCTCCGCGACGAGAACGTCATCGTTCTGGGCGAGGACATCGGCCCGCTGGGCGGCCCCTTCGGCTCGTGCATCGGCCTGCTGGAGAAGTACGGCCCCGACCGCATTCTCTCCACGCCCATCAGCGAGTGGGGCTTCACGGGCATCGGCGTGGGCACCGCCATGCGCGGCAAGCGCCCCATCGTCGAGCTGATGTATAACGACTTTATCTCCGTCTGCCTTGACCCCGTGATGAATCAGGCGGCGAAGCTGCACTACATGACCGGCGGACAGGTCAAGATTCCCATGGTTCTCCGCGCCCCGATGGGCACCGGCCGCCGCGGCGCGGCGCAGCACTCGCAGAACATGGAGTCCCTCTTCGCCCATATTCCGGGTCTGAAGCTCGTCTGCCCCTCCACGCCGGAGGACGCCAAGGGTCTGCTCAAGACCGCCATCCGCGACGACGACCCGGTCGTATTTCTGGAGCACAAGCTGCTCTATCCGCAGAAGGTGGAGACGCCTGACGAGGTCGCGCCGATCCCTCTGGGCAGCGCCAGAACCCGCCGCGAGGGCACGGATCTGACCATCCTCACCTGGGCCCGGCAGGTCAATTTCTCGCTCGAGGCCGCGGAGACGCTCGCGGCGGACGGCGTGAGCGCGGAGGTCATCGACCTGCGCAGCCTTGTCCCGCTGGACTGGGACGCCATCCGCGACTCCGTCAGCAAGACGCACCGCGTCCTGATCGTCGAGGAGGACGTCAAGCGCTGCGGCTTCGGCGCGGAGCTCTCCGCCCAGATCACGGAGGATCTGTTCGACCAGCTGGACGCGCCGGTCCGCCGCGTGGCGGCGCTGAACTCCTCTGTCCCCTTCTGCGCCGAGCTGGAGGACGAGATCTACCCCAACCCCGAGCGAATTGCCGCCGCGGCGGCCGCTCTGGTGAGAGAATAAGGAGGCACACATGGCAGCTGAGATCAGAATGCCGCAATTCGGCGTCTCTATGGAAACCGGTACGATCGCGCAGTGGTGCAAGGCCGAGGGGGATCCCGTCAAGGTCGGCGACGTGCTGGCCAGCATCGAAACCGAGAAGCTGACAAACGACGTCATCAGCGAGGTGGACGGCGTCCTGCTGAAGATCGTCGCCCCGGAGGGTGAGGACGTCCCCGTGCAGGGGCTGATGGCCTATGTCGGCCAGCCCGGCGAGGTTCTCCCCGGCGGGACCGCCGCGGCGCCCGCCGCACCCGCCGCTGGGAGCGCTCCCGCCGTGCAGAGCGCTGAAGCGCCCCAGCCGTCCGTCGGACGGATCAAGGCGTCCCCGCTGGCGCGCAAAATCGCCGTGAAGCTCGGCGTCGACCTCGCACAGGTCACGCCCGGCGGCACCAGCGGCCGCGTCCGCGCGGACGACGTCCGCGCCTATGCCGCGCAGGCACCCGCCGCACCGGCTCCCGCTCCCATCCCCGCTCCCGCGCCCGCTACACCCGCCGCTCCCGCGGAGCTGGCGGACGGCGACACGGCCGAGAAGCTCTCCGGCATGCGCAAGGTCGTGGCGCAGCGCATGCTGCAGTCCCACACGGAGATCCCGCCCGTCACGCAGGTCACCAAGGTCGACGTGACCGCGCTGATGCAGTTCCGCCGCGAGCTGCTGGAGAAAACGGGCAAGAAGTACTCCGTCAACGACCTGATCCTCAAGGCGACGGCCAAGTGCCTTGCGGCGCACCCGGAAATGCTCGTCAGCTTCGACGGCGACCGGATCATCCGGCGCGCGCACGTCAATCTGGGCATGGCCGTCGCGCTGGACACGGGGCTGATCGTCCCCGTTATCCGCGACGCGGACAAGCTGAGTCTCGACGCGCTCTCCGCCCGCGCCAAGGATCTGGCGGCGCGCGCCAAGGACGGCGGCCTGACGCCCGACGACTACAAGGGGTCGACGTTCACCGTGTCCAATCTGGGTATGTTCGGCATTGAGCTGTTCACGCCCATCGTCAACCAGCCGGACGCCGCCATCCTCGGTGTCACCGCGGTGGAGGACGAGCTGGTCATGGAGCCGGACGGCACCATCGCGAAGCATCAGGTCATGCGCCTTTGCTGCACGTTCGACCACCGCGCGATGGACGGCGCCGTGGAAGCGCGGTTCGGCATGGATCTGCGCGACCTGCTACAGTCGCCCGTAGAGATTCTGCTCTGATGCGAGGTGCGGTATGAAGAATATCATTGTCATCGGCGGCGGGCCCGGCGGGTATGTGGCGGCGATCCGCGCCGCGCAGCTCGGGGCGCAGGTCACCGTGATCGAGAAACAGTATCTCGGCGGCACATGCCTGAACGTCGGCTGCATCCCCACGAAGTGCCTGCTGCACTCGGCGGAGCTCGTCTCCCAGATTAAGGAGCAGGGCAAGGACATCGGCGTCGAGGTCGAGGGCGTGCACGTCAACTTCCCGCAGGTCATCGCTCACAAGAACGCCGTCTCCAAGCAGCTGACGAGCGGCATCGCGGGGCTCTTGAAGCTCAATAAGGTCAAGAAGATCGACGGCGAGGCGTCCTTCATCGCCCCGAAGAAGCTCTCCGTCAAGAAGGCGGACGGCACGGCCGAGGAGATGACCGCCGACGCGATCATCGTCGCGACCGGCTCCGTCAACACCCAGCCGCCCATCCCCGGCCTGAAGGAGAACCCCAACTGCATCGACTCCACCGGCGCGCTGTCGCTGGAGAAGCTGCCGAAGACGATGGTCGTCATCGGCGGCGGCGTGATCGGGCTCGAGCTCGCGTGCGCCTATGCGGCCTTCGGTACGAAGATCACCGTTGTCGAGGCGATGGATCACATGCTCCCCATGCTCGATGGCGACCTGACAAAGATCGGCGTGGCACATATGAAGAAGTTGGGCATGGAGTTCCATCTCGAGTGCCCCGTGCAGAGCGTGGAGCCCTCCCCCATCGGCGCGAAGGTCGTCTGCCGCGATAAGAGCGGCAAGACCGTCAGCTTCGAGGCCGAGAAGGTGCTCGTCGCCATCGGCCGCCGCGCGAACACGGAGAGCCTGCACCTCGACGCCGGGCAGATTAAAAACGACCGCGGCCGCATCATCGTAAACGACAAGATGGAGACGAGCGTCCCCGGCGTCTACGCCATCGGCGACTGCGTCTTCGGCCGCGCGCAGCTGGCGCACACCGCCAGCGCCATGGGCGAGGTCGCGGCGGAGAACATCATGGGCATCCCCGCCGTCTACGACGAGAGGACGAACCCCACCTGCGTCTACATGGAGCCGGAGGCCGCGTCCGTCGGCCTGACGGAGGAGCAATGCCGCGCGCAGGGCATCGACTATAAGGTCGGCAAGTTCCCCATGAGCGCCAACGGCAAGGCGCTGATTCTCAACGGCGGCGAGGGTCTGGTGAAGATCATCGCCGGGAAGGAATACGGCGAGATTCTCGGTATGCACATCATTGGGCCGCGCGCGACCGATCTCATCTGCGAGGGCGCACTCGCCATCGGCGGGGAGATGACGCTCGACGAGCTCATCGCGACGATCCACTCCCACCCCACCGTCACCGAGACGATCCGCGAAGCCGCGCTGAATGCCGAAAAACGCGCGATCCATGTCCCGAACAAGTAAGACGGACATTTAAAAAGCCACTCATCTTACACTCTCTCTTTCTTATGGGCTGCCGGGTATTCTTCTGTTCTCCTGTGTCCCGGCAGAAAAAAGAACCACCGTACGGTGGTTCTTTTTTTGCTCAAAAGATGGATTTTACCGAAGTTCCGCGAGGTCATAGACGAGCTGTTCGGTTTTCTCCCAGCCGATGCAGGCGTCGGTGATGGAGAGCCCATATACGCCGCCCTCGGGCTTCTGGTTGCCGTCGAGGAGGTAGGACTCGATCATCAGCCCCTTGACCATGCGGTGAATATCGCCGCTGTGGCGGGTGCTGTGGAGCACCTCCTTGGCGATGCGGGCCTGCTGATCCCATTGCTTGCCGGAGTTGGAGTGGTTCGTGTCGATGATGACGGCGGGATTCTCCAGACCGCTCTTGCCGTAGAGCTCGCACAGCTGGCTCAGATCCTCGTAGTGGTAGTTCGGCAGGGCGCGCCCGTATTTGTTCACCGAGCCGCGCAGGATGGCGTGGGCGAGGGGGTTGCCCTTGCTGCGCACCTCCCACTGGGAGAGGAGGAACGTGTGCCCGTGCTGGGCGGCCTTGATGGAGTTCATCATGACCGTCAGGTCGCCGCTCGTGGGGTTCTTCATGCCGACGGGGATGTCGAGCCCGCTGGAGATGAGACGGTGCTGCTGATCCTCGACGGAACGCGCGCCGATAGCGACGTAGGAGAGAATGTCCGACAGGTACAGGCAGTTTTCCGGGTAGAGCAGCTCGTCCGCGCCGGAAAAGCCCGTCTGCTCGAGTACCTTGATGTGCATTTTGCGCGTCGCGATCAGACCCTTGAGAATGTCCGGGTCGCCGTTCGGGTCGGGCTGGTGGAGCATGCCCTTGTAGCCGTCGCCGGTGGTGCGGGGCTTGTTGCTGTAGACGCGGGGGACGAGGAGAATCTTGTCCTTCACCTTCTCCTGCAGGCCGCGCAGGCGCGTGACATAGTCGAGCACCGCGTCCTCTCGGTCGGCCGAGCACGGGCCGATGAGCAGCATCAGGCGGTCATCCTCTCCGGTGAGTACGTCGCGCACGGCGCGGTCGTTGGCCTGCTTCTGCCGGGCCAGCTCCGGGGAGACGGGGTACATGTCGCGGATGGTCTGGGGCGTGGGCAGCTTACGCTTGAATTCCATGTTCATGGGTGGTCATTCCTTTCTATCGCTGCCTCCCGGGCGGGAGGGAAATTGTTGTGTTCAGGGGCGGATCTCCGCCCGGATGCCGAGGGCCTGCAGCACCTCGAAAAAGTCGGGGTAGCTCTTGGCCACGGCTTCGGCACCGCAGATGGTGCCGCCGACGGAGGTGGCCAGCACGCTCAGCGCCATGACGATCCGGTGATCGTTGTGGCCGTCGAGCACTTCGCGCGGGGCGGCGATGCCGCCGGGGTGAACCGTGACGCGGTTTTCCTCCGCGTCCACGCGCACGCCGAGCTTCGCCAGCTCCTGCGCCATGGCGGCGACGCGGTCGCTCTCCTTGATGCGCAGGCGGCGTGTGCCGGTGAAGACCGCGCCGTGCGCCCGCGCCGCGGCGGCGAAGAGCACCGGCCCGAGGTCGGGACATGCGGTGAGATCGAGCTGCGCGCCGGGGGACTGCAGCCGGCGGAGCATATCGCGGCAGACGCGGTCGCCCTGCAGGCTCTCCGCGCGCAGGCCGGTGACGGTGACGCCCTCGCCGAGGGCGAGGAGAAACGCGGCGTTTGACCAGTCGCCCTCCACGGCGGCGACGCGGGCGGCGTAGTGCTGCTGCCCGGGGATGAAGAAGCAGTTTTCGTCCCACTCGTCGACCTGTACGCCGAACGAGCGCATCACATCGAGCGTGATGTCGATATAGGGGCGGCTCTCGACAGGGGGGAGGACGCAGAGCGTGCTGTCCGCCGCGAGCAGCGGCAGCGCGAGGAGCAGACCCGAGATAAACTGGCTGCTCACGTCGCCGCGCAGGGTGTATTCCCCCGCGGTGAGCGCGCCCTCAAGCGCGATGCAGCGCTCGCTCTTTTCGATCCGGATGCCTGCGCGGGGCAGGACGTCCTCATAGATGCCGATGCCGCGCTCCAAAAGCCGCGGCGCGCCGGTAAAGACGGCGCGCCCGCCGGGGACGAGCGCCGGAGGGATGCAGAAGCGGAGGGTGCTTCCGCTCTCGCGGCAGGGGTAGACGGCGCTTTTCGCGGCGCACCCGCCGGTGCCGGTGATGTGGGCGGTATCGCCCTCCAAACGGGCGGAGCCGCCCATGGCGCGGATACAGTCGAGCGTCGCGGCCATGTCCTGGCTGCGCGAGATGCCGCGGATGCGGCTCTCACCCGCGGCGAGGGCGGCGCAAAGGAGCATCCGGTGGCCGCAGCTCTTCGAGGGCGGCGCGCAGACCGCGCCGCGGGCCGCGCCGGGGGCGATGGTGACGGTCACTCGGCCTGCGCCCCCTTCAGAAGGATGTCCATCGCCTCGCAGTAGCCGTCAAAGCCTTTGCCCATGACGGTTGCGATGCAGGTGGCGCGGACAAAGCTGCGCTGGCGGAAATCCTCGCGCGCGGAGACGTCGGAGATGTGCACCTCGACCGTCGGAATGCCGACGGCCTTGAGCGCGTCGAGCAGGGCGACGCTGGTGTGTGTATAGGCGGCGGGGTTGAAGATGATGCCGTCTGTACCGTCATAATACGCCTGCTGGATGGCGTCGACGAGCTCGCCCTCGTGGTTCGATTGGTAGAAAGAGATGTTCACGCCGCGCTTTTGCGCGTGGGCGCGGATGAGGGACTGCAGGTCTTCGTAGGTACCGCGGCCGTAGATCCCCGGCTCGCGGATGCCCAGCATATTGAGGTTCGGGCCGTTCAAAACGAGAATGTTCACTTCATCCACTCCTTTTCGATGCGCTGCGCCGTCTCCTCGACGGTGCCGTCGCCGTCAATATGCAGATCCGCCGCGGCGCAGTAGAGGTCATAGCGCTCTTCGTAGCGGCGGCGCAGGGCCTCGCGGTCGGACGCGAGGGGACGGTCCGCCGTTGCGATGAGCTTTTCGGGCGACCGGTCGAGAAAGACGAGACGGCCGCTGCGGCGTAGGGCGGTCACGTTTTCGGGGCGGAGGATGGCGCCGCCACCGGTCGCGATGACCTGTCCGCCGGTGGCGGCGAGGTCTGCGACGGCCTCCTGCTCGCGTTCGCGGAAGGCGGCCTCGCCGCGCTGGGCGAAGTAGTCCGCGATGGGCATACCGATCCGCTCCGTTACCAGCGCGTCGCTGTCGGCGAAGCGCTTGCCCAGCCGCTCCGCGAGGGCGCGGCCGACGGTGCTCTTGCCGGAGGAGGGCATGCCGATGAGGACGATGTTCTCCATCTCGCGGCGGACGGTCTGATAGGCGAGGTCAATGTCGCGCTGCGACGTCTCACAGCCGCGGAAGAGGGCACTCGCGTAGGCGGCCTGCGCGGCGAGCATGTAGAGCCCGCCCTCGGCGGGGATCCCGCGCGAGCGCGCCTGCAGCACGAGGTTCGTGCGCAGGGGATTATAGACGGCGTCCACGACGCCGCTGAGATTCGGGAAGGCGTCGAGGGCAATGGGGCAGCCTTCGACGGCGGGATACATCCCGCCGGGGGTCGTGTTGATGAGCACGTCCGCGTCCGCGTGCAGGCGGGCGGCGTCCTCATAGGTGAGCGCGCCGTCGCGGCCACTGCGGGAGAGACGGTACACCTCCGCCGCGCCGAGACTGCGCGCGACGGCCACGGCCGTCTTCGACGTGCCGCCCGTGCCGAGGATCAGCACCTTTTTCCCCTCGAGCGAGAGCACGATGCGGTGGATGAGCGCCGCCATGCCCGCGAAGTCGGTGTTGTCTCCGCAGAGCGTTCCGCCCCGGCGGACAACGGTATTCACCGCGCCGATGGCACGGGCGGTCTCGGAGAGCTCATCGAGCAGGGGGATGACCGCCTGCTTATAGGGGATGGTGACGTTGACGCCGGTGAAGTCCTGGCGGCGGAAGAACGTCTCCAGTTCCTCCGGCTCCAGCTCCCAGAGTTTGTAGTCATAGTCCGCGAGGGCGCGGTGGATCTGGGGCGAATAGCTGTGTCCGAGCCTGCGGCCGATGAGTCCGCACGTCATGCCTGCACCCCCTTTGTGAAGTAGTCCGTGCCGAAGCGCTGGGCCAGCAGGTCACACAGCGCGAGCGCCGTCACGCTGTCGAGCACGGGGCAGATGCGGCGGATGATGGCCGGGTCGTGGCGGCCGCGGATGGTCAGCTCCGCATCCTCACCGCGCAGGAAGTCCACCGTCTGCTGGGGCTGCGCGATGGAGGGCGTGGGCTTGACGGCGCACTGGAACACGACGGGCATGCCGTTGCTGATGCCGCCGTTGATGCCGCCGTTGTGGTTCGTCGCGGTGACGACGCGCCCCGCCTGCATGCGCAGGGGGTCGTTGAACTGCGAGCCGCGCTGCCCGGCGGCGGAGAAGCCGCTGCCGAATTCGATGCCCTTCACGCCGCCGACGGAGAACACCGCATGGCTCAGCACGCTCTCGACGCTGTCGAACCACGGCTCGCCCACCCCGGCGGGCAGGCCGCAGACGGCGGTCTGCGTGATGCCGCCGACGCTGTCGTGCGCGTCCCGCGCGGCGAGAATCTCGCGGCTGATCGCCTCACCCGCCGCCGGATCGAGTGCGGGGAAGGCGGCCTCGCCCAGCGCGGCGATGTCCGCGGCGGCGTCGGCAAAGGGACGGTCCCACGCTTCACCGCAGCGGAGAATGTGTGTGCCGACCGCGACGCCGGCGGCGCGCAGCACCGTCAGCAGAATCGCGCCCGCCGCGACGAGCGGTGCGGTGACGCGGCCGGAGAAGTGTCCGCCGCCGCGCCAGTCCTCAAAGCCGTGGTACTTACAGTAGGCGGCGTAGTCCGCGTGCGAGGGGCGCGCAAGACCGTAGGTATAGTCGCCGCTGCGGGTGTTTTCGTTGGGGATGACGATGGTGAGCGGCGTCCCGGTGGTGCGTCCCTGCCAGACGCCGCTGAGAATCTGATAGTTGTCTGGCTCGCGGCGGGGGGTGTCCATCGCCGTCGCGGGGCGGCGGCGGGCCAGTTGGCGGCGCAGGAATTCCTCATCGACCGGCAGACCCGGCGCGAGCCCGTCGAGCACAGCACCGACGGCGGGGCCGTGGCTCTCGCCGAATAGGGTGAGTGTCACGGACTGACCAAATGTGTTTTTCATAGCAGAACCCCCTCCAGACGGTGCAGAATTTCCTCGGGCGTCATCGTAGTGAAGCGGAACGAACCGGGCTCATCCACCTCGACGGCGGTGACGGCCGCGCCCTGCCCCTTCTTGTCATGGCGCAGGTAGGGCAGCAGCGCCTCACGCGTCGTCTCTATCTCCGTCGGCAGGCCGCACTTGCGGAGGACGCGAATCAGCCGCGGACGCAGCGCGGGCGCGCACATGGGGAGCATCCCCAGCGCGACGCACTCACCGTGCAGCAGGCGGCCGCCGGCGCTGCTCTCGATGGCGTGGCCGACGGTGTGGCCGAAGTTCAGCACGCGGCGCAGCCCGTGCTCGTGCGGATCCTGCTCAACGACGTTTTTCTTGATCGTGAGCGAGCGGGCAATGATCTCCGGGAGGCCGGCGGTGAGGTCGGCGCTGCGCTCGATCCGGTCGAGGAGGTCGGCATCCGACGTCAGCGCCATTTTCACGCTCTCGGCGAGTCCCGCGCTGATCTGCCGCGGCGGCAGCGTGCGCAGCGTGTCCGGGTCGATGAGCACGGCGCGCGGCTGATGAAACGCGCCGACGATGTTCTTCACGCCGTCCATGTCGATGGCGGTCTTGCCGCCGATGGAGGAGTCCACCTGTGAGAGAAGCGTGGTGGGGATGTTGTAAAAGTCCACGCCGCGCATATACGTCGCGGCGGCGAAGCCCGCGAGGTCGCCCGCCATGCCGCCGCCGACGGCGGCGACACAGTCGCCGCGCGTCATGCCGAGCCGGAGCATCGCGCGCAGGAGCAGCTGATAGCTCTCGAAGCTCTTGCTGCTCTCACCGGCGGGGAGCGTGCAGATCTGGGCGAGTTCACACGCGCCCGCCACCGCGGCGGCATAGGCTGCGGGGACGCCGCTGTCCGTCACGACGAGCACACGGCGCGCGAGATGAAGCAGTTCCCCCACGCGGGCGAGCGCGCCGCGCTCTATGTAAATATTGTAGCTTTCCTCCTGCAGGGAGACGGAAATGACCATGGGGCTTCTCCTTTTTCAGATGTTGTTGGCGTAGTAGGAGCCGACGAGGCGGAGCTTGGCGCAGGTGGCGGACAGCTCCTGCAGCATCTCGCGGCCGTTTGTGGTGTTGATGCTGCCCTCAGCCTCAACATAGAAGAAGTATTTCCACGACAGATCCTTCATCGGGCGGCTGCGCAGCGTGCGCATATTGTAGCCGTGCGCGCCGATGATGTTGAGTGTCTGGGCGAGGGAGCCTGCGTCGTTCTGCACGGTGAAGACGAGTACGAAGTTTTCATCCTCGCGCTTGCGCACGGTCTCTGTCTGATTGCGGGTGCGGGAGAGAGCGGCGAAGCGGGTGGTGTTGTTCCTGGCGGTGCTGATGTCGCGGTCGAGCACGCGCAGGCCGAACACCTCTGCCGCCTCGTCCGAGGCGATGGCGCCGAGCGTGAGGTCGTTCGCCTCGCGGACGCGCTGGGCGGCCATGGCGGTGTTGGCGTAGGACTCAATCTGATAGCCGTGGCGCTGGATATACTCGTCGCACTGGCGCAGCGCCTGCGGATGGCTGACGACGGTGCGGACGGTATCCGGCGTGGCACCGTCCATGCCGAGCAGGCTATGGGAGATGTCGAGATCGAGCACCTGGTTGATGAAGAGTTCTCCGGAGAAGAGCAGATCCATCACCGTGCCGACCTCGCCGGCGTAGCTGTTTTCGAGCGGGAGGACGACGCTGTCGACCTCGCCGCGCTCCACGGCGTGGTACGCCGCGGAGAAGTCGGGGTAGGAGACGAGATGCGCCTGCGGGAACATGCGGCGCGCGGCGATGTAGGCGTACGCGCCCTCCACGCCGCAGTAGGCGACCTGCATCCCCTCCATCAGGCGGGTCTGGTAGGCACAGGAGAGGTCGATGACCTTGCGCAGGAACTGCGCATAGTAGGAGCCGACGGCCTCGTCGCCGATGCAGGCGGCGCTGCGCGCGATCAGCTCACGCTCGCGCTCGGCGTCGCGCACGGAAAGCCCGCGCTCACGCTTAAAGGCGGCAACCTGCTCACTCATATGCATACGCTCTTCAAACAGAGCGGCCATTTTCTCGTCAATGTCGTTGATCTTCGTTCTGATCTGATCCAGCTGGCTCATAGTTTTGCTACCTTTCATACATAAAAAATCGGCTTTCCCCCAAGGGAAAGCCGTTTGAGATAACTATTTGCAGCGCAATGCCGCGGCATTCAAACACAGGCTTCCTGGGGCGTTACTTGACCGTTAAAATAGGAAAAGCAAAAAAAGTGCAGCGCGCCAAAAAACGCACTGCACAGAAAGCCAAAGGAAGCGCAGGAGGAGGCCTGATGGGCGCACTGACCCGCGGACGCGTGAGCGCTGAGATTCATGTACTGCGTCATAACGGCCGCCTCCTTCGTGAAAGTACGTTCATTTTAAGCCAATTCCCGCCGCGCGTCAAGACTCCGCGCGCATTTCTGGCAAATAGACAAATCAAAGGCGGATTCCGCCGCCCGTTTCGGCACTTCGGTGCAGACGGGCATAGAGCGGCGCGGACGCGCATACGATGAAGTGTCTCATTTTGTCTGAGGAGTGTTGCAGCTTGAAGGGGAACATAGAGGAGCGGGCCGCCGCGCTGGCCCTTTACCTGATTGAAAACCGAACGACCGTCCGCGCGGCGGCGAAAAAGTTCGGTATCAGCAAATCCACGGTACATAAGGACCTGTCCGAGCGGCTGCCGGTCTACAACCGGACGCTGTATCTGCAGGTGAAGGAGATCCTCGAGGAGAACAAGGCCCAGCGCCACATCCGCGGCGGTCTCGCCACGCGCAGAAAGTACAAGGGGATATAAAACGGGCGGCACAGGGAACTCCCTGCGCCGCCCTGTCTCAGGCCGTTTTTATTTTTTCGCAGCCTGCTTCATCGAAAGGCTGATGCGGTGCTTCTTCTCGTCCACGTCGAGCACCACAACGGGTACCACGTCGCCGACGGCGACAACCTCGGAGGGGTGCTTGATGAACTTGCTGCAGACCTGCGAGATGTGGACGAGCCCGTCCTGATGGACGCCGATGTCCACGAACACGCCGAAGTCGACGACGTTGCGCACCGTGCCGGTGAGCGTCATGCCGGGCTTCAGGTCCTTGATATCGAGCACGTCCGTGCGCAGCACCGGGGCGGGCAGGTCGTCGCGCACGTCACGGCCGGGGCGCGTCAGCTCCCGCACGATGTCCCGAAGCGTGGGCAGGCCGATGCCGAGCTGCGCGGCAGCCTTCTCCTCGCCGAAGAGCGTCAGCTTCTGCGGGAGCATGCCGATCTTCCCGTCGCGCACGTCCGCGAGCGTATAGCCACAGAGCGTGAGCAGCGCCTGCGCCGCGTCGTAGCTCTCCGGATGGACGCCTGTGTGGTCGAACACCGACGCACTCTCCGGAACGCGCAGAAAGCCTGCGCACTGCTGGAACGCCTTCGGGCCGAGCTTCGGCACCTTGAGCAGCTGCCGCCGCCCGGTGAATGCGCCGTGCGCCTCCCGGTAGGCGACGATGTTCTTCGCGGTCGCCGCGTTGATGCCCGCGACGCGGCCGAGCAGGCTCGCCGAGGCGGTGTTCACGTCCACGCCCACGGCGTTGACACAGTCCTCCCCCACGCCGGAGAGCGTCTCATCGAGCCGCTTCTGCGGGCAGTCGTGCTGATACTGCCCCACGCCGATGGCCTTGGGGTCGATCTTCACCAGCTCCGCCAGCGGATCCTGCAGCCGCCGCGCGATGGAGACGGCGCTGCGCAGGTTCACGTCATAGTCGGGGAACTCCTCCGCAGCGAGCTGGCTTGCGGAGTAAACCGACGCGCCCGCCTCGTTGACCATCATATAGCTGACCCCGCCGCCGAGCGCGCGGATCATCTCCACGGCCATCTGCTCCGTCTCGCGGCTGGCTGTGCCGTTGCCGATGGCGAGGTGCTCGACGCGGTGTTTGCGGATGAGCGCGGACAGGCGCGTGATGGCCTCCTTTTTCTGGCGCTCGCCGTAGGTGGGGTAGACGACGGTGGTGTCGAGCACCTTGCCCGTGCCGTCGATGACGGCAACCTTGCAGCCGTGGGCATAGCCGGGGTCGAGCCCCATCGTGACGTGACCCTTGACGGGCGGCTGCATAAGCAGCGGCTTGAGGTTCAGGGCGAAGTTCGCGATGGCGCCCTCCGCGGCGCGCTCACCGAGCGCGCCGCGGACCTCGCGCTCGAGAGAGGGGTAGATCAGCCGGTCGTATGCGTCCTCGCAGGCGCTCTTCATGAACTCCATCGCGGCGGAGCCGGGCTTCACGGCGGCGCGGCGCAGCACCGGGAGCGCCGCGCCGCGGTCGAGCAGCACCGTGACGGACAGGAAGCCCTCCTTCTCGCCGCGGTTGATGGCGAGAATCTGGTGGTCGGCGAGCTTCGCGACGGACTGGTCAAAGTCGTAGTACAGGCGGTAGACGGAGTCCTCTTCCTTCGCCGCGAGACTGCGCAGGTGCCCCTGCCGCATGAGAAGCCCGCGCAGCGTCTTGCGGATGGCCGCGTCGTCCGAGAGAAGCTCGGCGACGATGTCGTTTGCGCCCTGCAGGGCGTCGGCGACTGTTTCCACGCCGTTTTCGGGGATGATGAAGTCCGCGGCGGCGTCCTCCGGGCGCGGGCAGGTGCGCTCCTGCGCATAGAGCAGCTGCGCCAGCGGCTCAAGCCCCTTCTCGCGGGCGGCGGTCGCGCGGGTGCGGCGCTTCTGCTTATAGGGGCGGTAGAGATCCTCCACCTCCGCGAGCGTCGCGGCCGCGTCAATGGCGGCGGAGAGCTCCGGCGTGAGCTTGCCCTGTCCGTCGACGGCCTTTTTGACCTCCTGACGGCGCTGGTCAAGACTGCGCAGATACGTCAGGCGATCCGCGAGCTTTCGGAGGGTTGTGTCGTCCATGGAGCCGTGCTGCTCCTTGCGGTAGCGGGCGATGAAGGGGATGGTGTTGCCCTCGTCGAGCAGGGTGATGATATTTTCCACATACGCCTGCGCACACCCCAGCTCGCGGGCGAGAATTTCAGAAATGGCGGCCATAGAAGCATCCTTTCAGAGAAAATACAGGGGCGGACAAAGGTGTCCG
>ERZ507027.872-NODE-872-length-20599-cov-4.246739_pt1 | contig 20599 bp, 17 predicted proteins | sample MGYA00513163_ERZ507027 | MGnify/ENA metagenome assembly ERZ507027
TGGAGTTGGTCTTGGTGAACGAGCCGCCGCTCTTCTCAGCGTTGGCGCGGGCGACATCCTCGACCTCGGGCATGACCTCATACCCCTCGGGATGCGCGAGCACGACGTCCATGCCGAAGCGGGTCATCAGGCCGATGACGCCCTGCGGCACGCTGAGGGGCTTTCCATAGGAGGGGGAATACGCCCATGTCATGGCGACCTTCTTGCCCTTGAGGTTCTCCACGCCGCCGAACTCGTGGATGATGTGGAGCATATCGGCCATGCACTGCGTCGGGTGGTCGACGTCGCACTGCAGGTTCACGAGCGTGGGCTGCTGCTCGAGAATACCGTCCTGATAGCCCTCCTTCACGGCGTCCATGAAGGTCTGCTGATACTTGTGACCCTCGCCGATGAACATATCGTCGCGGATACCGATGACGTCGGCCATGAACGACACCATGTTCGCCGTCTCGCGGACGGTCTCGCCGTGGGCAATCTGGGACTTCTTCTCGTCGAGGTCCTGCACCTCGAGACCCAGCAGGTTGCAGGCGGAGGCGAAGGAGAAGCGGGTGCGGGTGGAGTTGTCGCGGAAGATGGAGATGCCGAGACCGGAATCGAAGATGCGGGTGCTCTTGTTGCGCTCACGCAGATCGCGCAGGGCGTCCGCCACGGTGAACACGGCGTCCAGCTCCTCGTCGGTCTTGTCCCACGTCCAGTAAAAGTCGTTTTTATACATATTGTTGATGTGCAGCTTCTGCAGGTGCTGCGCCAGCTCAACGGTCTTGCTCATTTTCTCTTTCTCCTTATTGTAATTTCAAAGAATGTTACTTGATGTCGTTGCCCGTCAGCTCCTGACGGAAGCTCGTGGCGGAGCCGTCCTTGTTCTCGGGGTTATAGAGCATGGGGACGGCGGCATAGAGCGCCGCGCAGACGGCGAGATCCTGCTTCCAGGTGATCTCGTTCGGGGCGTGCGCCTGGCTCTCCGCGCCGGGGCCGAAGCCCACGCAGGGGATGCCGTAGCGGCCCTGGATGGAGACGCCGTTCGTGGAGAACGTCCACTTGTCCGTCAGCGGACGGCCCGTGCGGGTGGAGAGCGCCTTCTCGTCGGCGCCGATGCGCTCGGTGCCCCAGAGGTTGTGGTACGCCTCGACGAGCGCCTGCACATGGGGCGCGGACTCCTTGTTGATCCACGTCGGGAAGAAGCACTCCGTCTCATAGACGTGCCCCGTCCATGCCGGGCGGTCATACATGTACATGCTGACCTTCACGTCCTTGGCGTACTTTCTGCAGGCGGGGAGATCCTCGATCTCCTTCAGGCAGGACTGGTACGTCTCGCCCGCGGTCATGCGGCGGTCGATGGAGATGGAGCAGCTGTCCGCCACGGCGCAGCGGGACGGCGAGGTGTAGAAAATCTGGCTGGTGGTGCAGGTGCCGCGGCCGAGGAAGCGGGCGTCCTCCCAGTGCTCGGGGTTATACTTCGGGTCGAGCATCTTCACGAGGCCCTTGATCTCGACGGAGTCGTCGGCGGGGTTCTCGTTGAGGTCGCGGACGTTCTCGATGACCTCGGCCATCTTGTGGATGGCGTTGTCGCCGCGCTCGGGGGCGGAGCCGTGGCAGCTGACGCCGTGCATGTCGACGCGGATCTCCATGCGGCCGCGGTGGCCGCGGTAGATGCCTCCGTCGGTCGGCTCGGTAGAGATGACGAACTCGATCTTCTCGCGCGCGTCCTCGGGGCCGCCGAAATACTCGTTGACGATGGACTGCCAGCACATGCCGTCGCAGTCCTCCTCCTGCACGGAGCCGACGACCATGATCTTGTAGCCGGCGGGGATGAGGTTCATGTCTTTCATGATCTTCACGCCGTAGGCCGCCGCGGCCATGCCGCCCTCCTGGTCGCTGCCGCCGCGGCCGTAGATAATCTCGTCCGTCTCATAGCCCTTGTAGGGATCAGCCTCCCAGTTCTCGATGTTGCCGATGCCAACGGTGTCGATGTGGCTGTCGATGGCGATGATCTTGTCGCCGTCTCCCATCCAGCCGATGACGTTGCCGAGCTTGTCGAACTCGACCTTGTCATAGCCAAGACTCTCGAGCTCCTGCGCGATGCGGCGGGCGACGCCCTCCTCCTCGCAGGACTCGGACGGGATGGCGATCATGTCGCGCAGAAACCTGACCATAGCGGGGCGGTAGGCCTGTGCCGCCTTTTTGATAGCTTCAAAATCCATGATTCTCTCTACCTCCATGTAACATTGTTCAAGGGGAAAAGCGCGCCGCGTACCGCGTCGCTTATTGTTTCTGTCCCTATCATATCACACCCGCGCCGGAAGTCAAACAAAATTTTTTGCGGGCTAAAAAATATTTTGGGAAAGTCATTGATTTCTCGGCAAAGTGTGGTATGATGGGAGAGAAATCTAAGCAAGGAGGAGGGCCTATGGAGACAAAACGGCTCGAGACGCTCAAACAGCTTGCGGACGGTGTCGCCGCGCAGTTCGGCAACAATTGCGAGGTGGTCATCCACGACGTCAGCAGCCGCAGCTCCGACCATTCCATCGCCTATATCGTCAACGGACACGTCTCCGGCAGGAAGATCGGGGACGGGGGCTCGCAGATTGTGCTCGACCAGCTCGCCAGTCAGGACAAGCAGCCGCGCGACCATCTGTGCTACCTCACACGCACGCCGGACGGGAAGATTCTCAAGTCCTCGTCCATCTACATACGCGGCAGCCGCGGCACCGTCGTCGCGATTTTCTCCATCAACTACGACGTGTCGGGTCTGATGATGATCCAGCAGACGATCGGCGAGCTTCTCTCGACGCAGGACAAGACCGAACCCGAGAAGATCATCAACGTCAACAACGTCCTAAACGAACTCATCGAGCAGTCCGTCGCGCTCGTCGGCAAGCCCGTCGCCCTCATGAACAAGGCCGACAAGGTGCGCGCCATCCGCTTTCTCAACGAGTCGGGAGCCTTCCTCGTGACGAAGTCCGGCGACAAGGTCGCAAAATACTTCGGTATTTCCAAATACACGCTCTATTCTTATATTGACACGAACAAACAACAGGAGGAGAAAAAATGATTGATCTGACCATCAACAAAACCGGCCTGCAGCACAACATTGAGAAGGCCAAGGAGAACCATGTCATCATCCCCACCATCGCCCAGATGCAGAACCCCGACCTCATCCCCGAGAAGGTCAAGGCCAAGCTCACCGGCGTCGGCCTGTGGGACGTCAACCCCCTGAACCTGTTCCGCATCAACTGGCACAACGAGGCCAAGGAGTTCGGCGGCCTGTACCAGCCCGTGCCGAACTATGTCGAGATCCCCTCGAGCCTGTCGGGCGTACCCTGCCGCATCGTCGCCATGGCGGGCAAGTGGTTCCCCACTGGCTGCCACAAGGTCGGCGCGTCCTTCGGCTGCCTTGCGCCGCGTCTGGTCACCGGCCAGTTTGACGCGACGTATCACCACGCCGTCTGGCCCTCCACCGGCAACTACTGCCGCGGCGGTGCCTTCAACAGCAAGCTCCTCGCCTGCGACAGCGTGGCGATTCTGCCCGCCGAGATGAGCAAGGAGCGCTTCGAGTGGCTCAGCAAGATCGCCGGTCAGGTCATCGCCACCCCCGGCTGCGAGTCGAACGTGAAGGAGATCTTCGACAAGACGTGGGAGCTCAAGCAGGATCCCGCCATGATGATCTTCAACCAGTTTGAGGAGATGGGCAACCCCCTCTGGCACTATAACGTCACCGGCTACGCGCTCTCCGACGTGTTCGAGGCGATCAAAAAGCCCGGCCAGCGCTTCGCGGGCGCGTGCTTCACCTCCGGCTCCGCCGGTACGATGAGCGCGGGCGACCTGCTCAAGGAGCGCTATCCCGGCCTGAAGCTCGGCGTCGGCGAGGCGCTGCAGTGCCCGACCATTCTCGACAACGGCTTCGGCGGCCACCGCATCGAGGGCATCGGCGACAAGCACATCCCGTGGATCCACAACGTCAAGAACACCGACATGGCCATCGCCATCGACGACGAGGACAGCCAGCGCCTGCTGCGCCTGTTCAACACACCCGAGGGCCAGAAGTACCTCAAGGACGAGCTGGGTCTTGACGATGAGCTGATCGAGAAGCTGACGTGGCTCGGCATCTCCGGCATTGCGAACGTGCTGTGCTGCATCAAGATGGCGAAATACTACGAGCTCACCGAGAACGACGTGGTGGGCACCGTCCTGACCGACTCCGCCGTCATGTACCAGTCCCGCATCACCGAGCTCAACGAGATGCACGGCGCGTACAGCGAGAGCGCGGCGGCGCTGGATCACCAGCTGCACATGCTCGGTCTCAAGACCGACAGCATGCTCGAGCTGCGCTACACCGACCGCAAGCGCATCCACAACCTGAAGTACTACACCTGGGTCGAGCAGCAGGGCAAGGACGTCAGCGACCTCAACGCCCTCTGGTACAACACAAAGGGAACGTGGGACGCCGTCCACGCGCAGGCGAAGGAGCTCGACGACCTGATCAACGAGTTCAACGACGCCACGGGCGTACTCAAGGCGCTGTAAAAATTCCATCCGAACGCCGCAGGGGGCGGGACATCCGTCCCGTCCCCTGTTTATTATGTGAATTGTTCTGTTTTTGTGTGGATCCGGCGACGGAATCGGCCAGGCAGCCACCGGCGGCATACTTTTTGCCAGCAGCGGCAAAAGTATACAAAAAACGCCGCTTAAACCTGCGGTTTAAGAATCCCTTGGCGCGCCCCGTGCCGTGCAGGTCGTTGAGGTGCGTCCCGTACGGTTGGAAGTTCTATGCAAGGGGCATTAAATGCAGCATCGTCTCTGCGCCCGCGCCGCTGCCGCTGACGGTGTGAAATGTAGGGGTACAAGGTTCTTACGTTCGGGCCGTCGGGAACGCCGGCCCTTACAGAGCGATGCGAAATTTTCGGTGCGTGGTTCTCACGGGCGGGCCGGCACGCATCCGCCCCTCACCCGCGCGGGTTCGACTCCCCGGAGAGGTACGCCTCCTCCGCCTGCTGCTGGCCCCAGATGAGCATCCCCTTCGCGCTGCCCACGTCGCCCTTTTCCAGCAGGTGCAGCGCATCCGTCACCGCATTGAACAGAACCGTGTAGTATTGGGGCAAATTTTCCATTTTCAAGCTCCTCCCATTTTGTCATTTTTGTTTGGTTGTGTTATAATGCAAATTGTAGCACAACTGTGCAACAAAATCCAGTACATTCCGCAACGCACATAAAATCATACAATTTGTCATATAAAATGTATGGCGAGGTGTATGATGGATAAGTTCAGAATCCCCAAAATTCCTATTTCCGTAAATAAATCCGTCCGGTTCCCTGTCACTATGGTGGACGAGGTCGAAGAGGCCATCCGCGGGCAGGACTGCACCTTCTCCGCCTTTGTGGTGAGTGCGGTGCGCTGGGCGCTGGATAACCTGAAAGAACAGGAAGAAGAGAAAAACAAAGGAGAACAGCCATGAAAAACGTAAAATACGGCAAGTGCGTCCGCTGCGGCAAGACCTATGAGTCCGTGCCGACCCTGACGAACTGCACCTGCGGCGGCATCCTCGACATCGTCTATGACTACGGCTACATCAAGTCCGTCCTGTCGAAGGAGAAGCTCGCCGCGCGCGAAAACCGCTCCATGTGGCGCTACCGCGAGCTGCTCCCCGTGGAGGAGACGACGGCCGACACGCCCCTGCGCGTGGGCTGGAGCCCGCTGTACGACGAGCCGAAGCTCGCCGAGATGCTCGGCATCAAAAAGCTCTGGGTCAAGGACGACGGCCAGAACCCGACGGCCTCGCTCAAGGACCGCGCAAGCGCGATGGCCGTGGCGAAGGCGCTCGAGGCCGGGGCGGAGACGATTGCCTGCTCCTCGACGGGCAACGCCGCGAGCTCCCTCGCGGGCAACGCCGCGGCGGCGGGACTGAAGACCTACATCTTCGTCCCCGAGCGCGCGCCGAAGGGCAAGGTCGCGCAGCTGATGATCTTCGGCGCGAACGTCATCTCCGTCAAGGGCAACTACGAGGACACGTTCAAGATGTCTGCCGAGGCCATCGATAAATACGGCTGGTATAACCGCAACGCCGCTATCAACCCCTACCTCTCCGAGGGCAAGAAGACCGTCGCCCTCGAGATTGCCGAGCAGCTCAACTGGGAGATGCCCGACTATCTGGCCATCTCCGTCGGCGACGGCTGCACCATCGCGGGCGTGTGGAAGGGCTTCAAGGATCTCTACGCCATCGGCTTTATCGACAGGCTCCCCCGCCTGATCTCCGGCCAGTCGCTCGGTTGCTACCCGATCAACCGCGCCATCCAGGAGAACAAGCCCTGGGAGCCGATGGAGGAGAACACGATCGCCGACTCCATCTCCGTCGGCGTGCCTCGCAACGCCGACAAGGCGCTCATGGCCATCCGTGAGTCAAACGGCATCGCCGTCAACGTCTCCGACGAGGAGATTCTCGCCGCGCAGCGCCTGCTCGGCCGCACCTGCGGCGTATTCGGCGAACCCGCGGGCGTCACGGGCGCGGCGGCGCTGAAGAAGGCCTGCGAGCAGGGGCTGATCCCCCACGACGCGACGGTCGTCTCCGTCGTGACCGGCAACGGCCTGAAGGACGTTGCGAACGCCATCCGGTCCGCCGGTGAGCCGATCCACATCGAGCCGGATCTCGATCTGATGGTCGAGGAGTTCAAAAAGCGCGGCGTGACCGTGCAGTAACGCAGTGCGTCCCCCCGCCGGAAGTCCGCAAGACTTTTGACAGGGGGACGTTTTCTGTCTATAATGGGGAAAAACGAAGGGAGGGACGCGCTTTGGACGGTCTTATGAAGCTGGAAATTCCCGGCGGCAAGCTCTGCCTGCTGCGGCTGGACGCGGTGGACGATGCACAGCTCGCGCGCTGGGAGACATGGCTCGACCCGGAAAAGCGCGCCCGGATAGGCCGGCAGGACGCCCAGCACCGCAGACAGACCGTCTGCGCCGACGCCCTCGCGCGGCTGATGCTCGCGGGGCCGGGCGCCACTGCGCCGCAGGCGCTGCGCTTTGCGCGCTCGGCAAGCGGCAGGCCGTCGTGCCCCGTGCTCCCGCTCTCGTTCAGCCTGAGCCACAGCGGCGGCTATGCCGCCTGCGCCGTCTCGGCGCGCCCGGTCGGCGTCGACCTCGAGGAAATCCGACCGCTGCGCCCGGCGCTGCTGGGGATCCTCAGCGAGGAGGAGCGCGCCTGGATGGGCGATGACGCCGCGCGCTTTGCGCAGCTCTGGACGGCCAAGGAAGCCATGCTCAAGTGCCGCGGTGCGGCGCTCGGACGCCTGCGCCATCTGCCGCTCGCGATGACCCCGGACGGCCCTGCCGCGCAGCAGGGCGCGCTGCGCCTTTTCTTCCCGCCCGCGCCGGGGAGATACGCCCTCGCGCTGTGCATGGAGGAATAAAAAAAGCCGGGCCGGTCGAAACCGGCCCGGTGCCCCGGAGGGAGAGAACCGCCCGATTCCCCAATCGGGCGGCGCTCAGGCGCTGCTAACGCTTCCAGGGGTAAGCAGCGGCGGGTGAACCGCCGGCACTTCCGAGAGAATGATTCTGTTCCCGCTCCGCCGCCGTCGCCAGCGTCATGTCGTGCAGGACCTGCAGCAGGGCGCGCTGACGCTCCGACGGGAGCGCGCGGATCTCCGCGATCACCCGCCCCGCCGACTTGCACGGCACGCCCGGCACAAGCGGTTCGTCCAGCGTACCCGGCGGCAGGCTGGAGGCGCACCGCCCGAGCAGATAGTCCAGCGGCACATCGAAAAAGTCCGCCAGCGCCGTCAGCTTCTCGATGTCCGGGAAGTGCGCACTGTTTTCATAATTGGAGATGGTGCCGGCCGTGACGAAGAGGACCCTTGCCAGCGTCTCCTGCGTCAGACCTCTGTCCTGCCGTAGCTCCGCCAGTATTTCGCCAAACCGCGCCATAATCCGACCTCCTTACCGCATGAGGTGTTACATTTTATTATACTGCATCCGTGTACATTTTTCGTTAAAGTCACAGTTTTTCAATAGTTTTAACGGAATTTTTATGGATTTTATTAGATAAACTAAAATTTGTCCATCCCGCGTTTCTATCCTTCCCCATCCGCTGGGAATCATGCGCCGCGCCCGCTCCGTCACAACGTACAAGAAAGCGGGCGGTTTTTTCTCCCTGCGGCGGGGGAATTTTCTGTTGCAATCGCGGGCGGTTTCCTGTAAAATAAGAGATACAATCAAATACCAGATTGGTAGCTGTAAGGAAGTGCTTCGCGCACGGGCTGCAACTATCACTCGACGTCGCTTGAGTGTTTCAAACCCGACCGGGGTTTGGAACATTTTTTGTTATCCAAGCAGAGAAAAGGAGGAACTTTCTATGAAACTCGTGACAAATGGCCGTCTGATTACCCGCGACAGCGAAAACCGCGGCTATTATGAGCACGGCGCCGTGGCCTATGAGGGCAGCAAGATCGCCGCCGTCGGCGAGGAGAGCATCCTGCGCGCCAAGTACCCCGACGCCGAGGTCATCGACGCGCGTGGCGGCGTGATTATGCCCGCGTTTATCAACGCCCATACGCATATCTACTCCGCGCTCGCCCGCGGCCTCGCCATCGCCGGGAACAACCCGACGAACTTCTATGAGGTGCTCGACGGGACGTGGTGGGCCATCGACCGCCGGCTCACCATCGCCGGAACGCGCGCCTCGGCCGACGCGCTCTATATCGACTGCATCAAGCAGGGTGTGACCACGATCTTCGACCACCACGCCTCCTACGCCGAGATTCCGGGGAGCCTGTTCACCATCAGCGAGAGCGCCAAAAAGTTCGGCATCCGCAGCTGCCTGTGCTACGAGGTCTCCGACCGCGACGGCGAGGAGAAGTGCCTGCAGGCCATCAAGGAAAATGCCGACTTCATCACCTACTGTCAGACGCACCACGACCCGATGCTCGCGGCGATGTTCGGCGGGCACGCGCTCTTCACCATCAGCGACAGGACCTTCGAGCGGATGGTCGAGGCCAACAACGGCCGCACGGGCTTCCACATCCACGTCTCCGAGGGCATGAACGACGTCTATGACTCCCTCCAGAACCACGGCCGCCGCCCCGTCCAGCGCCTGCAGGATCACGGCATCCTCGGCGAAAAGACGATCCTCGGACACTGCATCCACGTCAACGCTGCCGAGATGGAACTGATCGCCGAGACGGGCACGATGGTCGTCAACAACCCCGAGAGCAACATGGGCAACGCCGTCGGCATCTGTCCGGTCATCCAGCTGTACAAGCACGGGATCCTGCTTGGCATGGGCACCGACGCCTACACCAACGATATGCTCGAGTCGCTCAAGGTCGCCCTCTGCTCCCAGCGCAGCCAGAACTGCCTGCCGAACGTCGGCTGGTGCGAGGTCACGGACATGCTCTTCAGGAACAACGCCAAGATCGGCGCGAAGTACTTCCCCGACCAGCTCGGCGTGCTCAAGCCCGGCGCGGCGGCGGACATCATCGTCATGGACTATAAGCCCTTCACCCCGTTCTCCGACGAGAACATCGACGGGCACATGATCTTCGGCATGACGGGCCGCCAGTGCCAGACGACCATCGCCGCCGGCAAGCTCCTCATGAAGGACCGCGAGCTCATCGGCATCGACGAGGAGGCCGAAAACGCCCACATCCTCGAGCAGGCGAAAAAACTCTGGGGCGATCTGAACCACCGGGTGTATTGATGTGCGGATGGGCAGCCTGCCAAAGCGAAAGAATCCTCGTCTGAGGGCGCGGCAGTATACGCAGGGGTGGTTCTTTGTAACAATCTGCACGAGGGATCGCCTGCACTATCTTGGATCTGTCGTAGGGGGCGATGCCCACATCGCCCCGCACACCGCACTCTCAGAATACGGGAAACTTTCTGAACGGTATATCCGGCGCATACCGGGGAGCGACACCTATGTGATCATGCCCAACCACATACACATGATCGTTTCCATCGGTCCCTACAGCATCTCTTGGAAAATTGGTTCGTTCTTTTAAAACTCTGGTCTGCAAAGCCGCCGGAGAAAAAATCTGGCAGCGCGGCTATTACGACCGCATCATCCGCAATGAGGCGGACTATCTCCGCATTTGGCAATATATCGACCAAAACCCCGCCCACTGGGCGGAGGACGAATACTACCACGAATGACGACAGGAGGTTTTCCCATGTCTGAAAAAATGTATCCCATTCCCTTCAAATCCCTCATGAACTGGGTCACGTCCGAATACGCCGCCTCGGGCGAGGTATTCGGTGTGCGTAAGGCCTATCACGCCGCGGGCAAGAGTCTGCCCATCTTCGGCGAGCGCATCGAGACGCCCTTCGGCCCCGCCGCCGGGCCGAACAGCCAACTCGCCCAGAACATCATCGCCGCCTACTTCGCGGGCGCGCGCTTCTTCGAGCTGAAAACCGTCCAGAAGATGGACGGCGCGGAGCTCGCCGCCTGCGTCCCCCGCCCGTGCATCCTCGCAAACGACGAGGGCTATAACCAGGAGTGGTCGACGGAGCTGACCGTGCCGCAGGCGATGGACGAGTACATCAAGGCGTGGTGCGCGCTGAAGATTCTCGCGAAGATCTACGGCCTGGGCGACCCCGACGGGTTCGTGTTCAACATGTCCGTGGGCTATGACCTCGAGGGCATCAAGGGCGAGAAGGTCGACACCTACTTAAACGGCATGACGGACGCATCCAGGACCGCCATTTTCGGCGAGTGCAAGGCCGCTTTGAAGGAGCTCTTCCCCGAGGAGGGCGCGTTCATCGACGCCATCTCCCCGCGCGTCTCCCGCAGCGTCACGCTCTCGACGCTGCACGGATGTCCTCCGGACGAGATCGAGCGCATCGCGACGTATCTCATCTCCGAAAAGCATCTGCACACCTTCGTCAAGTGCAACCCCACCATCCTCGGCTACGAGACGGCGCGCCGCACGCTCGACAGCATGGGCTATGACTACATCGTCTTCGACGACCACCACTTCCGCGAGGATCTGCAGTGGGCAGACGCGGTGCCGATGTTCGAGCGGCTGCAGGCACTGGCCGACCAGACCGGCGTGGAGTTCGGCCTGAAGCTCTCGAACACCTTTCCCGTCGACACGACGCGCGGCGAGTTGCCGAACGACGAGATGTACATGTCCGGGCGGAGCCTCTTCCCGCTGACGATCGAGATGTGCCACCGCATCTCCCGCCAGTTCGGGGGCAAAATGCGCATCTCCTTCGCCGGCGGCGCGGAGTACTTCAACTGCGACAAGCTGTTCGCCGCGGGCATCTGGCCCATCACCGTCGCGACGACGATCCTCAAGCCCGGCGGCTACAATCGCCTGCTGCAGATGGTCGAAAAGGTCGAGCCCCTGCCCTACCGCGCCTTCTCCGGCACGGACACGCAGGCCCTCTGTGACCTGAGCACCGCCAGCCACACGGACGCGCGCCACGTCAAGCCCATCAAGCCCCTGCCCAGCCGCAAGAGCGAAAAGAGCGTCCCGTGGCTCGACTGCTTCACCGCGCCGTGTCAGGGCGGCTGCCCCATCGCGCAGGACATCCCCGAGTACATGGAGCTCTGCCGCAAGGGGCTGTATGGCCCGGCGCTGAAGCTCATCACCGAGAAAAACCCCCTCCCCTTCATCACCGGCACGATCTGCGCCCACCGCTGCCAGACGAAGTGCAGCCGCAACTTCTATGACGACTCCGTCCGCATCCGCGACACGAAGCTCCTCGCTGCCGAACGCGGCTACGGCGCGCTCATGGCCGCCATCCGCCGCCCCGCGCGCGTTGATGGCAAGAAGGCCGCCATCATCGGCGGCGGTCCGACCGGCATCGCCGCGGCGTACTTCCTCGGCCGCGCCGGAATCGAGACGACGCTCTTCGAGCGCGAGAAGTCCCTCGGCGGCGTGCCGCGGCATGTGATTCCCGCCTTCCGCATCGCGGACGAGACCATTGAGAAGGACATCGCCCTCATGGAGCGCTATGGCGTCGAGGTTCGCTGCGGCGCGCCCGCCCCCTCCGTCGCGGAGCTGAAGGCGCAGGGCTACACGCACATTCTCTTCGCCATCGGCGCGTGGAAGCCCGGTGAGCTGGGCATCCCCGGCGATGTCGCGGGTGCGATCCAGTGGATGAAGGGCGTGAAGGCCGGGAACATCGGCGTCGCGGGCAGCATCGCCGTCATCGGCGGCGGCAACACCGCGATGGACGCGGCGCGGCTCGCCAAGCGCAGCGGCGCGGAGCGCGTGACGCTCGTCTACCGCCGCACCCGCAAGTATATGCCCGCCGACGAGCACGAGCTGGCGCTGGCGCTGGCCGACGGCGTGGAATTTGCGGAGCTGGCCGCCCCGGCCCGTCAGGCGGACGGCGTGCTGACGTGCGAGAAGATGGTGCTCGGCGCGCCCGACTCCTCCGGACGCCGCAGCCCCGTCGCAAGCGGCGAGTTCTTCGACATCCCCTGTGACCTCGTGATCTCCGCCGTTGGCGAGCAGGTTGACAGCGCCCTCCTCACCGCGAACGGCGTGGAGGTGGATAAGAAGGGCCGCCCCGCCTTCGAGACGAACGTTGAGGGCGTGTATGCCGCAGGCGACGCGCGCCGCGGCCCCGCCACCGTCGTCGAGGGCATCGCCGACGCCGCGGCCTTTGCCGAGGCCGTCATCGGCGCGCCCCACAGCTACGACATCCCCGCCGCGGCCCACGTCACGGCGGCGGACGCTGCCGCGAAGAAGGGCGTGCTCGCCGCCGCGGGCTATCCCTGCCGCGAGGGGGAGCGCTGCCTGCAGTGCCGGACGGTCTGCGAAAACTGCGTGGACTCCTGCCCGAACCGCGCGAATGTCTCCGTCACCATGCCGGACGGCCGCCGTCAGGTGATTCACGTCGACAGAATGTGCAACGAGTGCGGCAACTGCACGCAGTTCTGCCCCTACGCCTCCGAGCCGTGCCACGACAAGTTCACCCTCTTCCAGACGGTGGAGGACATGGACGACTCGCACAATGCGGGCGTGCTCTTCCTCGGCGGAGACCGCGTGCGCGTGCGCACCGCCGGTGAGCCGAAGGAGTATGACCTCGGCGCGAAGAACGACCTCCCCGCCGAGCTGGAGACGCTCCTGCTCGTCATCCGCGACAAGTACGGCTATCTCTTTGCGTAACAGCTGATGGCCGCCCGGACAATTTTGTCCGGGCGGCCATCAGTTGCACCCAGAAAGGGCGGCGCCCTTTCCGGGTGCAGGTCTCCGCTTCGCTCCGCGCCTTGGCTGGCCGTTGGCCAGCCTGCGACACTGCGCTGCGCGCAAAGTGTTTTTTGTGACGTACACGCCGCCGCAAAAACGGATTGGATCTTTTTCGCGGCCTGCGGGCCGCGAACTCTGTGAGACTTTCAGGTCGTTCAATTCAATCTGTAGTGTCCATTGCAAAAGCTGGCATTTTCTGGTATACTCGCCTGCGGAATTCATCACAGGGAGAGCGATTATCATGCACAGCTTTTACGACATTCTGGTGCAGGCCATCGGGTTTCTGGGTCTGCTGTTCTTTTTCATCTCGTTTCAGGTCAAGACGAACAAGCGTTTTTTCGTCATGCAGACGCTCGGCTGCCTGACGTTCAGTCTGCAGTTCGCGCTGCTCGGCGCGTTCAGCGGTGCGCTGAGTCTGCTCGTGAACATCACGCGCAACGCCATGCTCACGAAGTACAACGAGAGCGCACTCGTGCGCTGGAAGGGCTGGATCGCCGTCTTTTCGGCGCTGTCGCTCGCTGCCGCGCTGCTCACATGGAGCGGCCCGATCAGTCTGCTGCCCGTCGCCACGACGGTCGCCGGGACGATCGGCTACTGGACGAACAACGCCCGCAATATCCGCATCGCTAACCTCGCCGTGAACTCGCCGTGTATGCTGCTCTACGACGTGCTCGTGAAGTCGTGGGGCGGCGCGCTGAACGAGGCCGTCACGCTCGTCTCGATCATCATCTCCATCATCCGCTTCGGCTGGAAGGCGCTCGACGGCGACCGGATCGAAGCCTAAACGAACCAAAGGAGCGATTTTATGGATCCCATTGAGATTATGAAGCGGCCAGCACCCTATGCCAGCGGGCACGAGAACGCCCCCGCCGCGGCGCAGCTGCGCGCCAAGCGGCTTTGCTGGGAGTATAACCGCACCGCGCCGGACGAAGCGGAGCGCCGTGGTGAAATTCTGCGCGAGCTGCTCGGCACCTGCGACCCGCTGACGTTCATCGAGCCGGACTTCCGCTGCGACTACGGCTTCAACATCCACACGCACGGGCTGACGATCGTAAACTACAACTGCGTCATGCTCGACACATCCCCCATCGACATCGGCGCGGGCGCGTTCATCGCGCCGGGCGTCTGTCTGGCCTGTTCGGGGCACTCGGTCGACGCGGCGCAGCGCACCGTGGGCATCGGCACCTCCGCCCCCATCACGCTCGGACGCGACGTCTGGATCGGCGCGAACGCCACCGTCTGCGGCGGCGTGACGATCGGTGCGGGGTCGGTCATCGGCGCGGGGAGCGTCGTCACGCGCAACGAACGATTTTCTCCCGGACGCCGAGCGCGACGAGGAGGGCGGGGAATACCCGCTTCTTTATATGCGCAAATAAGACACCGCCTGCGTATTGCGGGCGGTGTCTTATTTGCGCATGGGGATTCGCTGCGCTCTGCGCCTCAGCTGGCTATGCCAGCCTGCGACGCTCGCTCCGCGCGAGGTGTTTTTTTGTGGCATACACGCCGCCGCAAAAAACGATCAGACTTTATTCGCGGCTTGCGAGCCGCGGACTCTGTGAGACTTTTTTGCAAAGAAATACGTCCGCTGTTGCGGACGCATTTCTTTGGGGTTATTCGAGTTTTTCCTCTGTTTTTTCCTGCGGGTCGGGCTGCGCAGATGCTGCGGCGGCCTGGCCGGAGGCGAAGGCGGCGCTCTTGGCCTCCTCGAGCTCCTTGCGGCGCGCGTCCTCGGCGCGGGCGGCCTCCTTCTCACTGCGGCGGCGCGCGGCGGCCTTGCCGATGTTCTGAACAAACAGGACGACGATCACAATCGCCGCCAGCACCAGCCCCACCCAGCCCGGCACGCGGATCTGCCAGAAGTCGTGGATGGTGAAATGGTCATAGAGCATGCCGAGATAGTACAGCGCCACGCCGCCGAGCAGGCAGACGATCGCCAGCACCAGATCGAGCGCCGCGTGGACGCGGTGGTTGCGATGGCGGATGATATAGCCCGCCAGCAGCGCCAAAGCCCCCAGAAACAGGGCCGGCGACTGACAGCAGAGCAGATAACCGAGCGTCTTATCCATACTGTGAACCTCTCTTTCCTGCGGCGCTTACAGCGCGCATTTGCCGCGGGGGATGAACTTCCCGCCGCACTCGCCCACGACGCTGCCGCCGCGGACCATCAACTGCCCGCGCAGCCAGACCTGCTCGATGCCGCCGCGGGTGACAAAGCCCTCATAGGGCGTGTAGCCCGCGCGGCTGAGGAGATTTTCGGCGCGGATGACGTGGTCGGCCTGCGGATCGTAGACGACAATGTCGGCGTCCGCGCCCTTGGCGAGCACGCCCTTGCGCGGGAACATGCCATAAAGCCGCGCCGGGTTCTCCGCCAGCACGCGGCACATCGTCGCAAGGCTGATCTTCCGCGTGGCAACGCCCGCCGAATAGACCACCTCGCCGCGCGTCTCCACACCGGGGACGCCGCCGGGGATCTTCGTAAAGTCCGCGCGTCCCATCTCCTTCTGCTCGGTCGTGAACGAGCAGTGGTCGGTGGAGATCGTCTGGATCTCGCCGCGGCGGAGCGCCGCCCAGAGCGCCTTCTGATCATCTGGCTTGCGGATCGGGGGCGAGCAGACGAACTTCGCCGCCTCGTCCCAGTCCTCGTTATAATAGACGCTGTCGTCGAGGACGAGGTACTGCGGGCACGTCTCGACATAGACCTTCTGGCCGCGCTTGCGCGCCGCCTCGACCTCGCGCAGGGCGGCGGCGCTCGTCAGGTGGACGATGATGACCGGGATATCCACCGCCTCGGCGATGTGGAGCAGGCGGCCGACGGCCTCGGCCTCGAGGAAATCGGGCCGTGTCTCGGGGTGGGACGAGACACCCATCTCCCCCGCCGCCTTCTTCTCGGTGACGAGCGCGTCGATCACGCCGCTGTTTTCGCAGTGGACGCCGCAGATGCCGCCCTTTTCCTTCAGCTTCTTCAGCGCCCAGTACATCGCCTCGTCGCCGATCATCATGGCCGGATAGGTCATATACATCTTGAAGGAGGAGATGCCCGCGGCGTACATGTCGTCGATCTCGCGGGCGATGTCCTCGTTCCAGTCGTCGATCGTCATGTGGAAGCTGTAGTCGCACCAGGTGCGCCCGTCGGCCTTCTCGTGCCAGAGCTGCAGGCCGTGGGCGAGCGTCTCGCCCTTGTTGGGGCAGGCGAAATCGATGACCGTGGTCGTTCCGCCGTGGATGGCGGCGAGACTGCCGCTGTCAAAGTCGTCGACGGTGGTCGTGTTCGCGACGTCGAGGTCAAAGTGCGTATGCGCGTCGATAAAGCCGGGCAGAAGGAACTTGCCCGTCACGTCGACGGTCTGCGCCAGCGGGTCGGTGATGCTGCGCGCGACGCGGACGATCTTCTCCCCGTCGACGAGGACATCCGCGCGCTTCGTCCCCTTGCCGGAGACGACGGTGCCGCCCTTGAAGAGCTTTCTCATCAGGATAACCTCCCTTATATCTCTCAGTTCAATCATTCAGTATACCACAAAAATCCCGGATTTCCAGACGGATTTCCCGCAAAGCGGCACATTTTCCTATCGGTAAAATAGACAAAATTAGGACGTGTTTTTCGTTGTCATCCTGAACAAAATAGGATTCCCTTTCGTGTAAAATTTGTGTAAAATAGAAATTACTGATGGGCGCACACAGGCGTCCGGAAATTATAAGGAGGAAGATTACATGCGGAAATTCTTAGCGACTCTGCTGGCTCTGGCCATGGCGCTGTCTCTGATGGTGCCCGCAGCTTGGGCTGAACCCGCTGACGAACCTGCTTCTGCCACCTATGAAGCGGTTCTCGGCAAAACCGCCAGGAAATACGGAAATATTGAGCTGGACATCTCCACGGAGGAGTTTATGAAGGCCGGGTTTGCGTATGGCGACGTAGTCACCGTTGACGTCAACGGCAACAGCTACGAGATGCCCGTCTGCTCGAACTATAACGACGTGGACACCCGCAAGAAGCTCGTACGCGCGACGGAGGGCGCGTCCAGCGTCATCGTGGCCATCAACTACGGCCAGCTCGCCGTGGACGCCGGTCTGGCCAAGCCGAACACCGACCCCGCCGTCTCCGACAAATATGTCGCGGCGGACGGCGTGACCTATCCCGTCAAGGTGACGATCACCATGAAGGAAGCGGGCGCCTACTATGACGAGTGGGATGCCCGCCAGCTGCCCCAGCGCACCGGCGACCGCAATGCCGACATGTATAAGAACCTGACGGACGCTGAGTTCGCCAATGTCCGCGTGATCGAGACCACCGGCATGGGCGAGGGCGTTCTCTACCGCGGCAGCTCCCCCATCAACGACGCCGTTGAGGGCCGCAACCCCTATGCCGACGCCGCCGCCAAGGCTGCGGGCATCAAGACCTTCATCAACCTCGCCGACTCCGAGGCCGCCGCGAAAGCCTATCCCGGCTGGGAAGGCAGCTACTACTCCACGCAGGACGCCGTCTTTCTGAACATGCCCGTCGCGTTCACAACGGACGCCTTCAAGACCGGTCTTGCAAACGGCTACCGCTACATCGCCTCCAGCGAGACGGAGGCCCCCTACTATATGCACTGCACCGAGGGTAAGGACCGCTGCGGCATCGCCAGCGCCGTGCTCGAGTGCTTCATGGGCGCGAGCTACGATGAGGTCGTCGCCGACTACCTCGTGACCTACTACAACTACTACGGCATCCAGCCCGGCACCGAGAAGGCCGCCAACATCGCCAAGTACGGCATTGTCTCCGCGCTGCAGACCATGTTCGGCGTGAAGGATCTGTCGAAGGCCGACCTGCAGGCCGAGGCGCTGGATTATCTGCTGGAGATCGGCCTGAACGCCGAGGAGATCGTCTCCCTCCTGCTGACGCTCAGCGGCCTGCCCGCCTCCCTCGAGGGGCTGGTCGTCATCCTGCACTCCAACGACGTACACGGCAATATCATGGGCTATTCCCAGATGGCCCGCGCTGCGCGACGCGTTTGAGTCCCTCGGCGCCGAGGTCATTCTGGCCGACGCCGGCGACTACAGTCAGGGCACAACCTATGTCAGCACCACGAAGGGTGCAGACGCCATCGAGATGATGAACGTCGCCGGCTACGATGTGGCCACCCTTGGCAACCATGAGTTTGACTACGGCTATCCCCAGCTCAAGGAGAACCTGAGCAAGGCGGACTTCGCCGTTCTCTGCGCGAACATCCTGAAGGATGGTGAAAACGCCTTCCAGGGCAACACCATCATCGAGAAGGACGGCGTGAAGATCGGCTTCTTCGGTCTCGACACCCCCGAGGCGCAGACCAAGGCCAACCCCGCGCTCATGCAGGGCCTGTCCTTCTACGCTGAGAAGGAGCTCTATGCCTGCGCGCAGGCGCAGATTGACGAGCTGCGCGCAAACGGCGCGGACATCGTTGTCTGCCTCGCCCACCTCGGCGTGGACAAGGAATCCGCCCCCAACCGCTCCACCGACCTCTATGCCAATGTCACCGGTCTCGACTTCATCATCGACGGCCACTCCCACACCGTGATGGTGGAGGGTGCGGACGGTGAACCCATCCAGTCCACCGGCACCGCGTTTGAATACGTCGGCATGATTCTCATCGACAGCGAAAGCAAGGAGATCCTCGGCAACGCACTCGTCGAGCTGGACGGCGTGGCGGGCGATCCCACCGTGGCCGCCGCCGCACAGAAGATCATCGATCGCGTCAACGCCGAGTACGGTGAGGTATTCGCCCGCAGCGACGTGGAGCTCAACGGCGACAAGGACCCCGGCAACCGCACCGAGGAGACGAACCTCGGCGACCTCATCACCGACGCGATGCTCTGGTCGCTCACCGAGCAGAACCCCGGCAGTATCACCGAGGTTGACCCCGACAACATCATCTCTCTCACCAACGGCGGCGGCATCCGCGCGTGGATCCACCAGGGCGACATCTCCAAGAAGGACATCAACACCGTCCTGCCCTTCGGCAACACCGTGGCCGTGGTCTATGTGACCGGCGCGGAGCTGCTCGAGGCGCTCGAGGCCTCCACCTTCAGCACGCCCGGCGCGGTCGGCGCTTTCCCGCAGGTGGCCGGTATCGACTTCACCATCTTTACCGACAAGGCCTACGATGCGAACACCGACAAATATCCCGGCTCGACCTACTATGGCCCGCACAGCATCCAGCGCGTGGTCATCAACAGCATCAACGGCAAACCCTTCGACCTGAACGCGAAGTATGCCGTTATCACGAATAACTTCGTGGCCGCCGGCGGCGATACCTACTATGCCTTCGCCGCGGCGAGCAGCCAGTTCGACACCGGCCGTCCACTCGATGAGGTTCTGATGGAGTACATCACCGAGAAGCTCGGCGGCGTGGTCGGCGAGCAGTATGCCGAGCCGCAGGGTCGCATCACCATCGCCAACTGCACCGAGGGCAGCCACGACTTCCGCCTTGTGAACGCCAAGGACGCCACCTGCGGCGATGACGGCTACACCGGCGATGTGGTCTGCGCCGGCTGCGGCGAGGTTCAGAGCAAGGGCGTGGTCATCAAGGCCACCGGCGAGCACCACTATGACAAGGGCGTGTGCACCGTCTGCGGTGCGAAGGACCCGAACTATAAGCCGCCCACGACCGGCGACAGCGGCGTCCTGCTCTATGTCGGTCTCGCGGTCATGGCCATCGGCGGCAGCGCCGTTGTGGTCACCCGCAAAAAAGAGCGCACCTGAGCGTAAACCTGATCCACCCGCATAAGTCATTTCACAGAGCCCCCGGAGCTGACGCTCCGGGGGCTCTTTTGCTGTGCGTGCGCGCCGCGCAGCCCCCCTGCGTATAAAATCTTCCGTTTTCTGCCATACTGCAAGTGATTCTGTATGGGGAGGCTGCTCATGGAACCGACGAAGGATACATTTGACGCGCGGGCGGCGGCGCTCGACGAGCTGCTGGGAACGGGGCGGAGCTTTGACATGGTCACCCGCCCGCTCACGATCGCGGGGCGGCGCGCCCGGCTCTGGGTCGTGAACGGCTACGCCGAGGACGCGCTGCTCGAGCGCGCCATCTCCGCGTGGCGGCCCATTGTGAGCCTTGCGGACACGCCCGATCTGCAGGCGTTTCTCGAGCGCTATGTCAGTGTCTGCGACGCCGCGGTGGAGCGCGACCGCCTGACCGCGGTGACGGCCGTTTTTGCGGGCAAGACTCTCCTCATCATCGACGGCTACGAGGGCGGGCTGCTCATGGACGCCAAGCAGTTCCCGCTGCGCTCGGTCGAGGAGCCAAACTCGAGCAAGGTGCTGCGCGGCAGCCACGACGGCTTCGTCGAGAGCATCATGAAAAACGCCGCGCTCCTGCGCCGCCGCATCCGCGACCCGGCGCTCACGCTCGAGCGGCTGCAGGTCGGCGGGCGCTCCCGCGCGGACGTGGCCATGTGC
>ERZ507027.889-NODE-889-length-20190-cov-4.283834_pt1 | contig 20190 bp, 17 predicted proteins | sample MGYA00513163_ERZ507027 | MGnify/ENA metagenome assembly ERZ507027
AACAATAGAAACAAGAAAGAAGGAGAGACGACCATGACAAAAGGAAGATACGGAATCCATGGTGGACAGTACATTCCGGAGACACTGATGAATGCAGTGATCGAATTGGAAAAGGCGTACAACTACTATAAAAATGACAAAGAATTTAATGACGAACTGAATACATTATTAAATGAATATGCAGGCAGACCGTCTCTTTTATACTATGCAGCACGTATGACAGAAGATCTTGGCGGGGCGAAAATTTATCTGAAACGAGAAGATCTCAATCACACAGGTGCCCATAAGATCAACAATGTGTTAGGTCAGGTTCTTCTTGCGAAGAAGATGGGAAAGACAAGAGTGATCGCTGAGACCGGTGCAGGACAGCATGGGGTTGCAACAGCGACAGCAGCGGCTCTGATGGGAATGGAATGTGAAGTTTTCATGGGAAAAGAAGATACAGAGCGTCAGGCATTAAATGTATACAGAATGCGTCTTCTCGGAGCACAGGTACACGCGGTTACAAGTGGAACTGGTACTTTAAAAGATGCTGTTTCGGAGACGATGCGTGAGTGGACAAGAAGAATTGATGACACACATTATGTACTCGGATCCTGTATGGGACCGCATCCATTTCCGCAGATCGTGCGTGATTTTCAGGCAGTTATATCTAAAGAGATCAAGGAGCAGATCCTTGAAAAAGAAGGAAAACTCCCGGATGCAGTGCTTGCCTGTGTCGGCGGAGGATCCAATGCGATCGGTGCATTTTATAATTTCATTGAAGATGAAGGCGTGCGCCTGATCGGATGCGAGGCGGCAGGACGCGGCGTGAATACAGCAGAGACAGCTGCAACGATCGCGACCGGTAAGCTTGGAATCTTCCACGGAATGAAATCATATTTCTGTCAGGATGAGTACGGACAGATTGCGCCGGTTTACTCAATCTCAGCCGGACTGGATTATCCGGGAATCGGACCGGAGCATGCAGACCTTTATGATAAGGGAAGAGCAGAATATGTAGCAATCACAGATGATGAGGCAGTCGATGCATTTGAGTACCTTTCTAAATTAGAAGGAATCATTCCGGCGATCGAGAGTGCACATGCAGTTGCATATGCAAGAAAGCTTGCGCCGACAATGGGAAAAGACCAGATTATTGTAATTAATATTTCAGGACGCGGAGATAAGGACTGTGCAGCAATCGCACGTTACAGAGGGGAGGATCTTCATGAGTAGAATACAGGAAGCATTTAAAGGGAAGAAAGCATTTATACCATTTGTCACATGTGGTGACCCGGATCTTGAGACAACAAAACAGATCGTCTATGAGATGGAGAAAACAGGGGCGGCGTTGATCGAGCTTGGAATCCCATTTTCCGATCCGACAGCAGAAGGACCGGTTATACAGGGAGCAAATCTGCGTGCGTTGACAGGAGGCGTGACCACAGATAAGATCTTCGATATGGTAAAAGAAATCCGTCAGAATACAAAGATTCCACTTGTTTTTATGACATATGCAAATGTTGTGTTCTCTTACGGAACAGAAAGATTTCTTGAGAAAGCGAAAAATGTCGGAATGGATGGTCTGATTCTTCCGGATGTTCCATTTGAAGAGAAAGAAGAATTTGACATCGTGTGCAAAAAGTACGGAATCGATCTGATCTCATTGATTGCACCGACTTCTCATGACCGAATCCGGATGATTGCAAAAGAAGCATCGGGATTCGTATATTGTGTTTCTTCACTTGGTGTAACAGGAACAAGATCCTCGATCACGACGGATATCGGAGCAATGGTGAAGCTTGTAAAAGAGGAAAATGATATTCCATGTGCGGTTGGATTCGGAATCTCCACTCCAGAGCAGGCGGCGAAGATGTGTCAGAGCGCAGACGGTGCGATCGTTGGAAGTGCAATCGTTAAGTTGTGTGAGAAATACGGAAAAGACTGCGCGCCGTATGTTGCAGAATATGTAAAGAGTATGGTTGAAGCTTGTAAATAAGTGAAAAGGATATGCGATTCGAAATCCGAGTATTCTTTTGATAATAATAGGAAAATACCTCTTTTGATAAGGAGTCAGATGTGGTATCATAGAAATTAGATTTGTTGCTTGATCTATGATACGAATCCGAAAGGAGAATACGAATGAAGAATCGAAAACAGCCTTTATTCAAAAGCTTTGGCTATGCCTTTGAAGGAATCTGGACAGGGATTTCAAAAGAGAGGAATATGAAGATTCATTGCCTTGTAGTGATTCTTGTAACAGCAGTTGGAACCTTTGTAGGATTAACACCGATGGAATGGTGTATCTGTCTTCTCCTTTTTGGAATGGTGATCTCACTGGAACTTGTGAATACGGCAGTGGAAGCTGTTGTCGATCTTGTGACAGAGGAGAGAAAGCCACTTGCTAAGATCGCGAAGGATACGGCAGCTGGTGCATTGCTTTTTACAGCAATCATGGCTGTGATCATAGGGTGTATTATATTTATACCTCATTTCATTGCACTACTGTAATGTAAAGAAAAGCAACCAGAAAGGAAAACAAAGAGATGGATGAGAATAAAGTAATTGTCAGTACAGAGATGAAGCAGGTATTGGTGAATCTGCGAAATCTCGAAGAGATTTATGTGATCATGTCAGGTGTGACGAAGATGCCGGTTGTCCTCTGTGATTAAGATACATTTGATGACGAGGTTCTGGTTTATTATCAGGAAGAGTCTGCAAAGGAAAAGGCAAAGACGCTTGCAGAAGATCGTTATCATGTAGGAATTGCCAAGATTGAAAAGAATGTCAGACTTGGATTTTTTACAAATCTGTATACAATGGGCGTGAATGCACTGGCAGTGAATGTTGGTACAGAGGAGGAGATCAGGGTTCAGCTGGAACATCTTGTAGTTCGTAAGAATAAGGAAGAACTGCCTGACGGAAAGAAACTGATCGAGAATCCGGAACTTCATCTGACAGCAATGTATCTGATGCAGGAGATGCACCGCAATATCGGACCGGAGATGCCGGAGAATGTGAAGGAACTTCAGGAAGAGATGATGGCGCATTATAAGAAAGGAACCTTTATCGTAGGAGTTCAGGAAGATAATCAGGTTCCACTTCTGAGACAGCCGGACGGAAGTCTGTATCAGCCGATCTTTACAGATATGATAGAATTTACCAGATTTGCACAGGGCAAGAAGATGAAGACAGCAGCAATCCCGGCGGATAAGATTCCGGAGATACTGATTCCGGATGCAAAGGGAGTTGCAATCAATCCATTTGGTGTGAATGTACGTCTGGATATTACAAAAGCAAATAAGCAAAAGCCAGAAGCATAAAATGAAGAGAAAATAATTTAAATCAAAAGAAAAAAATTGATTTACTGGAATGATCACTAAGTAACATATTCAACAAAAAAACAGGATAAATATTGTTGAATATTACAGATTGACTGTTGGAAGTGAGTTTGGTTATACTATACGTGGTTAAAAGAGAAAAGCGCACGATAGAGTGTTACTGGTAAAGCAGGCATAAACTATCCTTAATAAGTTCACCAGATAAGGTGGACTTGGTTATTGAGGATTAGTTTATGCCTTTTTTGCGCATTATAGTATAGGATAAGTAAGTTGCAGAACTGTGCCAGCACAAGAAACTATGGGATGCGTCAACTCTGTGAGAAATGATACTAGGAGGATTACAGATGAAAGACAAGATTTTTGGAGTATTGCAGAGAATCGGAAGAAGTTTTATGCTTCCAATCGCAATTCTTCCGGTAGCAGGACTTCTGCTTGGAGTAGGAAGTTCATTTACAAATGCAACGATGATTGAGACATATCATCTTCAGGCAATTTTAGGCGAGGGGACAATTCTGAATTCCCTGCTCACAATTATGAGCAAAGCGGGAAGTATTATTTTTGATAACCTGCCGATCATTTTTGCTGTCGGTGTAGCAATCGGTATGGCGAAGAAAGAGAAGGAAGTTGCGGCACTTGCGGCAATGATCTCTTTCTTTGTAATGAATGCAACAATGAATGCCATGCTTCTGATCCGTGGAGATCTTCTTGCAGACGGAACACTTGGAGCCGGAGTTCTGGAAGGAACTGTGACAAGTGTCTGTGGAATCCAGACATTACAGATGGGTGTATTTGGCGGTATTATCGTTGGACTTGGAGTAGCAGCACTTCATAATAAGTTTTACAAAATCCAGCTTCCGAATGCACTGTCATTCTTCAGTGGATCAAGATTTGTTCCGATTATTTCAACATTGACTTATGTGGCTGTCGGAATCGTGCTCTATTTTGTATGGCCAACCGTTCAGAATGGAATCTATGCACTCGGCGGACTTGTAACAGGAACAGGCTATATTGGAACATTGATCTTTGGTATTATTAAGAGAGCGTTGATTCCATTTGGACTTCACCATGTATTCTATCTTCCGTTCTGGCAGACAGCGGTTGGAGGAACAATGGAAGTTGCGGGACAGCTGGTACAGGGCGGTCAGAACATCTTCTTTGCGCAGCTTGCAGATCCATCCACAGTACATTTCAGTGCGGATGCGACAAGATATTTTTCCGGTGAATTTATTTTCATGATCTTTGGTCTTCCGGGTGCGGCACTTGCAATGTATCAGTGTGCAAAACCGGAGAAGAAGAAACAGGCAGGCGGACTTCTGCTTTCTGCAGCACTTGCATGTATGATGACCGGAATCACAGAGCCACTGGAGTTCTCATTCCTGTTTGTAGCACCGATCCTTTTTGCGGTACAGGTGATCCTTGCCGGATCTGCTTATATGATCGCACATATGTTAAATATTGCAGTAGGACTTACATTTTCCGGTGGATTTATTGATCTGTTCCTTTTCGGTATCCTTCAGGGAAATGCTAAGACAAGCTGGATCAGAATCATCCCGGTTGGAATTATTTATTTCTTCTTATATTATATCATCTTCCGTACTTTGATTCTGAAGCTGAATCTGAAGACACCGGGAAGAGAAGATGATGATGCGGAAACGAAGCTGTATACAAAAGCTGATTATAAAGCAAAAGTAGATGGAAATGATGCAGATTCTGAAAATGAAATGACACCGGAAGATCAGAAGAGCGCACTGATCACAAGAGGACTTGGTGGAAAGAAAAACATTTCTGATGTAGACTGCTGTGCGACAAGACTTCGTTGTACGGTAGTAAAGCCGGAACTGGTAAATGAAGATGTCTTAAGAATGACATCCCCATCCGGAATCGTAAGAAAAGGACAGGGAATCCAGGTAATCTACGGACCGGCTGTTTCTGTTATTAAATCCAATCTGGAAGATTATCTGGAGAAAGCTCCGGATGTTGAATATCTTCCAAAAGAAAACGAAAACAGCGCAGAAGAAACGAATAAATATGCAGAAACAAAAGATGAAGCGAAGAAAGATGAGAACAAAACTGTTGCAGCCGGAACTGTAAAGAAAGAGCTTTGCTCTCCATTCACAGGAGTGGCAGCACCAATCGAAGAAGCGTGTGACGAAGCATTTGCAGGGAAAATGATGGGAGACGGTTATCTGGTTCGCCCGGAAGAGGGAATGGCTTATGCGCCTGAAGATGCAACTGTATCTTTTATCTTCCCATCAAAACATGCAGTTGGTCTGACTAGTGATGACGGAACCGAGTATCTGCTTCACATTGGCGTGGATACTGTAAATCTGGATGGAAAAGGATTCGAAACTTTTGTAAATGACGGAGACCGAGTAAAAAAGGGTGACAAACTGATAGGTTTTGATATAAAATATATCCAAGAGCATGCAAAATCCGATGAATGTATGGTTGTATTTACAAGTCTTCAGGAAGGTGAAGAGATCAGAATGTCTAAGAGCGGAAAAGTAGAGAAGCTTGAGAAGACAGCAGAAATCGTAAGCTTGAATTAAGAGAAAGAAAGAGAGGCTCCGGGGGGATGTATCGAGTCATTAAAGTTCTGAATAATAATGGGATTCTTGTATATCATGTTGAGACAGGGAAGGAGATGATCCTTCTCGGAAACGGTGTGGGATTTGGAAAGAAACCTACAGAACAGATCGAGAAACTTCCCGGAGCCAAAGTATATTCTCTTGTCACAAGAAGAAAGCAAGAGTCTGTTCTGAAAACAGTCAATGGAATCCGCCCGGAGTTTATTGAGGCAACAGGAAAGATCATTGAAGAAGCAGAGAACGTGTTTCAGAAGATCAATCATGAGATGCTGCTTCCGTTGGCAGATCATATTGCGCTTGCAGCGAAGAGAGCGAAGGAGAACCGCCAGCTTCCGAATCCATTTACACCGGATATCCGTGTGTTGTTTGGAGAGGAGTATCAAGTGGCCCTGAAAGGGCGGAAAATTATACAGCAGCTGACAGGATATGAAATCTCGGAGGATGAAGTCGGATTCATTACGTTACATATCCATGCAGGTCTTTCAGATGAGGCAGTATCCCAGACTCTGGATGCGACCAGGATTGTAAATGAAGGAATTGCCATGATTGAACAGGAATTCGATCAGAAGCTGGAGAGCGGCTCACTTGGGTGTACACGTCTGATGAGCCATATGTATTATATGATTCTGAGAACCCGTAAGGGTGAAGGGACGAATGCAGACTTTAATGATTTCATTTTTCAGAATTACCCAAGGACCGGAGAGGCGGCGAAGAGAGTGTGTGACTATATGTCCAGACAGCTGAAACAGCCGGTCGCAAAAGAAGAAATCGGATTTCTTGCAATCCATATCCAGCGGGTTATTTCGCCGGATACGGTATGACCGTGTGCTCTTGAAATACTGTATACTATGATATATAGTAGTGGATAAGAGCGAAAGGGGAATCCGCAGAATGTATAAGATTCTAATCATAGAAGATGACCTTGTGATGGCAGGGGCAATTAAAAAAGAGATGGAAGCGTGGGGAAATGAAGCACGTTATGTGGAAGATTTTGCAAAGGTTCTTGAGACATTTGCAGAGTACGGTCCACATCTGGTGCTTTTGGATATCACGCTTCCTTTTTATAATGGATACCACTGGTGCAGCGAGATCCGTAAGATATCGAGCGTTCCGGTGATCTTTATCTCTTCAGCAGCGGATAATATGAATATTATCATGGCGATGAATATGGGCGGAGATGACTTTGTGGCAAAACCATTTGACTTAAGTGTACTGACAGCGAAGATTCAGGCTCTGCTGAGAAGAACGTATGATTTGTCAGGAAAAGTGCCGATGCTGGAACATAGAGGAGCAATCCTGAACCTCTATGATACAACAATGACCTATAACGGAGAAAAGATTGAGTTGACAAAGAATGAATTTCGTATCTTACAGACATTGATGGAGAATAAAGGACGCGTGGTCAGCAGAGACACGCTGATGACAAAGCTGTGGGAGACAGACAATTATATCGAAGAGAATACATTGACAGTCAATGTCGGAAGACTTCGGAAAAAGCTGGAAAAAGCGGGACTGGAAGGCTTTATCAAGACGAAAGTCGGCGGTGGATACATCATCGAGAAGGAGTAAAAATGTTTTTACAATATTTGAAAAAAATCCGCTTTGTGCTTCTGTGGAGTTTGCTGTGTGCGGGAATCTTTTTCCTGATTTTTGTGTTGGAAGAGATTAATCTGAAGGCAGCGGTTTATCCGACAGTGTTGTGTCTGGCGTTTGGATTACTTTTTCTTCTTTGTGGATATTTGCGGTATAAGAAAACCAGGCAGAAGCTGGAGCATTTGCTGCAAGGAGAAGGACCTTATGAGGATTCGCTTCCAATCGCACAAGATGGGATTGAGTCAGGATATCAGGAGCTAATCAGAAAAGAAGAACAACAGCAAAGAAAAGAACATGCCAGATGGGAGAAGTCCGGTCAGGACATGGAGGACTATTATGCAACCTGGGTGCATCAGGTTAAAGCACCGATCGCTGTGATGAATGTATTACTCCAGCAGGAAGATACCGAGACGAATCAGAATCTGAAAGCCGAACTGTTCCGGGTGGAGCAGTATGTGGAGATGGCACTTGGGTATGTGCGTCTTGACAGTGGCACGAAGGATCTAGTAATCGCACAGTATCCTTTGGATGAAATTGTAAGAAAATCGATCCGTAAATATGCAGGACAGTTTATTCGAAGGAGAATCCGTCTGATCTATGAAGGGACAGACCAGATTGTTCTGACAGATGAGAAATGGCTTTCGTTTATTATTGAACAGTTGTTATCCAATGCAGTGAAGTATACGCTGAAAGGAACAGTGACGATTACTGTCAGTGAAGAAAAGAAACTGACGGTTACAGATACCGGAATGGGAATTGCACCGGAAGATCTGCCGAGAATCTTTGAAAAAGGATATACGGGATATAATGGAAGAATGGAACGGAAATCAACGGGAATCGGTCTGTATCTGAGTCAGATGGCGGCAAAGAAACTTGGGCATCAGATCACGGTTGTGTCGAAGCTGGGGGAAGGTAGCAGTTTTACAATAGATCTGGCAGAGTATCCGTTGAGAACAGAGTAAATCACTAAATCACACAGAGAGAAACAAGTGACAAATTTGTCACATCAGACAGCTGGAATGTCACAGAAATCAATGTCGGCATTCTGGCTGTATTGCTATACTGAGGATGTTGAAAGAAAGAAGAGGAGGTCGTAAGAAATGACAGTTTTGGAAGTAGAAAATTTGAAAAAAATATACCGTCCCCGTTTTGGCGGTAATCAGGTACAGGCACTCTCTAAGGTGACATTCTCAGTAGAAGAGGGCGAATATGTAGCAATCATGGGAGAGAGTGGCTCGGGGAAGACGACATTACTGAACATGCTGGCAGCATTGGATAAACCAACTGAAGGGGAAGTTTATCTGGATGGAAAACCGTTATCAGCAATCCGCGAGAAAGATTTGTCCAAGTTCAGGAGAGATCATCTTGGGTTTGTATTTCAGGATTTCAATCTTTTGGATACATTTAATCTAAAGGACAATATCTTACTGCCATTGGTACTGCAGGGAGTTGATTACAGGAAAATGAATGTCAGGATGATGCCAATTGTGAAAGAACTTGGAATTGCAGGACTTCTGGAGAAGTATCCTTATGAGGTGTCAGGAGGACAGAAGCAGCGTGCAGCGGTGGCAAGAGCGCTGATCACAGATCCGAGACTGATTCTGGCGGATGAGCCGACCGGGGCACTCGATTCGAAATCAACGGATGAATTGCTCGGGGTATTTGAGCGGATCAATCAATCGGGACAGACGATCCTTATGGTAACACATTCTGTCAAAGCAGCGAGCAAGGCCGGGAGAGTGTTATTTATTAAAGACGGAGAAGTTTTCCACCAGGTATATAAAGGCGAACAGACAGATGAACAGTTCTATCAGAATATCTCAGCGACACTGACAATGCTTGCGACAGGTGGTGAGAGACAATGAAAAGTGGACTTTATCTGAAACTTTCCGTTAATGGAATTAAGAAAAATAAGAAGCTGTATCTTCCTTATCTGATCACTTGTATCTGTATGGTTATGATGTTCTATTTGATCGATTATCTTGCAGTGAGTCCGCAGTTTGCCAAGATCAAAGGTGGGGATACTATGCAGATGATCCTTGGATTTGGTTCTGGTGTGATCTCAATCTTTTCTCTGATCCTTCTGTATTACACAAATTCATTTCTGATCCGCAGACGACAGAGAGAGTTTGGGTTGTATCACATCCTTGGAATGGGAAAAATTGACCTTGTAAAAATCATGGTTCTTGAGAATCTGATCATCAGTGTTCTGACGATTGCAGGAGGAATCGTGGGAGGAATCCTGTTTTCTAAATTGGGGGAACTTCTGGCAGCGAAGATACTTGGAAGTAATGCCGGACTTTCTATGAAAATCAGTGTTCCGGCACTTGTGGCTACGGCACTGTTATTCCTGGTCATTTTTGCATTAATCATGCTTCGGATGATCGTGTCCGTCTATCGGTTAAAACCTGTAGAACTTTTAAAAAGTGAAAAGACAGGAGAGAAACCTCCGAAGGCAAACTGGATCTTTGCAGTACTCGGGTTGCTTCTGCTTGGTGTGGCTTATTATTTATCCCTGACAATCAAAGATCCGCTTGTAGCGATGATCTGGTTTATGGTTGCCGTCGTGCTGGTAATCCTTGCAACGTATCTGTTATTTATTGCCGGCTCGGTCACATTTTGTAAAATAATGCAGAAAAAGAAAGGATATTATTATAAAACAAATCATTTTATTTCACTTTCATCCATGATTTACCGTATGAAACGAAATGGGGCAGGATTAGCGTCTATTTGTATTCTGTCCACAATGGTTCTGGTTATGGTATCTTCTACAACCAGCCTGTATCTGAGTATGGAACATGGCTTGAATCTTCGATATCCGAAATCTGTCCAGATTGAGATGTACACGAAACCGGAGCAGACGGAAGAAATGAAAGAGAATCAGAATGGACAGATTATAGAGCTTGTACAGAAGGTTTTGAAAGAACATAACCAGACCGCGGAGAATCCGGAGAATTACCGGATGCTTACAGTCAGTGGAATTGTTTCAAAAAATGAAATCTATTTTAATCCGGAGAATGCTCCGGGAGTCAATGAAGTGAATACATTTGATCATTTAAAAATGTTCTATGCTCTGCCGTTGGAAGCGTATAATCGGATCATGGGGACGAATCTGGAGCTTGCTCCCGGGGAAGCGTATCTGTATGCGAAAGATTCCGATTTCCCCTATGATCAGATCACGGTGGAGAATTCCGGGACATGGAGGATTAAAGGACATTTGGATAAAATGATTTCAAATGGAAATAATATGGCAAATATGAACAGCAGCTTCTATCTGGTGGTTTCCGGACTGGAAGATATAAAAGCTTTGGAAGAAGGAAATGTTTCCGTTTACGGTGTCAATGGTTCTTATGAGAAATGGTACTACAATTTTGATCTGTCCTGTGGAGATGAAGAGCAGATCCAGATTCAAAACGAGATTGACAAGAAAATCAATGCATTGGCTGAACAGGAATCAGAGGAATCAGATACCCTATTTTTTGGAGCTTCTACAGACAGCAGAGCCGCATCAAGAGCTGATTACCAGGCTTTGTACGGCGGTCTGTTCTTCCTTGGAATCCTTCTTGGAGTCGTATTCATTCTTGGAATGGTGCTGATCATTTATTATAAACAGATTACAGAAGGCTATGAGGATCAGGACAGATTCCAGATTCTGATGAAAGTGGGGATGACACAGAAAGAAGTGCGTCAGACGATCAATTCTCAGGTAATGACAGTATTCTTCCTGCCTCTTGTGGCTGCCGGAATTCATACGGCATTTGCATTTCCAATGATAGAAAAAATGGTGCATCTGCTTGCTTTTTCTGACAGAAAATTCCTGATTCTGGTGACAGTGTGCTCCTATTTAGTATTTGCATTATTCTATATCATTGTCTACATGGTGACTTCGAAACAGTATTACAAAATTGTTAGCGGAAAACAGGAAGAAAGTCTTTTTTCTTAATTCAAAGAGTGATAGAATAGAATTATCAGAAAAAGGAGGACTTGCTTATGATGAATCACACAATTATTACAATTGGAAGACAGTTCGGAAGTGGCGGTCATGAAGTAGGAAACAGACTGGCAGAGAGACTGAACATTCCTCTTTACGATCACAATCTGATTCGAATGGCAGCAAGAGATCTTGGAATTTCGAACGAAGATGCTGGAAGAGTAGATGAGATGAGACTGGGAAATGTGTTATCAAGCTATTATATTGGAATGGGTGATTACACAACATTTATGCTTAGTCCTGAGGCTGAGAAGCCATTGAGTGACAAAGTTTTTGAGACGCAGTCAGCAATCATCCGCAAGCTGGCAGAACGTGGACCTGGAATCTTCGTGGGACGCTGCGCAGATTATGTTCTTGGGGATTATTCAAATGTTGTGAATACATTTATCTATGCTTATAAGGATGATAGAATCAATCGAATCATGGATATCTATAAGCTTTCCGAGAAAGAGGCTGTAGATAAGATTAAGAAGATTGACAGAGAGAGACGCCTGTATTATGAAGGTAGAACAGACCGTAAGTGGGGCAGTATTGAAGCGAATGCAATTCTGCTGAATTCAAGTCTTCTTGGAATCGATGGTGCGGTAGATGCACTTGAGGCGATTTATCATAAGTGGGAAAACAGATAACAAAATAAGCAGAAAAAATGAAATAATTAACAAAAAGTAAGAGGGTGTCGTTTAGTGCGACACCCTCTTTGCTACGTCTTTATTCTGGAATCTGTATTTATTTCATCATGCCGGCAAGAATCTGATTGACTTCTTTACCATCAGCTTTGCCTTTTACCTTCGGCATGAGTTCTTTCATGATTTTACCTTTATCCTTTGCTGTAGGAGCATCGATACCAAGATCTGCAAGAACGGATGTGATCACTGCTTTGATCTCATCTTTGCTCATCATCTTTGGTGCATATTCTTCAAGAACAGCAAGACGCTTCTGAGCCTCTTCAATCAGATCTGTACGATCTTCAGGTGTCATATCAATTGTTTCTTTTAACTGTTTGATTTCTTTTAAGATTACCTGTCCTTCTTCCTCTTCTGTCAGGTCGGCACGTTTGTCGATAGCTTTATTCTTCAGAGAGGAGAGCAGAAAGGAAAGTGCGGCTTTTCGTTCTTTGTCTCCTGCCTTCATTGCAGCGACCATAGCGCTTCTGATTTCATCAATTTTGCTCATTTTAGAGTCCTCCTTATAATTTAATATGCTTGAAATAGTTACAATTATTGAAAAGAGCGGATTGCTCTTGATTCATAAGATAAATTTTAGCAGATGGTGGTTTATATTGCAAGAGTGCACTCTGTTTTGTGAAAATATATAAAAAAATGCATGAAAAGCATAAAAAATCAGAAAATTTACGAAAAGTAAAAATATAGGTTGACAATATTGGGTTCGAGGAGTAAACTACGTGACATAAAAGCAAAGGCGCTTTGAGAAACAGATCTCAGAGTGCCTTTTTCTTTTAATAAAATATGGTACCTATAGATTTGCCGCGAACAGCAGCAAGTCTCAATGACACAAAGGCGTGTCTTACAGAAAGAACCGATTCAGGGGGATGGTTCAACGAAACTGTAAGATACGTCTTTTTAGTTTCTAGGTATGAGGAGGAAGTAGTATGACACAAGAAATTATTACTCAGATTACAGACACAGTCGGAACAGAAGTGTTCGGCATCTGGTTCCTGATCGGAGCTGCATTTGTATTCTTTATGCAGGCAGGATTCGCTATGGTAGAGACAGGATTCACCAGAGCAAAGAATGCCGGTAACATTATCATGAAGAATCTGATGGATTTTTGTATTGGAACAATCGTGTTTATTTTCCTTGGATTTGGATTGTTACTCGGGGAAGATGCACTTGGCGGACTGGTAGGAGTTCCAACACTTGGAATCTTTACAGATTATGCAAACTTTGACTGGTCTAATTTTGTATTCAACCTGGTTTTCTGTGCGACAGCAGCAACAATCGTATCAGGAGCTATGGCAGAAAGAACAAAGTTTCTTTCCTATTGTATTTATTCCGCAATGATCTCCGCAGTTGTGTATCCAATCGAAGCACACTGGATCTGGGGAGGCGGATGGCTTTCACAGCTTGGCTTCCATGATTTTGCAGGATCTTGTGCAATCCACATGGTAGGTGGAGTAACAGCATTTATCGGAGCTGCAATGGAAGGAGCCAGAATTGGTAAATTCTCAAGAGATAAGAATGGAAAAGTAACAAAAGTCCACGCATTTCCTGGACACAACCTTGTAATAGGTGCTCTTGGATGTTTCATCCTCTGGTTTGGATGGTATGGATTCAACGGTGCGGCAGCAACAACAGGCCCACAGCTTGCATCTATCTTTATGACAACAACAATCGCACCGGCAACAGCAACCGTTGTATGTATGATCTTCACATGGCTTCGTTATGGAAAACCAGATGTGTCTATGTGTCTGAATGCATCCCTCGCAGGCCTGGTAGCAATCACAGCACCTTGTGATGTGACAGATGGATTAGGAGCACTGATCATTGGAGCAGTTGCAGGAGTTCTCGTAGTATTTGGCGTTTGGTTCTGTGATAATGTAGTGCATGTAGATGACCCGGTTGGTGCCGTAGCAGTTCATTGCTTAAATGGTATCTGGGGAACAATCGCAGTTGGTCTTTTTGCAACAACAAATGCGCCGGAAAGCACACTGAAAGGTCTGTTCTACGGCGGTGGATTCGGACTTCTCGGAACACAGCTTCTTGGTGTAGTAACAGTTCTTGCTTGGACAGTTGTAACAATGACAATTATCTTCAAAGTAATCGATATGACAATTGGACTTCGTGTTTCAGAGGAAGAAGAGATTGTTGGTCTGGATTCCAAGGAGCATGGTCTTGCATCAGCATATGCAGGATTCAGCATCATGGATATTACAGAAGGTGCAATGAATGAAAATGAAAACACAGATCTTGGTGTAGCAGATTATGACGCAGCATCTTCAATCCAGAGAGCAGCAGCTGTACCTGTAGCCGGACCGGTAGATGCAGATACAGGAATGCATAAAGTAGTTATTATCGCAAAGCTTTCCAAGTATGACAGGCTGAAATCAGCGTTGAACAATCTTGGTGTTACAGGAATGACAGTTACCCAGGTTATGGGATGTGGTATCCAGAAAGGTGCCGGCGAGAAATATCGTGGAGTTGAGATGGACGTAACCGTTCTTCCAAAGGTAAAAGTAGAAGTTATCGTTGGAAATATTCCGGTTGAGAAAGTCATCGAAACAGCATCCAAGACACTGTATACAGGACATGTCGGTGATGGTAAGATCTTTGTATACAACGTGCAGAAAGTAGTAAAAGTACGTACAGGAGAAGAAGATCTTGAAGCATTGAAAGATGTAGAATAATACTTGAGTAAAAAAAATAATCTCCCAAAAGCAGTAAAGACTGTTTTTCCGGAGATTATTTTTTATGATTATTGAACGATTTTTTGAATAATTTTTTTTTATAAATAAGATTGAAATCTTATATACTACTATATTTAATAAGAAGTAACAGCGTAAAAAACAACACAGGATGGTAAAAATTACCTAAAAATTTTTTAGATTATCATATAATTTGAAAAGAAAAATGTGAAAAAAATACTATTTTATGTAAAGAGAGTTAAATAAATATAAAATTTTTCTTTAAAAAGCTAAAAAAATGTGATATAGTGTAATACAAACATATGATATTGAAATTCAGGAGGGAAAATTAAGAATGAACAATTATATGTATCTGGTTCCAGTTGCAGCTGTCATTGCTCTTCTTTTTGCAGCATATCTTGCAGCAAAGGTTAGCAGACAGGATGCCGGAACAGAAAGAATGAAGGAAATTGCCGGTGCAATCGCAGATGGTGCACGTGCTTTCCTGACAGCAGAGTACAAGATCCTTATTGTATTCGTAGTAGTACTTTTCGTACTGATCGGATTAGGAGTAGGTAACTGGGTAACAGCAGTTTGCTTCGTAGTAGGTGCTCTGTTCTCAACAATCGCAGGTTACTGCGGAATGACAGTTGCTACAAAAGCTAACGTTAGAACAGCTAACGCTGCAAAAGAGCACGGAATGAACAAAGCTCTTTCAATTGCATTCTCAGGCGGAGCCGTTATGGGAATGTGCGTAGCAGGACTTGGCGCACTTGGTGTCAGCCTTGTTTACATTTTTACTAAGAACACAGACGTATTATTTGGATTCAGTCTTGGTGCTTCATCTATCGCGCTTTTCGCACGTGTAGGTGGAGGAATCTATACAAAGGCAGCTGACGTTGGAGCTGACCTTGTAGGTAAAGTAGAAGCAGGTATCCCGGAAGATGATCCGCGTAACCCGGCTGTTATTGCTGACAACGTTGGAGATAACGTAGGTGACGTAGCAGGTATGGGAGCTGACCTTTTCGAGTCTTACTGTGGATCTCTGATCTCAGCACTGACACTTGGTGTTGCAGTAAGCGAAGTTTCAGGAGTATTATTCCCACTTGCAATCGCAGGATGTGGTCTGATCGCTTCTATCCTTGGAACATTCTTCGTAAGAGGCGGAGAGAACACAAATCCTCAGAAAGCTCTTACAAAAGGAAGCTATGCTTCTTCAGCAATCGTAATCATTGCTTCTTTAGCACTTAGCTGGGTGCTTTTCGGAAACATGAACGCAGCAATCGCAGTTATCGCTGGTCTGATTGTTGGTGTTATCATTGGTAACATCACAGAGTACTACACATCAGCAGATTACAAACCGGTTAAAGGAATCGGAGAGCAGTCTGAGACAGGTGCAGCTACAACAATCATCAGTGGTCTTGCAGTTGGTATGAAATCAACAGCTATCCCGCTGCTTCTGATCTGTGTAGGTATTTTTGTTTCTTATAATGTATTTGGTCTGTATGGAATTGCTCTTGCAGCAGTTGGTATGCTTTCTACAACAGGAATCACTGTTGCAGTTGATGCATATGGTCCGATCGCAGACAACGCTGGTGGTATCGCAGAGATGTCCGGTCTTGATGAGTCCGTTCGTGACATTACAGACAAGCTTGACTCTGTAGGTAATACAACAGCAGCTATGGGTAAAGGTTTTGCTATCGGTTCTGCAGCACTTACAGCTCTTGCGCTGTTCGTATCTTATGCAGAGACAGTAGGTCTGAAATCCATCAACCTTCTTGACTACAAAGTAATCATCGGTATCTTTATCGGTGGTATGCTTACATTCCTCTTCTCAGCATTCACTATGGAGTCTGTATCTAAGGCTGCATATTCAATGATCGAGGAAGTTAGACGTCAGTTCCGTGAGAAACCAGGCATCATGAAAGGTGAAGAGAAACCTGACTACAAGTCATGCGTTGCTATTTCTACAACAGCAGCACTTCACGAGATGCTTCTTCCAGGTCTGATGGCAGTTATCGTTCCTGTAGTAGTAGGTGTTCTTCTTGGAGTTGACGCTCTTGGCGGACTTCTTTCAGGATCCCTCGTAACAGGAGTTCTTATGGCGATCTTCATGTCAAATGCAGGTGGTGCATGGGATAACGCTAAGAAGTATATCGAAGAAGGAAACCACGGCGGAAAAGGTAGTGAGGCTCATAAGGCAGCCGTTGTTGGAGATACTGTAGGAGATCCGTTCAAGGATACATCAGGTCCGTCTATCAACATTCTGATCAAACTTATGACAGTTGTATCACTTGTATTCGCTCCACTGTTCCTTTCTATCGGAGGACTTCTGTAATACTTTTGTCATCCATATATGGATGACATTAAGAATATAAGTTGAAAGAAAACGTTCTCTGGGGATTTCCCCGGGGGACGTTTTTTTTTCTGTGTTGCTTTTACTTGTTTTGTTATATAACTATAAAACTGGCTTGTATAAATATTTTAAAACTGGATATATCTAACAGACCAGGGCGCTGATATAATAAGGCGGTATGTTGGGAAAATTCACTTACAAGTCTGACATTAGCTGTCAGATTATTACTCAACATAAGAGATAACAAACAGGAGATTTACAAAATATGAAAAACGAAAGTATCAGCACAAAGAAAATCGTAATGACTGCATTTTTTGCAGCTATTATTTATCTGGGAATCCAGTCTTTCCGTATTCCGCTTCCGGCGGCTGTCGGAACGCCATTTCTGCATTTCGGGCACATTTTTGTAATGCTTGCAGTATTAATGCTTGGACCTAAGCTTTCAACTGTGGCAGGAGTTCTCGGACTTGTCGTATTTGATGTATTGAACGGTTATATTCAGGCGATCCCGAATGTGTTCGTCAGCACGATCATCAAATGTCTGCTTGTGGGCGTGATCTTTCAGGCTCTGAAGAAAAAAGCGCAGGAAGATGCGAAGAAGGAATATGGTTATGCGGTCCTCTGTGCGGCTATCTATGGAGTTACGAACATTATCGTAGACTTTATCTGGTCAACCGTTGAACTGGTCGTTCTCGGCAGTTCCTGGAGCGCAGCGTTGGCGGCAGAGATCACATCTATCCCGGCTACGATCATCAATGCAGGATTTACAGTAGTAGGAATTGCGATTCTGTATGTGCCGGTGAAGAAGGCTTACAAGAGAATTCTTGGAGCATAAGAATCAGGATTCAGATTATTTGTGCCAGGCACTTATAGAGGTAGTTTCAAGGTCATTTGTGCCAGGCGCTTATTAAGGAGATTTCATAAGTTGGATATTATAAAGATACAGAAATTATTGAGGGAAGCAAAAATGGACGGCTGGTTATTTACAGATTTCCAAGGTCATGACTTTATCACGAAAGAGTTTCTTGAGCTTAGAAATCGTTTCTGCACAAGAAGGCTGTTCTATTTGATTCCGGCGCAGGGTGAACCAGTCAAGGTGCTCTCAGCGATTGAACCACTTCTTCTCGAACATCTACCGGGAAAGAAAATATTATATCAAGGGATCGAAGGACAGAAGAAAGTGCTGTCAGAATTATTGAAGCCGGGTATGAAGATTGCCTGCCAGTACTCTCCTGGTGGAAATGTCCCGACAATCAGCTCTATGGATGCCGGCCTGATCGAGTATCTTAGAACTTACGGAATCGAGCCGGTTACAAGTGCAGATCTGATGCAGCATTTCGGTGCGGTACTAACGGAACATCAGATCGAGACACACCGACAGGCTGGAGTTATCATACATAAGATTCTTACTGATACATTTTCTTGGATCAGAGAGAATATAGATGCAGGTAATTATATTGATGAGTATGCGATGCTTCAGCAGATGCAGGAACTGATAGGGCAGGAGAATATCTATATGGATTCTCCGCCGTTTTTCGGAGTTGATGAGCATGCCTGTGATCCGGGATATGAACCGAAAGAAAATGGTTCGAGGCAGATTCGTGAAGGCAGCAGATTGATCATAGATATTGCCGGACGTCTTCCGGAAGAGGATGCGGTATATTATGATGTATCCTGGTGTATGAATGTCGGAGAGAAGATTGAGCCGGAGTACAAGAAATGGTTTCAGATAGTATATGATGCGCGGGAAGATGCAAGACAGTTTATTCAGGCGAGATTAGATGCAGGAGAAAAAGTCAGAGGATATGAAGTGGATCGAAGGCTGAAAGAAAGATTCGAACAGCTTGGATGTGCACAGTATCTGATGCACCGGACAGGACATAATATCGGTCACAGATGTCATGGAATTGGTGCCAATCTGGATGATTATGAAACACATGATGACCGCTGTCTGCTCCCTGGTACGATGTTTTCCATAGAACCGGGACTGTATACAGATAAGTATGGTGTGAGACTGGAATATGATGTGCATATTACTTCGGAGGGAGAAACGAAAGTGTATGGACCGGTGCAGGATGAGATTCTTGTGATTTGATCAAGGGTGAAAGAAATATAGTTGAAAAAGTGAAAGAAATGGCGAAGATTTGTACCAGTAAGGTGTAAGCTTCGTCCTTTTTGTTAAATACAATTCTTGATAATGTATAATAGGTGTAGTATTCTTATTAGAAATAATACATCAGTAAAAGAAATAAACAGGAGGTTATTCAAAATGAAACAAGTAGAGACAACAAGAGAAGCAATAATCAACAGACGAAGTGTTCGCAAGTATAAAACTGATATGATTCCAAGAGACATAATCGAGCGAATTGTAGAGGCGGGGACTTATGCAGCAAATGGAAGAGGACACCAGGCATCTATTATTCTGGCAGTGACAAATAAAGAATTACGAGACAGACTTTCAGAGATGAATCGTAAGATTGGTGGATGGGATGAAGGATTTGATCCGTTTTATGGAGCACCTGTGGTATTGGTTGTACTGGCAGAGAAAGACTGGCCAACACATGTGTATGATGGAAGTCTTGTAATGGGTAATCTGATGCTGGCAGCACATACAGAAGGAATTGGAAGTTGTTGGATTCATCGTGCAAAGGAAGAGTTTGAAAGTGAAGAAGGAAAACAGATTTTGTCTGATCTTGGAGTGACAGGAGAGTATGAAGGTATCGGACACTGTATACTTGGATATCCGGATGAAGAAATAGAAGAGGCGAAACCCAGAAAAGATGATTATGTTTTCTGGGTGGAGTGATAGCCCATAAATATAATAGAGGGTTACTCACCATAGCTTCAAACTATGACAAATACATAAATTTATATATTTTTCAAAATAAGCATGGAATGATAAGATGATTGCAGATAAAACATCACTGTTCACACGATGTGCGACCAGCAACGCATCTCGCCATTTTAAATCGCCTTTG